>Ga0207701_10000501_pt1 | contig 40545 bp, 31 predicted proteins | sample KBSSwiSSwithPhiX_FD_184294 | JGI IMG/M metagenome (GOLD analysis project Ga0207701, IMG submission 184294) | Switchgrass rhizosphere bulk soil microbial communities from Kellogg Biological Station, Michigan, USA, with PhiX - S5 (SPAdes) (version 2) | ecosystem: Environmental > Terrestrial >... | reverse complement strand
CAGCTTTGCGCCCTCGATAAAGGCTACTTTGTCTTTCAGTGTGCCGGTCGAGAGCAGAACGGTCCTTATTGGAAATTTGAAGCCGACCGAAATAAGAGCTTTCAAAAAGGCCTCTTCGAAATCATCGCCTAGGCAGCCAACTTCGCCCGTAGAAGCCATCTCGACTCCCAAGGTTGGATCCGCGCCTTGCAATCTCGTGAACGAAAAGTGCGGAGCTTTAACGCCGACATAGTCGAGGTCGTGCCATGGTCGACCGACTCTTGCCGCAGGGACGTCCAGAATGGCTTTCGTTGCCAGCTCAATGAAGTTCACCTTGCAGATTTTTGAGACAAACGGAAAACTTCGTGAGGCACGCAGGTTAGTCTCAATTACTTTTACGTTTGTGCCTTGAGCGAGATATTGAACGTTCAACGGTCCGGTTACTCTCAGCGCGTCAGCAATCCGCTCGGTGATCTTTTCAACCTTGCGGATCACTTCAGGATAAGTGCGCTGTGGTGGGACGACCAAGGTTGCGTCGCCTGAGTGAACACCGGCGTTTTCCACGTGCTCGACCACAGCCATAACCAGGATCTTTCCTTGGGAAGCAACCGCATCGACCTCGATTTCCTTGGCATCTTCAAAAAATTTGGAAACGACTACTGGATGCCTTGGGGAAACATCCGCTGCCTTGTTCAAGAACAGCTCACACTCCCTTGCATTAGTCGCCACACCCATGGCTGCACCGCTGAGAACGTACGATGGACGGAGCAGGACGGGATAACCGGTTTCCTCCGCAAATGCCACCGCATCGTCGAGAGAAAGCGCGTCGCGCCAGGAGGGCTGATCGACTCCAATGCTATCGAGTAACTTCGAAAACTTATGTCGATCCTCGGCGCGATCGATATCAATGGCGGAGGTTCCGAGAATATTCAATCCCGCATGATGAAGCTGAAGGGCGAGATTATTTGGGGTCTGACCACCAACCGAGATAATCACTCCAATGCATTGCTCGCGCGCGTAAATATCGAGCACGTTTTCCAGGCTAATTTCGTCGAAGTAAAGTCTGTCGCAGCTGTCATAATCCGTACTGACTGTCTCTGGATTGAAATTCAGAAGAATCGAGCGGTAGCCAAGCTTTCGGAGAATGCGGGAGGCGTTTACACAGCACCAGTCAAACTCAACCGAACTGCCGATGCGATACGCGCCCGATCCGAGGAGAAGCACGTTCTTACCTTGTTCGGGTTGCACGTCATCTCCTTCTCCATTGAACGTCAGGTAGAGATAATTCGTTTGGGCCGGGTACTCGGCTGCCAGAGTGTCGATCTGCCTGACAACTGGGGATATCCCCATGTTCTGCCGGTGTCTCCAAACAATCGTCTCATCCATTTCGAGAATCGAGCCTAATTGGCGATCGGAGAAGCCGGCGCGCTTGGCCTCAAGCAAAAGTTTTTTTGGACACGGTCCACCCTTGTAGGTTCCGAGGAGATCTTCGATCTCTACCAGATGATGAATACAATGGAGAAACCATTCATCAATGTGCGTTAGCTCATGAAGCTGCTTGACACTATGACCGTTTCGCATCGCCCAAGGCAACGCGAAGACGCGATCCGGCCCGGGTTGTGCCAGCAATTCCTTTGCCTTCGCCGGACCAATTGGTCGGGTTGCGACGATTCCATCGTGACCAATGTCGAGCATCCTAGCTGCCTTCTGTAATGCCTCTTCAAATGTCCTGCCAATGGCCATAACTTCGCCGACGGATTTCATGCCTGAACCCAAATCGCTCGACGCGCTACGGAATTTCTTCAGATCCCACCGAGGGATTTTGACGACCACGTAGTCTAAGGCGGGTTCAAAGCACGCCGTCGTAGTCCGCGTTACGGAATTCCGGAGATCGGTGAGACTGTATCCCAGCGCAAGTTTAGCAGCGATATAGGCCAGCGGGTATCCCGTTGCCTTTGACGCAAGAGCTGAGCTTCGGCTGAGCCGAGCGTTGACCTCAATCACCCGGTATGCGTCTGATTTCGGATCAAGCGCAAACTGAATATTGCACTCACCGACAACCTTCAAATGGCGAACAACGCGGATGGAAAGCTCCCTCAGCCGATGGTAATCGCCGTTCGTGAGAGTTTGACTCGGCGCCACGACAATGCTTTCGCCCGTATGGATACCAAGAGGGTCAACGTTCTCCATGTTGCACACGGTGATGCAGTTGTCCGATTCATCGCACACGACCTCGTATTCCACTTCCTTCCAGCCATTGAGGTATTCCTCCACGAGGACCTGTGGTGAATAGGCCAAGGCCCTCTTGACCCGTTCCTCCAACGCCCGTTCGTCCTTGCACATGCCAGAGCCCAATCCTCCTAGCGCAAACGCAATTCTTACCATTACCGGATAACCGATTTCGGCTGCCGCTTTTTTGGCCTCCTCCAGCGTGGTCGCCGCCTGGGAACGCGGCGCATCAACGCCGATCTCGCTAAGCCGCCTCACGAACAAAGCTCGGTCCTCGGTATCACGAATCGTCTGAATCGGCGTACCGAGCACCCGGACACCGTATCGCTGCAGCAAACAACGATCGGCGATTTCCAATCCACAATTCAGCGCTGTCTGGCCGCCGAATCCCATCAGAATGCCATCAGGTTTTTCTTTTTCTATAACTCGCTCCACAAAGTCCGCATTTACTGGAAGGAGATACACATGGTCAGCGAGTTCTTCCGAAGTCTGGATAGTGGCAATGTTCGGATTGATTAGCACAGTGCTAATGCCCTCTTCTTTAAGAGCTTTAAGAGCCTGGCTTCCGGAGTAATCGAACTCGCCGGCTTCACCTATCTTCAAGGCCCCGCTGCCAAGCAACAGAACTTTTCGGATCTTGCTATCCATGGTCGAGCGCATCTAAAAATGAATCAAAGACGAACGACGCCTCCGTAGGTCCTGGATTCGCTTCCGGATGGAATTGCACGGAATAGATCGGCCGCTCCCGATGCCGCATCCCCTCATTTGTGCCATCATTCGCGTTGAAGAACCACGGCTTCCATTCCTCAGGCAATGTTTTCTCGTTTACAGCGAAGCCATGGTTCTGCGATGTAATGTAGCAACGCTTGGTTCCTACTTGAATGCAGGGTTGGTTCTGGCTGCGATGACCATACTTCAACTTGAACGTATCGGCGCCAACGGCAAGGGCCAGGAGTTGATGTCCCAGACAGATTCCAAGAGTGGGGATATCTCTTCCTAGTCCTTTTCGGAGCACCTTTAAAGCATCGCCACACATTTTGGGATCTCCGGGGCCGTTCGAAAGAACAACCCCGTCAACTATCTCCTCAGACCAGTCGTAATTCCAAGGCACCCTCAAAACATCCAACCGCTTACTGAGCAAATGACGCAGGATGCTGTCCTTGCACCCAAAATCGACCAGGATGACCTTCTTCTGGCCCGACCCTGGATAAAATCTGGGTCTCTCCAAGCTCGCCTCGGCTACAAGGTTACGCTCGTTAGGGTCCTCCCAGGTGAGGTCCGTATCGTCAACCACGATCTTTCCCAGCATCATTCCCTGGTTTCTTAGCTTCTTCGTTAGCATCCGGGTGTCGATGTTGCATATGCCCGGAATCTTTTGACACTGCATCCATGAATCCAGGGAACCTAGCGCCGAATAGTGGCTGTAGTGCTTCGAAAGCGTGGCAATAATGAGTCCACTGATTTGAATTCGGTTGCTTTCAAAGAACTCAGGGATATCGAGATCATTTTCACTGGGCTTTGTTTCTTCGTTGACCGGAACCCCATAGTTTCCAATTAAAGGATACGTCAGCACCAAAATTTGCCCCCGGTAGGAAGGATCGGTCATGGCTTCGGGATAACCGACCATCCCCGTATTGAATACGACCTCGCCCGCTGTCGAGCAGCGTGACCCGAAACTTTCGCCGGAGAAGCGACTGCCATCTTGCAACAACAATTCCGCCTTTGATACCTCGGCTCGCGGACCTAAGGAGGAGCTATTGTGGGTTGTGCTGTTGTCCACTGGCAAAATACTCTAAAAGTGCCGAACGCCACATCGCCGAAGAATGGCGATCCAATCGAAGACCGAGTCGTCCCGCGAGGTTAGTCGAGTTTGAACTCAGTTTTCCAGTCATCCTTTTCGGTAAACTTCGGCTGGTCTCGTTTGTCTAACATGTAGTTACCCATTACCAGATAATCCATTTCAGTTCTCATGAAACAACGGTAGGCGTCTTGTGGAGTGCATACGATCGGTTCGCCTCGCACGTTGAAGCTGGTATTAACGATAACGCCGTAGCCAGTAAGCGTCTCAAACTCCCGAATCAGTTGCCAATATCGCGGATTAACGTCTTTGGATACGCTTTGAATCCGGGCGGAGTAATCGATGTGCGTGATGGAAGGGATATCTGACCGCAGGAAGTAAAGACGTTCGTACAGGCCTTTTTCGTGATAGTCGTTCGGAGCGGGGATTCTCTTCTCTGCCCGAACAGGAGCTACTAGCAGCATATAGGGAGAAGGACGATCCAATTCGAAATAAGTCTGGATTTCCTCCTCCAGAACACTGGGTGCAAATGGCCGGAAGCCTTCGCGATATTTGATTTTTAGATTGAGCTTCTTTTGCATATCAGGGTTGCGTGGGTCACCCAGGATACTGCGGTTACCCAGCGCTCGCGGACCGTATTCCATCCTCCCTTGGAACCAACCTATGACTTTGCCATCGGCAAGCCTCGTCGCTACAAGTTTTGCCAGCTCATCAAAGATCTCATAATAGGAGGAAACTGCTCCATAACTGCCAAGGATTCGCTCAATTTCCCTGTCGGAAAACGATGGTCCGAGATACGCGCCGTGCATGGCGTCGGGTTGACAGTTGAGGATCCGCCTATTGCCTTCCCGAATATGCCACACCGCGTAAGCCGCCCCGAGCGCCCCACCCGCGTCGCCTGCGGCCGGTTGAATCCAGATGTCCTCAAACATACCTGAGCGCAGCAATTTGCCGTTCGCAACACAGTTGAGTGCCACGCCTCCCGCCAACACCAGATATTTGCTTTTGGTGAGCTCGATCGCTGTCTGGCAAAGCCTCATGACAATCTCTTCCGTCACCTGCTGAATCGCCAGGGCCATATCCATGTAAACCTGCGAAATCTCCGATTCCGCCCTTCGCCGCGGCACGCCAAAAAGTTGCTCCCACTTGTCCTCGAAAACCATTCTAAGGCCAGTGGCATAGCTGAAGTAATTCATGTTAAGGAGAATCGAACCATCCTCTCGAATATCCACTAGATCGGTCTTAATTTTCCGGACAAAATCTGTCAGTCGGGGCGACTCAGGATTGCCATAAGGCGCCAATCCCATTAGCTTGTACTCGCCGCTGTTCACCACGAAACCTGTGTAGTAAGTGAAAGCGGAGTAAAGGAGACCGACCGAGTGCGGAAAGTGCAATTCCTTTAGCAGTGTGATTTTGTTCCCCTGGCCGTACCCGATCGTCGTGGTGGCCCATTCCCCAACGCCATCTATTGTAACAATTGCGGCTTCCTCGAATGGCGACGGATAGAAGGCGCTTGCGGCATGGGACAAATGGTGTTCGGGATAATAAATCGGCACCTTCCCATCCCCGAGTGCTCCCAATTGCTCCTTCAGCAGCCTTTTCATGAAGAGCTTCTCTTTAATCCAAACAGGGATAGCGGATTGAAAACTCACCAAGCCCCGTGGGGAGAAACCGTGATAGGTCTCCAAGAGTCGCTCGAATTTCAGGAATGGTTTGTCATAAAAGGCTACCGCGGTGAGGTCCTTGTAATCCACACCGGCCTCCTGTAGCACGTATTGAACGGCGTTAATTGGGAACGAGGAATCGTGCTTTTTCCGGGTGAATCTCTCTTCGTGCGCTGCTGCGGCAATTTCACCGTTAACCAGAAGCGCAGCTGCGCTATCGTGATAAAAGGCTGATATGCCGAGAATCGTGTTTCTCACGGTTGTTCCTTTCCGAAGTCGGACTTACATTTTTCTCCGAGGCTGGCGCGTCCTCATCGAGCTAAAAGAGCGTGTAGATGAACGGGGCAATAGCCGATCCGGCCGTTAGGACGATAAGCACGCCAAAGGTAAGTAAGATCACAATAAGCGGCAATAACCAGAACTTCTTCCTTACGCGCAGAAAACCCCAAAGGTCTTTGATGAATTCCATAATCCAGTTTTTTGCTTTTTAATACGGTTTCTCTATGTCTTTCGCGGTAAAAATATGATTTCTAATGAGCATTACTGAATGTTCACCAGACTTGAAGTCCCTCAGTTTCAGGGAATCAAAGCCGAGAATTTTCCGTGCCAGGCCAACCGGAGTCACTACGCCAAAGAAGACCAGCGTTAAAAGGATTTTGGAAACCACTGTGCCCAACAGGTGGGAGAGGCCCAGCCACAAAACGGCCACCGGCCGATAAAGCTGAGGAAACGTCATGTCTACCACGAGAGCGACGATCGCAATGGTAACAAGCATTTCCCGTTTGAAAGCGGCGCTGAAGAGCAAAAGCAAAAGCACCATGGCCATGCCAGTGTCTTTGCTTTGCTCTTTGGTGATGGGCCGCTTAAACAATTCAGGGACGATTTTTTTCACGCAAATTCCATATTGACTGATGAACGCCCCTCAACCCTGCGAGTTCATCTGGACGAGTTTCTGCTGGATGAGTTTCCGATACTCATCTGGATTGAGACGGAGACGGCCCATTTGCGTCCAGCCAGCCGTCCGCGCCAAGATTTTTCTGCTTAAGCTCGTTGGATTTCACTATGGCGTCCAATAGCCCAGAGGGAATTTGCTGAAGTAAGATCGCGATGTTCGGCATGACGCAGTGGCCGCCAATTACTCCAGGAAAATATTTTACTGGTGGGAAAAATTTAATCTCGTCGTAGAAAGAGACGACTTCGTCGTAATCGGCGCCTAGATTCCTGCAATAGCGCTCGACTTCCTGTGCCCATGCGATCAGCAAGCCGAAGTAGGTGGTCTCGCTGAGCTTGGCAATTTCGGTTGCCTCCGGCGAAGTGAGCAACTTCGTCTTCATCCCCGCTTTCCCAAAATGCTCGACGGCACATTGACCTGATTGCGCGTCGAGTGCCCCGATAAACTTTGCGTAGCGCAACATTTCGTCCTGCATTCGGGCATGCTTGCCGCGAACGGGGCTATTCACCACTGCGGCGCCGGATTCAACCGCGATTCGGCGCGTTGTTCCAGGAGCAACCGTGCTATTGATTATCGTAAGAGCGGGCCTGTATTGATTGATGTACTCCAACACTTGTGCAACGAAGTTGCCATTCTGGAATGGAAAACAAATATGCATCACGTCACATTTCGAGACGGATGCCGGCTGATTAATATCTACGCCGAATGTGCGATACCTGCTCTTCATAATCTCCAGCAAAGGCTTGCCAACTTCGCCCAAGCCCACGATGACAACCGTCTGATTCACAGCTTCCATAGATAGCTTGCGTGACGATAAAGTCGTAACAGCTGCTAGTGCCCTATGCCGTCAGCTCCGAGTGAGAACCGGCCGTCCGCGGATGTAAGCTGACTCGGCAATCACTTCGACATTGGCGCTGTCGATTTGTTCTTTGATCGACAGGTACTGTGCGTGGAGGTCAAGGAAAGGGATTCTCATGGCAGACGGAGATCAGAGGTCAGAATCGGACGTTAGAGATCCGCGTTAGAGACGACGAAGGAGACGAGCAGGATTGCCAGCGTAAATGCCCGAGACGGTAACATCCTTGGTAACAACGGCACCGGCTCCTATAACCGCGTGATCGCAAATCGTAACTGGGAGGATTGTTGCATTTGTTCCAACACTCACATGATTGCCAACCTTGGTCGGGTGCCAAAGTTCTGGTTTGCCAGCCGGACCACCGTCACCAAACAGGTCGTTAATGAACATAGCACCATGAGAAATGAAACAGTCGTCACCAATCGTGACGAGCTCGCAAATGAACGAGTGGGATTGAATCCGGCACCGCTTCCCAACGGTTGCTCCCTTTTGAATTTCAACGAAAGGCCCGATGAAGGTCCCATCGCCGATATCGCAGCCGTATAAGTTCGTCGGCTCGATAACGGTTACATTTGCGCCAAATGTTACGTCGACGAATCCTATCGTACGTCGGGTGACTGGATTCATGCCGCAAGATTTCCATGCTTAACCTCGCCGTTTAGCGGCCGTGCGCACTCGAGAATGGAAACCACCCGTCGCGCGTGCTGCAGTCCCGTAAGTGGTTCACGTGAGTTACGGATGCAGCCAGCGAAGTGTTCCGCCTCCACGCGGACTGGATCCGCAAACTTGACTCCCGGCATCAGAATATCACCGGTCCGGTAGGCAAACTGCGGACCTTCCGACTTATCGAAGTCCATGTTCTCACCGGCCAATGGCGATCGGTTCCGGGTCGCCTAGCCAGTATTGAATGATGCTAATATCGTGAGGCGCGAAGTTCCAGAGAGCGTCGACGTCGGAACAGATACGCTCGAGGTTTAAGCGCGGGGCGTAAACGTAACGCAGCTCGCCCAGCTCGCCCGCATGGATCAGTTTCTTCACATAATGAACGGCTGAGTTGTACACAAAAGTATGGCCGGTGATCACAACAAGGTGTTGTTTGCTGGCGCATCTCGAAAGCTCATCGACCTCCGAAACTTTTGTCGCCAGGGGTTTTTCCACGAACACGTGTTTGCCAGCCTCGAGGACTTGCTTGGCGAGGGAGAAGCGACCTCCCCGGGTCGAGATCAGATCGACACTTCTATCGTTGTCGATCTATCAATCGGCACATCCAGGAATCGATGGTCCAGTCGCATAGGTGTGTAAACTCTCGCAACCAACGCGGGCAAGCTATTAACATTTTCGTAAACGCAGACGCTCGCGCGCACCGCATTACCGTCGTTAGTAGCATTTTCGATGCGCGCCGCCCTGCGTTTCCGAAACCACGAAACGGTGTCGCTCGCGGTTGCGAACCACGGCTGCCTGGCCTTGAGCTCCTGCAGCAGTTGCCGATATGGTTCATTCCAAAGTCGTTCCGGTCCAAGACTGCGATCGTGCCAGTTAGCCGTTAACACGCCGCCAAAGCTGCTTGCGTTTTCAATCAACGGCCGCATAGCAGCGCTTGCTTGCTCATCGGACAGGTTCATATGCGAGGAATAAAACAGAGCCGTATCCATGATGTGCAACGGCAGCTCCAGCAAATAATCTACATTGAGAGGTTTGAAAACCTGAGTTGTACCTGCACGATAGCCTATCGTCTCGTTGTAGCCAACGGTAGAATCGTAAGCGAAGCCGGCTTTCTCGAGAGCGATTGGCGCTTCGGCATCGAAGTACAGCCAATGCATCCGAGCGCCTATGTGATCCGCGCTTGTTACTTGCTGAATACGTTCCCGTTCAACACGACCCTTTGCATCGTCGCGCCATGCATCGATGCCATGGACAGCGATTTCACGCTTTGCGAAATGGAGTTTCTGCAAGTCCCTCGAGACATCGGCCAAGTCATAGCTGGCGGCGCGCTTTGCTCTCGCTCGTCCCTTAGGGTCGAGGCCAGGATCGCCTTTGACAGGAATAACAAAGAACGTTGAAGGGAGGTCCTTCTCGAGCTTCAGATACTCGCTGATCTGATCCCAGAAATCGTTAGCAAGTCCGGCAAAAACAAATGGCAGCGAAATGGCTGCCTTCCAATTGATAGCAACTTGGCCCAGTGATCTTCTTCCCCGACATAACTGGACCGTTGAGCCAACGAGCGCGCGGTAAAGAAATCCGAACATGGTATGATCAAACCTATGATAGCGCACCCTGGGATGATCGACGTCATGCGTCAGACAGACGATAAAGCGATGGCCCGCTGGAGCGGGAAGGATTTCAACAAAAGGTAGTCGTTCACTGAGGATGAGATTACGCAGCACCGCGATGTGGAGTTCAAGAGTTGGCGTGCCCGCGAATTCTGGCGGTTGCCCGACAGTGAGAAGGTGGCCGACTTCTTGAAACAAATCGAAGCCGATGCAAACAACCCACTGGTGACCAGCCACTGTCGTAGCAGAAGCAAAAGAGCGCTGTGCTCGATAAAAAAGCACATCATCGGTTCCCGTCTCAAACAGAAGGCACTGTCCATAGATCGGAATGCGTTCGCCCCCCACCGTAATCGGTCGCGGACCGTGCGCAGTTTTTGTCCTGATGCCTTCTCGCTGACAGAATGTGTTCCTGCGTGAGCCATAAATCACAAGGAGGGCGGCATCATTCTCCGGGATCCGATCGTTTGAGCAGAGTAGGACGTCATAACGTTTGCCGGGCCGACAAAATTCCCAAGGCGTCTTGAATAGCTCGAAAAACTCGGCGACGGCAGCGTGTTCGGGCTCACCGGCAACGACGCCAATCATTTTCGATGAGAGGAAACACAGCGATTGAACGCGTATTATCCTCTGCGATTCTCGTGAAGCAGCTCGCCTATCGCGTTCAAAAGAGTAATACGTTGTCGGCTCCAACTGTGCGACACGTAAATTGCCTGTCCGCGCTTGACTGTTTCAGCTACTTCGGCGGGATGAGAGTAGACAAACTCGATTTTTCGCGCCAGATCGTCGGCATTTCCTACATCGAAAAAGATCAGGTCGTCATCGCCGAAATAATCCTGGATGCCTCTTGTTTTTGGGGCAATGACCGGTTTGCCCAGCGCCAGATATTCAAAAATTCGAGTGGGCGTATTGATTTCAGTAAAAAGGTTGCGGTGGTTTGGGATGATTCCCAAGTCACAACGATTGATGACCTCGACAATCTCGGTGAGACTGCAAGCGCCGAGGTAATCGATATTCCCGTCCAAGCCGCGTTGTCCGGCTGATTTCATCACTTTATCGAAAAAATCGGTTCGCCTGCCACAGACGCATAGCCGAACCAATGGAATGCTCGCCCTAACGTTCTCCAAACAGTCAACTGCCAGGTCGAAACCATTGCGCTGCACTAATGAGCCGTGATAAAGAAGGACAAACGGTTTTGAGCCGTTCCCGTTTTTTCCCTTCCTGGCGCCAGTGTCGACCTGCTGGAAGCGGAACACTTCGTCATCCGGCGAGTTGATTACCACCTGAATTTTATTTGGGTCACAGCTGCGCGAAGAATAGATCCTCTTGCACGCCAGGTTTACCGTTATAACAAGATCTGCAAAACGACTACTCCACTTTTCCAATCGTTTTAATATGCGCACACTAAGACTATCCTCCGGCAACTTGAAGATTGTCTGCATGAGCTCCGGCATGGGATCATGCAGATCCAGAATAAGTTTTGCCCCGAGTAGTTTGGGTATGATCGCGCTGAAAACGAGCGCGTCGGGCATGTTATGCACGTGTACGAGGTCATACCGACGCTTTAGGGACCGCGCAGCCAGGTACAGAAAGGATATCACGATAAATGCGGAGTATTGTCCCATATACCCCAATTTACCTCCGCGCCGCCGCTGCAAACGCACGCGCGTCACATTGACGGTGCCATAAGATTTCGGTGCGTGGTCATCGCCGCCATCTCGTAGACAGATTAGATCTACAGTTACACCCTGCGTTGCGAGTGCTTCGGCCGCTCTCCTCGGCCGGGGATCCGCCGGGTAATGTGAAAAGAGCAGCACCGCCGCGTGCTTCCCGAAGAGTCGCCGACTTCTCAGGCCGTCCAGAGTATTATGCGGTTTGAGTACCGTTCGGACGTAACTTGCCACTTGCTTCGGTAGAACATGCCAGTATTCGCCCGCATATCTGGTTTTGACGTAATTTAGAAATTCCCGGTACAACGTTACCGGATAGTGCGTCGATGTCTGGCGCGAGGTGTCGAAGGACATGTAATCAGGGTGGACATCAAGCAGGACCATACCTCCGTGCTTTGCAATCCAGTTAAGTTTTCGAACCCAGATCTCGGGAGTAGCTTCGCGTAACAAGAGGAACAGAGTCGAATCCTGTGGCAACGTGTAGGGTAACTCGACGTAACCATCTAAAGAATCTGATTGATCGCCGCTGCCCGAAGCGCCGTTCGAGCGTGGCACCCAGAATGGAAAGATCGTGTTTCCCCCATTCGGTTGCGGCTCGAATGGATCAGTGTCAAATGTTGATGCATCGTATTGCACCTCGAGTTCATGCAGCCAGTCGAGGTTAGACATCATAAACCCCGACCTGAATCCCGCTGCTCCCCATTCGCGGGCATAATGATTAATTTGCGCAGCACGCTGTTTGAACACGCGGGAGGAAGCAAAGAGGTGACCGTCATGCTTGAGGTCGTGTATACCCACTTCAAAGCCCATGGAGGTAAGGTCTTTCCTCAGCTCAGGAGGAACTCGATAGCTTCCTTCGGGAACAAAGTTAAAAGAGGACCGGAATCCAAGCTCTGTCTCCAGTCTGGCGAGCGAACGGCAGTATGCCAGACCCGCGCCGCTCTCCACGTCGTGTGTCAACACGAGTGCAAATTTCTTGCCATCCGGCCAACCTGGCCAATTTGCGGGTGGACGCTCGGACCCTGGCATGATCGGCCATACGTCCCCGATGCGCCTGCGCAAACGCGAAGCGAGATTGCGGCGAACTGCCGTCCGAATCGATTGCGGCACGAACGGCTTTAAGCCGTAATAAATCCTATTGCGTAACACCTAAGCTGACTGGGCTAGCTCAGGAATCCCCATCAAGGAAGCGAGGAATGCGGGAACGCGTTTTATTCACAACCACCGCCACATTATTTCGCTCTGCAACTAACTTCCTGTAACCACGTTTTACCACGTCGCGGTTGTTCTTTTCCGCCTCGACGATAAGCAGCAGCTTGTCCATAAACGCACCCATCCCCCAAGTGGGACTTGTTTCGTACAACGGCGGCATATCAAAGATAATGTAGTCGAAATCACTGGTTTTCATGTTAGGCATCATGTCGAAAAATTTTTTCAAACCGAGCTGGGCCGGTCCTTCAGTATTGCGCGATCCGACCGTCGCCAAGTACAAGTTGTCGGCAGCTGACGTCATTTCCCCCGACGGCTTCAGAGCTGCCTTCAGCGGGTAGGCAGGCTTACCTTTAAAAAACGGATGAACGTCTTCAGGGCCAAGATTAACATCGACAAGGAGGACCTTGCCCTCGTTTGTTTCTGAAAGTGAGGCAGCCAGACCGGCAGCAAGGCTCGAAGCGCCGGCTGTTTCCGAAAAACCGGTAACGCCCACAAGCTTCGGTCTATGCGTAAGATGATTCAGTTCAAAATACAGACCAAGCCGATCCCGGATCGCATCACAATATGGCCGGATGAAGTGACGCGAGTCCCAAGGAGCGATCTTTGAGTTGCGTCGTGTTGTCGTGAGCGCTCGCGAGTTAGATGAAGAACCGGTGGAAGGCAACGTTTTCTGCCCGTTAGCACCACTGCGATTGGGAATTGAAAGCATCAATGGAATATCCAAGCGGCTTTCCACCTCCAGTGGTCGGCCGATCGTCCGGTTCAGAACTAATCCCCTGAATAACGCAAGAGCTATACCAAGGACTATGCCGCCGCCGGCAACAGCCAGCATTATCTTGTTCCGCTTTTTAGTATCCCATCCAGCAGGGGAAGGCCGCTGCACAGCACTGATATTGGGCATCTTGGATGGGTCCAGAGCCTCGTCCACCCGCGCCTTTTCGAGCGACGCGGAGAAATACTTGTAGTTGTTTGCATCCATCTCGCGTTTGCGCTCCAACTCCTCAATTTGCGGCCGCAGTTCCGAAAGTTGCTTTACTCGCTGCTGGATGCCTTGAAGCCGCGTCTTAAGTGCCTCAACTTTTGCCTGCTTCCCGGCGAGGAGACTTTTTGAAGCTTCCGGAGTTGTGGTGGAGGTTGACTTCCTCGAGGTCCAACCGTTCGCCTTTTTCTGTCCTAGCTGATTAACGAGAGCTTGGTGCTCGGCTAGCTCCGCTTCGGCGGTGTTTAATTGCTTGTGAGCATCTGCCGCTTCGCCAGCTAGTGCCTCCTGGCCTTCTTCAAGGTTCGAAATGATCCCGACCTTATTTCTTAACGTGTTTAGCGCGTCCTCGGTTTGGTTCAAGCGCACTCGGACCTGATCGGTTTGTTGGGTTACAAAATCGAAGGCGCCAGCGGATCGATGCACTTCGAGGTGCTTGACAAAATAACGGCTCAACAGCTCCTGCAAAACAAGTCGCGCGAGCTGCGGGTCGCCGCTTGTGTAAGATACGACAATGACGTTGCTTCCCTTGGATGCTACGACCTCCAACCCGCCGAGAATGCTGCCAGCAGCGGCCGCGTTCGAAGACGCACCAAGCCGTTTCGGACCGATGGCTTCGGCGACTTGGGCGGCCAAATCCCAGCTCGTCAGAATCTGCACTTCGGAATCGATGATGCTATCGATCTTCGACCCCCCCCCGCTCCCTTGATTCGGCCTAGTGGTATTGTCAATTGGATCAACGCCGTTCCTTTCCACCACATAGCGTACGAGTAATTTGGCCTGCGATTGATAAGCAGGTGGAGACCAGTAAAACACCGCCACCGCGCCGGCGAGGCCAAGGAGCGTGCAAAAGACAATCGTCCATTTGCATTTGAATACAGCAAAGAGAATGTCGCTCACGTTCATCCCGGAGCGAAGAGGTTGCGGTTGTAGTTCGCGTCGGATGTCAGCCATAGTTTAACCTTTAGTCGAGGTGCGGATAGATCATTGAGGCCGCCAGCCGATTCACCATCAGCGGCAGGGTCCCAAAGATCCTTTTGTGGAACCCGGAGTGAGGGCGGACGGGAGCTAAACACTGCCGACCCGATGGATCAACTCGGAAGTAATCAATCGTCTCTTCCTCCGTGTCCCAGGAAAGTTTGAATCGGCGCAGACCGCTGTTCTCGCAGTCTGTGCGACCGAAATGCAATTTCTTGGCGCCGTGGCAAACCAGAAATTGAATGCCACGCCACATCACGAGATTGTTGGCGCGAAACTCCTGAAAGCGCTTGTCAGAAGCGGCGTACTTATAGAGTCCGTTTCTACCGAAGTGAAAAAAGATCGCCGCGGCAATTGTCCGTGACCCGAGTCGCGCGAGAACGGTAAAACCGTGTCCGTTTTTGATAATCTGTTCGTAAATGTTGAAGAAAAATGATGACGGTTGCGGTGGAAGACCATGACGCCGACGTGTTTCAACGTGGAGCCGATAAAACTCCCCGATCGCCTGACGATTGCGGATCACCACAGCATTGACTTCGCTACGTTCAGCCTTGCGAATCGCACGCCGCACCGAGCTGGCGAAGCGACTGAACATTTGTGTAGAATCGCCGCTCAGGTCGAGTGCATGCCCGTAAAACCTGCTCGCCGCGGCTGGCGCAAGTTGAAATACTTTGCCTCCGCGTATCTCGAGGTGATGCCATTGGTGTTCTTGGGCGAAGCTAAGGAGCCGATCTCGAATCACGCCTATGATCTCGGGTTCAAATATCAGCGGTTCACAGAAATCACTAAACGGCAGGCAGACACCGCGTCGTCCGGTGAAGGGACTTCGTATTTCCATCAAAGGGACAAGTGCCGCCAATCGTCGTCTGTGGAAAAACTGGAGATAACACGGGTGATGTTTGTATGTCCGGTGAAGCACCCGTGCCCAACCACTCGTGTGAAAACAACTGCCGTCGCGATGCAAAGCAACAACGTGGTCCCAAGCCGGGTCACGTAGAGGATCCAGAACGCACATCTGCAAGGACCTACCCCTCGTTGCGCGTTGCACTCGAAATACGTTCAAGGTTGACACGGTCATGGTTCCTCAGACAACGCCCCGAAGCAAAACCCTTGCATTCCTTGTTCGTGGTGCTTTTCTCGGTTTCGAAGAATCTCCCGCACCATCGCTGGACGGCTCGGGCGCGGCGCCATCCGAACTGCCGAACACAAACGGGGCACCATTCATCTTTAGAGACGCAGAGGCACCTTCCAACAGTCGAACCATCTCCAGCCCCTCGCGCCCGCCAGTCATCGGCTGCGAGCCCGTTTCGACACAATCAATGAAATGGCGGCACGCTAAATTTAGCGGTTCTTCCTGCTGTAGGTGCGGGATGTAGCTGTCGCCGTAGTGATAGGAGTAATGGAACTCCGCGAATGTATCATAGTGCGGCGGTCGCACCACACGGACATCATAAATGCGGATTTTTTCGCGCGTTTGTAAATCATCGTACACGATCATGCGCTGCGAACCAACGATCGTCATTTCGCGGATCTTTCTCGGCTCCAGCCAGCTGCTCTGAATCGTGGCGAATCGCTTGTGCGGGAAGAACAGTGACATGTTTGTCACGTCCTCAATGCCTGGGCTGACATGTGCGTTCCCCTGGCAATTAATCGCAACTGGGAATTCGCCGAGAATGTACAGGATGATGGAAATATCGTGGGGCGCCAGATCCCAGGCGACGTTGATGTCCTTCTGAAATAATCCCAGGTTCAGACGCCGCGAGTTAACGTAACGGATCTGGCCCAAATCTCCTGCCTGCACAATTTCGGCGATTTTCCTCACCGGAGCCGAATAAAGGAACGTGTGATCAACCATCAAAACCAAGCCCTTGCGTTCAGCGATCTGCATCAATTCCTCACATTCGTTCGAAGAAGTCGCCATCGGTTTTTCGATTAACACGTGTTTGCCAGCCAGCAGGCTGGCCTTGGCTAATGAAAAGTGGGTCTTTACGGGAGTTGCAATGACCACAGCGTCGATATTGGCCGCGCCGATCAACTGCTCTGGAGCAGTCAGACCTTCGACATCCGGGTATAATGCACAAGCGTGTTTTACGCGCGCGATGTTCAGATCGCATACCGACTTAAGCCGGCACTCTGAAAGACTTTTGAAATTGCGGATCAAGAGAGGTCCCCAATAACCGCATCCAATTACGCCAACTGTAATTTGTTTTTTCATGTTTTTCGCCAACTCCGTGTGCTGAATAGAATGGGCGCTAGGACGCTAAGGGTTTTGATTCTGTCGGGCCCGATGCGCCGCCTGCTGCCATTCGAAAACTTGTCCCAAAATTGTGACGGTAGTCTTCAGCATAATTTTTACGTCGAGCAGGATTGACATCTTGCTCAGATAAGCCAGGTCCATCTTGACCATCTCGTTGAAGGTTGTTTTATCTTTGCCGCTGACTTGCCAGAGGCCGGTGAGACCCGGCAGACCATTCACGCGTTCGCGCTGCCATGGCTCATAAATTGCAAATTCATTCGGGAGGCACGGCCGTGGTCCAACGAGGCTCATCTCACCGGCAAGCACATTAAAAATCTGAGGCAGCTCATCCAAACCGCTCGCGCGCAAAATTCGCCCGAACGGGGCCAGGCGCGCATCACCGTTGGCATCGAGCTTGGTCATCGGACAATTTGTCCGGATCAGCTCCTCGTAGTAGCGCTCATGAGTTTGAGTCTCGGCACTTACCTTCATGGTCCGGAATTTCCAGATCAAGAACTGCCGGCCGCCCAGGCCAATGCGCCGTTGCCGGTAGAATACGGGGCCCGGGGACGCAACTTTCGTGACCAGCATCAGCAAAAGCATGATCGGCAGCCACAGCGGCAGCAAAAACAAAACACAGCTGACATCCAGAGCTGATTTCCAGCTGGGCACCCTGTGGCCCGAAGCGATGCGGACGCCGTTCGTTAACTCGATGCGTTTTGAAGTTGACGTCACGACGGCAGGCTGCCGCCCTTGGTCAGCCCTCTGACCCGGAAAGGTGCGTCCCCACCCTCGGCTGGTTGACTCTCTCAAACTGCGTCCCGTCTCTATCTAGAAATTTCAGAAGGAAGAGCAACTCGCATTTGAGGTGGCTCTCTCAAGGCGACGCAGTTGAGGCGTGTATCCTCAAACCGTTTGATCCCGATCCTTCCGAAAAGCGATTGCGACTTCCACGCGATGCGAATTCCAGTATCAATCCTCTGATGACCCGCTAGAGAAGACCGGTAGCGGTTGCAGCGACCCTGCGTCAGCAACGATGCCTGTTGAATCCCTGGAATCTCCCGCACTCCTATTTCTACGGAAAGTGGAGGCGAAAGGTCCCAACTGTTTTTGCAAACTCGGGACTTGCCTAACAGCGATGTCTGCTCAGGCAACGCAATCAACCGGCGGCTCGGAAAGTAAGCGAGTAAGCTGCCTTAACCGAATGGGCAGCAAGCGCGCCGCAGAGATAGCGCAGTTCGTCTTCCACATCGGCAGGATCTGCAACTGTCTGAGTGACTTCGTCGCGCAGCAGGAAGCGGTAGCGCTGCCGCATATGATACAGCAACTTCTTCACCGTCGATTCGGCAATTCGGAGTTTCGCCGCGAGGCGCGCGTACGAGATATCGTCTCGCTCCGCAGTTAAATACCGATTCAGCACCTCGAAAACGCGCAAACGACCCTTGCGCTCGCATTCCTCGCGCAGCCTGCGAATTGCGCGTTGAACGACCGTTGCAGCCCAGCCGGCGTCGAACAGTCGTTCCGCAGTCCAGGAATTCAGCGCTTCGTTTGAAAGGGCCAATTCTGAAGGGGCCTCCGTCATCCACGGGTCCCACGAAATGAAGCTTACGTCTCCCCCGCGCTTGCGGGCTTTGGTTCTGTCGGCCGCGTCATTCAAAAAATTTTGAACGGACTTGAGCAGTAAGGAACGAAAACGGCCCCGCGTGGGATCCGCCTTCTGAAGCCAATCGCCTCCCAGTATCCTGAGAAAAAAATCCTGAGTTAGGTCCTCCGCGTCCTCGGGTGAGTAACCACGCCGCGCTACAAAGAAAAAAATCGGCCGCCAATATATCCGACAAAGCTCCGCCAAAGCGGCGCGGATTTGATGTTCGTCAGTTTTTTCTAAATCACCGCCGGAAAGAATAAGATTCCAGCGCGTCGTAACGAACGCGCTGGAGCAACTTGGATTATTGTTTTCTGCTGAGCTCAAGATCCGGTCCTACAGCATTTATTCGCGACCAAACACCAGAATGCTCCCTCGTTGCGGTAATTTGGTCAACGTTTTTAAGAGACAGTGCAAATTTTTCCCTAGGAAAAATAAGCGTTCACACTGAGACCCACCCAGGCTATTTACTTAAGGATCACTCGACTGGAAGAGCATAACGCACTGAAATGTAAGCAGTTGTTGGCCTTCAAGATGCGCCGGTCTGGAAAACATCCTGTGGCCCAGGAGTACCCGACAGTTTTGCATAAAAAAAGAGTTTGCAAGCCAGATGGATCCACGGCAAAATAGAAGGACTGATGGTATTTCCCCAGGACTTGGGAATCGATACGGACAGCGAGCGATTCGCCGAGTGGCTCGAACCTAATTGCTATGCGGGCAGTTGCGGTCGACTTGCGCAGTTGCTCCAATCACGGGAATCAGTTTCGAAAGTAGGCGAGCTATCCAATTCTGCCCAAATCGGAATTGACGTTGTCCCCTGCGCGCATTGCGGGTCGCCGGCACGCGTCGGATATGGCCACTGCTTAAGTTGCATACTCCACCAAGGCCTTGAGTACGATAGCGAGGGTGCAGGGCGCTGGGATGACGTGCTCGAAGAAGTTAACGTTCGCCGTTCCGAATGGCGCATCGGCAATTACCAGATCCTCCAGGAAATCGGGCGTGGCGGGATGGGCGTGATCTATAAAGCGCGCCAACGCAACTCGCAACGCATCGTCGCTCTGAAACGCATCCTGAGCGTTCACGCTGATTCGCGCGACGCGCTGGCGCGTTTTCGACGCGAAGCTGTGACGGTAGCTAGCCTTCGGCACCCAAACATTTTGCCGATCTATGACTTGGGCGAAACTGAAGACGGGCTGCCTTTCTTCACGATGAAGCACGCTCGCCGTGGAACTTTATTGGAAGCGGCGCAAACTTTACGAAATGATCCGCGCCGGATTGTTCGCCTAATTGCCAAAGTGAGTCGTGCTATGCAGTACGCACACGGTGAAGGCGTACTGCACCGCGATCTGAAACCTGGAAATATTTTGTTGGACGAGCACGGCGAACCACTGGTGAGCGATTTTGGGCTCGCAAAGTCGCTCGAGTCACCGACCGATCTTACTCGAGCTTTGACCAGCTTCGGAACACCGGGTTTCATCGCGCCAGAGCAAGCGCACGGTGCAGCAAAAGATCTGACTGTGGCAGCTGATATCTACAGTATCGGCGCCGTGCTTTTCTATCTGCTAGCAGGACGGGCACCTTTCATTGGTGAAAACGCGCTGGCAGTCATCAAAGAAGCTGCGGACAAACCTGCTCCAAAATTGCGGACACTCGCTCCCGCGCTCGATCGTGATCTGGAGATCATTTGTGCGAAATGTTTGGAGCGCGAACCAGAAGCTCGCTATTTTTCTGCCGCTGATTTGGCCGAAGATCTCGAGCGTTGGTTGGAAGGGCGTGCTATTAGTGCGCGTCGGCTCCCAGCGCCCGTGCGTATTTGGCGCTGGTCAAAGCGTAATCCAAGGTTCGCCGGCGCACTTGCAGCAAGCATTGTCCTCGCCATGCTCAACCTCCTGGCAATATTCGCGATTTCACATTTGCTTTCGATTGTCGGCAACACTTGATTGGCACACCGCACTGGCGCGTCTGTGCAATTTCAAGATCTCCGCGAACTGACAGGCACTTTGAATGCTGTGACTGAAGCAACGAAATCTTTGGATGCCACTCACGCAAAAATAGACGCGCCTCGTAGCTCCGCTGAAGAAGCCGACGCGCACGTCCGTGCGAGAGCTGCTCGACAGGGAACAGAGATGTGAGGTTGCATGCTCGGCAGCGAGCGTGTTTACATTTAAAGAAGGTGGACAAAGGGGTTCTTGTCACATTTATTCCTCCGTTTTCCAAGTGCACGGGGGTATAGCTCAGTTGGTAGAGCGTCTCGTTCGCAATGAGAAGGCCAGGGGTTCGAATCCCCTTACCTCCAATTTTGGGGTCTGCGAAAACGACCTCACTCACGACGCCGACCAAGTAATGCACTTGCCGGTTGAAGATTAGCACCAGCGAAAGGTGACGTTGTGACTTGGGGCGCAGGGCGAGACTGTTTCGCCGTCCAGAGCTCAATGAGCCGAATGAAACAGTAGGAAAATACGACAGGCCAAAGCACCAGCAGAGTGATGTCTCGACCGAGGTTGAATGTAAGACCGGCTCCCAGCATGAACAACATCAGGCGCAAAAGCGAATCTCGCTGTTGCCACCACCGGATGAGCAGACCAGTCCAAAGCGCCATGATCATGCCCGCTACGAGTGGACCAAAAAAAGAACCAAAGTTCAAAACACCACCGCCGATCATTCCGGTGGAAACGGTCGCATAAATTCCACCGTCTGGGGTCTCTAAGCCGCGCCATTTGGCGTAGTCAAATCCTATCAACGGCTTTGAGGGCCAAATCACGCGCGGAACGAAATTAAGCAGCTCGTTTAAATATCTTCCACCATACGCAGGAGAGGCCACACCCGAGGAGAGGTAAGCATTCGCAAAGCAAAGCTCCTGAATCATGTTCAGACCGCTTTGTCGCAAATCTTCATCGACTAGCTCGTAAGGATGCTCAGCGGCCAATAATTCTCTAAAGCCGGTGCCTCGGAACGCCGTCACGAATTTGAAACCTTCATCCAGACACACGAAGGCAACCGCCAGAATGGCCAGTTTTATAATCAGAGGATGACGACCATAAAATAGATACGTGATGATAAAAGGTAAAATCACCGCAAGGAAATGGCTGCGCGCTCCCTCGAAAAGGAAATAAGGGAGCGAAACAATAAACATTCCTCCAGCAACCAATCGCCAGAAAATAGTACGCTGGAAAAATATCAAAACGCCGAGAAACGCAGTAATCGCATTGAACACGTAACCGGCGGAGGCGATGAGAAATCCACCTGCAGAGCTTTCTATCGCGGCACGCCCCCACATCGTTGCGCCCGCACGAGAATCGACCGGAAATAATGCGCCGATCACATCACCATTCAGTCGGTAGACACCAATGATCAAAAGCAGAAACCAAATCGCCCCGGCAGTAATCAGGATCTGCTCGGGAGCAAAGCGCTGCGTGCTAACAGCACCGCTGTTTCGCCGCCGAACAATCCAACGCACCGCAACCGGCATGAAAAAGCGAAACCCGATCAAAAACAGGAGTACCTGCCCATAACTCTGGTTAATAAGAAACGAAGGAACATACTCGTACTGTTCAGGATTAATAAAAGGATCGACAAAATACCATCCGAACACAGTGACATAAATGGCCAGCGTGATCGAAAAGCTGTCTCGGTTCAGTAGCTTTATACAGCTTTCCGCCGTCAGCACTAGCAAAGCGGCGGCAGCGAGATAGAACGTTAGTTCATGTGTGACCATGAAGGAAAGGCAACGCGCACATTATAAGAACACAAACGTGAAACTCAAAGCAGCGTTGATTTGAGGTGGATCACTAAAGTGCGGAGCCAAGCTCTTGCAGTCGTTGGCCGAGTATATCAGTTGTGAATTCATTCTGCACGTACGAGCGCGCAGCCAGTGTTTGCAGCCAATTTGAATTAGCGACGCACTGGCGAATCACAGCTACGATGCGCGCCGCGCTTGGTTCCTCGAGAACAATCCCGTTCCGGCCGTTCTCGACTACGCCGCCACAGTATTTGGACGAAATCACCGGCAATCCGTGCGCTTGCGCTTCGAGCTGCGTAATTGCAAATCCGTCCGAGAGAGTCGGAAGGATGAATACGTCAGCGGTTCGGTATTTTTCAGCAGCCTCCTTTCGGGTTGCAGGGCCGAACCATTTCACCCGCGTGCCGTCCGCTATTGCCGCTGTATTCGCGATTTGGGCAGGGCCAACCATCCAAAATTCAACCGGTTCATCGCGTAGAATTTCAGCTGCTTTCAGTAATCTGGCGATGCCCTTGCGCAAATTCACCTGGCCGAGGAAAAGCACGCGCATCGGCCGCTCTTGCGTGAAACGCACAGGGTACGATCTAACTTGTCGGATTTCGGAGTTGTGATCTCCGACTTCTGATGGTCCGTACGCCAGAGGTATTAATGTTAATTTCTGACTCGGAACGCCGCTGCGAATCAAACCTTCTCGCGCCCATTCGGAACTAACCAGAATCCGATCTGCAAGGTCGCACTCCTCCCGCCAACAAGCCCAGTATTCCTCCGGAGCACGCTGCCACTCGCTGGCGAACTCAGATACTCGCGCGGCCTCTTCTGCCACAATTCTTTCTTCCTCAGGACCAGGATCAATTTGGACAAGCAGCGTCTTCCATCCACGTGATTTAGCGAACCGAAATGGTTCGAGTGCAGCGTAACTGTAGCTCAACAGAATGGGATGATAGTTGAGAGTTGAGGGTTGGACTTTGAGAGCGTCAACGACCTTGCGTTGAAACCACTGGTTGCGCTCAATGATTGTTTGCCATTCTGCAAGCCGTCGCGCGCGTACAAGCATTTCGAACACGATGACCGAGGAATTGAACGCAATTACGCGCGCGTCGTTTAGCTCGTTGTGAAACCGATCGGCGAAGTTGCCACTGGCGACTTTCGCCAGGAAAGATGAAATCGGAACCCACGCATCAGTAACAAGACAATCGAGCAAGCCCCGGGAAAATAATGCACGTGGAATCGCGTAATGCTCCCTAGCACCAAGCTGACAACAGATCCACTTCATTGCTTTACTCGTCTCACCTGTCATTCTGAGCGTAGCGAAGAATTCCGGATTAGCTTGAGTAGAGGTGTTTTGTTTCGTGCAACACGGCATCGCGAAGGGATGATTCAGGTCTAAGGCAAACTAAGCCAGCGTCTATAGCCTGCCCACCGAACAGGCTTTCGTTTCCGGATACAATGCGGAATACCGGCCAGGGCTTCCCACCACCAGACGGGCTCACGAACTACCCACGACCACCCTCGCTTACACGCGTACCGAAATTGAGAAATAACACGCCATGCAACTATCCCAGGTGTGAAGGGCAAAGGACATCGGATCAGAGTGCTCCAGAACTCGTTGCGTGCATGGCGATGATGAATCCGAATCTCATCTCGCGCATGTCCGGAATAATGGTGCCGGATCGTAACGACAGGAGAGAAACACACATCGTAACCCGCCGCCGCACATTGCAAGCCGTAATCCGGTTCTTCATACGTGTGGTAAAAGCGCGGTTCAAACCCGGGTAGCTGGAGATAAGTGGCCCGACGCAGCACCGCGCCGGAGTTTGCAAACGAACGCGTTAAATGTTCCGAGCCAAAGTTTGTCTGTGTAAGGGTTTCCGAATACTCATCGGTGCGCTGAGGAAAATTGAGCACTGCCAGTCTAGGCCGATGCTCAAACAACGGGATGATGCGTGATAGGCAATCTAACTGCTCCGGATAACTGTCATCATCCAGTGCGAAGACCAAATCACCTCGCGCTTCGCGCATCATCCGATCGCGCGAAGTCACAGAACCCAGGGCAGTTTCGTTGACAAAGAGCCGGGCTTGAAGCAATTCCGCTTTCGCCGCTTGGACCGTGTCGTCTGTGCAGCCGTCCATCGTGATGAGCACCTCCACTGGCGGCGGATCTAGTTGCTGCAAAGCACGACAAGTCCGCCGCAAATCCACGAGGCGGTTCTTGGTGGTGATCATCACAGACAAAGTCATCGAGAGAGTCACGCCATCAAAAGTTATTTAAAAATGTTAGGCGCTCTATCGGTAACTCAGGAGCCAGAAGACTATAGAAAGGTAAGCACTTCACCTTGGTTGTCCTAGTCAATGCCTCCACTCTTATGAAGTTCGGTTAAGCGCTTACTACTAACGATCGGTATAACTCGGCATAGCGCTGTGCCATTGAAGTCGCAGCGAACTCCTGCTCTACCCGGTGTCGTGCCGCTCTTCCCATATTCTGCCGTTCGACGGGATGACGGCTGATCCACGACAAAGTCTCGGTCAGTCCTGGAGCGCCGTTTGATGCATCGGCCAGTAGTCCGGTTTTCTCGTGAACCACTAGCTCGGCAAGACCGCCCGTGCGAAACGCTGCAACCGGTGTGCCGCACGCCATTGCTTCCAAGGCAGTTAAACCAAAGGACTCGATGCGGCTTGGAACTGCAAATACGTCACACGCAGAATAAAAGATGGATTGCAGACGCGGCGACTGGGCGATGCCCAACTCCACCACGTCAAATTTCCGGTCGAAGTCCGGAAGCTTGCCACCGCCGCACACAAGCAGAGTTATCTCACTTTGGCGCGCCAATTCCTGGACCGATTCTAGTAGTAGCGCCGCATTCTTGTTGGGATCGGAAACGTCCATGCAGGAAAATCCCACCACGAATGTTTTGCTCGCTACGCCTAATGCCTGCCTTGCGCAAGCTTTTTCCAAACACGTAAACTCCTTTGTGTCCACGCCCGGCGAGATGGTGTGAAAGGAGTTCGCATGGCGCATCAACGCAGAACGGCGGGCCTGCGCTGTTGTCCACTGGCTGTTGCCAACAATGTGCAGATTCAAACGGCGATAGAGGAGATCTTTCAAGTTGAACTCATGCCACGAGCGATCATGATTCCGGGGCCTTTCTAGATTCGGACAGTTGTGGCAGTGGGTCGTGAAGTTGTGGCAATCGTGCGGGTGGATGCAACCACCTGTGGCAGGGTGCAGGTCGTGCAACGACCAGACCACTGGAAGCCCTTCGGGGATTGAGGATAAGAAGCTTGGCAAATCCAACCACCGAAAGACCAGATGCAAATTCACCACGTCAGGGACTGACCCGAAATCGCGTAACCGGCTGGGATAAATCCAGCGCGAATGGATGAAAATACCACGCCCGGAATTTTGTTGTCGCCAGCGCCACGCGATCACCTGTCTCTGCCACAAACGCCACAGCCACCGGCCGTGCCGCGGATCAGTTGTAACATGAGTGACATTGGATGAACCAAAACGATGTTGCAGTCGGCTGTCGATGCCCTGGCGAACCAACTCTGAATGCAAACGCAAAGAGGCGACGCCCGTACCGCCAGTAAGTTCAGTTACGAAGTGGCGAACGGTAAGTGGTTCACCCGCTGACACAGTATTCATTCGATACCGACCCGCCCTCCAAGACAGCAGATCAAATCTTTCAGGAACGACCGCATTCCGAACGAACAAAATGCGCTGCCAAAATAGCCGTGGGTTGCAAACAATCTGATGAAATTGACCAGTTTATCTTTGATCGCTGGTTGGCGGTAGATCTCTGCTCGCAACTCGCAATTATAGGCAAGCTTCTCAAACAGCGTCGCGCTGCATTTCAATTTACTCGAACGCCCCGTAGCGGCTGCCGATTCAGCGAGCACCATTAACACCACTGCAGATTCTCGCGCGGCATCGGCCATGAATCCGTACCGCCCAGCTCCTACCTGCCTGGACATCGCAATTTTTGCGCCGAGGGATTTATCGTCGTAGTAGCCAGTCAGTGCGCCTTCGTGTCGTCTGTATAAAACCAGCGGCTTCGCAATGTGCCGAACACTGCCGAGGGCATTGGCCAGCATGCAAATCCATTTATCATGGGTCTGCAACGGATGACTACCGTCGTAGCTTTTCGGACGAATTTTCCAGTCAAAGCAGGTAATTAATTCGCTCCGAAAAACGCATGTGAAGCCTGGCAATGCCCAAAATCCCGGATGCGAGTTGGAAGCCACAGTCCTGTCTTGGCACGAACGAAGTGGCGTCACCCCGCCAAGCGCTGCCGCCGACCAAATCTCGCGAGGTTTGGCACGGGCCGTGTGAGAATCCGACTCTGTTCCATTTGCGTTGGATTGATCTTCCTTAGTGATCTCCACCGAATGGGTCACCAACACCAGGTCGCGCGCCAGAGTGCTTTCTATGGCTTCCCTCACCGACAGCAACTTGTCCGGAAACCAGATGTCGTCCTGGTCGGAAAATGCGATCCAGTCTGCGGTGCATTTGCTTGCTGCGTCTAGGAAGTTGTCGGCAAATCCGAGACGGCGCGGATTCCGATAGATCGTCACCGGGAACGGCGCCTCCTTTTGAAATTCTTCCAGAATGCTTACCGTGTTATCCGAAGATCCGTCGTCACAAACGACCAGTTCATAAGGAGACAGGATCTGTTCAGCCAGACTATCAAGCTGCTCACGGATATAGAGCTCGCCATTGAACGTTGCCATGGCAATTGAAAATCTCCGCGGCTCGGCTGCCGTTGCCTGTGCACTCTGCGTCAGCGGCCTAACTTGGCGGATCAATTGCGGCATGGCTGCAATTCCATTGCTTGGGTGATCGTTCTCAATTCTTCGCGCGAGACTTTCATACGCGAATATTGCCTGCGTAGTTTCATCCACTCTCGCAGTGCTGTTGGATAGACGCGCAGCCAGAGACTATTGCCCCGGATAACACTGCCGCACGATACTTTCGCAACGCTCCACCACCGTCGAAGGCGATCTTGTTCCATTGGCAATGCAGCCCACTGGAAAAACAGCGAATGTTTTAAAGTTAACTGATCCGCGCCGGAATTTGGGGTTGCCGACCAGGTAGCCTGCTCTCGATGCCAGACAACACTTGCCGGTTCATAAATGCAGCGCCATCCACGCCGCCACGCGCGAAAGCAAAGGTCTAGGTCCTCGCAATATGCAGGATAGAACAGGCGATTAAATCCGCCTAACTCGAGAAACTTTTTTCGGTCAACAGCCATAAAGGCGCCGGCTGTGAATAAGGTATGACAGGTTTTCTGCAGTCGCGTGTCGGATTTCCAACTGTAAAAACCGTTCTCGAATTTCAGGCACGCCGGACCACTGGTAACCTCGCGCGCATTCCAGTCGTAGCTCCGAGCCGAAACGGAAAAAACATCCGGCGATTCGAAGTGCCGGACTAGCGGAGCAATGAAATCGGGATCCACTTTCAAATCGTTGTTGAGAAATACGAGCACGTCTTCAGACCTTTTCTGCGCGAGCCAGTTATAAGAGAAGAGAAAATCGTTTTTCGGCGCCACGATCGTTTGAACTGAAGGAAATTTGTGTTGAATCCAAGTCACGTCGTCACCGGTGCTTTGGTTATCGAGGACTACAACCGCACAGGTACCGGAAAACTTCTGTGCAGCCGCGCAAACCGTCGGTAGCAAATAGTCGAGATGTTTTTTGCCGTTATAATTAAGAATCGCCAAACAAATGGACTTCATGGATTTGCACGAGCCGCCACAATCTTTTCAATTTCACCCACGAAGACCGCCTGCAGTCGATCGGGATCAAACAGCGTCTGGTGCAAATGCAGCGCCTCTGTCGAAAGCGTCTCATTCAGCGCTCTATCCGCAGCGATTTGACGGCAAAGAGTTACGACTCCGTCGGGGTCACTGGTGGCGACCACCGCAGCTCCGCGGTGTTTTCTAACAACGCGAACGGGCGTACAGTACTCTGGACCCCAAAGAATTACCGGCTTCCCGAATGCGACGTAGTCCAGGAACTTGGTCGTGAAACTCGTACGCGTGAATAATTCATATTTCCTCTCGAAACTCATCACAACGAGTAGGGCGTCGGCAGTGGCTAGCACCTTCGCGGCCCCTTCTGGCGGCATGAACCCTAGATAAATGCCCTTTGTCAGCGCGCGCTCAAGGAGCGGCTTTGGCCAGTCCGCATTTGGTCCCACTACGATGATTTCCAAATCGCTCGTGGCTTCGATTTTTTCGATTAGCGAACACAGCATTCGGCCATGGACATCTTCCACTGAGCCCACATAGACCAACCGGAATTTTCCGTTAAGGGGCGTCCGGGACTTTTCTGACATTCGATGTGTGCCGGGCATCGGGTAAATGACATGGCTGTTGGGATGCGGGCCCAGAATCTCCTGCATCCCATCGCTGGTGCAAAAAGCCAGATCACATCCAGCATAAAGTTCACGGTACCGCCGGCTCAAAAAGGTCTGCATCGATTTGTGACCGTAGTGCCCCATCATCATTGGGAACCAATCGAGAAAGAGTCCTGCCAGCGGCAAGCCGTATCGTTGGGCTGTTTTTCGGGCGGTGTGACATAACCCACATTCTGCCAGCGTAAGAATAATGTGCGGTTTAAAATGTTGTACTGCGTCTTCCAACGCTCTGTTGGCTGTCAGTGGCCAGATCAAATTTTCGTAGTCGGTGATCCACGTGGCCAATCGCGGGCCGAACCTACTCTTCCTTAGTCGATAAATAGGTCTGGGCAGCCGCAACTGCGTGTGGATCAATAGTCCATCGGCAAAGTCCGCGTTACTGGCGACGTGAAGATCGAACGGGTTTCGCTCCACCAAATGCCGGTGCAACACAATGCGCACACCGCAATCGTTGCGTGGCGGCACGATGCTAACGAGCAGAAGGCGAAGCTTCAGCCGCATCGACTCGGAACCACGGTCTCGCTCTCGCAAAAGATTGGCGTTGCAGCCGTCTTGCACATGAGTTCGTATTTTTGTTGCTCAAGAAAACAGTGCACACTGCTTAAGATCGCCTGTTTAACAGATGGGGACTCCACCCGCTCAACCGCGACAAAATGAGGACGAAAACGGTCTTCTCCAGTTTGTGAATAAAAGTGCGCACCGTCAGAATCCCCGGCGCCACTCGTAAGGCAAAGTAGTCGCTGTTTCATGCGTCTGAGCAGACTCATATGGGGTTGTGCGCTGGCTGCTTCAGAGGATCCAAGCAATCACAGATCCACTTTTTGAAAGCTGCTGCATCCACCTGCATGTCAACCTGACTTTGCTCAACCGGTAGCGCATTGGCCTTAAATCGATTGAATCGCATGCCCAACTGCTGTGACATCACCAAATAAGCGGGCGGAACCCCGTCAATGTAGATCTCGCCCACGAAGGAGTCGGGCATCGAATAGATGAGATTGATTAATCCTGCCCCATGGCCGCCCATGATTGCTGTGCTTCTCGCGAACAACGTCACCTGCTCCGCCAAAGATAAATCTTCACATAGGACTGTTTCAAAGCCGTGTGCGGATAGTGAAGGGCTAATTTCGTTCTCGTTCGCGATCCGCCGAGAGGCAGCCTTACGTCGCGAAACATAAATCCGATGATGCGATTTGTGGTTTGCATAATCATCTGTGAAATACCGCCGTAGGCGGTTCGCCACTCTCCGCATAACTAATCCGGAGCCAAGACTGCTGTGACCAAGAGGCGTGGCAAACCAGAGCCTTTCTACACGCGTGTGTATGTCATCGGGTTGAATCTCCAGGCGATCGGGTCCGATGCCGAAAGCGGCAAGTGAGTCTAGCTGCCATGCCTTTGGATTTGAATTGATAAGGAATCTTGTGTCCGCGGGAAGGTACGGCAATGCCATTTCCAAACGTGGCAACACATCGTGAAACCAATGGTAAAATTCCGACACCCACAGACAAAGTAAGGAATAGATATTGCCATTCAGCCGTCGGCGCTTCAGCGTAAATCGTCGTTTGTAGGCAGGATGACCTTGCAAATATGGCAACCACCAGTTGCCTTCATAGCAAATCTGTCCGTTTGGAAGTTCAACCAAGCCGACCACATCTCGAATTGTAGCCCCTTCAATCGTAACTAGCGTTTGGGCGCGCTCCAAGACAGCGCGGTGCGTTGCGAACTCTTCCTGAGCGACGCGATCATTGTTTACGTAAGCTCGCACCTCATCAATCACGGCGGGATGAAGCACCTTTATCGGATAACCGCTCTCGCTAGCCCAGGCCGCCACGTCCATGCAAATCGCTGGCCGTGCGCTGTGCGTCAATCTTGAAAAGATTTGCCTCACCAACGCGCCACCTGAAAAAATTATTCGATCGACTGTGCGCTTTCCTGCAATCCGAAATAAGCGGAAACTGCGTCGTTGGAAACCGGTTTTCTCTCGACAGTCAAATACGGCATTTTTGCAACCACGGCCCCCATCAAACGCAGACGAAGCGCCAAGATGGACTCGCGGGCCCCTGGACACGGCTGCACATTTAATAAGAAATTCTTTGTCCAGGATGGGAGGCGGACGGCTGGGTAACGAAGGAAATAGGTGAGCAGCGTGTTCCGGAGGTTCAAAAAATGCCTCTTCGCTAGGTCCTTGGAGTTATCCGCTCCGTCATGAATCACCGAGAGCATCGGATCACACATGACCTTGTAGCCAGCATCTAACAATCTCAATGAAAACTCAGCTTCCTCGTACCCGTACTCAAACATTTCCATGAACGGGCCAACTCTCTCCCATGCGGATCGCCGTATCAAATGAGCCCAACCAAAGTAGGTCGCGATTTGCCGAACTCGGCTTCCATAGAGGGGTTGGAGTTGCGGAAAAGTGCCATCAAGCGCACGCTGTCGAAAAGCAACAGCGCCGACAGTAGCATCGGAAGCCATAATTGCGGCTGCGCGCCTGAGTGCTAACGGGTTGTCGAGAACGACATCGTCGTCAAAAAAGAACATGAATTCATTTTTAGATCGTCCAGCCAGTTCATTTCGTGAAGATATATAGCCGCGACGTTTCACATGCCGAAGAATCTCTACCTTACTCCCCACGTTCGACAACGGCGGACTTGACCCATCGTCGAGAAGAATGATTTCGCCAATTGGGGCATCTTGATTTTGAACGCTTGACAGCATCCGCTGTAGCTTGGCGCCGCCATTGTACGAACAAACTAGGATGCTTAGTAACAGCTCTTTCACAGTCTCGCTCTATCGAAAGCTGTAACTAGCTTTCACGACGCCAGCATCCCGCCCAAAGTCGATCACTTGATCGCAATTGGCCACAGCACTGAGTCGATGCGCGGCAACGACCATGGTTAGCTTGCCGGTAAGACTTCGCAACGCCTCAAGTAGCTTTGCTTCCGTCGCGACATCGAGTGCGCTGGTTGCTTCGTCCAGAATCAACAGCGATGGACGATGATAAAGCGCGCGAGCAAGACCGATCCGTTGACGTTGTCCGCCGGAAAGGCGGATGCCGCGCTCGCCAACTTTCGTTTCAAAGCCGTCGCTCAATTCCGCTTCAATGAAGTCGAGTATCTGCGCCATAGCACAAGCTTCTCGCAAGCTCGCGGAATCGATCTTTTTATCCGGCAAGCCAAATGCGACGTTGCGCGCGATCGTGTCGTCGATGAGAAAAATATCCTGCGGCACGTAACCGATCGATGCCTGCCATGATGGCACAACTGCAGGAGTGAGCAGTTGTCCATCGATCAGGATCTCGCCTGTCGTTGGTTGGTAGAGGCCAAGCAACAAATCGACGAAAGTTGATTTTCCCGAACCGGTTGGGCCGATCACACCGAGCGAACTATTCTTCGGGATAATTATCGAAAGCCCCTCAAGGGCGAGCCGTGAGAGGCCAGGATACCGGTAGCTAACGTCGCATAACGTAATCGCGTTATTCCAAGCGAGAGAGCGCGTCGGCGTAACAGATTCGATGCGAACGATACTCGGAATCGATTTCTCGATCTCCGCGGTAGCAAATTCGTCGTACACCTCATCAACGGCATGCCGCATTGAACTGACCTGAGTTAATTGACCGTAAAGCAACTGGAGCGAAGGCAACAGCCGATAACCTGCCAGCGCCATGACGCCGAGATTGGGAAGAATATCCGAGAAATCGCGCCCCTTAGCTGCGAGTAGGAGCACAGCCACAACGAGACCACCGAAAGCGAGCGGTTCTACAACATACCGAGCGCTGTTGGAAAAGACGGGCAGCCATGCATTCATCCGCGCTACGACGGAGGAATGATTTGCAAACCGGCTGAGGAAGTGTTCTTCCGCGCGATGCACCTTCACCGGCTTGATTGCGCCAAGCATCTGTTGCGCTTCCCGGAACTGACCGCCGACATGCGTGTTCAGATTCTCGTCCACCTCTCGACGTTTGCGCGTAAGAAGTTGAAACGTGACTGCATAAAATCCGCCCAGAATAACCGCCGCCGAAATTGCGATCACCGGTTGAACCAAAAAGAGTGTAGCCAGCAGAAGCACTGCCGTGAGCACGCGCGCGACTGTGTCTAATAGCGGGAGGAGCACGCCGCCAGCGTAATTGGTGACATCGCCCATGACTTTCTTCAGCAGATCGCCGGAGTTGCGTTGAAGAAAATAGGTGTATGGCTGTGAGACCATTCGCCGGAGCAGCCGTACGCGTAGCCAATGGGCAAAGTTTTGGGCATAACGAGTGCGCGCATATTCCGACAAAAGGTTCACTGCATTTGATAGAAGGAGCGCGACGATAGCGATTATTCCGGCGACAAGGAGCAGTTGCCGGTTTTCCATCGGTGGAAACAAATTCAAAAACTGCGCGCCAAAATGGGAGCGACGGATGCGCTCGGGATCAGCGGCAACTGCCAAAAAGGGAAAGATCGAAGTGATGCCGATCACTTGGAAAAGCGCCTGCGCGAGTGATAACGAAAAAACGCCGACCAGTTTACCCCTGCCATATGGCCGCGCGAGAAAGAGAACGCGCCGAATTAAATCAGCAACATTATGAATAAACGGGGGCAAGGCGGCTCCGAGTTACGCGTTCATGAAGAAAAGGCGCTGATCATGGAACGGCGCGAGTTTGCCAATTATCTGCGGGAAAACTCAGGTGTCAAAGACCACGCGGACGTCCTGTGGAGACTCATGATGCCTGTTCTGCTAAGTTGGAACAATGCGAAAGACGATCAAACGCGTCATGGCAAAAGCCATGCCTGTCTACCTCGTTGAGGAAGTCAACACCGAGCTCCGGCTGGCTGCCAAACGAATGTTTACTGACGAACGTTTCACGACTCCACGCCACATCACTTTTGCCCGCGCATCGGCGGCAGCGTCTCGCCGTATTTCCAAAGCAACCACGGGAGTTCCAAAACCCGACACAATCGGGGAACAAAAGTGCGCGGCTGCGCAAACAATCGCCAAAGCCAGCCGAGAAAGACGCGATCCGCCCAGTCGGGTATTGCGATCTGATCGCCTGTGAGGAACCCGAGCGCCGCACCGACGCAATGGATTGCTGGCCGATACGACAAATGTTCGCGCAAATAATGACCGAGTTTTTCTTGCGCCCCGCTGCCAATCCCGATGATCACGTGTGCAGGCCGACCACACTCAATCAGCGCGACAAGACTTGGATCGGCGACTTCGAATCCGTAGCGTGGCGCGACATGACAATCCTCGCCGGTAATTGGTACCGCTTCCCGCCGCGACCAATCCAATAGCTTTCGGGCGGCGGGCTCGTTTGGAACGATCCAAAAAACTGCTCCAATCCCCGCCCCTTTCAAAGTCGCGAGCGAATGCTTCAAGTATTTCAGCCCCGAAATCCGCTCAAGGCTCTCACGACAGAACAGACGATACAGCAGAACCATCAGACCACTGTCGGCAATCGCCAGATCAGCTGCGACAACCGCGCGGCGATATCGCTCGTCCTCGCGCAATCGGGCAAAACAAGTTCCCGAAGGCGCAATCAAAAACCCGCCGCGCTGTACCATTGACTGGACCGCTTCATCGACATCGCCGTTGAAGAATCGAATGCCGAGAATTTGGCGTGCCGGAGTCATTAATGGACATCGACATCCAACATGGAATAACGACCCGTGTCACGCCATTGTAGGGCGTCCGCCGTGACCGACGCCAATCTCCAACCATCGCTTTCGAGAAAATGGGGCTGAACGACCGTGAGCGACCAATTAAATCCCCCCACCCTTTACCCCATCCGAAACATTCCGAGTTCGCATTAAGCCCAGGTTTGGTAAGCTCTCGGCCGGTGCAAGACGTGGCGACTCCACACAAGTTTACTGAGGCTGCGCCGTTGACCCGCGAGCGATTTCCGCTGGCGTTTGCGCTAAGCATTTTATTTCTAGCCGCGCTCTGGTTCGGACTTTGCAGAGAGCTCAGTGGTGAATGGTCGGTGAACGAGCAATACAACTTCGGTTGGTTCGTTCCATTTTTCGCAGTGTATCTTTTCTGGCTCCGTTGGCAGGACAGGCCGCAAATCGAAATCCGAAGTCCAAAATCCGAAATCCGAAAGAGACAAACGATCGCCGCATTACTCGCGATTCCGGCACTACTTTTATTACTGCCGGTTCGTCTTTTTGAAATTGCGAACCCTGAATGGCGGTTACTCGCCTGGATCCACGCGTTTGTAGTCGTCACGTTAACGCTTTTGCTTCTCTGGTCGGCAGGAGGGAGAGCATGGCTCCATCATTTTGCATTTCCCGTCGCGTTCATCTTCATTGCGGTGCCGTGGCCTACAGCTCTGGAAATTCCAGTGATCCAAGGCTTGATGCGCCTTGTCGCGCACGTCGCAGCGGAAACGGCGATGCTACTTGGAACTCCCGCGCAAGTTGAAGGGAGTCTCATTCGCGTGAGCAACGGCCTTGTTGGCGTAAACGAGGCGTGCAGCGGCATTCGTTCATTGCAGACATCGCTCATGATCGGGCTGCTCTTTGGCGAAGTGAAACGACTCTCAGTGTCACGACGCCTGACGCTCATCGTATGTGCCGCTGTTATTGCGCTTTTTGCTAACTTCCTTCGCGCGGTTTTTCTCGTCCGCATTGCCGCGACAGAAAATCTGTCCGAGGTCAGTCGCTGGCACAACATTGCTGGCTACAGCATCATTCTATTTGTCTTCGTGAGCACGATGGCGCTTGCCTATTTGCTTGGAAAATCCGAAATCCGAAATCCGAAATGCGAAATCAAACGTGAGAGATCACAATCCGCATTCGGCACTCCGGCATCGGCAATTCCTATCGTGTATATGGCCGTGGCGCTCTGCTGGCTCATGTTCATGGAAATTGGAACCGCCACATGGTATCGCCGTCATGAACGCGATCTCATCAGCGGCATACGCTGGAGTGTTCACTGGCCGCAACAAGCTGCGAACTTTCGTAAACTCAAAATCGATAACGAAATTCGCGCCGTGCTTCGATTTGACGAAGGCGACGCGGCAGCGTGGACAATCAGCTCGCCCGTAAACGCTACCGAGCCAAAGATTGTCTCTTGTTCTCTGTACGTTTTTCGATGGAATCGAGGCAAAAACAGCGCGCTTTTGGCGAATTTGCATCGACCCGATGTGTGTCTACCTGCAAGCGGCTGGACCCAGGTGGCGGATCATGGAGTACGCAGTTATCCCATAAGCGGTTCGGTGGAATTGCCGTTTCGGCATTTCGAATTCCAACGCGCATTCGAAAATTCCACGCCGCAGACAGCACACGCATTTTATTGTTTATCGGAAGACCGCGCTGTCGCAAGTTCCGCGCCGCTTCCCACGAGTTTGCCAAGCATGACCGGAAGTCGATCTGAATGGACGCGTGCTGAGCGCATCCGCACGGTGCTGGAAGGACGCCGTCATTTGGGACAGCAGGTCATCGAAGCAATATTCATCAGCAGCTATCCGTTCTCTGGAGCAGACGCTGAATCACAGTTGCGCGATCTGCTTCGTGAGGTGGTTGTTTTGCGCGAACCGGAAAAGTAGGTAGGCAGATTCGTTTGTAGTGGCAGTTTTTGAGCAACGGAAGCTACGCCAATTGATGCGTGATTTGTCCTTCACAGCGTTCTATGCTGACTAATCCGGCATGAAGAATTTACCCAAGAAACTCCTCCCACTTACAGTTTTCGCAATTGCCGTCACGTCATTCTTCTGCGTCCGGCCTGCCCAAGCAGGTTACATCGTAACGCTGCAGCAAGTCGGGGCCAACGTTGTGGCGACCGGAAGCGGAGCCTTTAACTTGAACGGACTGACTTTCGTAGACTCACGGATTGCCACAAACCAAGCCCTTGTCATCGCCAATTCGGGGGTTATACAAACGGCTCCAACGGGTCTTGTGAACGTAGACGAATACAACGGATTCACCGGACCGACGAGTTTCGGGAGCGGCGGCTTTCACTTGGCCGACACTGGCAGCGGGGACTTTGTCGGCATTTCTGGTACTCCGGGGGGGTTCTTCGGGGTGCCACAGGGCTATGTTTCCGGTAATGCTCTAACGGACAGCATGACCTTTAACAACGCCACCCTTGCCAGCCTCGGCGTGACGCCCGGCACCTACGTATGGTCGTGGGGGGATGGAGCGAACCAGAGGTTCACGCTGCGGATTCGAGCGGCTGGGGTGCCCGATGGCGGCACAACAGTTTCTCTGCTCGGTTGCGCTTTGCTCGGCTTGGCTGCCTTCAGACGCAAGTTGAGTTGCTAAGAGCCGCTCAGGGTTGATAGTGCGCCCCCGGGGCGCACGCTCACTTCTGCGCAGCGATTACGCGATCATACTCACCGCGAACTCGTGTATCGCTTCTTGCAATTCCAGAAGCGCAGTCAGCAATTCATCGGCACGCAAAATGAAACGCATGTAGCGGCCCGGCGGTTTAAGCGGGCAGCGGCCTGCGTGTCGCGTGCAATCCTGCAGCCGAAGGTGGATCAGCTTCTTCCCTGGGTCGCGGAAGACGATTGCAATAATCGCCGAAGGCGCAGATAACAGGCGGCGAAGCCGCGTTCGTTTTCCAACGCGTTGAGGAGTCGCTGCGGCGACCGTTCCACCCCCAAAATCAGAAAAAATGTCTTGCCGTGCCATCGGGAATTGTTATAACGGCGTAATTCTCCGAGCCTTGGGGAGGCGCATGCGAAAACTTAAGAGACGTCACCCGCGCAGGTTGCCGTCCCGCTTGATCTTAATTGTGGCGTGCGCGTTGATGCTGATCGCCGCTTTCGCACCGCGCGCGAATGCTGCCTTAATCCGTTATTACGATATGGAGGGCCCGCCCACGGCACCTTACCCCGTTAACCTGGGGTCCCATTCCCCCGCGCTCGAGACCGGCGGTTTTACGGTGCTGGACCTCAGAGCACCACCGCTGTTAGCCCCAACTGTACAAGGGCCTATATACCCTGCCGCGAATACTTTTGTACGGCCGGAGATCCCTTTCAACTTGGCCGGTCCTCCCGGCACTGTTTCGCTCGGTACCAACAGAAATACTGACCACCCCAATTTCAGCGTGGATATTCCTTTTTTCTCGTCGACCGGTATCTATGACGTCACCAATATCAGCTTCGCGTACTCTGCCCGCGGAAACGGCTACGCTATGGTTCAGGTTTACATGAGCACCAATGGTGGAGTGACTTTTACTATTCTCCCCGGCATCACCGCGCTAACATCACCCTCCCCCGGAGCTCAGGTAATTCTCCCCGCTATCGCTCTTGGAACAACTCTCAACATACCGAATCTCGTCATACGACTGAACTTCACCGGTGCCGCATCCAACGGCGAGAATCCTCAGTTCGATCTCGATAACATTCAGATAGCTGGCACGATCGTGCCCGAACCTGCAACGGTCGCGGGTGGGCTACTCGGCGTTCTTGGGTTGTGTTGGCATCAGCGGCGGCGATTGATTCGCCTCCGTGCGCTTCCGGCGCACGTAAGACGCGTACGCTGATTCTGTAGCGGCAGGCGTGTCGCCTGCGCAGATTTAATCTAAGTCATGGCAGCCGACACGGCTGCCTCTGCAACTGTGGTGGCGCGGGTGTCGCGTGCTTCTTGCAGCCGACACGACTGCCTCTACAGTCGGGAGAATGATCAAGGATCGTCCGCACAGACTTGATCTGATTTACAGCAATTAGCCACTCTACTTCGTCACGTTTGCGACTCGCGACCGAAAAAGAATCCCTTCACTTGATGGCGCGCAGACTGTGCTAGAGCAATATGCTCGACGCGCAATTGAGAACTTCAATGTTTCACCCGGCAGGTACGTCATCATGCCCGATCATGTTCATCTCTTCGTTCGGGGCGATCGAAACTTCACGCTCTCGTCGTGGATTGGTGGTTTAAAGCGTGCGATATCTGTCAGGCTGGAGTCACCCAAACTTTGGCAGCCCGGCTTATTTGATCACATTCTGCGCAGCGACGAAAGTTACGGAGAGAAATGGAATTACATTCACGAGAATCCGGTGCGCGCCGGTCTTGTGAAAAGCGCGGGCGACTGGCCATACCAGGGCGAAATCGTTGTAATCGATCGCACGTACCTGTGTAGCGGAAACGCATGTCGCTGCGGGATCTAGACTGTAGTGGCACGCGTGTCGCGCGCTTCTTGCAGCCGAAGTGGCGCCGTAGTAAACGTCTGCCGTGGCTAAGCCACTGTCTCGCCCTGTCGCAAAGAAAAACGATCTCGATTTAACTCCGCCAGAAGAAATTCGCGCGCAACGAATCAAACGGTTCGTCTTGCTCGGCGGGGTGATCGCATGCGTACTCGGCGTAGCGATCTATTTCGCTGCAGCGCCGATCGGCGGAGCAATCAAAGGCTGGCAATCACGTCGCCTCGCCCGCGAGGCGTTCGCTCTCATCGAGCAAAGCAGATGGAGCGACGCTAACGCGAAAGCACGCGACGCGCTTTTTCTGCGACCGACCGAACCGGAATCTTGGCGCGCCATTGCGCGGGTGGCTTCCCGGACAAACCAATGGTCGGCGGCGCTGGAATGGTGGCAGAAAGTCGACGACGCAAACCGTCTCACAGTCGAGGACCGCCGTGACTATATCGGTGCCGCACTAGCGGCCGGTGAGGTGACGCTGGCAGCAAAGCAAGTGCAAGCCCTGATGGAACAACGCACGCCGGCAGCCATCGATCTTATGTGGGCCGGTCAAGTCGCGAAGAGCCAGAGCGATCCGGTTCTTGCAACTGATTATGCCGAGCGCGTGCTCGCAGACAAACGCGCGAAACCATTCGAAATTGCCGCCGCCGCAACGCTCGTTCTCTCGTTGACGAGTCCCTCTTCGCAGCGCTACTCGGAAGCTTGGAAACAAATTGAAGATGTGGCGCGGGACCCCAAAAACCCGGCATCGCTTGGCGCACTCGTTCTTCTCGCAAACGAAAAGACTGTGCCGCCCATGCGCGCAATCGACGGCGACACATCGCTTTCGCTCGAAAGCCCACCTCAACCAAAACCTGCAAGTCAACAACCGGCAATTTCTCCTGGAACACCCGAGGTGACCACGGCAACCGACGTCAGCAATCCACCGGGCTCCACGCCTCAACCGCCACCACAGCGCGGCGATACGATTACTCTCGATCTCGCTGCTAGTTCACCGTCAGCTCCAGTCGGACGGACGATGAGCCTGACGGAAGTAGCCGACGCTCTTGAAAATCATCCTGATGCACGCCCAGCCCACAAGCTGCTGGCTCTTGAAGTTCGCGCGCGGCAGGATCCAGCCCTGACGGATCAGTACGTCGCCGATGCAGTGGAGCGTTTCGGAAACGCGGCGCGTTTGGCACAAACTTATCAGGGCGGCGCGGACTTGGCCGATGAAACTCTCCTCGCGCTGGTGACGTGGCTAAATGAAATCGGCCGGTCTACAAAGACATTGGAAGTGCTGCCGGAGGCACGCGCGATCCAACGGCAGGACCTGTTTCTTCAATACGTGAACGCGCTGGCCGCGCTGCAACGATGGAGCGAAATCAAAGATCTGTTGGCGAGCGAACATTCTGTCGTCGATCCCATGGTACAACACATGTACCTAGGCATAGCGAAGGCGCGTCTGGGTTCCGCAACTGGCGCAACTAACGAATGGCAACGCGCGTTGCAGGTCGCGAACAGCTCAGAGAAATTGATGACGCTCGCAACTAACGCCGAACAAAACTCGGTCCCCGATATCGCCGATGCTGCGTACTCGGAAGCGATCAAGTCCTCGCCGGCAACAAATCGGGCCGCGTACGCCGGACAGTTGCGTCTTGCGCTCGCGGCCGGAAAAACGGCTCAAGCGCAAACGATCGCCGCCGGAATCGCTCAGATGTGGCCCGATGACGCGGCAGCGCGCAATCAAGATGCTTACCTAAGATTGTTGCTCGGCGCTTCGAGCGAACAAGCTGAAGCAGCAGAGCGCGAAGCTGAGGTGCTCGTCGC
>Ga0207701_10000500_pt1 | contig 40547 bp, 35 predicted proteins | sample KBSSwiSSwithPhiX_FD_184294 | JGI IMG/M metagenome (GOLD analysis project Ga0207701, IMG submission 184294) | Switchgrass rhizosphere bulk soil microbial communities from Kellogg Biological Station, Michigan, USA, with PhiX - S5 (SPAdes) (version 2) | ecosystem: Environmental > Terrestrial >... | reverse complement strand
CTCCTCGTCCCATTTGGCAAAGCGTCCCCTTTGCACGACAAGAGTGTTATCGATTTCAGGCTGAAGGAAGTAATAAAAGGCAAACTGTTCTTTAGGATTTTGCCACCCAATTATTTGTCCAAAACGCAGGTCGTTGAATATAAGTGTATCCCTTTTTTTTTCAACTGTATAGAAATGTTGGGAAAAACGGATGAGTTGTTCTACTTCTTTAGTGTGTTCAACCGGATGAAGTAAAGAATCATTGGAGGGAAAGAATTCAAGTGCCAGTTTATTACTGTGCTCAAAAACAGAACGGTAGCCAACATAGTAACCGCTGTCGGTTCCGGCTACAATGTACCATAACCAGTTTTGCAGAGGTGCCGGTGTTGTGAGAAATCTTGTATAGTGGATTTGCTGTTTGGCCAGCATCTTCTTTACATTACGATTGATGGTCACTTTATTGATAACACAATAACCCAGGTATAGCAAGCTCATTCCCAAACCAAACCGCCACAAAAATTTTCTTTTGGTGTTGTTTTTTTTAAACCACAACAGCATGACGAACGCTATAGCCGGGATTGCGGAAAAAAAAGGATCAGCCACGTACAGGATATTAAAAGAAATCCGGGTGTGACTAAAAGGTTCGAACCAACCGACTCCATAATTATTAAACGCATCTAAAAAGATATGACCCAAAATAACTGCGCCAAAGAAAGCTATCCATTTGACCAGTGAAATATTATGCGGGCGGTGCCAACGTTCAGCTAAGATGGCCAACAACATGGTCATAAGAGCGGAAAATAGAATGGAATGAGTGAACCCGCGATGTGCTAATAAATTGGAAGGAGTATCGAGCCAAAATGCGGCGAGAAAATCAATATCGGGAACGCTTTGGGCAAGAATTCCCCATATCATCGCTTTTTTCCCAACGGTATGTCCCGCAAAGGCTTCTCCCATACAAGCTCCCAGTACTATATGTGTAAGTGAATCCAATACGTTGAGTTGATCGGCGCATTAAGTTATTCCTTTATTACATACTTAATACCGATTTTTTTGAGCAAGTTAATAATAGTCATTGCAACCTGGACAAAGTTCCGATAGAATGGATAAAGCTATTACTGTTTCACATAAACGATGAATGATCACTAATGCAGAAAAGGAAACCACTAAACTTTTCTAACATGACGACACAGTCAAATGACAATATTCTCACCATTCACTAATTCTTCGGCGTCAACCGCAATAGCCGCTATAAATATGGTAATTTTAGGGTTTTAAATGGCGATACTCGGATGAAAAAAATATTTGTATTCCTGTTGGTGTTGGAGACATTAAACATATCAGCTCAAAATAATGATAAGGCGTTCATACGACTTGCCGCTCCAGCCCGGGAAACTAATGCAACGGGATCATCAAAACAGTTTATTTCCGGCGCCACTTGCAAAACCTGCAGGCTGACCATCAACAACAAACATGTAAAAGTATATCCGACGGGGGCATTTGCCTATGAATTAGATTTAAAACCTGGGGTAAATCAGTTCAACATCGAAGCTGAAGGTCGAAACAAAAGCACTGCCTCTAAAAAGATTTTATATAATTTTTCGCTGCCCGTTCGTGACACCGTTAAAGAGTTAGACATAGTCAGCATTAAAACATTTCCCGAAGGTGATCTGGTGTTATCGCCGGGAGATAAAATAAAGTTTAGGGTCAAGGCATTGCCATCCTGCATTGTTATGGTCGACAATACAATTCCATTATTTGAACTGCCAACAAACGCTGCCAATCCAGTTCCCGGCTTTTACCAGGGAGAATACAGCATAAAGGATACAGATATTTATTCATCGACGAGGCTACCCGTAACAATCACTGATTCTGAAGGTCGATCGGTTACAAAACGGACTGATAATACAATATCAGTTTTAAACCCGATATCGCCCGACATAATGATCACAAAAGGTCGACTTGCCCATTTACTATTTGGTTTGGGCGACGACCGCCTTGGAGGGGCAAAAATTGGCTATATTGACTCCCTGATACCATTGCATATAACGGGGAAGATCGGTTCATTGTATAGAGTGCAGTTGACCAAATACCGGACGGCATATATCCCTGACGATGTCGTCGACCCATTGCCGAAAGGAAGCTTTATCCCGGAATCTTTAACCGGAGATTGGAGAGTATATGGGGATTCCATGTTTGACTACGTGCAGGTAGGATTGTTCTCCAGGTTACCCTATCAGTCATTTCAACTTATTGATCCCGCTAAAATCGTAGTTGATGTATTCGGTGCCACTAATAACACCAATTGGATTACCCAAATGGAGAATACCCGTGAAATCAAAAACGTTTATTATGAACAGGTAGAAGATGAAGTGTTGCGCATAACAATTGAGCTAAAACATCAGCAACACTGGGGTCACCAGCTTTACTATTTGGGAAATAACCTCGTCATTAAAGTGAGGCGCCAGCCTTCAGATCTTAGTCTTCGCAATCTCCGGATTGCCATCGATGCGGGCCATGGCGGGGGCAACACTGGTACATATGGACCGGCAGGGTCATCCGAAAAAGAGCTTGCTTTGGCAGTATCGTTAAAACTAAGACACGCCTTGCAAATGCAGGGAGCAAGAGTTCAAATGACCAGAATCACCGAAAGATTTGTCGACAATAAGGACAGGATATTATTGTATCGCGACAGCCTGCCGGACTTGCTTGTCAGCATTCATTTCAATTCTTCGGCAGATCCCATTTACACCGGTGGTACCAGCACCTATTATCGTCATATTGGTTTTAGAAATCTAAGCCGCGATATCTATAAGCGTATGCTTGAACTAGGGTTAAAGGACTACGGAAATACAGGAAGTTTTAATTTCATGCTAAATAGTCCCACCGAGTATCCGAATGCGTTGGTCGAAGTACTTTTTTTAAGCAACCCGGACGAGGAGATGTTGATACTTGAAGACGACTTTCAACAAAAAGTTGTAGATAAAATCGTATTGGGAATAAAAGATTTTTTAGCTGGATGCGGGGAAGAAAATTAGCAGGTGACTATACCAATTTACTGTCGTCTAATGCGGCATGATTTTAGAAGTAATGGGAGACACTCAATAAATCGCGTGCCCGCCACTAATTTTAAATGACCGATCTGCTTCCATGAAGTCCAAGTCCGATAATCCAATAAACAAAGGGATGCCTGTAATTAGATTTCTCGCTTTTATTTTACTGATAGGTTTAAGTTGCACAAAAGAAGATGATAAAAATATCGACCCCGAAGGTTTTGAAAGTATACCTGTTACTAACCCGGTGGCCCCCTTAATTATTGACGAAGCGTCCGGCATCGCAGACAGTAAAGCAAATACCGGCCATCTTTGGGTGCAACAGGATAGCGGTAACCCCAACGATATCGCTTTATTAGCGCAAAATGGAGTGCTACTCAAAAAAATTATCATCAAGTCAGCCGTGAACCGCGATTGGGAAGACCTGGCGACCGGCCCAGGGCCCGTCAGTGGAACCAATTATATTTACCTCGGAGACATTGGTGATAATGCACTCGCGGCATCCGAATATAATATCTATAGATTTCCCGAACCTTTATCGTCCACTGATACAGTTTTTAACTGGGAGAAGTTAACGTTTTCATATCCTGATGGGTCACACGATGCCGAAGCGATGATGGTTGATAATGCAACCAAGGATATTTTCATCATAACCAAGCAGGATTCCCCTTCACGAGTATATAGAATACCTTATCCGCAAAATACAACAGGTGACAACATAGCCATTTTTGCAGGGACACTTTCTTTTGGTGGCGCAACAGGAGCAGCAATTTCAAATGATGGAACTGAAATGCTGGTTAGAACCTACACATCAGTTTATTATTGGAAAAAGACGGCAAGCCAAAGTATAGAAGAGTTGTTGGCATCAAATCCCGTAACATTGGAGACCCAGTTCGAACCGCAGGGCGAGGCCATCTGCTTTAAAAATGATCGTTCCGGGTTTTTTACGTTAAGTGAACGACCTTCCATAATCGCCGGTGTCAATCTTAACTTTTACAAGCGAAAATAGTTTTGAATAAATATGAAAATTGCATTTAAGCTGTCTTCAATTCCTGCAACCACTTGTTTATATAAACATCCTTCGTCTTTCGCCTGTACTGCATGATAAATCGAGGGTGGGGAAGCGGCACAATCTCGCGGAAATAGTGATGTTGCTCATTTAAAGCGGATAAGAACTTATAGTTTTTTTCTTCACCGATGCAAAAGCATTTGTCCGTTCGAAAGCCCATCTTCACTTGTTTTTTGAGGGTGGCTTTAATAAAAGGAGTTACCGCCTGATGGAGCCTTTTGTCGTCGTAATAGTTTATATTCTTACCGCCTTTTATAAATCCCAGTGGACATACGGCACCGATAAAATAATCAGAATAAAATGACGTGGCTCCGCCATAAGCCGTTATCATTTCATAAATAAACTCTGCTGACAGTTCGCTGCCATTTCCCCAGCTATGATCAATACCGCAGTATTGTGTCAGCTGTCGCGGTGCGGTGAAATTAACCCCGGTAATGCCTGCTCCAAAGCGACCGGGGTTGATGCCAAGCATTAACCGGCGGGGCTTGTTGTCGGGATAAAATTTCAAAAAAAACGTCTTGACCGTATCCATTACCTCTTGGTTCGGCTGCGGATGCAATATCTCAATATCCGCCGGGATTTTTGGAGGATCCAGATGACCATAAAATTTAATGAGATCCCGGGCTAACGTTTTCATAACTTAATCGTGTCACATTAATTACAGTAATAAACATGGTATCGCTAATTTACCGGTCTTTTTTTTTGCTAAGAAAAAAAAGCAATATTGCGATCACTACAAAGCCAAGTGAACCGTATACGAGGTAGCTAAAAGGCATCAGAAAATATTTAAATGGGATATAAGGTGGTTGTCCCGGTATTTATCAAAATCAATAAAACTTACCTTCACAGTGTACTGAAATTATATGAAATTTTTATTCAAATTATCCCTGGCGTTCTTTTCATTAACATTTGCGGCAGCGGCCCAAAAGAAAATTAAACTGGAGTCACCCCGTGGTAATATCGTTTTTAATTTTCGAATGATTGATAAAAAGCCTTTCTATAGTATCGCTTTTAAAGGTAAAACAGTTGTGGATGAATCCGGGCTGGCACTTCAGATTGAATTTGAAAATTTTGAACGTGGTATGACCTTGGGTAAACCTGTCTTCCGCAACGGGTTGGAAAACTATGAATTAATTGTCGGTAAGGCAAAGCATGTTGAATCCCGGTATAAAGAAGTAATATTACCGATTTCAGAATCAGGGGCACCATTCAAAAAAATAGATATTGTAGTCAGGGCATTTGACGACGGGCTGGCATTCCGCTATGAGTATCCGCAACAGGGTGGATGGACGTCTTACACATTACTCGATGAAAACACAAACATTAAGATCAGCGGTGATCCGATGGTCCACGCATTGTTTCTCCCTAACTATACAACATCCCATGAAGGAGAATACACGCATGCCCGGTGGAGCGCTTTGACTAATGATAGCCTTATGGCCGTTCCGGCCGTATTTGAATTTCCCGGTAATGCTTTTATGGCCATCACGGAGGCTGCCCTCCTGGATTATGCTGGCATGTACCTTATGAAGCACGACAACCGGCTTATCAGTAAATTATCTCCATTACCAGGTCAAACTTCAGTCAAGGTGAAGGCAAATTTGCCTCATCACAGTCCCTGGCGTGTGTTCATGATTGCGGATAGAATGGGTGCTCTCTTAGAAAGCAATATTCTCACTGATTTAAACGAACCGACCAGGTTAAAAGATATAAGCTGGTTAAAACCAGGAAAGACAACTTTCCCGTGGTGGAATGGAAATGTAACACCGGATACGCTGAATGCACCGGGAAACAATTTTGTTACACAGCAGTATTATATTGACTTCTGCGCCCGCAATGGAATAGAATATCATTCAGTAGTGGAGTATGGACTCCATCAATGGTATGTAGATGACGGTGTGAATTTTCAACCCGGCCCTCATCCCGATGTTACTAAACCTGTGCCCGGTCTTAACATGAAAGACGTTTGTGACTATGCTAAAAGCAAAGGAGTGGGAGTGAGGGTGTGGGTGCATTGGGCAGCGCTTTATCCGCAATTGGATACCGCATTTGCAATTTTCGAGCAGTGGGGGTTAAGCGGGATGATGGTAGACTTTATGGATCGCGACGACCAGGAAATGGTCAATATACAAACTGAAATGCTGGAGAAAGCTGCAAGGCATAAATTGCATATCCAGTTTCATGGTGCATATAAGCCAACCGGTCTACATAGAACTTATCCCAACGAGCTGACACGTGAAGGCACGTTGAACTATGAGGTCAACAAATGGGAAAAACGAATAACCCCGGACCACGACCTCGACATCGTTTTTATTAGAATGCTTGCCGGCGCTACGGACTATCATATGGGCGGCTTCAGGGCAGTGCCGGATGCCGAATTCAAAGTTCAGTACACACGGCCGTTAATGTTGGGTACGCGCTGCCACATGCTGGGTTTGTATGTTGTGTTCGAAAGCTATCTTCAAATGGTTTGCGATTATCCCGCAGCTTATGAAGGCCAGGAAGGATTTGATTTTGTAAAGAGAGTACCGACCGTCTGGCATGAAACCAAAGTATTGGATGGTAAGCTGCGTGAGTTTATTTCTATTGCCAGGAGAAAGGACAACGATTGGTATGTAGGCGCTATTACAAACCACTCCGCGCGAAGCATTGACATTAAGCTGGACTTCTTACCAGAAGGAACATACGAAGCTGAAATTTACAGCGATAGTAACAACGTTGCCACGGATCCTAACAAACTTGACAAGCGAATTATTGTTGTCACAAAAAAAGATTCAATACCGGCAAAGCTCGCTCCAGGTGGTGGGCTAGCCGTCTACCTTAAGAAGCTTCCTGGCAATTGATGGACAGCAAAACCCGCCCAAAGTTTTACCCTTCGGGCGGCCTTTTATTCATGCTTTAACTCATTGACTAAATTAATCGTCGGGTTTCTTTTATCATTGGACGGTTTCTTATATCTTGGGAGTTGATGTAAATTATCGTTTAACTAAAATCCAACTTATGGAATCAAACCAACAACATCTTTTTGCTGACCCCACATATCATTGTGTGCAGGCAAGCGGAATCAAACGATTTGTCAACTACCTGGTCGACCTTATAGTTTTTTTCGGTATTGTGTTTATCGCGGCCTTTGTGGTAGGAATGCTCAATCCCCAAACAATTAATTCAATAACCGAAGAGAATACAGGAACGGATATCATCGAAAACCTGGTCTATACAGCGATTTTTACCTTATACCTGTTTGGGACCGAGACCATCTTCAAAGGAAAAACGGTTGGTAAAGTAATCACGGGTACCCGGGCCGTAAATGAAGATGGAAGCAACATCACGCCAAAGACCGCTTTATTGCGCAGTTTAAGCAGGATAGTGCCGTTTGAAGTTATCAGCGCACTCGGAAGTCCTTCGTATCCATGGCATGACAAGTGGACGAAGACATATGTCATTGATGAAAAAAAATCAAACAGGCCCGAAGAACAGTAAGAAATATTTATTTTTTCGGGAATAGAAAAGAGGCTGTCTCAATCGTTGTCAGCCTGAGCCTGCCTGTCGGCAGAAAGCTTGTCGAAGGCTCGACTCAATATGACAATCAAACTGATTTTGAGACAGCTTTTTTTTTGAATTTATTAAAATGATTTATTCGCAAAGCTTGATGGTTTCCGTTGATTCTGTGCTGACCTGTATTTTGTTTACTTTATTGGCCTTCGAATAATAAAGGATCATTATCCCATAGGCAGTGGTAAACGCATCCCAATTCACGTCTTTTATTTTTGGATTTCCCAGCCACTTGAAAAGATTGTTTCGGCTGGCTCCCATTAGTGGTAAGCTTAATTTCCCTTTAAATTTTGGACCTATCTCGACGTAATCCCTGCCGGTATAGAAAAAGATATCCTTGTCTTTGTAAAAAACACCTCCACCACAGTTGGAAGAATTTGCTTCAGGTGCTTCACTGCTATAACAGGGTAATTTCGCTTTTATTTGTGTGTTGTTGTCGGTGATCTTCAATTCATTTATTCTGCCGTCAAGCAGGTCAACCGTGAATTGTGGACATACAGTAGTTGTTTTCAACTGTGCCTTCAACCCAACCACCAGGAAACAACTTACAAGAAGAACTAATGTTTTCATAATCGTCAGTTTAAACAAAAAATGTGTTTTCAAATTATTAGAGTTAACCGGCTGCTTAATTAACAAACCCGGAATCATCCCTGATTTTATCAACGGGAAAACCTGTTAAAAAGTATTAATGGATGTATTTTCCGGCGGGGGTTTGTTTTCCCTTAGTATTATTTCCTGATGCAATGCACATTATGACGGTTGCCAGGGCTAAATTTACCGCGGATTTGCGGCTACATTTTTTATATTAGTACGTCGTAAGATCAAATCATTTAATTATTTATTCAGTCAGTTAGACAGGTATATGCACAGAAAAAAACCCGGCGTCGATGTGGTCAGGGATTTACTTGAACTTACCCTGCAAGCCTATCCTGATTCAACATTTACCAGGAGCCTGTTATTTCAATATGAGGAGCGGGGAGGCCTGAGCAAAAAGCAATTGGAGGGATTGTACAAGAAAGCGACAAAAGTTAACTCTATACCCGCTGCAAAATTGGCAACGCTTGAGGCTATGATCCTGAAACGACCCAACCGGTATAAATCGGATCTGCCGGAAAACACGCCATTGTATACCAGGGATAGCAAAACCGGGCAATTGATACATGATATTCTTGGCAAATATCCCGAACACAAAAGAGTCCTGTTCTTCAAGGCTAAATTTGACAACAATGAGATTCTTTCATCAGTTGAAATTACGGAGTTGGAAAGATTTCACAGGTTACTGTTGAAAAATTAGCAACACTCTTAGCCTGAAGTTCATCCTGGATGTTTTTTGGCAAGATTTTTTTATCAATTCATTTCGCGAAAAAACAAAATCACTTAACACTCGTTTTCAGAAGGATTTAGCAAGTAACAATTACCTTTTTAAAACACCTTCATAAATCTTTATCCATTCATCGACTGATATTTTTTTTACCAGGTCCCCGATCAATTCATAGGGGATGTGTTCAGCCTTCTTGAAACGGATACAGCTTTTGCCCATGTCTAATTTCGCAGTGCTCTGTTTCGGATATTCTTCAGTGAACCATTTTAATAATTTGGGATTCATATATAATCCCATGTGATAAAAGGCGATGAAATGTTTTTGGGAAGCAATATTGGCAAATGGCAGCGGTTGTTTAGGATCGCAATGATAACCCTGAGGATATAATTCGTGTGGCACTACGTAGCCAAGCATGCCATAACTCATTACTTCTTTAAATCCCTTTGGTAAATTTTTCATGACCGTTTCCCTGAGTCTCATGACGGGCACTTTTCTATCGGCCGGTAAATCTTTAAGATACTGTTCAGGAGTTGCTGCCTTTGAGATCATAGATTTTTCAATAAAAATAATTCATTTGTCAAGACAGAAAAAAACAAAGAAGGTTGTTGGCGCCCATCGACGCGAAGGGCTAATGTTTAATTCCGAAGGACGCCAACAACACTATTAATCTGCCTGTATTTGGCCATACGCTACTATTTTTTTGCCACCCCTTTTGTTCCTGTATTAATATCTACAAGCTCACGACCTTCAGGTAATTCGCTCGAGGCATAATAGAGTCTCAATACATGGCTATTCCCGCTCTGCAGTCCCAATAAATCCCTAACTTCGCAGGTCATCCGCGTACCTTCATCTTTGAAATTCCATTTTTTTAAAGTGGTATTTTTTTCATCCTTGATCGTTAACACCCGGTCCTTACCAGTTTTGCCACAATGATGGTAAACAATGGCTAATTGATCGCCTGGTGCTGCCTGGTCAAGATTTAACGTCTTAACCGTTTTCATCTCGTTTCCAAACTGCTGAAGCACTACTTTGTTATTGAGAAATACCTGGAAGCCTTCGCCGCCTGCGGGTGCAGTGGAAAATGAAAATAAAAGTGCACAAAAAACAAGACATGCCAGCTTTTTGAACATGTTGGTGTTGCTGATAATCGGTAACATAATTAAATATTTAAGTTTATTAAATGATACAGTCGTATCCTTTCCGGTGTAAAAAAACGATCCTGGCGGGTCCCGGAGGAATATGTTTGACGACAGGCAGGTGATGCTTGATGTTCTACGCGGAACTGGTTTTATTTTTAATTGCATTACTTTGCCGAAGCAAGAATAATTAACATGGAAACAACAATAGAAGCATCGAAGGATCTCCGGCTGGCGGTTTTGATCGACGCAGATAACATTCCTTATTCAAATGTTAAGGAAATGATGGAGGAAATAGCCAAATATGGGACCCCAACGTTTAAACGGATTTATGCGGATTGGACAAAACCGCATGTGGCAGGATGGAAAAATGTTTTGCTGGTGAATGCAATCACGCCCGTCCAGCAGTACAGTTATACGTCAGGTAAAAATGCTACCGATTCGGCAATGATCATTGACGCAATGGATATTTTATACACCGGCAGGGTTGATGGCTTTTGTATTGTTTCCAGCGACAGTGACTTTACAAGGATCGCCACCCGGCTGCGCGAGGCCGGAATGAAAGTCCTTGGAATCGGTGAGAAGAAAACGCCGCTTCCGTTTATCAGCGCCTGTGACAAATTTATTTACCTGGAGATTCTGAAAGCTCCAAAAGAGATTGAAAAAAGCGTTGGCCCTTCGAGGACAACAGAGGCAATGCCTCCAAAAAGTGAAGCAATTGGAAAAATTGACAGGGAACTTACCAAATTAATTGCGGATAGTATTAATGATGTTGCGGATGAAGATGGATGGGCATTCCTGGGCAATCTCGGCAGCCTCCTCATTAAGAAACAACCTGACTTTGATTCCCGTAATTACGGATATGCAAAGCTTTTACCATTGATCAAAAGCATCAATAAGTTTGATATTGATGAACGTAAATCAGGAAAAGCTAATATCCGGCACGTGTATGTCCGTAACAGGTAGTTTGCGTCGACATTAGTTAAACCTGGTAATTGCATCGATGGTCTTATCGATATCTGCCATCGAAAGCGCATTATTCAGAAACCAACTTTCAAAAGCGGAGGGAGGCAAATAGACCCCCTCTTTAAGCATATGATGGAAAAATGACCGAAACATAGCCTGGTCACTTCTCGCCGAGCTCGCGAAATCAGTCACATCCTCACTTGTAAAATGAACGCTTACCATACTGCCAAACTGGTTGATCCGGACTGGAATATTTTTACTTTCAAAAACGCGAGCCATTCTTTTTTTCAGCGATATCGTCTTTTCATTCAGGTCGGAATAAATCGAAGGATTATTTTTCAATTCAGTTAACAACGTATAACCGGCGATCATCGCCACGGGGTTACCGCTAAGCGTTCCCGCCTGGTATACGTTACCGATAGGGGCAATACATTCCATAATTTGTTTTTTGCCTCCAAATGCACCTACGGGCAACCCTGCCCCGATCACCTTACCATACGTCACAAGGTCGGCATCAATTTTAAATGCTTGTTGTGCACCACCGGCAGCCAGGCGAAACCCTGTCATTACTTCATCAAAAATCAATACTATATTTTCATTGTTGCAAAGACTGCGCAGGCCTTCCAGGAATCCTTCCTTAGGCAGGATGCAGCCCATATTGCCAGCTACAGGCTCAATGATGATGGCAGCGATTTCGTTTCTGTATTCATTAATCAACTGCTGTACGGCTTCAAGATCATTGTAAGCAGCAGTTAGCGTGTCATTGGCAACGGCAGCGGGAATTCCAGGTACATGCTGAATGCCTAAGGTGGCCGCACCGCTGCCGGCTTTTATCAAAAATGAATCAGCGTGACCATGATAACAACCTTCGAATTTGATAATCTTATTTTTCCCCGTATAACCCCTTGCCAGTCGAACCGCGCTCATACAGGCTTCTGTTCCGCTGCTCACCATCCTGATCAGATCCACATTCGATACCATCGATTTTATTAATTCGGCCATTTCAATCTCCAATTCCGTCGGCGCTCCAAACGACGTACCGTCAGTAACTTTTTCTTTTATCGCTGCAACAACCGGCTCATAGGCATGCCCCAATATCAATGGACCCCAGCTCGCGATATAATCGATAAAACGATTACCATCTGCATCGTATAAATAAGCTCCTTTTGCCTTCGTAATAAATAGGGGCGTTCCGCCAACACCTTTGAATGCCCTGACGGGAGAGTTTACACCACCGGGAATAGATTGCTTTGCACGGGAAAATAGAGTTTCGCTGTTGTGGTACATGAAAGTAAATGGTGAATAGTGAATTGTGAGTTATGAGTGAAGATTCCTAATTTATGTGGAAAATATTTTCTGGTTATGAAGAGATTAATTTCACGGCCTGTTTTGCAAAATAAGTTGCGATGAGGTTCGCCCCGGCACGCTTGATCGCAGTTAGTGATTCGATGATCGCCTTATTTTCGTCGATCCAACCTTTTTCCGCCGCAGCTTTTATCATCGCATATTCCCCGCTCACATGATAGGCGCTTACAGGAACGTTTACAGCATTCTTCACTTCGCGGATTATATCCAGGTAGGTCATTGCCGGTTTTACCATTACAATATCTGCTCCTTCTTCCACATCCATCAAGACTTCTTTTATGGCTTCGAGGCGATTCGAAAAATCCATTTGATATGTTTTTTTATCACCAAAACCAGGTGCGCTGTCCAATGCATCGCGGAAGGGACCATACATACACGACGCATATTTAGCACTGTAGCTCATGATGCCGGTTTTTGTGAATCCATTTTCTTCAAGTGCCTTCCTGATGGCTCCGATGCGACCGTCCATCATATCGCTGGGTGCAACGAAATCAGCGCCGGCCTTTGCATGACTGACACTCATTTTTGATAGGGCTTCTACCGTTTCGTCGTTAAGTATTTCTCCATCCTTAACAATGCCGTCATGTCCATAGGTAGAATAGGGATCCAGTGCTACATCCGTCATCACCAGCATTCCGGGCACTGCACTTTTTATAGCTTTAATGCTTCGTTGCATCAATCCGTCCGGGTTCCAGGCTTCCCTGCCGGTATTATCTTTCTCATCGTCTTTGCATTTGATAAAAAGCAATACGCATTTAATACCAAGATTCCACAAACTTTTTACTTCCTTAACGGTGATATCTAAAGTGTTTCGATAATAACCCGGCATTGAAGGTATTTCGAATTTTTGATTTTCACCCTCGTCAATAAATAACGGTACGATAAAGTCTCCCGGGCTTAAGTTGGTTTCGGCTACGAGGCTGCGGATAGATGGGTTGGTTCTCAGTATCCTGTTTCTTCGCTGTAAATGCATAAGGTCTTTTTTTTGAATATACCTTTATTGATTACACCCAGTCCCGCGGGTGCAGGCAAAATTGCAGCAATTTTTCTTCTTCACTTCCTGGGGAAGGCTGGTAATTATAGATCCATCTTGCTCTTGGTGGCAAACTCATCAAAATACTTTCTGTACGGCCGTTGGTTTTCAAACCGAAAATCGTACCGCGGTCGTGAATTAAGTTAAATTCGACATAGCGTCCGCGCCTGATTTCCTGCCATTCAATTTGCCTTTCAGCATAAGAGCAGTTTTTACGTTTGGCGACTATCGGAAGATACGCCGCCAGGAAAGCATTGCCGTTCGCCTGTTGAAAAGATAATAGTCGCTCAGCATCTTCTTCACTAGCCGGACGCAGGTAGTCGTAAAATACACCGCCAATACCCCTCATTTCATGATTACGATGTGTATTAGAAAAGTATTCGTCGCAATTTTTTTTGTATTTACGATAAAGTTCCCCGCCAAAGGGATCGATTGCAACTTTTAATGTTTGATGGAAATGCCGGACATCTTCCTGGAAAAAATAGTAGGGCGTAAGATCTGCCCCGCCACCAAACCAACTATCAACAAGGATTTCCCGTTCGTTATACAACTCAAAATAGCGCCAGTTTGCATGCACTGTTGGCACGTAGGGATTAAGAGGGTGTATGACCAATGAGAGGCCACAGGCAAACCATTTGCTTCCTTCTATCTTGAGTTGAGCCCGCATCAGGTCCGTTACTTCCCCATGCACGACCGATGTGTTTACCCCGCCTTTTTCAAAGACATTGCCGTTTTCAATTACCCTGGTGTCGCCACCCCCACCACCTGCTCTTTCCCATTTATCGGAGATAAAAATACCTTTGCCATCTTCTGACTCTAATGCTTTACAAATAGTGTTTTGCAGGTTAAGAATAAACCGGGTGAATTTTTCTCTCATGGAGGCAGTTTCTTTGATTTCGGCCATAATCGTGTCAGCAATTCCGCTACGCATTAGAGAGTAATTTTTTAAACCAATTCATGCTTCCACTCTTTTACCGTATCTACAAAAGCCCTGGCGTGATCAACAGGAATATTGGGCAAAATTCCGTGACCCAGGTTGGCTATATGTTTTTGTCCGCCGAATGCAGCAAGCATTTTTCTTACTTCTTTTTTTATCACGGGTATCGGCGCCATTAGTTTCGCGGGATCGAAATTACCCTGCAACACTACATCCGGGCCCGCAAGTTGTCTTGCCATTTGTGGCGTAATGCACCAGTCAATTCCCAATGCGCTTGTTCCTGTAGCTGCTATTGATTCGAGGCTGTGCCATGCGCCTTTCGCAAATAAAATAGTTGGCGCCATGCCCTTTACCGCGTCAATGATCTGCCGGATATAAGGCAAAGAGTATTCTTCAAAGTCCGCGGGGCTTAACAACCCGGCCCATGAATCAAAGACCTGGACGACGTCAGCACCAGCCTCAATTTGTTTCTTTAGATACGCGACGCTGGTATCCGTAATCATTTGTAATAACGTATGCGCTGTTTCGGGCTGCGTGTAACAGAAGGCCTTTGCTTCATCAAACGTTTTTGATCCTTTTCCCTGCACCATATAGCAAAGCAGTGTCCATGGTGCGCCTGCAAAACCTATTAAAGGCACACGACCATTCAGTTCTTTTTTAATCAGTTTGATCGCGTCGAATACATAACCCAGGGTTTCTTCTACATCAGGTATTGTCAATCGGGAAAGATCATTTTTTGATTGAACGGGCGCAGGTAGCACGGGTCCCTTGTTTTCTATCAACTGAACTTCCAGGCCCATTGCCTGCGGCACCACGAGAATATCGGAAAAGAGAATCGCAGCATCTACACCAACCGCATCTATTGGCTGTATGGTTATTTCACAGGCGAGCTCGGGGGTTTGGCATCTTTCAAAAAAGCCATATTTCTCCCTGAGTGCAATATATTGAGGAAGGTAACGACCCGCCTGGCGCATCATCCACACCGGCGGACGTTCAACAACTTCTCCTTTTAATGTTCGTATCAGCAGATCGTTTATTAAAGTACTCATAATTCAAACAGGCTTATTAAGGATGCAGCGCATTTGCTGTAAAAAAATGGATCGCCTTGCTGATCAGTTTGTTTTTATCCGGCTCATCTGCGGTAATGATCTTGTTTGTTGAATATTTCCGGATCGATTCGGCCGTAGTATTTCCGATAACAAACAAAACTGTTTTAACAGGCAGGCTATTCTTGCTAAAAAAACTTTCTGACGCACTCGGGCTGAAAAATAACACTGCATCATACTCTTTTTCCAGGGCAATTGGGCTAAACGCGGTTTGATAAACTGTAATTTCCCGAACTGTAATTCCTTTTTCGCGAACGGCGTCAGGGAGATCATTTCGCCGAAGATTGCCACAAAAAAAGATTACTTCCCGTTCCTGTACGTTCGCGATGATTTTTTCTGCCAGTTCAGCCGCGGTCGATGCAGTTTGCGTGATGCGGTCGTTGCCAAAATATTTTTTTGCAAGAGTATAAGTGGTGTTGCCGATGCAAAATATCTTCCAGTCTGGCTGTGAATTTTTTAAGTATTCCGCGATCGACTTTACAGCGTTGTTACTGGTGAATACGATCACAGCTCTTTTACTCAATAGCTCCTTCACCTGCAGTTGATCAGTTTCTGACAGCTCATATTTTATTTTTGTAAAGGGAATCACATCGATGTTTGCATCCTTATATTCCGGCAAGTTAAATGCAGACTCGTCAATGGGGCCAGTGCATAATATCGTTGGCTTAGCTAACTGCATGTCGAATTTCCTCTGCGATCATTTTTCCGCCATTAGCTAATAATTCCTTCGCTGCCGATTTGCCCAGTTCAGTCGCGTTTGCTGACTCGATTGATTTTTCAACCTCGACTTTTTTGCTTCCGTCAAGGGATAAAATGTTTCCCCTGAAGTGAATCTTGTTATTTGTTTCAACAGCAAGTGCACTGATTGGTGTAGAGCAACCGCCGAGTAAAGTGCGAAGAAAATCTCTCTCAATCCATGTGCAGAGTGCGGTCGTTGTGTCATTCAGGCTGGAGCAGGCGTTCAACGTTTCGCCGTCATCCGTTCTGCACATCACCATAATGGCCCCCTGCGCAGGTGCAGGAAGCATCCAGTCAATGGTCATACTGTTTGCCGGTCGAAGTCCAATGCGCTCGAGACCTGCCTGTGCGAAAATTGCGGCATCCCAATCTTCTGCCTGCAGTTTATTTAGTCTTGTATTTACATTACCGCGGAGATTTTCAAGCCGATGATGAGGATACTTGTTCAGCCATTGTGCTTTTCGCCTCAGGCTGCTTGTCGCAATAGTTGCCGTACCATACTTGTCGTTTAAAAAATCTGTGTTGTTTTTAATTACAAGCAAATCAGCTACCGGGCCCCGCCGCAATACCGCCGCCTGGCTGAGCCCGTTTGGCAATTGAGTGGGAACATCTTTCATCGAATGCACAGCAACATCAATACGTTCATTCAATAATGCGGCATCCAGGCTCCTTGTAAAAATTCCCTGTACTCCCATTTCATAAAGCGGAGTTTGCAGGTCAATGTCGCCTTCGCTTTTTATATAAACGAGCTCGGCCGTGTAGTTATGTTCTGCCAGCAAGTCTTTTACCTGCGTGGCTTGCCACACTGCAAGCTGGCTTTCGCGCGTCCCAATACGAATCATTCTTTTCACTAAATCAGAATTTCAGGATAAACCATCGAAGTTACCAGTAATATCCGGGTTTTTATTCTTTGAAAATTTCATGCGGCGCCTTTCTTCGTGGAAGATCAGCTCGCTGCCAGTGCCATAAATTCATTGATTGCTTCAATATAATGGCAGCCGCCCTGGTTTTGCAGACGAATTTTGGATGCCATCCCGTTTATCACCCGCTGAATATGATTGTCAGGATTGATTTCTGCAAAGCTGGATGTTGAGGTGTAATTAAAAAACATCGGTGAAGTATGCAGCTCTTTCAATTTAATTTTAACGGCGTTTAAGAAAGGTGCGTGCCGGCGCATCGATATCCAGTCGTTGAACTCGGCAATATATTTCGCAATGATTGCTTTTGCTTTTGGCACCTCCGCTTTCCGGTTGGCAAGCGTCTTATCATTAAGTTTTGAAAGATCGTCTACGCTCAGTACGGAAACATTGCCGAGGCTCCTGGCTGCGCTTTCAACATTAAATGGAATCGAGAGATCGATAATCAGTTTCTCACCTTTGCCTTCTAAGTGCGAACTCAATATTGTTGGACCTGGCGCATTAGTGGCTACCAGTATTATATCCGACTCTGCGATTTTATTTGCCAGTTGTGTGAGCGGGGCAGACTCCAGTTTTAATTCCGCGGCAAGATTGACCGCTTTCTCCTCGGTGCGATTGATCAAAGTAATATTATTCGTGTCCAGGTAATCCACAAGATTCTTACATGTGCTGCGCCCGATTTTCCCCGTTCCAATTAATAAAATTTGTTTATCCAAAACATTCAATACATTCTCACGGATATATTGTACTGCGGCAAAAGATACCGATACTGTACCTCCGCTTAAACTTGTTTCATTTTTTATCGCTTTGGAAGATTGAAGCACATAGTTTACCAAACGCTCGATAAATGCGCCAATAAACCCTTTTTCTTTTGAAACCCTGATTGCACCTTTAATTTGACCGACAATTTCATAATCTCCAAGGATCTGCGAGTCTAATCCCGCGCCAACGTCAAACAGGTGCTGCACCGCAGCATTGCCTTGTTTTACATAGGCAAGCCTGTTAAAGGTTTCCAGGTCGCCGTTGGTTTCTGAACAAAGCAATTCGGTTAGCTGTTGAGCAGTTTCGGCAACTCCGTAGATTTCGGTGCGGTTACAAGTAGAAAGAACAAACAATTCCTGGAGACCAAACGCAGGGGCTTTCTCCAATATTGATAAGTATTGATCAGGACCTACGGAGAATTGACCACGGGTAATCGCATTACTCTTTTTGTAATTGATTCCTGCTACGAAGAAATTTGCTATGTCGGCCGCCCTTTGGGAAATCATTTTAATTTTCTTGGCTGAGTAGACACAAAAATACCAATGGCGCTACCAAGTTGCTAAAAAGTCTGTCATTCCAATGTCATATTACGCATGAATTGACAAAAATCAGGATGAACTATGATTTATATTGAATGGGTCACATGATCTGCGACAGCTAAGTTTAGCACGAGATTCCTTAGGGTAGTTACCTTTGCCGACTAATAAGGACTCTGATTAATATGAAACGAGGAATAATATTGATGAACCTGGGCTCTCCGGAGTCTACCGAAGTGAAAGATGTAAAACGCTACCTGGACGAGTTTTTAATGGACCCCCGCGTTATCGACTATCCGTGGCTTTCCCGGTTACTGTTGGTAAAAGGAATCATTACTCCATTTCGTGCTGCCAAATCCGCGAAGGCTTACAAGACCATTTGGACGAGTGAAGGTTCGCCGTTGATCGTCATCACACGACAGCTGCAGCTGGCATTGCAGCAACAAATTAGCGAACCGGTCGAAATTGCGATGCGATACGGCAGCCTGACCCCCGACAAGGCATTCAATGCGCTGTTGAAAAAGGAACCGGGCCTTGAAGAAGTTATTGCAGTTCCCCTGTACCCTCATTACGCTATGTCTTCTTATGAAACGGCTGTAGAACATGCCAGGGGGGCTCACAAATCTGGAAAATATACTTTCAAGCTTCAATTTGTCAAGCCATTTTATGATGATGCCTTGTACCTGGCCGCTTTGGCTGACAGAGTCAGTCCTTATTTAAGCTGGACCCATGACCATATCTTATTCAGCTATCATGGTATCCCTGCAAGGCATATCCACCGTGACGATCCGAAAGCAGTTAAAACCTGCCTTGCGTTAAACGGTACAGAATGTGTGACAGTCAACCCCACAAACAAGAACTGTTATCGAAGACAGGTTATCACTACCGCAAAAATGCTGATGCAGCGGTTAAATGTTCCGCCTGACAAATACAGTATTTCATTTCAATCACGTTTGGGTAAAGGATGGCTTGAGCCATTTACTGATAAACGACTGGAAGAAATGCCGGCGGAAGGAATAAAGAAATTGCTGATCCTTTGCCCCGCCTTTGTCAGCGATTGCCTGGAAACACTTGAAGAGATCGAAGAAAGAGGCAAGGAAATTTTCACGAAGGCTGGTGGCGAATCATTTAAAATGATACCCTGCCTGAATGATCATCCGTCATGGGTTGCCGCGTTAAAAGGTTGGATTGAGCAGTTGAAAAACGGGAATAAAGAAATGCTGCTGATTCAATAGATGTATGCTTTCAGTATTTTCGCCCGCCAGGAATTGCAAATTATTAAGCCTATAAACATTTCACCTGCATGTTTCTTTATGTAAAAGCGCTTCATATAATTTTTATAGTCACCTGGTTCAGTGGTCTTTTTTACATGGTACGCCTGCTTATTTATAACACAGAAGCCGGGCAAAAAGACGAATTGGAGCGAAGGATTCTGAGGAACCAGTTTTCTATAATGATTAAAAGATTATGGTTTGGAATCACATGGCCATCTGCAATCCTCACACTTATTTTCGGAATCTGGTTATGGCATTTGTACGGTATGTTGCCGGTGTGGCTGGAAATTAAACTTTGGTTTGTAGTGGGATTATACCTGTACCATTTTTCGGTACATTCACTTTACCGGCAACAAATGCGGGGCCTTTTTAAATATTCATCGCAGCACCTGCGCATCTGGAATGAGGTTGCAACAGTATTTCTTGTCGCCATCGTGATGCTGGTAGTGGTAAAACAAAACATGAGCTGGGCATGGGGAATTGTGGGGTTGATCGCGCTGACAATTTTGTTGATGTCTGCAATCAGGATCTATAAAGCAATCAGAACACCGCATCAAAGCTGAATGGGCACGTGATTACACTTTCCGAAGCAAGAAAATTAGCGCTGACACTTCCCGAAGTGGAAGAGAAAAGTCATTTTAACCAACCCGATTTTCGGGTTAAAGGAAAGATTTTCGCAGTATTGCATGCTGAAAGGAATGAAATTATGGTCAAGTTGTCCATAATAGATCAGTCGGTGTTTTGCGCCATTGACAAAAGTGTTATTTACCCTGTGCCGGGAGGATGGGGCAGGAAAGGAGCTACGCTTATTAACCTGAAGAAAGTCAGGCGGGGCATATTCATGGATGCATTAATTACTGCATGGAAAACCACCGCGCCGGTCAAACTGGTGGCAAAGTATTATCCCGGGCCATCGTGACCTTTTTGATTTAATTTTAAAGATGTCGTTTTTCATCAAACAACAAATTTTTATTGCTTTTTTAAGTATGACTGTTTTACCTGTGTCCGCCCAAGTTGATGCATCTTTAACACCATCGCTTGATTCGTTGTTTGGCCGGTTTTTTAAAGAAAATGAACCGGGAGGCGCCGTGTTAATAGCCAGGAATGATCAAATTATTTACGAAAAAGCTCTTGGCATTGCGGACTTAAATACAAAAGAGTCAATAACTCCCAAAACGCTCTTTAATATCGGCTCAATCAGTAAGACCTTTGTGGCTTATGGAATTTTAAAATTGGCAGCAGAAAAGAAGCTTTCGCTGGCTGATGATTTGTTTAGATATTTTCCGGATTTCACAAATGCCGAAATATCTAAACAGGTAAAACTTTATCACTTGCTTACCCACACTTCTGGCTTGCCAGATAGCAGGAAAATTGACGAGGAACGCGAGTTTTATTTAACTGCAAAGGATGAAGAAAACTTTGCGCCGTTAAAACAAACCGAACACCTCGAGTTTGTACCTGGGACAAGCTACAAATACTCAAACCCGGCTTTCAACGGCCTTGCCCTGGTTATTGAAAAGATTACGTCGGGAAAGTGGCAGAATTATGTCGTCAAAAACATCTTTGCCCCTGCAGGTATGAAAACATCAACGATTACCGATGGTCCACATCCTGAAAATGGGGTTTCTCATGGTTATATTTTGAATGAGAAGAATGAATTCGAAGAGCTTGATTACGGCGAAGAGCCAACGTTTGCCGCAGCCGGTAATGGCGGGGTGTGGAGCAGTGTCGAGGAACTCTGGCTTTATGAAAAGGCAATCCAAAAAAATCTTTTTTTGAGTTCCGAATGGATTAAGAAATCGAGGACGGTTTATTCTTTTCCAAAATGGAAAGATGCAATGCCATCGCGCCTCGGTTTGAGCTGGTTCCTTACAAAGGATAATGGCCTCGATATGATAGGCCACACCGGTTCACAGGGCGGATTCATCAGTGACTATGTCTGGTTGCCGGGAGAAAAAGTGTTCTATGTATTGTTATGTAATGTTCCAAAGCCTATCAAAGAAATCCGGGCGCAACTTTTTGAAGTATTGGAACGTCAAAAGTTTTTGCGGTCTAAATAACGATGAGAAGATGAAAAAAATGAAAAGCGGCCTCGCATTATTGATTTTGCTCCCGACTTTATTGGTTTCATTCATTAAAAGTCAGAAAGCAGGGGACCAGGAAATGGCTGTTATAGCTTATTATATCGGAAATGAGAAAGCAATTGACAATTATCCAGTAAGTAAGCTCACGCATATTATTTTTAGTTTTTGCCATCTGAAGGGAAATAGATTAAATGTTGATGATGCAGGGGATTCTGCCACTATAAAAAAGTTGGTCACATTGAAAAAGAATAATCCCGGCCTGAAAGTGCTTTTATCGCTGGGAGGATGGGGCGGATGCGAATTTTGTTCCCCGGTATTTTCTACAGAGGCGGGAAGGAGTGAATTCGTTGAGTCTATAAAACAATTGAATGATTACTTTGGTACGGATGGGATCGACCTTGATTGGGAATACCCGGCCATTGAAGGTTACCCGGGTCATAAATACCAGTCGGCTGACAGGAGTAATTTCACCGCCCTGGTGAAGGCTATTAGAAGCACGTTAGGGCCTCAACATGAGATCAGCTTTGCCGCTGGCGGCTTCACTGATTTTTTACGAAAGTCAATCGACTGGAAAGAAGTAATGCCGGTCGTAAACCACGTGAACCTGATGAGTTACGACCTTGTTAATGGTTTTAGTGAGACAACCGGGCATCATACACCGTTATACTCTACTGCTTCCCAGGTTGAATCTGCAGATAACGCGATCAGGTACCTGACGTCAATTGGAGTTCCCGCCAATAAAATTGTGATTGGCGCCGCTTTTTACGCACGAACGTGGGAGCGCGTTGACAATATCAACAACGGTCTCTACCAGGTGGGGAAGTTTAAGAGTTTCGTTCCTTACAGGCAGTTTGAAAAACAAATATCGCGGGACAGCGGTTTTGTGTTTTACCGTGATTCCGTTGCTAAAGCACCCTATTCGTACAATGCTTCTAAGAGGATCTTCGCGACATTTGACGATAAATTGTCGATCAGTCAAAAGACACAATATGTGAAAGAAAAGGGTCTTAGGGGTATTATGTTTTGGGAGCTTACACTTGATGATTACGAAAACGGTTTGCTTGACATGATTGATGAAGTTAAACGACATTAAGTAATTGGTTAATTCCAATTCCAACCTACGACGGCCCATTCATCGATTTCATCACGGTGAACATGAATAGTTTTAAAGCCAACTCTTTCATGAGCCCGCATAGAACGCACATTACGGGTTGCTATCTCTGTAATGAAAAGATCGAATTGCGACTGGTATACTTTTTTGTGATGGCTGAATAATTCATCGAATAATCCTTGTCCCCGGTAATCCCTTGCTATACACACCTGTCCCATTACATAAAAGCGATAATCATTAAGGGGCTTGTTGCTCCACGAAAGTTGATCAAGTAAAGCAAACATTGGTTCCAGGTCGGGTGTAAGCTCGCGGCATTCACGAAACATCGTCAAAGCATAAGCTACAACACGGTCTTGATCCTTAATGATAACAGAAGGGCCAAGTTCGTGCATCCGTTGTAACGCGTTAAGATCATGGTGAAGGGTTACAAAGCCCTGCGATTTCATTTCAGCTTCGGTAACATATTGGCGCAAATTTTCCTTTTGCAGTTGGAGTATTTGTTTCAGCTCATCCGTCGAATTCGCCAGCGTTGGATATAACATTTGGCGAAATTAAGAGGAAACTCGCTGGATCGTTTCAGAGCGGAACCGGGCCCTTAAGTTACTTGTATTCGCCAAACACTTCCCGGAGTGTATCTGCAATTTCTCCCAGGGTACATTTATGCTCGACCGCTTCAATAACTATTGGCATCATGTTTTCGTCGCCCGACGCAGCATCATTTAATGACTGCAGGATTTTATCACACTTCGCATGATTTCTGCTTTTGCGCAGTTGCTGTAACTTTTCAGTTTGCACCTGGCGGATTGAATCATCAATTTTAAATGCAGTCAATGGTTCTTCAATTGCGGTTTGAAACTTATTTACACCGACAATAATTTTTTCACCGGTTTCAATTTGCCGTTGGTATTCATAAGCGCTCCGGGCAATTTCATCCTGGATAAATCCCTGTTCAATGGCTGATACGCTGCCACCCATTGCATCGATTTTGGCAATAAGTTCGGCTGCAGCAATCTCTATTTCATGAGTCAGTGATTCAAGGTAATAGGAACCTGCCAGCGGATCAGCAGTATCGGCAATTCCGCTTTCATAAGCCACGAGCTGTTGTGTACGCAGGGCAATTCTCGCGGCTTCTTCGGTTGGCAAACTTAACGCCTCATCGTAGCCATTCGTATGCAATGATTGCGTTCCACCCAATACTGCAGCCAGCGTTTGAACAGTTACTCTTGATATATTATTCATGGGTTGCTGCGCCGTCAATGTACTGCCACCCGTTTGTGTATGAAACCGAAGCATCATCGCTTTTGGATCCGTAGCACCAAGCTCTTTCATGATGGTTGCCCACATCTTCCTTGCGGCCCGGAATTTGGCTACTTCTTCAAATAAATTATTATGAGCGTTGAAAAAAAAGGAAAGTCTTTTGCCAAATAGATTTATGTCCATTCCCTGCTGAATTGCTGCTTTTACATATGCTTTTCCATTGCTTAATGTAAAGGCAATTTCCTGCACTGCGGTACTCCCTGCCTCGCGGATGTGGTAACCGGAAATAGAGATGGTATTCCATTTAGGAAGTTCAGCGCCGCACCATTCAAAAATATCCGTAATGATTCGCATGGAGGGTTTGGGCGGATAGATATAAGTGCCTCTCGCGGCGTATTCTTTTAATATATCATTTTGAATCGTGCCCGTAATTTTTTTCAGATCCGCGCCCTGTTTTTTTGCCAAAGCCACGTATAGTGAAAGCAATATAAAAGCCGTTGCATTGATCGTCATTGAAGTGCTTACGTCTTCCAGCCTGATATTCTGGAATAAAGCTTCCATGTCTTCAATGCTGTCAATGGCTACCCCAACTTTTCCCACCTCGCCTTCCGCCAGCGGATGATCGCTGTCATAACCTATTTGCGTCGGGAGATCAAACGCAACACTAAGGCCATTTACTCCCTGGCTTAGCAGGTAATGATACCTTTCGTTGCTTTCCGTTGCGGTTGAAAATCCGGCATATTGCCTCATCGTCCAGAGTTTTCCACGATACATGTCGTGCTGTACTCCACGGGTAAACGGAAATGATCCGGGGAGTTCTTCCGAATCTTTGTTCGCTTTCAAAGGAAGATCTTCCCGTGAATAAACCGTCTTTATCTCGATCCCACTATCCGTGTATTTTTTAGGAGGCTCTTTCATTGATATGCGTTTATTCGGGACGACTTGCGTCATTTCATGATTTGCTTCGCTTCATAATTCAGCGCTTCGAGTATGATCGAATGCAGCGCGCCTTTCTTTTGTGTCATAACAAAATCCAGAAGGGCTCTATAAAGTTCAAGACCTGACGCTTCCGGTGGTAATGACGCGGCAACCTGGTTGATGATAAGCAACGTTTGGTCCTTTAGATTCCTAACCGATTCCCATGCAACAGGGCTTACGTAAATCTGCTGTGTAGTATTATATTCAACTTCCTGCTTGACACTTTCAATAAGGACAAGCTGGGCAGATCTTGCATTCAGGTCGGGATAGCTGGCATTAGCCCTGCTTACCAGGTTTGGAATTGAAATTCTTTCGGCAAGTAAAACCAATCGTTCATAGGCCTGCAATTGCAAGGGTCGGCTGCTGAAAGCATCTTTATTGCTTTTAGGCTGCTTGCGTACCTGGCTGACGAGATAAAAACAATAAAAGGAAACAAGCATCGCGAGAAGAGCCATCAGCATGTTAATCATACTTTGATCCATAGGAAATGTATTTGATGGCAGCAAAAATAAACAACACTCTGTGAGTTGCAAGTAAATGGGAGGTTTTGTTGTAATAGTTGCACCCAATACTGCCCTGGCCTGCAAAACTTTGTTTATTTTTGCAGGATGGAAACAATGATTGGTGCTCCGGTAACATTAACAGAAGGTGCAATCGCCGAACTGAGAAGAATTATGGCCGAACCCGGCTTTGATGCAACGCAATCGCTGCGCTTAGGTGTAAAAGGTGGTGGCTGTTCAGGCATGACATATATTTTGGGATTTGATAAAAAAGCAGAAAACGACGTGGAATTTGAAATTGAGCGTATTCGATGTATTATGAACAGGGCGCATGAATTATACCTGGCAGGTATGGAAGTGGACTGGATAAATGGTTTGAACAACAGGGGCTTCACGTTCAAAAACCCCAATGCAAGCAAGACTTGTGGTTGTGGGACCAGTTTTGCTGTATAAAGTCGCTTAAACTTAAAAAAAGTATTGTGAAAGCTCACTTTCCCCGGAGTTTGCTTCATTACGAACGTCGGGCAAATAAAAAAACCTGTCTAAGTTTACGAGAGACAGGTTTTTAATTTTTTATTCTGTAGAATTAGCTCTTAGCCATTTCCGGTTTCCCTTTAGCAGGAATATCAAGCGGCCTTTTCGCTTCCTGCTTGCTACCTCCAAGGTTGATCAGCATGGGTGCAGCAACAAACATAGAAGAATATACTCCCGTACATACCCCGATCAGCATCGCAAAGGCAAAACCTCTTGTCACTTCCCCGCCAACCAGGAAAATGATCAGGATAGTAAGAAATACAGTTAATGATGTCATGATAGTACGGCTCAGCGTTTCATTAATTGCACGATTGATCGTATCGGGCAATGGCGCGGACGGATAAAGGCGTCTGTCCTCACGAATACGGTCAAAGATGATTACGGCTTCGTTCATCGAGAAGCCAATTACCGTAAGTATGGCCGCAATAAAGTGCTGGTCTATTTCCAATGAGAACGGAAGATTGAGTAAACGTGCAAAAGAAAAGACAATCAGTGTTACAAATACGTCGTGAAGCAAGGCGATAATTGTTCCTATTGAATATCTCCAGTCGCGGAAGCGGATGAAGATATAGAGGAAGATCACCAAGATTGCAAAAATCGTGGCTTTCACCGCTCCCTTCTTAAGGTCATCAGATATGGTAGGTAATACTTTTTTAGTTCCGATTTTACCAACAGCCGAGCTGCTTGCATCTGCATTATCAAATTTGTCAAATGTATAACCGCTGGGCAAATGTTTTTGAAGGCCTAAAAACAATTTTTGCTTTACTATTGAATCTGCTTCGGGGCGAGTATCTGTAATGAGATACGCAGTAGTCACCTCAAGAGTACTGGCATCACCTACTGTTTTGATAACAGGATTTTCCCCTTCAAAAGCCGTTTTAAGTTCACCTCGTATTTGCTCTATTTCCTTCCCCACATTTTTATTAAAGCGGACAGTATAGCTGCGCCCTCCTTCAAACTCAACACCGTAGTCAAAGCCGTTAAAGAAAGATGCAATCCCGAGTGAAAGCACTATAAATGAAATGACGAATGCTTTTTTCCTAAAGCCGATAAAATTAAATTTAGCCTGCTGGAAAATGCGTCGCGATATGGTAGTGAAATATTCAAGATGAACTTTTCTGCGGCTGAAGATGTCTGTTATCCAACGGGTAACTAACACGCCTGAGAATAATGATAAAAGTATTCCCAGAATTTGTGTGGTGGCAAAACCCTTAACCGGTCCCAATCCAAAATAAAAAAGGATAATGGCTGTAAGTAGTATGGTAACGTGACCGTCCAAAATAGGAGGTAATGATCGCCTGAACGCTTCATTTACTGCCGGTATATACCCTTTTCCTTTTGTGATCTCTTCTTTGATTCTTTCTTTCGTTATTACGTTCGTATCCACAGCGAGACCAATGGTCAGGATCAGACCGGCAATACCGGGGGCTGTTAGTGTTGCTCCAAGTCCGGCGAGTATTCCCACCGTAAAAAGAAGGTTTAATATCAATGCTATGTTTGTTACCCAGCCACTGCTGTTATAGTAAACCAGCATCAGTACGAATATGACTATGAATGCAACAGCAAAAGAGATCATACCGCCGTGGATAGCTTCTGCTCCAAGAGTAGGTCCGACAGTTTGTTCCTGCACAATCTTAGCTGGTGCCGGTAGTTTACCGATCTTAAGCATGTTGGCGAGGTCTTCAGCTTCTTCAACAGTAAATCCACCGCTGATTTGGGAGTTTCCACCTTCAATAACACCATTTACATGGGGCGCCGAATATACCAGGTTATCGAGAACGATCGCGATAGGCTTCCCTACATTTTCGCCTGTCATTTTTGCCCAGGCCTTTGCGCCAATACTGGTCATGTCCATTCTAACTTCCGGTCGTCCGTTCTGATCAAAGTCGTTACTTGCAGAACTAACCGCATCACCTTCGATCTTGGCTTTGTCGCGGCCGAAAGTTTTAATCGCATATAAAGGCACACGGTCTAACACTTTATTATTTTCTCCGCGTTCCGCAATTCCATACATCCAAACCATCTGGGCCGGAAAATTTGATCTGATAGCCGGGTTTTCCAAATAGCTCCGGACCATCGCTGTGTCTTTAATCGCAACAGTTCCAATCGCAGCGGGGAACCTGGTCTTACCATTTTCCTGGTAAGGTTGAGAAAGAAACTGAATGTGACCGTATAAATGTTTTTTCAGATCGTTGTCATCATTTGTTGCGGCGGTTGTGGAGGTCGTTGTTGCGGCAGTATCGTCACTTTTGAATTCTGCAAGACCACCTGCATTTTTCGTTGAATCGCCAGTGCTGTCAGTTTTTGCCGTCTGCTTGTTTGTGGAATCCACGTTTTTCAATGAGCTGTCGGCTTTTGCTTTGCCGCCCATCATTGTATAAAAAGTGCCATCGGCTTTTTCGATGCTCTGACCTAGCTCACCAATATTATACACTTCCCAAAATTGCAGGTTGGCCGATGACTGCAATAATTTTCTAACTCTTTCTTTATCCTGGATACCGGGTAGTTCTACTGTGATAATTCCCCGGTCGCGATCAGGATTAATATTAGGTTGTGCGACGCCAAACTGATCAATTCGAGTATTTAAAATACGGAACGTATTGTCAAATGCACCTTTTGCAAGGTCTTCAAGAACGTTGGTTACTTTGTTATCGCTGTCGTCAATTTTAATTCCACTGCTTTGATTCGCAAATAATGAAGCCAATTTGCCCGAGGGATTCAGCTTTTTATACTCTTCAGCAAATAAACTAATAAAGTTTGCGTCGCTGTTAGCCTTACGTCTGTTTGCATTGTCAAGAGCTTTCAGAAAATTCGGATCTTTTGAATTGTTGGAAAGCGTCTTTAACAGACCCGTCATTTCGACTTCCAGCGTTACGTTCATGCCGCCCTGCAGGTCAAGCCCAAGATTCAACTCTTCTTCTTTAGCTTTTTGATAGCTCACAGGGCCAGTCAAACTATAAGTTACGGTGACGTCCTTTGTACTGTCCAATAGTCTTTTTAAGCGATCAGCCTTAATCCGATTTAAGACTTCCTGGTAAACTGCCTGCGAATCTTTATTTCCGGGAAATTTTTCCGCGGGGCTGGTATAGTTTACCCTCACGAAGCTGTTAGCGCGCGCTTCCATCTTTTTCTCATGATTATGGACAAACCACGTAAAGGACAGCTGATAAATCGAATAGATAATAAGGATGATAGTGAAGAATCGGACCAGGCCTTTCAGTTGCATACGTTATTGGTATTTACATTATTAACCTCTTTTCCTGACAGCAAAAAAAGCAGGGTAAGGCAGTTACATATATTTTTTAGGACGGCAAAGATAGTATTTTCAGCCATATCTTTAAATAGAAGACGACAGGTCTTTTGCGATAAACATTAAAAAATTGGCCTGATTTTCAGTCGCTTGAGGCTAAACGGTTCATGCCAGGTAAGGTTAGAACGCCTGCGGGACCTATTTATTGGCTTTCCGGTTAATCTTAATCAATGGCGGGAACTATTCGTTTCATTTCTTTTATTGCCGCGGCTCTAATTGTTTTGCTGATGGATAGTTGTACCACTTCCCGAAAAATGAACAAAAAGATACAGCATGGTCCCTCCGATTTAATTGAGCGTATCCTTGCTCAACATCCGGAGCAATTTGACAGTATTGTAAGAAATGATGAACATCGTGTTCAAATTCTTTATACTCAAATTGACAGAACTAAAAACAATCGCCCAAAATTTACCGATCACTTTTATCACGTTGACAACGCTAAATATTTCTATCCTGCGTCCACTGTCAAGCTCCCGGTCGCAGCACTCGCCTTACAAAAGCTAAATGAAATCCATAAAAAGGACCTGGATGAAAATTCAACGATGATTACTGAGCAAGACAATGGAAGCCAAACAGCAGTATACAACGATCCGACAACCAGCGATGGCAGACCAACAGTGGGACACTACATAAAGAAAATTTTCCTTGAAAGCGACAACGATGCCTTTAACAGGTTGTATGAATTTTTGGGCCAGGAATATATCAATAATAGCCTACAGAAGATGGGGTTTGAAGACGCGCAAATCGTTCACCGCCTTGATATTTCATTGACAGAAGAACAAAACCGCCAAACAAACCCAGTACGTTTTTTTGATACAAGTAGCAAGCCTCTTTATGAACAACCTGCTGTTAACAGCATGCTCGCCCTAAAAAGCCGCGACATTAAAATGGGAAAGGCCTATATGAGTAATGGTCAACTGGTAAATGCGCCTATTGATTTTTCATCAAAAAACAGGCTTAACCTGCAGGATCTCCATGAAATACTCAGGAGCCTATTATTTCCAAAGGCGGTGCCGCGAAAGAAAAGGTTTGGGTTGCGAAGCAATGATTACGAGCTTTTACGGAAATATATGTCTATGTATCCATCTGAGTCGAAGTATCCTGCGTATGATAGTTCGGCCGTCAGGGATACATATGTAAAATTCCTGCTTTATGGCGCCGAGCCGGTTGTACCCGCCCCGTACATAAGGATCTTCAATAAAATCGGGGTTGCCTACGGGTTCGTCACTGACGTGGCTTATATCGTTGATTTTGAAAATAATATTGAGTTTATGCTCACAGCAACGATTCATTGCAACAGTGACGGCATTTACAATGATGACCATTATGAGTATGACAGTGTTGGCTATCCGTTCTTAAAAAATCTCGGAAAAGCTGTCTATGACTATGAACTTAAAAGAGTTCGAAAAAATGTTCCGGATTTGTCGGAATTTAGATTCGATTGGAACGAAAGACTGCATGCCAGCCACTAGACGCCAGCATCCAGCATCCAGTATCCAGCATCCAGCATCCAGCATCCAGCATTCAGTATCCAGCATCCAGTATCCAGCATCCAGTAAAACCCTATCCACCAGTTTTAAACAAACTACACTTTGCATCTTATCTGACCATGCAAATCCATAAATTTGCTTCCGCCTGATCGAAGGACTGTTTACTTCCTATTATCTATTCAATTTGTTCATCGATTAAGTAATAAATAATATAAATATGCAATTATCTTCTCTTCTGGAAAGATTCAATGAGCCTGAAACATTGAAAATGGCAAAACTAGGCCGCGAATTAAGAGCCAAAGGAATTGATGTGATAGATCTAAGCCTGGGTGAGCCCGATTTTGATACCCCTCAACATATAAAGGAAGCAGCAATAAAGGCCATCAATGATAACTGGAGTCACTATACGCCTGTTCCAGGGTACCTTGACGTAAGAGAAGCAGTGTGTGCCAAGTTGAAAAGGGATAACAATCTTGATTATAAGCCAGAAAATATTGTGTTGTCAACGGGCGCCAAGCAAAGTCTTGCGAATGTAATCCTTGCATTGGTAGATGACGATGATGAGGTGATCATTCCTACCCCTTACTGGGTGACATATTCTGAACTGGTGAAAATTGCGCGGGGCAAGGTAGTGGCGGTGCGCACTTCAGTGGATAGTGGATTTAAAATCACACCCGCACAACTTGAAGCGGCTATTACGAAACGAACGAAGGCGTTTATGTTTTCTTCTCCCTGTAATCCTTCAGGAGCCGTCTATAGCAAAAAGGAATTGGAAGCACTTGCCGCCGTATTTAAAAAATATCCAAACATATATATTCTTTCAGATGAAATTTATGAGTATATCAATTTTGTCGGAAATCATGAAAGCATTGCCCAGTTTCCGGAATTAAAGGATCGTGTCATCGTCATTAATGGTTTAAGTAAGGGTTTTGCAATGACAGGATGGAGGCTTGGATATGTAGCTGCGAATCCGGAAGTTGCCAAAGCATGTGAAAAATTGCAGGGGCAGTTCACAAGCGCAACTTGTTCCATTACGCAAAAAACCACGATCGCGGCGCTTACAGGAAGCCTGAAACCTACTTTTGAGATGGTTGACGAATTTGCGAGAAGAAGGACAAGAGTGCTGGAACTTGTAAAGGGCATACCTGGCATCAAATGTTCGGAGCCTGATGGAGCATTTTATGTTTTTCCCGATGTGAGCTCTTATTATGGTACATCAAATGGGGAAACAACTATAAACAACTCGGCTGACTTTGCGATGTACCTGCTCAATACTGCTCACGTTTCATCGGTTATGGGGGATGCTTTCGGTGAGCCGAAGTGCGTTCGTTTTTCTTTTGCCAACAGCATGTCAAATATTGAGAAAGCATGGGCAAGAATAAAAGAAGCCCTGGCAAAACTGAAAACTCCTGTCCCAGCCTAATGATTTATTGTAAAGAAAAATTAATCTGATTATCTCAATGTGGCTTGTCTTCGGGCAGGCCACTTTTTGTTTGCCCGATGAACTCCCTGATGAGTGCATTTTCCTCTTCGTTTTTTATTCGTTTCAGAACAGAGATACTATGATGGACAATTGTGGTGTCCTGGTCAAAGGGAAGACGCCCGTACATTTTGCCGCCTGGAAAGTGACAGGGCGAACAGTTTTTTATTAATATAGGTTTGATTTCTTTTTCGAAATCAATCGTGCTAATCATCTCTTCATCAATTTTCGCTGGCGAAACTTTACCTGCTGCATTTTGAAAATTGCAGGTATGAATCAGCAATACCGATGAAAATATGATTAGAAAGGGTTTCATTTAAAAGGATCGGTAAATGTTACGAGAACTAGTAAGGTAGGAAACAATTTTATCCTATCAACCAGGAATTCCATCAGTGGCGATGCTGCTTTTAACTTCCCATCGACAACAACTGCTGATGCAGCGCCAAAACCTGCGTTATGACGAGTTGCTGTTCGTCATTGACAATCACCTTATCGCAAAGTCGCATCTTAATGTCCTCGTCAATTTGCCTGCTCATTCGCTTCATGACTTCATCGCGGGTCACGTTGTCCCTTTCCATAATTCGTTTTATTCTGAGCGGAAGGGGCGAAAAGACGCCGATTACATAATCCAAATTTTCAGCTGAACCGCTTTCAAATATCAATGCAGCCTCTTTTATAACGTAAGGACTTGTCTGTTGCTGCATCCATCTTTCGGCATCACGAATGGTAGCGGGATGTGTAAGCGAGTTGAGTAAAGCCAGTTTCTCCGTATTTTCAAAAACAATAGAAGCAATGTAGGGACGGTTCAGCTCATTGTTTACATAGCTACCCGCTCCAAACGTTGAGATGATTTTTTCCCTGAGCTCCGCATCGGTGTTCATGATGTGTTTTGCCGCGTCGTCAGCGTAATATACAGGTACGCCGAGCACTTCAAAAATTTTCGCCACCGTGCTTTTGCCACTACCTATACCGCCTGTCAGTCCGACCTTGAGCATAACTTTTCAAAAAGAAAATTCCAAATTCCGGGATTATGAACCTTGTAGGCGCCGGAATTTGGAATGTCGTTTCGTTAAAGAGATTACTTTTTTTCAGCACCTGCCGGCTTGTTCAATGCAGATGTCCAGTCCATGCTGATCGCCGATTTCTCCATTTTAATATAGGTACCCGGACTTACTTCTATATTCAAGGTGCCGTCTTCATTCACTTTATTTATGGTGCCATGTATACCTGCAATCGTGACCACCTTGTCGCCCTTGTTAAGATCTTCAATAAACTTTTTCTGATTCTTGGCGCGTTTCGCCTGTGGACGAATAAAGAACATCCAAAACACTACGATCATTAATCCAAGAAATATGAACTGGAATCCGCCAAAGCCCGGAGCGCCTGTACCTGATTGCAACAAATAAATGTGATTCATTCTGTGTTATTTTATTTAAATATTTACTCGGTTATTTCAACCCGAAAACTCAATTGCATGAATTTGTCAGGTTTGGTGTTAGCCGTCACATACACGGTGCTCCGTGATTCCCCGATTCGTTTTCCGCGGCTGTCAAATTTTGCTTTAATCACACCTTCTTCGCCGGCTGCAAAGGGCTTTTCCGGTTTTTCCGGAACGGTACAGCCACAACTGGCGTGCAGGTTGGTAAAGATTAGGTTTTTATTGCCTGAATTCTTGAACCTGTAACTCACTTCGACTACATCTCCCTGCTTGATTTTGCCAAGATCCTTGACTGTTGAATCTATCCATTCTATTGTGGTAAAATTCGCTGAATCTCTTTCCGCATTTGCTTTTTCTTGCTGGGTAAGTTTTTTATCAGATTTTTGATCCGATGCCTGGCAAGCAACCAGGCCAACAATTATTAAAGCGAACAATATCCCTTTCATTGTCAAAATTTGAGACGTGCAAAACTAAGAGTTTACGGGACAAAAAAAAGCAACCAGGAAAAAGGAAACCTGTCAAAGCAGGAGCCTTTATGTATCATGCTTTTTTATAGTCCACCTTCTGCATTTTTCCCTGTTGCAGCAATTCTTTGTGAATGTTGTCCAGGATACCATTTACGAACTGGCCGCTCTGTACGGTACTGTAATCTTTGGCAAGATCGATGTATTCATTAATCGTTACTTTGGGTGGAATCGTTTCAAAATATAGAAATTCCGCCAGTCCCATTTTCATAAGCAGCATATCGAGGATAGCGATCCGGTCCGGATCCCAGTTTTTCAACTTGGGAGTAATGACGTTTTGAAGGTATTCTGCCTTGTCCATTACTGTCTGAAGCAAATTTTTGGCAAATTCTTCCTTATCGGGGCTAAGCAGCTGTTTATAATTTAGAGAACCCGGCTTTTGAATATATCCAGCCAGCAACTGAACCAGCATTTCACCATCATCGCTCCAGTTGGAAAAATTTTCCTCTATATGTGAAACAAACAGCTCATTCGCCAGGAGCATATCATTCAATATGAACTCGAGAATCTTTTTTTCTTCTTGTTTGTCCCTGGACGCCGAAGCGATGTAACTTTTATATTCGCTTGTTTCGACAAAGTCGTGGTATATTTTTCTGATAAGTTCCTGGTCGGTTTTTTGTTGTGGCTTTTCTCTGTCAAATTGCTCTTTTAGCACAGCATCCTCCAGCATCTTCCACAAAATTTCATTACCTGCAATTTTAGTATTTACGTTGAGATCTTCCGCGGTGGGTAAATGTTTGCCAGCGCGCTTGTGTGCCTCGGTTTCAGCGTACCGGGCTACTTCAGTAAGAAACCATGTTAAATAAACAAGAAGGGACCTGGTTTGATGGAAATGCTGTTGCAATATTCTCTGCGCCTCACCGGGTTTCGAAAAATCCTCAAGCGTCTCTAGCGTATAAAGCGTCTGCATCACTTTTACCCGGATATTTCTTCTGCTGATCATTGGTATAAGAACTCTTTTGAGGGGTCGAAGGTAAGGAATTTGGGTATTTGATGTGGTCAGCCATGGCCATCCATTTTCCACCTTCATGTAAAAATCTTAATTTCAAGTGTTGTCTTCAACTATTTGGAATCTAATTTGTAGAAGAGAGTTATTAGTTACTTAATGAAAACACTTCCTTCACTTAATGCAGCTGGAAAATTTTTCTGACCTGGTCCTGATGCGGGGAATCGGCGACGCCGAATTGCTTAACCATCCTGTCTTCAATGCTTTGCCTATCGCCGTTTATACCTGCGACATGAAGGGGTTTTTGACAATGTACAATCCTGCCGCGGCAAACCTTTGGGGTCGCGAGCCGGATCTTCGAAAGGATATGTGGAGCGGAGCATCGAAATTGTTTCATCCGGACGGCCGCCCCATTCCGCTAGATGAATCTCCTATTGCAATATTGTTAAAAAAAGGGTTTGTTATCCCCAACCAGGAGATAGTAATAGAGCGGCCCGACGGCTCAACGCGAACGGTTATTCCACAGGTGAAGGTGATCGTGAATGACGAAAACAGGATAATTGGTGCTGTTAACATCGACGTGGACATTACCACTCAAAAAAATTCAGAGAAAGACAGTGCCTGGTTGGCTGCAATAATAGAATCATCGGAGGACGCGATCGTAAGCAAGACATTGGAAGGTATCGTCACAAGCTGGAACCCGGGAGCAGAAAAATTATTTGGATACACCGCCGCCGAAATGATTGGTCAGCCAATTGCCAAGCTCTTTCCGCCTGATCGCCTCGACGAAGAACCGGAGATTCTGAGGCGCATTCAATTGGGGCAGCGTGTATCACATTTTGAAACGCAACGGCTTACCAAGAATGGTGAACTTATTGATATTTCCCTTGCTATTTCGCCGATAAAGAACTTTAACGGGGTCATTATTGGAGCTTCAAAAATTGCCCGTGATATCACTGCTCAAAAGAAATTATCTAAAGCGTTATCCGATGAAGAACAAAATACAAAACTTGCAGTGGAAGCAGCCGAACTGGGAACATTTGAATGGGAGCTTGACTCCAAAATCTTTACCGGCTCGCAAAGACTCAATGAAATTTTTGGATTTAAAAAAGATCACAATATTACTCACGAAGACCTGCTTGGCCGGTTTTATCGGGATGACCGGAGTATTCGCGACAGAGCCGTAGCTGCCGCCCTGAAAAAGGGATCCCTTGCTTATGAAGTTAGGATATGCTGGCCCGACCAATCTATTCATTGGGTAAAAGTGCACGGTAAGATTATTTATGACGAAAAGCAGCAACCTGTTCGAATGCATGGGACTGTAATGGATGTGACTGCGGAACGAACAGCGCTGGCGGCGATGAAAGAAAATGAGGAGAGGTTGAATATCGCGATTGAGGCTGCTGAGTTAGCGACCTGGGAATTAAATTTGGTAACACGCGAACCCATTTACTCACAACGGTATTTACAATTATTAGGATTTCCGTCGGAAGCCAGGCCCACTCACCAGGAATTATTAGCTAAAATTCATCCGGAAGACATCGGTCTGCGCAACGAAGCTGTTAGCGATGCTAAAAAAAAGGGATTCCTCGATCTCGAATTAAGAATTAAACCGTCCGCGGATAATATTCGATGGATAAGGTCAAGGGGGAAAGTTATTTATGACAATAACGGCATGCCGGTCCGCATTTTAGGTACAACAGTAGATATCACTGATCAAAGAGCTGCCTTTGATGTGTTGCAGCAAAGTGAGGAGCGCTTTAAGGTTATTTCCAACAATGCGCCGGTCATGATCTGGATGTCGGGTAATGAAAAGTATGCTGGATTTTATAATACAAGCTGGATTCGATTTACGGGTCGATCAATAGAACATGAACATTTGGGCGATTGGCATGAAGCAGTGCACCCTGATGACGTAACGGAATACATTCAGGTATATGAGGATGCATTCAAAAACCAGGAAACGTTTCAAAGAGAGTACCGCATGAAGCGATACGATGGTCAGTATCGCTGGATTTCAGAACATGCAGTTCCGCGCTATGATAATGCGCACAATTTTATTGGCTTCATTGGTGCCGCGAGAGACATCGATGACGAAAAACGATTCAATGAAAGACTGCAGGCCAGTGAACTACTTTTTAAAACAATAGCCAACGTTTCACCCGTAGGCCTTTGGATGACGGACGTAAACGGGAAAAACAATTTTGTTAACGATACATGGGTTGAATGGACAGGGATATCTATTGACGACCACTACGACGAAGGATGGGTGGCGGCGGTGCTTGAAGCAGATAAAGGACATGTTCTGGATGTGTGTAAGAAAAGCTTTGAAGCAAGAGAAAATTTTGCTGTTGAATTTCGGATAAGGAGGAAAGACGGACAAACCCGGTGGATGCTTTCAGAGGGAGGACCATTTTATAATAATGACAAGGAGTTTGCAGGTATTGCCGGATCGGTTGCGGATATCACAGAAAGAAAACAGGAGGAGATATTGAAAAATGACTTCCTTGCAGTTGCCAGCCATGAATTGAAGACCCCGATTACTTCGATTAAAGCTTATACACAGTTGCTCGCGAAAACCTACGAAAAAACGGACAACGAATTTTTGAAGAGTGCGCTGGTGAAAATGGAAAATCAAATCAACAAGATGACCAAGCTTGTCAGTGATTTTCTGAACATTTCCAAAATTGAATCAGGGAAATTCCAGCTAAATATTGAATCCTTCGATTTAACCAAATTAGTAATCGAAGTTGCGGGCGATATACAGCTTGTTTCCGTTAATCATAACATTATAGTTAAAGAAACAGAGCCTGTTTATATAAGTGCAGACCGTGAAAGAATAGCCCAGGTGATCACGAATTACTTAAATAATGCCGTCAAGTATTCTCCTGGCAACAAACAGATTTCTGTCAAAATTCAGAAAGCAGAGAGTTATGTTACCGTTTCCGTAACGGACAAAGGAATTGGAATCAGGCCAGATGAACACAAGAAAATATTTGAACGTTTTTATCGTGCCGAGTCCAACACAAACACCGCCTTTTCAGGATTTGGAATTGGTCTGTATATATGCGCCGAGATCATTCGCAGGCATGGCGGACATACAGGCGTGAAGAGCGAAGAAGGGAAAGGATCTGTTTTTTATTTTACGCTTCCGAGGTCTTAATTATCTTTCCAGTACATTTGGGAACAGGGTTAAGGCACATGAATAAAAGAGTAATAATATATGATGACGATACAGATTTGCTGGAAGTCTGTTCGCTCATTCTCGCATCCCGAAATTTTGAAGTAATCACCAAAGACAAATGCACGGAAATATTGACTGACCTGGAGGAACATCAGCCCAGTGTTATTTTAATGGATAACTGGATCCCGGACGTGGGGGGTGTAAAAGCCACCCAGATAGTTAAGGGATCAAAAGAGTTTCAACATATACCCGTAATTTTTTTCAGCGCGAACAATAATGTCAATGAACTGGCGCAGGAGGCAGGCGCCGACTTCTGTCTGCATAAGCCGTTTGATATTGCCGACCTGGAAAATATAGTTTCGAATGCCATACAACCGGCAACGTGATTCGGCGCATTCATCAAAATAAATTATTGTAAAAAACCTTGTCTCAACATAAAGCTGCGCAGGGTTTTGAGCGAGCGCGTCGATTGACTAATCTTTTATAAAGGGAAATGTTTTGATTATTTTTCCCTGTGTAAAACGAATGAAATACATTCCTTTCGCAAGATTGCTGATGTATATTTCTTTTGTCAGTAAAGGCCCGTTGATCCTTTCTGTCTTTACTAATTTCATATCGGCAGAATAGATGCTGATTTCTCCCTTATTCGCAACAGTGCCAAAATTAATGCTGATCATATTTTTCGCTGGTACCGGGTAGACAAAAGCACGGGTCAATTCAGGATTAACTGTCACTGATATGATTTTGCTGTATGTATATTTTCCATCGTGATCCGTTTGTTTCAAACGATAGTAAGAGATTCCTGGCTGAGGTTTAACGTGCAAAAATTCATAATGCTGATCCGTGATGGAATTACCCTTTGACGCAACAGTTCCAATAACTTCAAAATCTATCCCGTTTCGACTCAGCTCGATATCAAATTGGCGATTATTCTGTTCTGATGCCGTTGTCCAGGTGAGTAGTGAATTTTGTTCAGTTGTCAGTTTCCCACTAAATTCTGTTAGTTCAGCCGATAGTATCACGACATCGTCAACCAGGAAGAAACGGGAGAAGCCACTGAAGTTGGCCGTGAATACCGTGGTGCCGGAGCCCAGGGTGGTTACAGTTGGGGCCATTAGCACAGTATTGGTAATATTCGATGCGGCTACGGATGCTGCAGAGGTTTTGGCAACTCTTAGTAATGAGGCATTCTTTCCATCTAGTTCAGCATTTGTGAAATAAAGTGAGATCGTGTAACTGGTGCTGCTTCCATTGGTAGTTGGCGTTACTGTAAAAACTTTTGCCGACCGTTGGCCGCCCTGGAAGTTGAGCCACGTGGTTCCTGCTTCTTCCAGCGTCGAGGAAACACAGCCAAGTGAGTTGCTAATAGCTGTTAATCGCATCAACAGGCGGCTATTATTCGAATAGAAATAATCGCTACTTCCCGCAGCGATATGCAGGGTTGCGTTAGACGAAGCAACTGTTTCAATCGCTGTTCCGACGACCGCATTTCCGAGCCGGATAATTGGTTTTCTTCCTGACCCAAAATATGTGAGCGAACTAAAAACCTGGCCGCAGTTTATCCCGTTTTGAAAAACAGTGCTACCCTGCGCAGCAGTTCCGCCGTCAAGAAAGGTCCTCACCTGGTCGCCGGCGTTGGTCGGATCTGCGGTTATATTGTCCTGGCAAATTTCGATGGCAAGATTATTTATTCCATCCCATGTAAAGGGCGTAGACAACGTAAAAATGTTCCAACCTGCAACCGTAGTATAAGAAGGATTGGAATAGACGGTGGTCATGCCGCTGATGACAGTTGCGCTGCCGTTAACAAGGTATGCAACATTTGTGAGCGCCATCTTAATATTGAAATTACCGAATGGCCTTGTACTAAGCTTAGACTGGATAAATAGTTGAATAGAAGTGATGCTACCCGGACTGATCCCGGCGGCTGCCAGTTCGCTTGCCTTGTAAATAAACTGGGCCCTTTG
>Ga0207701_10000497_pt1 | contig 40617 bp, 39 predicted proteins | sample KBSSwiSSwithPhiX_FD_184294 | JGI IMG/M metagenome (GOLD analysis project Ga0207701, IMG submission 184294) | Switchgrass rhizosphere bulk soil microbial communities from Kellogg Biological Station, Michigan, USA, with PhiX - S5 (SPAdes) (version 2) | ecosystem: Environmental > Terrestrial >... | reverse complement strand
CGTTTTCGGCGGCCGGTCCCTTGGCCCCCTGCACGATGTCGAATTCGACCGAATCACCCTCGGCCAGTGACTTGAACCCGCTGCCCTGGATCGCGCTGTAATGCACGAAGCAGTCTTTCTCGCCGCTGTCGGGTGTGATGAAGCCGAAACCCTTCGCGTCGTTGAACCACTTCACCTTGCCGGTCGTACGCATGTCCCACTCCTGAGAAAACTGATTGTCTAGGGAGCGGAACGCGCCTGCCCTGACAATAGCCAGCGCGGCGGGTGCACCAGTGTCCCGTCGCTACGATCGTCGCTGCACCCCGGACCGCCGAGGCCCAGCGAGCGCAAACGTAGCAAGTCCTGAAAAACCGGTCAATAGCGAGCTCGTGGCCTTCTCACGCCCCCTGAACCGGTCCGCCCGACCACTTCCGCTCACTTCCCGACCGGACGAACGGAAGTCACGTAGTAATTGGTCTCTCCGAAGCAGGTCCCGGGTACACCCCGGTGCTCCTCGTAGGTCAGGGAGACCTGCGATCCCATGTCCCGGGTCATCACCGCAGCGAGGCTGTCCGAGCGGACGGTGAAGGGAAAGCGCTCCTGCATCGCACCCGGGATGTTCACCATGGCGAGCTCGCCCTCCCACGTCTTACAGAGCCAGCCCTTCTTCGAGAGTTTCTGGATGTATCCGGCGCGATCGCCTCTGGAGTACGTGTACGAGAGGGCGATCATCGTCCATGCCGCGAGCATCAGGGCAGGGAGGCCGACCAGCGCGCCCGCGATGATCCACGGCCAGCGCCGTCGGCGGCGTGACGTCGGCAGGTCGTCCAACGCGGCACGGTGTTGCCCTTCGTCGCTCATGGCACTCCTCCCGGGTGGGTGCTCCGATCCGCTGCCACTGAGCAGAAACTACGCCTCCCGTGCGCGCGCAGCAGGGGGTGCTCTTAGATTTCGTCGTAGACCCTGACCCGCTGCCCCTGTGTCGTTCGCCCCTCGCAGACCAACCGTTACCGCGCTCGTAGGCACGGTCCCCGTGGGATCCGCGCATCCGATCGTCGTGCAGTCGATGACGAACACGGATACGGCGGATGCCGCCGGTACGGCCGCACAGATCGCGGCCCTCGCGCGCGCGGGCTCCCAGATCGTTCGCATCACGGTCAACAACGAGGAGGCGGCGGCCGCGGTCCCGGAGATCGCAGCGCGCCTCGCCGACTCGGGCGTCGCCGTGCCGATCGTCGGCGACTTTCACTACAACGGGCATCTGCTGCTCGCACGCTACCCCGATTGCGCGCGTGCGCTGGACAAGTACCGCATCAATCCGGGGAACGTGGGAGGCAAGCGGCGCGACGAGAACTTCCGCACGATCGTGCAGCTGGCCGTGGAGCACGGAAAGCCCGTGCGGATCGGCGTGAACTGGGGCTCGCTCGACCAGGACCTGCTCACGCAGATGATGGACGAGAACGCGCGCGCGGCGCCGCCGCTCTCCGCCAAGGACGTGTACATCGAGGCAATGCTCGCGTCCGCGCTCCGGTCGGCCGAGCTGGCGGAGGAGGTCGGTCTGGGCCACGACCGCATCCTGATCTCCGCCAAGGTGTCGCAGGTACCTGATCTCGTCGACGTCTACGAGCGGCTCGCCGCGCGGTGCGACTACCCGTTGCATCTCGGGCTCACCGAAGCGGGAATGGGGATGAAAGGGCAGGTGGCCAGCGCCGCTGCACTCTCGATCCTCCTCGCCAAGGGGATTGGTGACACCATCCGCGTCTCGCTCACCCCGAAGCCGAATGGCGACCGCACCGAGGAGGTGCTCGTCGCGCAACAGATTCTGCAGTCGCTCGGACTGCGGAGCTTCGCGCCACAGGTGACGGCGTGCCCGGGATGCGGGCGTACGACGTCGACTTTCTTCCAGCACATGGCGGAGGACATCCAGACGTATCTGCGCGAGCAGATGCCCGTGTGGCGCGAGACCCGGCCTGGCGTGGAGACCATGCACGTCGCGGTGATGGGCTGCGTCGTCAACGGGCCTGGCGAGTCCAAGCACGCCAATCTCGGAATCTCGCTCCCGGGCACGTTCGAGGAGCCGAAGGCTCCCGTCTACGTCGACGGCCGGCTCTTCACGACGCTCAAGGGTGACCGCATCGTGCAGGAGTTCCTCGTGATCCTCGAGGAGTACGTCGCGCGTACCTATCCCGCGGCGCCGCGCACGTCGCTGCCCGCCATTCCGGTGCCGGCCGCGGCGCGCTGACGCGCGCTCAGCGCGACGTCAGCGAGCTCGAACTCGCGACGCGTTCGAGCTCTCCGGCTACGTCGCGCAGCTCGTCCATGATCGGCGCGTCGAAACCCAGCTCGCGAAGCCGCTCGTAGACGCGCCGATACCAGCGCACGGTACCCGTGCGGCCCGCGGCGAACCGCGACCAGACGGTATCCGGGTCGAGCGTTCGCATCAGATCGGCGAGGATGGTGCTGCCGTTGTGGATCTTGTCCGCAGCGCACACCCAGAGCGCGCGCTCCGGTGCAGCGGCCAGGCGCGCGAGGTAGTCGTCCTTCCGTTCCTCGCTCGAGAGCTCGACGCCTTCCTCGTCCACCTGGCGCTGGGTCACCGCGAGCACGGTGTCGAGCACGTCCTGACCGAACTTGTCACCGAGGCGCTGCTCCAGCGTGTCGCGCGTGTAGCCGTCGCGCACGCAATCCTCGACGACGTCATGCAGGATGCCGGACACCACCGTCTGCTCGTCCTGACCGTAGCGCGTGAGGATCACGGCCACGTTGGCGGGATGCGTGAGATACGGGAGACGTGTTCCGCGCCTCACTTGCCGATCATGATGCTTCGCCGCGAAGGCGAAAGCGTGGTTGATGCGGTCGGAGTAGCCGCGGATCGACATCAGGTCGCGGAAGTAGAAGTCGCGGGAAGGGCGGGGCCGAAAGATACCGTGCGCCGTTCCGCGCTGCACGCGCTGTCGCGACGCACGCGTCGCGTGCGCTCAGCGTGAGATCTGGCCGGCCAGCACAAGATCCAGCAATGCGAGTGCCGCCCCCTGAACGATCACGGCCAGGCCGGCGCCCACGAGACCCATCCGCCGGGCCAGCCGCCATCCGAGCACGAGCAACGTGCCCCCCACCAGCACGTAGCCGGCGTCCAGGCCGATGTTGAGCCAGAGAAACCGGTCGAGGCGTGTCGCGCCGGCAAGGTCACGAAGCTCGAGGTGGTGAAGTTCCGTCAGCGCGAGTGCGAGCTCGATGGCGCCCCATGCCATCGTCTGGATACCGAAGTGATCCAGCAGGGAAGACCGATAGCCACGGATCCGCATCAGTCCGAGCAGCGCGCTCCCGACGAACAGGCTCGCTCCTCCCCATACGGCCAGGCGTATGAGATGAGCTCGCTCGACGGCGAGCAGTGTGTCCGCCCACATGAATTGCATGAAGGAACGCTAGCGGGTGCAGCACGCGGCCGAGAGCGGTGGCGCGGTTCGTGTGTACCCTCCTGCCATGACGGTACAGCTCGCAGGAACGGCTGACGCGTTCGACCGCTGGGCTTCGGTCGCTGATGCAGTGCGCTCCACGACCAAGCGCCTGCAGAAGCTCGCGGCGCTCGTCGACTACCTGCCGACGCTGCCCGATGACGCGCTCGCGATCGCGGCGCGCTTCTTCTCGGGCATCGTGTTCCCTCGGCACGACGCGAGGACGACGCAGGTAGGTGGCTCGATCCTCTGGACGGCGCTGGGGACGCTCACGGGTCTGCCGGACGAGGTGCTCGCCGAGGCGTACAGCCGACATGGCGATGCCGGTGACATGGTGGGTGACGTGCTCGCGTCGCATCCGGCTTCGATGCACACCCTTGCCTGGGTCGAAGGACGCTTTGCCGATCTGGCCCGAGCGAGTGGCTCGACGGCTCGACGCGAGATCGTGCGCGAGGTGCTCGCGACGCTCGGCGCCAACGAGGCGCGCTACTTCGCCAAGCTCCTCGGCGGTGAGCTGCGGATCGGTCTCAAGGAGGCGCAGGTCGAGGAAGCCCTTGCTCGCGCCTTCGAGCGACCGATCGAGCAGGTCCGTCATGCCAACCGACTCCGGGGAGACATCGGCGAGGTAGCCATTCTCGCTCGGCAGGGGAGCCTCGAGTCGGCGCGCCTGGCGCTCTTTCACCCGATCGGCTTCATGCTGGCGCAGCCGCTGGCGACCCCGGAAGCGATCGTCCAGGCGATGCCATCGCCGTTCGCGGTCGAGGACAAGTACGACGGCATCCGCGCCCAGGCGCACGTGGAAGGCGACGAGGTTCGACTGTTCTCCCGCACGCTGGATGACATCACGCGCGGATATCCGGAGGTGGTGGCCTCGCTCTGCGGGCTCGGCGCCGGACTGGTTCTCGACGGGGAGCTGATCGCGGTCGATCCGGAAGATCGACGCCGGGCGCGCCCGTTCGCAGCGCTTCAGCGGCGGCTCGGGCGGAAGGCTCCGACCGCGGCCGTCCTGAATGAGACGCCGGTCGCGTTCGTCGCGTACGACCTGCTCGCGATCGAGCACGAGCTCGTACTCGACTCGAGCTATGATGCCAGACGAAGCCGCCTATTGTCGCTATTGTGGCGCGAACAGGATGCGTTCGTGGCGTCCAGCGTACTCTGTACCAGCCCACATGAAGTGGAAGCCGCGTTCGCGCGAGCGCGCGCGGCAGGGAACGAGGGGTTGATCGCGAAGGACCCTGCGTCCCCCTATACCCCGGGTCGGCGCGGCAAGAGCTGGGTCAAGCTCAAGCGTGCGCTCGCCACTTTGGACGTCGTCGTGACGGGAGTCGAGCGAGGCCACGGCCGGCGCAACCGCGTGCTCTCGGACTACACCTTCGCCGTTCGTGCCTCGGAGACGGATCCCACGCTCCTGAACGTGGGCAAGGCATACAACGGGCTGACCGACGCCGAGATCGCCGCGCTGACGACACACTTCGAGTCGATCACAACCGAACGGTTCGGACGCTATCACGCCGTTCGTCCGGAGGTGGTGCTCGAGGTCACGTTCGACATCGTTCAGCGCTCGACGCGCCACAAAGCCGGCTACGCGTTGCGCTTCCCTCGCATCGTGCGCGTCCGCGACGACAAGCCGCCAGCGGAGATCGACACGTTGGCTCGCGTCCGAGAGCTCGCCGGCGAAAGCGCGCCAAACGTCGACGACCACTGAGCTCGGCGATGGCCGCGACTATGCGGTCACGGGCACCGGTTCGGCGGGTTGTTCCGGCGCACGGACCTCGGCAAGGATCGGATCGGGAGCGTTCCACAGTACGATGCCGCGGATGCGGCCCCCCGTTCGCTCGGTATCCTCGAGTGCGCGCTTGAGGTGCGCGATCGGCGTCTGTCCGGTCCGGACGCAGTAGATCACATCCGGGATGGGCAGCACACTCGGGAGTCCGTTCAGCACCTGCTCGGCGGCGCTCACGATCACGATGGTGTCGTAGCGTCGTGCCAGCCGCTGCGCATCGTTCTGGAGGAGCGCGCTCACCCCCTGGAACGAGGGCGCATCCGGTCCCGTGGGCACCACGTCGATCGAGCTCTCGCGCCCGATGCGCACAGGCCGCGCGGCCTCGGCCCAGCTCACCTTTTCCCCCACCAGGCCGCTGACCCCGTCGCTCGCTCGCAGCCTCAGTGCCGTGGCAACCGTCGATGCCGCGGCATCCGTGTCGATCAGGAGCGTGCTGCGCGCTTCGTCCGCGGCGATGGCGGCGAAGTTGATCCCGACCACCGCGGACACGGCGGGGTTGTCTCCAGTGACGGTGAGCATCAGCACGTTCGCGCCGGCGGCGGCGATGTGCAGGTAGATCAGCTGATGGCCGTCGGCGCCCGGGTCGATGTACGGCGGTGCAGCGCGGTCGCTCGAGCGACGGCCACGTTCGGGCGACGGTGGCAGCGGACTGATGATGCCGAGCACTCGGACGCCCGTGGCCCGCTCTACCTCGTAAGCGTCCGCGATGCGCGGATGGCGGAGCTCGTCGATGAGCGCGAACCCGAATCCGATGACGGCGCCGAAGATCAACGCCGCCGCCAGCATTGCCGGAGGCGACGCGCCGAGGTTCGCGAGCTCGCGCGCGCGCACCTCGAGCGCGTCCAGCCGTGCGAGCTCGGCACGCTCGCGGGCGAGCCTGTTCGCGACCCCCGCAGCGGCGGTGCGAGCGGCGTTCAAGGTGGCGACGTGCTGCAGCGTATCCGGTATCGCACGCGAGGAAAGGTCGGGCGGTGCGGGGGCGAGCGCCGCAATCTGCCGTCGTAGATCGGCGCGACGTGCGATGGCGACAGCCTCGATCGCACGACCCAGCTCGTTCGCCCGCGCGGTGAGCGCCACGAAGACGGGATCGACGCCACCCACCGCGTTGTAGCTCTCGCGCTCACGCTCGATCTCCACGAGGGAGTCGAGGAGCTGGCGAACGCTCGCGTCGCTACGCATGGCAGGCGCTTCGGCCAGCGCGCGATACGAGCCGAGGAGCGGGGCATTCTCCGCACGCGCGAGCAGGCGTCCCAGCTGCGCGGCCTGCGTGGCGAGCGAATCGCGGGCCGTGAGGGTCGCGCCGGTGATCGGCTCGCCGGTGACGAGGGTGTCCGAAACGGGCGCCGTCGCCGTAGAAGCGATGAGCTGCGAGAGGTCGTTCCTTGCTCTGACGAGTGCCGAGTCGGCGGCCGCGACCTGGCGCTGGGCCTCGGTCAATGCCGAGACTGTCGGCTCGGTGTCGGGACGCTGTGCCGCCGCGGGACGCAGTTGGGCGGCACTCCGCCGAGCCTGTTGAGGCACGACCACCAGCGCGACGAGCGAGGCGATGAAGGTGACGATGCTCACCGCGCCGATGAAGACGGGGCGGCGCAACGCGTTGCGCGCACGTGCCGCCATCCAGGTGGCGCGCGTGTGAGATGGAGGCTTGGGGCGGTGCCGCGGCTGGCGGCGACGCTGGTTCATGTCGGGATGATGGCTTCGCGATGGTCGGCGAGCAACGCGCGCCGTATCGCATACGTCGATACCAGGTTCAGTTGCACGACCTGCACCACGAGCCCGACGTCGTCAGTTCGATGCCGGACGCGACACGGGGTGGATGTGCATCTGCACATCCACCCCGCGAGCTTTCAGTCGCGATGAGCGACGGAGAACTACTGCACCGTGATGCTGCCCTTCATGTTCATCGCCGCGTGCGGCGTGCAGATGAAGTCGTACTTGCCGGCCGGGACCTTGGCGAAGGAGATCGTGTACGCCTCGTTCGGCTGCATGATGAACGGACCCGACAGCTCGCCCATCTTCTGCCCGGGCATGTTGGCGTCGAGCTGCGCCTTGGCCGCCGCGTCCGTGACGTTCTGGAAGGCGACGTTGTGGGGGCCGCCGGACACCATGATGAACTTGACCGCGTCGCCCTGCTTCACGGTGAGGTTCGCGGGGTCGAACTTATAGCCGGTGGCATCGCCGGTCATCTTGACTTCGTGCGTCTTGCCGGTCGCCGGAGCAGCAGCGGCAGCACCTGCCGCGGGAGCTGCGGCAGCACCAGCCGCCGGAGCGGCCGCGGCCGTGGCCGAGTCAGTCGTCGGGGTGGTGGTCGCCGCCGGAGTCGTTGCCGGGGCCGCCGCGCTGGTATCGGCAGCGGGCGTCTTCTCGCCGCCGCAGGCGCCGAGGATGGCTGCGCTGGTGAGGAGCGCAATACCGTGGAACCGCATTTCTGAAGGCCTCCAGTAGAACCTGATCGTGGTGTGGTGACCGGCGCGGGGCCCCGCGCCGAATTGTGAATTTATTCACAAGGGGGGCGCAATGCAATTCGCGGGTCCGAGGCGCTGTTGTGGGCGGTGCTCTGCGTGCAGACACCGCGCCGCTACGTTGACCTCTGCTCGGGTCGCCGTTAGGTTCCCCGCCATGATCGCCCGCACCCACCGCCATGCGCATTATCACCACGGTCCGACGGGCCGGGGCGAGACGCGCATGCACGGGTAGACGCGGAGAGCACTCCCCCCCGCAGCGCCGATCGACTCGCAGCCCGTCCCCGAGGACGGGCTTTTTTTGCGCCACTCACCCGCGCATCTCCCTCTCAGGCCGCTTGGCCCCCATGCTCCGAATCGCACTGCCCAACAAAGGACGGCTGTCGGAAGAAGCCCGCGAGCTGTTCACCGACGCCGGCCTCGAGATTCGTGCCGCCGGCCCCCGCGCGCTGACGGCCTCGCTCGGCGGTGAGTTCCAGGCGCTGTTCGTGCGCGCGCAGGACATCCCCGAGTTCGTCGCCGATGGCGCGGCGGACGCCGGGGTCACCGGAGCCGACCTCGTGCGCGAGTCCGGACGAGACCTCGACGACCTCGCGGACCTGACGTTCGGCCGCTGCCGTCTAGCCGTTGCCGCGACCGAGGAGAGTGGGATCACGAGCATCGACGCGCTTCGGCCCGGCACCCGTGTGGCGACGGTGTTCCCGCGCGTGACGGCGGACTTCTTTGCCGCGCGCGGGCAGGTGGTGGAGATCGTGCCCGTCTCCGGCGCCGCGGAGATCGCACCGCACATCGGGATCGCCGACGTGATCGTCGATCTCGTATCCACTGGATCGACGCTGCGCGTGAACGGGCTGCGCGAGATCGCGACGGTGCTCGAATCCAGCGCGCGTCTCATCGCCGCTCCGGGGACACGCGCGGATGGTGCGCGCGGCCGGGCGCTCGAGGAGCTGGTCGCGGCGCTCGGGAGCGTGCTCGCCGCGCGCGGCAAGCGCTACGTGATGGCGAACGTTCCCCGCGCGCAGCTCGAGGAAGTGAAGCGCGTCGTGCCCGGACTCAACGGCCCGACGATCATCGACATCATGAATGGCGGGCACTACGTGGCGGTCCACGCCGTCGTCTCGGCCGCCACCATCTACCGCACGATCGCCGATCTCAAGGCGCTCGGTGCGGAAGGCATCCTCGTCACGCGCATCGAGAGGTTGATGTCGTGAGCGACAGCGCGGCGGTGAGCAGACCGACCCTCCGCTGGACGGGGACGTGCGCCGAGCTCACGGCGGCGGATCGCTGTGCGCTGTTCGAGCGCACAGCCGCGATCGACGTCGCGGTCGGCGAGCGTACCGCGAGCATCGTGGCGCGCGTCCGTCAGGAAGGCGACGGCGCGCTGCGCGCGCTCGCCCACGAGCTGGATGGTGTCGACCTCGACGCGCTCGAGGTGCCGCGCTCCCGCTGGCAGTCGGCGCTCGATGCGCTGTCCCCGACGCTGCGCGCCGCGCTCGAGCGGTCGGCGGACAATGTCGGGCGCGTGCACCGCGCCTTCCGTCCGGTCGCACAGGAGACGGAGAGCGAGCCAGGAATCACCGTCGGCCGACGCCCCGATCCACTCGGCCGGGTCGGTGTGTACGCGCCCGGCGGGCGAGCCGCCTATCCGAGTAGTGTGTTGATGGGAATCGTCCCCGCACGAGTGGCCGGCGTGGGCGAGATCGTGCTCTGCTCGCCGCCGGGTCGTGATACGGGCGCTCCGTCTGACGTGGTGCTCGCCGCGGCGGCGCTGGCGGGCGCCGATCGCGTCTTCGCGCTGGGCGGCGCGGGCGCGATCGCGGCGATGGCATACGGCACCGCGAGCGTACCGCGCGTCGACCGCATCGTCGGTCCGGGCAACGCGTATGTCGCCGAAGCGAAGCTCCAGGTGGCGAACGTCGTGGCGATCGACTCTCCTGCCGGCCCGAGCGAGCTGCTCGTGGTGTGCGACGATTCGGCGGATGCGTCGCTCGTCGCGCGCGAGATGCTGGCCCAGGCGGAGCACGACCCGCTTGCCGCGGTCGTCGCCGTCACGACGACGGCGCGCCTGGCACAGGCGATCGTCGAGGCGCTGGCCGCACAACTGCCGGCGCAGCCACGAGCCGAGATCTGCCGAACGGCACTCGAAGGGCAGGGTGCAGTGCTCGTCGCCGGCTCGCTCGACGCGTGCGTCGAGTTCGCGAACGACTACGCGGCGGAGCACCTGCTCCTCGCCGTCGAGCCGCTCGACGACGTGCTCGCACGCGTGCGCAACGCCGGAACGGTGTTCGTCGGGCCATCGGCGTCGGTCGCGTTCGGCGACTACATGACCGGCGCGAATCACGTACTGCCGACCGGTGGGCTGGCCCGGTCGTACTCGGGCCTCTCGACGCTCGACTTCGTGCGCTGGACGACGTATCAGCGAGTGACGGTGGACGCCGCAGCGCGGCTCTCCGACGACGTCGGCGTCTTCGCCGACGCCGAACGGCTTCCGGGCCATGCCTTCGCTGCGCGCGCCTGGCGCGCGGGGCCGACGCGATGACCACCGACGATCGCGCCACGCCGCTGCCGCAGCCGCGAGCCGCGGTGCGTGGACTGCCGCTCTATTCCCCCGACGTTGCCGCGTCCATCGTGGACGTCAGCGAGAACGTCAATCTCTGGGGGAGCCCGCCCGCCTCGCTGCGTGCGCTCGCGAGCGCACCGGCCGAGCGCGTCAACCGCTACCCGTCGCTGTACTCCACGACGCTCCGCGACGCGGTGTTGGGGTATCTCGGGCTCTCGTCTGCGAACGGGATCGGGCTCGTGACGGGGTGTGGCTCGGACGATGTGCTCGACGCAGCCATCCGCGCGTTCGGCGAGCCCGGCGACGAAGTCGCGTTCGCGGCCCCGACGTTCGTGATGATCCCGATCTTCACGAGGCTGAACGGGCTGGTGCCGGCCCTGGTACCGATGGGTCCGAACTACGAAGTGGATCCACAGCAGCTGGTGGATCGGCGCGCCAGGATCACGTACCTCTGCACGCCGAACAATCCGACGTCGACGGCGATGTCGCGCGCGGCGGTGGAATACGTCGTCGAGCGCGCGGCAGGTCTCGTCGTGCTCGACGAGGCGTACGCCGAGTTCGCGCCCGACGTCTTCACCTCCCTCGTGACACGGTCCGAGCGTCTGCTCGTCACGCGCACGTTCTCCAAGGCGTTCGGCCTCGCCGGCCTGCGCGTGGGGTATGGCATCGGAAGCGCGGCGATCGTCGATGCTGTCACGCGCGCCCGCGGGCCGTACAAGGTGAACGCGCTTGCCGAGGCGGCGGCGATCGCGGCGCTCTCGGACGGAGCCGATGCACTCGAGTGGGTGACCGAACGCGCCGCCCTGGCGGTGACGATCCGGGAGCGGCTGGCGAGCGCGCTGCGCGGGCTCGGGCTCGAGCCGGCGCCGTCGGCGGGCAACTTCCTCTTCGTCCCGACGGCTCGGGCGCCGGGGATCGCGCGCGCGATGCGGGAGCGCGGTGTGCTGGTGCGGGCGCTGAGCGGGTTGCCGCAGGACGTACCGGCACTGAAGGCCGCCGACGGCCACGCGCTGCGCATCGGTGTCGGGCCGTGGGAGTCGATGGAGCGGCTGCTCGACGCGCTTCGGGAGGCGCTCGCATGCGCGTGACGATCTTCGACTACGGCGCCGGAAACCTGCACTCGCTCGCGAAGGCGATCGAGCGCGGCGGCGTGGACGTCCGCGTCGAGACCGATCCGGTGCGAGCAGTGGAGACGGACGCGCTGGTGCTGCCAGGGGTCGGTGCGTTCGGCGCCGCGGCCGAGCGTCTCGCACCCGGTCGTGCGGCGATGCGCGATGCGGTGGCTCGCGGGCTGCCCGCGATCGGTATCTGCCTGGGCATGCAGCTGCTGTTCGACGCCAGCGATGAAGGCGCCGGCGCAGGGCTCGGCCTCATCCGCGGGCGCGTGTCACGGTTGCAGGCGGAGCGCGTGCCGCAGATCGGATGGAATACGGTCGACGATGCGCATGATCCGTTGTTCGACGCGGCGCCGCTCCCGATCGCGTATTATGCCAACAGCTTCGTCTGCCGCCCGGAGGATCCGTCGAGCGTGATCGCATGGAGTGAGCACGAGGGTGATCGGTTTCCGGCGGCCGTCCGTGCCGGCACGGCGGTCGGTGTGCAGTTCCATCCCGAGAAGAGCTCGGCGGGTGGCGTGCAGCTGCTGCACGCCTTTCTCGACGAAGCGCGGCGGCGCTCCGGAGACCGGCGATGATCGCGATCCCCGCGGTGGATCTGCGCGACGGTGCCTGCGTGCAGCTCGTCGGTGGCTCGTATGCGGAGGAGCGCGTCCGGCTGGGCAACCCGCTCGACGTGATGCGGAGCTGGGAACACTACGGGTTCCGTCGGCTGCACCTCGTGGACCTCGATGCGGCCACGGGCCACGGGTCGAACTTCCCGCTGATCCGCGACATGCTCGCCGACGCGAACGTGCCGGTGCAGGTGGGAGGAGGCGTGCGCACCGACGATCGCGTCGAGGATCTGCTCGCCGCCGGCGCGTCCCGCGTCATCGTCGGAACGCGCGCGCTCGAGGAGCGTGACTGGCTGGCCGAGCTCGCGCATCGCCACCCGCACGAGTTGATCGTCGCGTGCGACGTGCGCGAGCGCCGCGTGACCACCCGTGGCTGGGCGCACACTCTCCCGGTCGACATCCTCGATGTCGTCGAGGATCTCAGCGTCCTGCCGCTCGGCGGGCTCCTCGTCACCGCTGTGCACAAGGAGGGACAGCTCGGCGGTACCGATCTCCCACTGATGGAGGACGTCGTCGAGGCGTCGAGCTTCCCTGTCTATGCGTCCGGCGGCGTGACGTCGATGCAGGACCTCCGCGCGCTCGAGCATCGTGGTCTTGCCGGGGCGGTGATCGGGATGGCGCTCTACACCGGCGCGCTCGATCCCGTCGTCGTCGCCGGCGAGTTCGGCGAATGAGTCGCGCGCGTTCTCTCTTGCCACCTTCCTTGCACGGGATCTCTCGATGACCGTCGTCGTTCGCGAGACGAAGGAGACCAACATCCGCTGCGAGCTGACGCGCGGCACCGGGCGAGCGACGGTGTCGACGGGCCAGCCGTTCCTCGATCACATGCTCGTGGCTTTCGCCCGCTACAGTGGTCTGGACGTCGCGATCCAGGCGACCGGAGACTTGCCGCACCATCTGATCGAGGATGTGGCGATCTGTCTGGGTGCGGCGCTCAGCGGCCTCCTCCCGGCGACGGCGGCCCGCTACGGCGACCGCACGGTGCCGATGGACGAAGCACTCGTCCACTGCGCGCTCGATCTCGGCGGGAGACCGTACTATCGCGGCCCGCTGCCGAGCAGCCTGTACGACCATTTCATGCGCTCGTTCAGCGACAACGCCAAGGCGACGCTCCACCTGCGCGTGCTGCGCGGCACCGACCGGCACCACATCGTGGAAGGCGCCTTCAAGGCGCTCGGCTTCGCGGTACGCGACGCGTTCGTCGACACGGGCGCGGTGTTCAGCACGAAGGGAAGCGTCGCGCTGCGGGTCGAGGAGCGATAGATGCTCACGCGCCGGGTCGTCGTGTGTCTCGACGTGAAGGGCGGACGCGTCGTGAAGGGGACGCAGTTCGTACAGCTGCGCGATGTCGGTGATCCCGTGGAGCTCGCGACGCGCTACGAGCAGGAGGGCGCGGACGAGGTGGTGTTTCTCGACATCTCGGCGAGCGCGGAGGAGCGCGGCACGCTGCTCGAGGTCGCGCGGCGCACGGCGGAATGCCTGTTCGTACCGCTCACGATCGGCGGCGGCGTGCGCACGGTGGACGACGTCGGGCGCGCCCTGCGCTCGGGCGCGGACAAGGTGAGCATCAATTCCGCGTCGGTGGTCCGGCCCGAGATACTCACCGAGGCGGCCGAGCGATTCGGATCGCAGTGCGTGGTGGCGAGCATCGACGCCAAGCGTGACGGCGATCGGTGGCGCGTCTACGTCAAGGGCGGCCGCGAGCCGACGCCGCTCGACGCGGTGGAGTGGGCGGTGGAGTGCGTGCGCCGCGGCGCGGGCGAGGTGCTGCTCACGAGCATCGACCGCGATGGCGCGCGCACGGGCTACGACCTGGCGCTCACGCGCGCGGTCGCCGACGCCGTCGCGGTCCCGGTGGTGGCGTCGGGCGGCGCGGGGACGGCGGCGCACGTGTGCGACGTGCTGTCCAGCGCGCACGCCGATGCCGCGCTCCTTGCCGGCATTCTCCACGACGGCGTCACGACCGTGCATGCCGTGAAGGACGCGATGCGCGCGGCGAGCCTTCCGGTGCGCGCGGCGTGAGCATTCGTCGTCCCGACTCGACGCGGCCGGCGGCCGGCGGTCTCACGCTGGACGAGCGCGTCGCCCCCGCTGCGGAGCTCGCGCGCATCACGGGCATGGTCGCGCTGCGCCACTACCGAACGAACCTGGCCGTCGAGACGAAGGCCGACGGCTCGCCGGTGACGGTCGCCGATCGCGCCGCGGAGACCGCTGCGCGCGCGTGGGTCCAGAGCCGGTTTCCGCAGGATGGCGTGCTCGGTGAGGAGCTCGGCGAGGAGCGTCCCGGTGCGGCGCGTCGCTGGATCATCGATCCGATCGACGGTACGAAGTCGTTCGTGCGCGGCGCGCCGCTGTGGGGCTCGCTGGTCGCCCTGTGCGAGGGCGAACGCGTGCTCGCCGGCGCGGCGTACTTCCCCGCGGTGGACGAGCTGGTCGCCGCGGCGCCGGGTGCCGGCTGCTGGTGGAATGGCAGCCGCTGTCAGGTGTCGACCGTTGGCGCACTCGCCGACGCCACCGTGCTGACGACCGACGAGCGATTCTCCGAGCGCCCGGAGCGTGCCGCGCCATGGCGTGCGCTCGCGCGAGCGGCATCCGTCAGTCGAACCTGGGGCGACTGCTTTGGCTACCTGCTCGTCGCGACCGGACGCGCCGAGGTGATGTGCGACGGAACGATGTCGGTGTGGGACGCCGCGGCGCTTCAGCCCATCATCGAGGAGGCGGGGGGCGTGTTCACCGACTGGCTGGGCGTGCCGACGGCGTTCGGCGGCAGCGCCGTCGCGACGAATCGCGCGCTCGCCGACGAGGTGCGTACCGTGCTCGGGCAGACCAACCCTTCGACGCCGCCCTGACATGCTCGATCTGGACGCGCTGGACTTCGCCAAGGGAGGCGGCCTCGTCACGGTCGTCGCGCAGGACGCGGATACGGGGGCGGTGCTCATGGTCGCCCACGCCGATCGCGAGGCGCTCGAGCACACGCTCGCCACCGGCGAGATGCACTATCGCTCGCGCACGCGCGGTCTGTGGCGCAAGGGCGCCACGAGCGGAAACGTGCAGCAGGTCGTGACACTGCTGCCCGACTGCGACGGCGATGCGGTGCTGGCGCGCGTGCGCTCGCATGGACCGGCGTGCCACACGGGATCGCGCTCCTGCTTCGGTGCGACGGCACTCGCCGCGGACGCCCTCGGCGCGCTCGACGCGACGATCGCGGCCAGAGTCACGGATGTGTCGCCTGCTTCGGCGGGGGAGAAGCCGAGCTATACGCGGCGGCTCCTCGCCGACCGCAATCTTCGCCTCAAGAAGATCGGCGAGGAGTCGGCCGAGCTGGTGACGGCATGCGCGGACGGCGACCGAGGACGCGCGGTCGACGAGTCGGCCGACGTGGTGTATCACACGCTCGTGGCGCTGCATGCCATCGGCGGCACGCTCGACGACGTGCGCGCCGCGCTCGCCGCACGCGTGGGAGCGCCGCGCCGCTGAGGCCGCGGCGCGCGCGCGCCCGCATTCGTCAGAACTGCGACAGCAGCGACCGGTCGAGCTTCGACGCGTCGCCGACATAGGCGAAGCGGAAGTCCTTCAGGTACTGGCGCGCCACGCGACGGACGTCCTCGGGCGTAACGCGCTGCAGATCTTCCATGAACCGGTCCGCGGCGCGATAGTCGCCCGCGAACACCTCCGCGCGCGCGAGCACGTTCGCCTGGTCGGCGTTCGTCTCGTTCTTCAGGTAGTACTCGGTGATGAACTGCTGCTCGAGCCGCTTCAGCCCCTCGGGATCCACGGTCTCCGTCTGCAGCGTCGACAACTCGTGCCGCATGATGCGCAGCACCGCGTTCGGATCGACCGTCGTCACGTACAGCCCCCCGACCCCCTGCGCGCGCTCGATGAACTGCGACTCGACGTCGTAGCTCAGGTTGCGCCGTGAACGGACTTCGGTGTACAGGCGCCCCGAGAGGACGGCGGTCGCCACGCGAAGTGCGTAGTAGTCGCGGCTGGTGGCGACGGGGCCGGGCACGTAGCCCAGCACGTAGTTGGTGGGGATCGAGCGATTCTCGATCGCGAGCGCGCGTCCGGTCGCCACGGTGGCCGGTGGTGGTGTCCACTTGTACGAGCCGCGCGGCAACGTCGCGATCGTGCTTCGCACCAGCCGTTCGACGTTGGCGCGTTCGACGTTGCCCACGACGACGAGCAGCATGCGCGACGTCACGAACTGCTGCGAGTGATAGGCGCGGAGCTGCGGCACCGTGATCGACGCCAGCGACGCCGGCGTGCCCGTCGCATCGATGGCATACGGGTGCTGCTGGTACAACAGGCTGTCCGCGAGCTCCTCGGCTGCACCGTCCGGATGCGTCATGCGCTGGCGCGCTCCGGCGATCAGTTGCTCGCGTGCGATCTCGACATCGCCCGGCGAGAGTGTCGGCGCCATCACGCGGTCGGCGAGAATGGCCCACGTGGAGTCGAAGGTGCCGCGGATCGCATGGAGTCCGATCGCGCTCCAGTCGTCGTTCGCCTCGACGGAGATCGTGCTGCCCAGAGTGGCGGTGCGCTGCCGCACCGTTGCGCCGGGGAACTTGCGCGTGCCTCGCTCGCTCGCGAGCAGCAGGAGTGCCTCGATTCCCGCGTTCGCAGCGGTGACCTGACGCGCGCCACCGAGGAGGTAGAGGTTCGCGGCGATCACTTCGTTCGCCGTGTTGCGGCGCAGGATGACCGTCACGCCGTCGACGTCGAACCTGGTCGTCACCGCGGTGTCCGGAAGTGCCGCCGCGGCGACCGCCGTATCGTTCGCCGGCCGAACGAGGGCCGCTGCGGGGGTCGCGGCCGCGGCGAGCGGCATCACGGCCAGCAGGAGTCGGGTTGCTATCCTCATTGCACGGCCCCCGGCGTCGCCAGCTCGGCTTCCGTCAGCTTGAGCGTTCTCCGCGTCTCGGGCGACAGCACGACCCCGGTCACGCGTGGCTTGCCCACGATGTACTTCGCTGCGTACGCGCGCAGATCCTCGGGCGTCTGGCGAGCCATGGTGTCCACGTAGCCGAAGAAGTAGTCGAGTCCCGTCACGGCCCACCAGAACGCCAGCTGATGGGAGAAGCCCGACGCACGCTCGAGGCTTTCCATCGACCCGACGATCCGCGTGCGCTTCACGCCGTCCACGGCCTCGGTCGTGATGTAGCCCGGCTTCACGACCTCGGCGAGCTCGCTCTCGAGCGCGGCGAGCGCAGCGCGCAGCTTGTCGGGGGCGACCTCGCCGCTGATCGTGATCGGACCGACGTTGTTCAGCGTGTAGTAGTTCACGATCATCGACTGCCACAGTCCGCTGTCGACGAGCTTTCGCTGGAAGCGCGAACCCGGCTGATTCAGCACGTCCGAGAACACGTCGGCCGCGTACGTGGCGGCGACGTCCGCGTGCGCGCCCGGACCGTCCCACTGGATCACGGCGATCACCGTGTTGACCGGCTGCTCGACCACGACGCCCTTGTTCTGCGTGAGCGGCGGCACCGGCGGGATCGGATCGGCCGCGAACGGGTCGGCGGCGCGGGACCAGTCGGCGAAGTACTTCCGAACCATCGCGAACGTGCGTGTCGCATCGATGTCGCCGGTCACGATCAGCGCCGTGTTGTTGGGCACATAGTATTTCCGCTGGATCGTGCGCATCTGCTCGGGCGTCGTCCTCAGGATGACGTCGCGCTCGCCGAGCGGATTCTTGCGACTCCAGGCGTTCCCCCAGAGCGCTTTGCCCGTCGCCGTATTCAGGGCGTAGAAGGGATCCGACTCGATGCGGTCGTACTCGCCGATCACCACCGAACGTTCCCGGTCCAGCTCCTCGCGCAGGAAGAGCGGCGTGCGCAGCGCCGTCGCGAGCAATGCCACCGCGGGCTCCGTGCTGTCCGACGGCACCGTCAGGTAGTAGTTGACGAGCTCTTCGCGCGTCTGGGCGTTGAACACCGCCCCGAGCTGCGATGCACGCGCCACGAAGGCATCCGGCTCTGGATACGAGCGGTTCGCCTTGAAGAACATGTGCTCGTAGAGGTGCGACAGCCCCTCGTACGTCGGCGACTGCGTGAACGATCCGTTCCGCACGACGGCTTCGATCGTCGTGAGCGGCACACCGTGGTTCTCGACGACGATGATCTCGAGGCCATTCGGAAGCGTGTCGCGACGGATTCGGCGCTCGAGCTCGGCGCGCTGTGCCGAAAGCGGCCACCACGCCACGAGCGCGAGCAGCAACGCCGTGACGAGGGGCATTCGACGACGGGACGCGCGCGGTGGCGAAGGTACGACGCTCATGATTTCTTTCTCTGGCCCATGTCCAAGCTTCCCTCTGTGTCGTCCGCGACTCGTGCCGCGGCGTTCGATCCTGCTGCGCTCGAGCGCGTTGCGGCCTCGCTCGCCGGCCCTCGCCTGAAGCGGCACGAGCCGCTGGCGCCCTACACCACGTTCAAGATCGGCGGACCAGCCGATCTCTTCTTCGAGGCCGATTCCGCCGACGCGCTCGCCGACGCCATCGTAACCGCGCGCGAAGCGCAGGTTCCGTACTTCGTGCTCGGCCTTGGCGCGAACATCCTCGTCGCCGACAAGGGAGTGCGCGGGCTCGTGATCCGAAACGTCGCCTCGCATTTCACCTTTGGCGAGGACGGACGGCTCTGGGTCGAGAGCGGTGCCGTGATGCAGAAGCTCATTCCCGAAGCGGTACGACGCGGGTGGTCCGGGTTCGAGCACTATGTCGGCATCCCGAGCACGGTGGGCGGAGCCATCTGGCAGAACCTGCATTTCCTGTCGCCCGCCCCGGAGCGCGAGCGCACCATGTTCATCGCCGAGGTCTTCCGGTCCGCCGACCTCCTCACCGAGGAGAGCGCGCGCCGGACGGTCGACGCGGCGTACATGCAATTCGGGTACGACGACACCATCCTGCATCACCGGGGAGACGTCGTTCTGTCGGCGACCTTTCAGCTCGAGCGGAAGGACCCGGCCGTGATGCATCGTATCATGCAGGAGAACCTCAGTTGGCGTGGCGCCCGGCACCCCTGGCTGGAGTGGCACCCCAGCGCCGGTTCGATCTTCAAGAAGATCGAGGGGATCGGCGCCGGTCGTCTTGTCGATCAGTGCGGCCTCAAGGGGTATCGCGTCGGAGACGCGCAGATCTCGCACATTCACGCCAACATCATGGTCAACCTCGGCCAGGCCACGGCCGCCGATGTGATCGCGCTGATCCGCCACGCCCAGACCGCCGTGCGCGAGGCACACGGACACACGCTCGAGCCCGAGATCGGCTTCATCGGCGAGTTCTGAGTGGATCGGTCAGGCCGGCTTGCGGTCGTCCGGCGGGACGAAGTTCGACAGGAACTGGCGCTCCTGAGGCGTGAGGCTCGCGAGCCCGGACGCGCTGATCTTGTCCAGGATCCGGTCCACTTCCTCACGATTCACCGAGTGGATGCTCCCGCGGTCGACGTTGCGCCAGTTGCCCAACACCGACTCCGCCACGCGTGGCGTGGCCGCCTGCTTGAACCGGCGCGCTCCCTGACGGCGCTCGAGAAAGAGCAGGTAGAGCAGGGCGCCGGCGAACCCACCGAGGTGGGCGATGTTGGCGATGCCCGAGCGTCCAAAGCCGCCGGCGCCGAATAGATCGATCGCGGTGTAGATGATGACGAGCCAGCGCGCCTCGACCGGGACGATGCCCCAGATCAACAGGCGCTCGCGGGGCCAGAAGCGCGCGAACGCCATGAGCACGCCCAGCACCGCGCCGGACGCGCCAATGACGGAGTGGGTAGGAGCCAGCAGGATCGACAGCAGCGCACCTGCGATTCCCGCGATCAGATACAGCGTGATGAAGCGCTGCGATCCCATCCGAGATTCGACCCGAGGGCCGAAGAAGTACAACCCGAGCATGTTCCAGAAGATGTGTCCGAATCCATTCGGGTCGTGCAGGAACATGTACGTCACGATCGTCCACGGACGTCCGAGCACGTTCTGCGGATTGAAGACCAGCAGCGATGCGAAGCCGGGCGCTGTCTTCTCCACGAAGAACATCAGGACGGTCGCGATCAGGATGCGCAGGACCCAGGGGGTCACGTGAGGATCTCCGTCATCGGGAAGAGGTCGTCTCGCGCTCGAGCGACTCGAGAGCAACGGTCTCCTGCTCCCAGGTTTCGAGCGCTGCATCGAGTCGTGCGCGGAGCTTGTCGAGCCGCGCGCCCAGCCGGTTCGCCTCTTGTACCCCGCCGGGCCGCGTATAGAGCTCTGGGTCATCCAGCGTGGCCGTGAGGGTGGTCACCTCCTGCTCCAGCTCGGCGACCTCTTGTTCGGCGCGCGTCGCACGCTCCATCGCCAGACGAAGCTGCCGCCGAGCGTCGGACGACGCGGGCCGTTCTTCGCGCCGGGCCGTGCGCTTCTTCTCGTCCACGCGCCGCAGCGCTTCCTCCTCCGCCGCACGCACCGAGGCCGCGTGCGCTCGTTCCTCGCTCACGACCTCCCACTCCGCGAAGCTGCCATCGAACTCGGTGATGCGGCGCTCGTGGAGCACCCAGACCTTCGTCGCCAGTGCGCGAAGCATCGCGCGGTCGTGACTCACGAGGATGACCGTCCCCTCGTATCCCTCGATCGCGTCCTCGAGCACTTCGATCGTCTCCACGTCGAGGTGATTCGTCGGCTCGTCGAGCACGAGAAGGTTCGCGCGCGTCAGCATCAGCATCGCCAGGGCGACGCGGGCGCGCTCGCCCCCCGAGAGCGTCGACGCGCGTCGCTGCACCTCGTCCCCCGAGAAGCCGAAGCGGCCGAGGTGCCCCTGCACGAGCCGTCGCTCCCACTGCGGGCGCAGCTCGGCGATCACGTCGTACAGCGGCTTGTCGAGTGGTACCTGGCCGAGCTGCTGGTCGTAGTAGGCGACCTGGATCGAGTTACCGACCTTGAGCTCCCCCGCGTCGGGTAAGCGCTCCCCGACCAGTGCGCGCAGGAGCGTGGACTTTCCGGCGCCGTTCGGACCGATGATGCCCAGTCGGTCTCCGCGCATCACCCGCCCGTCGAACCGCTCGATCAATGTGCGGTCGCCGACCGCGATCGTCACGTTCTCGGCGACGGCGACCTGATCGCCCCCACGCTCGGCGATGTCGAGACTGAGCGCCATCGTGCCCTCGTCTCCGGCCGGCGCGCTGAGCCGCGGAAGCCGCTCCAGTCGCTTGCGCCGCCCCTTTGCCTGACGGCTGTTCTGCCCGGCGATGTTGCGCGCGATGTAATCGGCCTCGCCGGCGACGACCTTCTGCTGCTTGTCGAACGCACGCTGCTGCGACAGGCGCCGCTCCTGACGCTGCTGCACGAATGACTCGTAGCCGCCGGCGTACGGGACTGCCGTGCCTCCCTCGAAATGCAGGACATGATCGACCACTGCTGCGAGAAAGGCGCGATCGTGGCTCACCAGTACCAGCGTGCGATCGAGTTCTCGCAGATACTCCTCGAGCCACCGCGTGGTCTCGAGGTCCAGATGGTTGGTCGGCTCGTCGAGGAGCAGGATGTCCGAGGGCGCGACGAGCTGGCGTGCCAGGCCGACTCGGCCTCGCTCGCCACCACTCAGCTGGGCGAGTGGCTGCTCGCGCGCCGCTCTCGGGTCGAACCCCAGTCCCTGCAGTACGGCGTCGACCCGTGGTGCGATCGTGTAGCCGCCCTCACGCTCGAATCGCTCCAGGTCGCGCCCGTATCGCGACAGTGCCGCTTCATCGCTCACCGCTGCCAGACTGTGCGCCTGCTCCGCCAGGGAATGCTCGAGCGCCAGAAGCTCGGAGAACGGACCAGCCGCGGCTTCCCAGACCGTGGCGGCCGCACCGAAGTCCCGGTGCTGCCCCAGGAGCGACAGCGAGAGTCCCGTCTGGCGCGACACGGTGCCACGGCTCGGCGCGAGCGCACCCGTCATCAGTCTGAAGAGGGTCGTCTTGCCCGAGCCGTTCCGCCCGACGACGCCCCACCGTTCCCCGGCGGCGATCGTGAACGTCACGTCCGAGAACAGGGTCGAGGCTCCGAACTCGACCGCCACGTCTCCCACGGCGATCTGCGTCATGACGCCGCGCGGCGCCATTCCGCCGGGTTCATGTCGCCAACCACCCTTTCCACGTCGCCTCCGCCGCGCCGATCGAGAGGGCGTTTCCGTATCGAACCAGTGGCATCTTCAAGAGTAGGGGCTCGCTCACGAGAATCTCCAACCAGCGCTCATCGCCATAGCGGGCGGTGCGCAAGCCGAGCTCGCCGTAGCGCCGAGCGGTCTCGTCGACGAGTGCGGTCGCGCTGAACTTCTGCGCGAAGCGCGTGAGCTCACCACGCGACGCGGCCCGCTCCATGAGATCGACGAAGTGTGTCTTGATCCGACGTTCGGCGAAGAAGCGGAGCGCCTTTCTCGTGTCCGCGTTCTTCTTCACTCCGAAGATCTGAACTTCCATGCGTGCAGGCCCGATATAATAGAACGGTCGCCCGTTCCGAGCTTCGATCCCGTATCCGCCACGTGAGCCGTCCCAGCGAGTATACCTATACCCCCGCATGGTGGGTACCGGGCGCGCACCTGCGGACCCTCTGGGGAAAACTGGTGCGTCGACCGCCGGCGATCGACACGCGCATCGAGCGCTGGGCGATGGCGGACGGCGACGAGGTCGAGTTGCACCGGCTCCTGCCTCGTGGCGCGGGTGCGCCGCATCAGGGTCGCCTGCTCGTGCTCCACGGGTTGGAGGGCACGATCCGGTCGCACTACCTCCGCGGGTTGCTCGCGCTTGCGCACCACAGGGGCTGGGTGGCCGACGCCCTGATCTTTCGCACCTGCAACGGCGAGATGACGCGTGCGCGTCGGCTCTACCACTCCGGCGAGACGACGGATCTCGATGGAGTGGTGCGGCGACTGGTCCGTGAGCACCCGGGCCAGCCACTCGCGCTGGCTGGCTTCTCGCTCGGCGGCAACGTGCTGCTCAAGTGGCTCGGCGAGCATGGTGAAGATCTCCCGTCGGAGGTCCGGGCAGCGGCGGCCGTGTCCGTGCCGTTCGACCTCGAGCGCGGCTCACGATTCATCGAACGAGGGTTCGCACGCGTATACGGGAGGCACTTTCTTCGCACGCTTCGAGTGAAGGCACGCACCAAGCTGGAACGCGACCCAGGGCTGTTCGACCCGACGGCGCTCGAGCGGGCGCGCACCCTGTTCGACTTCGACGACGCCGTGACGGCGCCCGTCCATGGGTTCGCGAGCGCGTCGGACTATTATCGGCGCTCCAGTTCACTCGGATTTCTATCGTCGATTCGCCGGCCCACATTGCTGCTGAGCGCATATGATGACCCCTTTCTGCCGCCGGCGGTGCTTCGCGAGGTAGAGCGTGTGGCGCGTGCGAACAGATACCTGAGCGTGGAATTTCACCGGCGTGGAGGTCACGTCGGGTTTATCTCTGGCCGAGCTCCCTGGGCGCCTCGCTATTACGCGGAGGAGCGGGTTCTGGGTTTTCTCGAGGCTGTACTGTCCCCGGCAGGGGAGCAATCAGCGTAAAGGCCCTTGAGTGACGTACTGCTGTCCGGATACCGTGCGCATGCTGTAAAGCCATCCAAGTCCTTCTCTGACCTCCCAATGTCCACTCCGATTTCAACGTCTACCCTTCAGACGCTCATGCCCACCCGCGCCCGTCGCCTTCGCCCTACTCTCTGTCTCGCCGGCGCGGTGTTCGTCGCCATCGGGTGCTCGCATCGAGGATCGGAGGTGGACGCGCATGCCGGCCACGAATCGTCGTCCTCCACCTCCGGCGCTCGAACCACCGACGTGGCGTCGATCCCGGCCAGCGCGACCACCGTTGCGGATCGACTCGCGAAGTCGCCTCGCCATGGCGAGTACGCCATGATCCGCACCGGTCCGTCCGACAGCGTCCGCGCGTGGGTCGTGTATCCGGAGCGCTCGAGCAAGGCGCCAGTGGTCGTCGTGGTGCACGAGATCTTCGGACTGTCGACCTGGGTGCGCGGTGTGGCCGACCAGCTCGCCGCCGACGGGTTCATCGCCGTTGCGCCCGATCTTCTCACCGGCAAACTCGCCCCCATACCCGGGACGGACACGGTGGCTTCGCAGGCGGCGACCGCGGCGGTTCGATCGCTCCGATCGGAGGACGTCCAGCGCCAGATCGCCGCAGTCGGGCAGTATGGGATGTCTCTACCCGCGGCCGAGAAGCGCTACGGCGTCGTCGGTTTCTGCTGGGGTGGCGGTGTCTCGTTCAGCTCCGCCGTCATGAGCCCCGCAGGGCAGGGGGCGGCAGTGGTCTACTATGGCACCTCGCCCGCCACCGCGTCGCTCGCGAGCGTCAAGGTACCGGTGCTTGGCCTCTACGGAGGCGACGACGCGCGGGTTGGAGCGACCGTTCCCCCAGCCGACTCGGCGATGAAGGCTCTTGGCAAGCGCTTCGAGCCGCATAGCTTCGCCGGCGCTGGCCACGGGTTCCTTCGGCAGCAGGACGGCCAGAATGGTGCGAACCTCGCCGCCGCGCAGCAGGCGTGGCCGATGACGATTGCTTTCTTCCGCTCGACACTCGGCCGTTGACCTGATGACTTATCTGTTCCTCGCCTCCTTCATCGCCGGATTGCTGCTCGGCGTACGCGTCATGTTCTTCGGCGCCGAGCGGCGGCAGCGCTCGGCCGACGCGCTCCCGTTGCGGCGCTCGGAGCCGGCGATCGTCGGCTTCCTGCTGATGTTCGGTCTTGCGGGCTATCTCCTGACCCGGCGAGGGACCGTGTCACCGGGGACGGGTGCACTGATTGCCGCGCTGCTCGGGCTGGTCTGGGCTGTGCTCGTCACGCGACTCGCTGTCGCAACGGCGCGACTTCAGCCCGAGCACGACCCCGAAGACCCGCGGTTCGCGCTGCAGGGGCATGTGGCGATCGTGTCGGCTGCCATCCCCGCCGACGGCGAAGGCACGATCACCTTCGCGGACGCCGGCGCGCAGCGCACTGTCCGCGCGCGCACGATCGATGGGAGTGCTATCGCGGAGGGAGAAGAGGTGTGCATCGAGCGGCTCGAGGACGACGTCGCCTTCGTCGAGCTCTGGGCGATCGTCGAGCAACGCCTCTGACCGCCTCGGCCTCTCGGATGGAAATCGGCATGGCACGCCCTACGCGTGCATTGTGGCTGGGGCGCGCACAGCGAGGTCCGTTGTAGGACACATGCGCCGAGGAGCGGTATGTCGGACGCAGTGATCTTCGTCCTGATCTTCGTGGGGTTCTTCGTGCTCCGCGGGGTCGCAGCTACGGTGGTGTTCTTCTACCTGCTTCCCGAGGGAGACCACTGCCCGAACTGTGACGCGGTCACGCTGCGCGTGCAGTCGACCTTCCTGAACCGCCTCCTCCCGCGCTTCCGTACGAGCTGGTGCTACGAGTGTGGCTGGCACGGCATGCTGCGATCGGGCCCGTTGAGCCCATCGACTCCTTCCCACGAGCTCACGAAGCTGCCGTGACCCCCCCGTCTGCGGCCCGAACGAGAACGGAAAGCCACTCGGGCCAGCTTCCACTCAACTCGAAATAGTCGTCGAAGTAGACCAGGCCGGTCTGCTCGAGCTCGTCCACCAGTGTTCCCAGCGCGTCGACGTCGTAGATCGGACCGATCGCGACCAGATTGCCGTCGACGCGGAACTCGGCATCGGTGAGCCCGAGTCGCGCGTCGAGTGCCGCGCGCGTGAGGCCCGCGCGCTCGTACGACGCACGTCGGAAGAAGAGGGTGGGTACTCCCTGGGTGACGAGCAAGGCCATGATGTGCTCCGAGAGCGAGTGGTCGTGAGGCGAACATACCGCCGACGTGCGTCTGCATCTACCGCGCGGCGCGCACGCGAGCAGCAGTGAGCGCTATCTTTCGTCGAATGACGGCGCGATCGGTGGGCTTCGAGGATGATTTCGACGTGCTCGTCGTCGGCGCCGGGCATGCCGGGACCGAGGCGGCCGTCGCGTCGGCACGACGTGGCGCGCGCACAGGGTTGATCACGAGTGCGCTCGAGACCATCGGTCAGATGTCGTGCAACCCGGCCATCGGTGGTGTGGCCAAAGGTACGGTGGTTCGCGAGGTCGATGCGCTCGGCGGTATCATGGCACGCGCAACCGACCTGGCCAGCCTGCAGTTCCGCATGCTGAATCGCAGCAAAGGGCCGGCGGTCTGGGCGCCGCGTGCGCAGTGCGATCGCGGCCTGTATCGGCGCGCCGTACGGACGCTTCTCGAGGCACACGCATCGCTCCGGACGATTCAGGGCACGGTAGCCCGGCTCGTGTTCGACGGGGACGCCGTGGCCGGCGTGGAGACGCTTGAGGGCCGGCGATTCTCGGCGCGGGCGGTCGTGATCACCACGGGCACCTTCCTGCGCGGCCGGATCCACATCGGTACCACGACCTCGCTCGCGGGCGGGCGGGCAGGGGAAGGCTCTGCCACCCACCTCGCTGAACAGCTCGAGGCAGCGGGGCTCCAAGTAGCTCGCTTCAAGACTGGAACGCCGCCGCGGATCGACGGCCGGTCGGTGCGCTGGGAGGCTCTCGAGCGCCAGGAGAGCGAGATCGAGCAGTTCGACTACTCGTGGTCGCACTTCTGGACCACGCCGCGCCGCTCGCCCGACGGAGCGACACGTCATCCTGCCCAGCTCCCATGCTGGATCACCTTCCTCGGCGCGGAGGGAAAGGCGCTGATCTCGGCCCACATCGCGGAGTCGGCGATGTATGGAGGTGCGATCGCGTCCCGTGGCCCGCGCTACTGCCCCTCGGTCGAAGACAAGATCGTCAAGTTCCCCGACGCCGAGCGTCATCAGCTCTTTCTCGAGCCCGAGGGGCACGACACGTCGGAGCTCTACGTCAACGGACTCTCCACCTCGCTGCCGGCACCGGTGCAGCTCGCCGTGCTACGGTCCATCCCCGGGCTCGAGACCGTGGCGATGACGCGGGCGGGGTACGCCATCGAGTACGACTACTATCCGCCGACCCAGCTCGACGCGACGCTGCAGTTGCGCGCCGTCCCCGGACTCTATTTCGCTGGACAGATCAACGGTACGACCGGTTACGAGGAGGCGGCGGGGCAGGGCCTCGTCGCGGGCGCGAACGCCGCCGGTCGTGCGCTCGGTGAGTCGCCACTGCTGCTCGGACGCGAGTCGTCGTACATCGGCGTGCTCGTCGACGACCTCGTGACGCGTGGGGTCGACGAGCCCTATCGGTTGTTCACCTCGCGCTCCGAGTTCCGGCTCACCGTTCGGCAGGACAACGCGCTGCGACGGCTCGCGTCGTTCGGCCTCGCCATGGGGATCTACGATGACGTGGAGCGTGCGGTGATCGATCGTCGCCTCGCGGCGGAGGACGAAGCGCGACGGCTCGCCGAGTCCACGTCGATCCGGCCCGAGCAGGCGCACGCGGTGCTGAACGCCGCGCGAAGCACGCCACTCGCGCACAGCGTTCGGATCGCGGATGTCGCACGACGCCAGAATGTCGCGCTGCTCGATCTGTTTCGCGCCGCTGGTGTTGGTGACGAGTTGCCGTCGGACGCCGTCGTGAGCACGGAGCTCGAGCTGAAATATGCCGGCTACTTCGAGCGTGAACGTGCACAGGCCGACAAGCTGCGCCGAATGGGTGCGTTCGCGCTCGAGGAGTCGCTTCCCTATGACGACATGCGATCGCTGTCCTATGAGGCACGCCAGAAGCTGGGCGCATTGCGGCCGCGCACGTTGGCGCATGCGGCGTCGGTACCCGGCGTGAGTCCGACGGATCTGCAGAACCTCGTGATCGAGATCGAGAAACGACGCCGGCATGATCCGGCGTCGGCCCGCGCCATCGAGCCACGGTGAGCGGGCCGCCGGGTCGCGTCGGGCGCCTGTCGGCGCGCGTCGCGGCGGCGGTGCTCCTGGTGTTCGGGTTCCTCCCCATCGCGAACTGGATTCGCGGTGGACGCGATTGGCCGCGCTACGGCGGCGATCTGGAGAGCTGGATCTCGGGAACTGCGATCGCCCTTGGCGGCGGCGTGCTTTACTACATACTGTCGCGGCGCTCGGAGCGACTCTGGCGAGACGGGGCATTGGACCCTCTCGTCCTACACTGGGCGGACCGCCCGCGCCTGGCGACGACCATCCTCGTCCTCGTGTCGTTCGCGCTGTACGTGCTGTCGGCGCGCTGGGTCTTCGACGGCCGTGCGCTGCTCGTGGACGAAGTCGCGCAGCTGTTTCAGGCGCGCATCTTCGCGACGGGACGCATCGCCGGTGTACTCGATGCGGCGCCCGAGCTGTTCAGCGCCCTGCATCTCGTCGAGCGCGACGGTCGCGTGTTCTCACAGTTTCCGCCGGGTGGGCCCGCGGTGCTGGCCGTCGGTCTGCTGCTCGGCGCGGTATGGGTCGCCATCCCACTGTGCGGTGCTCTCGCGGTGTGGTGCTTCTCGACGTTCACGCGTGGCATCGAAGCCGATCGACCAGGAGTCTCGCTGCTCGCGTCGCTGCTGTTCGCGTTCGCGCCGTACATGGTGTTCATGTCTGGCTCGCAGATGAACCACGTGCCCACGTTGCTCGGCGTGTGTGCTGCGCTGCTTGCGCTGGAGCGTGCAACCGCGCCCGGTGCATCGTCGCGGGGCCGATCGGTCGCCGCGTTCGCGTGTGGGTTGGCACTGGGGTTTGCCGCCACCGTGCGTCCCGTCGACGCCGTCGCGTTCGCGTTGCCGATTGCCGTGTGGCTGCTATGGCGCGCGGCACGTGACCGGCGCGAGCTGACACCTCTGGTTGCGTCTGGACTCGGTGTCGCGATTCCCGTCGCGTGGATGCTGTGGTTCAATGCACGGACCACCGGGGCGCCGCTGCTGTTCGGCTACGAAGCGCTGTGGGGAAAGGGACACGAGCTCGGGTTCCACGCCGCGCCGTGGGGCGTCGCGCATACGCCCGCGCGCGGTCTCGAGTTGGTGAGCCTCTACTTCCTACGGCTGCAGACCTATCTGTTCGAGACACCGATTCCGTCGCTCGCCGCTGCAATCGTCGCGTTGCTGCTGGTGCCCACACTGCGGCGCCTCGACGGCGTGCTGCTCGCGGGATCCGCGATGCTGGTGGCGCTCTACTTCGCGTACTGGCACGATGGCTTCTACCTCGGCCCGCGCTTCTATCTCTGCTTGCTGCCAGCGCTCGCGCTTTGGAGCGCGCGCATCTTCGCCGAATGGCGCGCGCGCTGGGGTCGCGGCGCATCGTATCGAATCGTCACGTCGACCGCGGCGGTGAGCCTGCTCATCGCGCTGATCATCATGGCGCCGCTGCGTGCTCGCGAGTATCGCGGCGGCTTGCGGACGATGCGGTGGGACGTCACCGCCGCTGCACGGCGTGCGGGCGTTCGCGATGCTGTCGTCTTCGTTCGCGAGAGCTGGGGCGCGCAGCTCATGGTGCGGCTCTGGGCCCGCGGGCTCTCACACGCCGAAGCCCAGGCACTCTATCACTTCGTGGATGCGTGCGCACTCGAGCGTGGGCTCGACTCGCTCGAGCGCACTGGTGGTCGTGACTCGGTCGCGCGTGTGGTGATGCTTCCACTGTTGAATGATTCGACGCGCGTGGTTCGATCGCCCTTCTCCGTTGATTCGACCGAGCGCTTTCTTCCCGGCGCGCCGTACGGACCACGTTGTGTGCGTCGCGTGCAGGAAGATCGAGGTGGGTTCACGGTGTATCTGCCCTTCCTCGTCGCCGATGGAGACAACGTCGTGTACGCGCGCGATCTGCACGCGCGCGATACGATGTTGTTGGCGCGGTACCCGTCGCGTGCGGTATACCTCGTGCGCCCGTCGTCCGACAGCGAGGGCGCACTGCCGCGATTCTGGCCACTGTCGCGCGATTCGTTGCGCGCTGCGTGGGCACAACGGGAATCTCCCTGACCTGCGTCAGCTTCATCGTGTTGCATGCGCTCCATCGCTGTACATCGTGTGCAATCGGCGCCTCGACCGGCGTCTCCTCAGAGTGTCGGTGAGCGTGCGCAAGCGTGTCCGTCCAAGGCCGGACGAATGCCCATCGTGTCGTTCGGTACATCGGCGTAATAAGTATCATATTGATAATTAATATCCTCCATTCTCCATTCTTCTCGAGGTGCACGATGATTCGTTCGATGTGGTCAGGTCTCGTTATCGTCAGCACGCTGATGGGAGTGCGAGTGCTGGCGCCGCCAGCGCTTGCCGCGCAGTCCCCGGCTCCGGCGGGCACCGTCTTGTCGCCGTCGCTCGTCACGTCCGGGCAGGGCGAAGCCAAGGTGACGCCGGATCGCGTGTCGGTGCTGGTGAACGTTCAAACCAGAGCGTCGACCGCCGCAGCTGCGGCGGCGACCAACGCGCAGCGCACCAAGGCGGTGCTCGACGCGCTCGGAGCTCTTGGACTTCCGAAGGATCAGCTCTCTACCGAGGGCTACTCGGCGTACCCGGAGATGAGTTATGACCGCGCCGGTGGAACGCCTCGGGTTACCGGGTATGTGGTCACTAACTCGGTGCGGGCGGAGTCGAAGCGGGTCGAGCAGGCTGGCGCGATCATCGACGCTGCGCTCGGGGCGGGCGCCAATCTGATCAATTCCCTCTCTTTCTACGCCTCCTCGATCGACGAGCCACGGCGTCAGGCAATCGCATTGGCCGTAGCGAGCGCGCGCGCGGACGCCGAAGCGATGGCTCAGGCGGCCGGTGGGCGGCTCGGCGCGCTCCAGGAACTATCCACTCAGGGTCCGACCGTGCCGCCTCGCCCGATGTTCGATGTCGCCGCGCGGGGGAAGATGGCGATGGCCGAGCAGACTCCAATCAATCCTGGACAGCAGACCGTCAATGTCTTCGTCACGGCACGCTGGAGCTTTGTGCCGCGACAATAGCGGTATTCTTCCGTCCGGTAGGGGTGTAGTTTGCTCGGTCGAGCCTGCCTTTGAGGTTGAAGAGCCCGCAAATGCGGGCTCTTCTGCTTATATGTGCCACGTGGCTCATCCCGTGAATGCCCTCCGAGCACGTGCCACGTGGCTCTGTTCCACATTGGAACAACCTGCTAATATTGCCCCGTGCGAGAGTTCGACATCGGGTACATTATGGGGCTCGTCGTCGGCGAAGGATCGTTCACTGCCGACCGTCGCCAGCCATTCCTGCAGGTCAAGCTGCATGTGCGCGACCCTTTCCCGCTGCGCCACCTCGCCGACCGCCTTGGGGGGCGGGTCTATGGTCCGTATCGCCACAAGACTCGGCACTATTATACCTGGCTTCTCCGTGGCCCAGCCCTCAAAGCTGCCGTTCCCATCTTTCGCACCTACCTGCCGGAGAGCTGGAAGCGCGAGCAGTTCGAGCGGTGGTTGGTCCAGCATTCCGACTTCTTTGCTCTCGATCGGGGCGCAGCCGCCCCACCGGAGTCCTTCAGCGACACCGAACGTTAGGGGAGTCTAGTGGCCCGAGTCATCGCGATCGCCAACCAGAAGGGCGGGGTGGGGAAGACCACGACCGCCGTCAACCTCGCCACGAGCCTCGCGGTCGCCGAGCGACGCACCCTGCTGATCGATGGCGATCCGCAGGGTAACGCGACGAGCGGAACCGGGATCGAACGTGGCTCCTTCGAGCGGACGACCTACGACGTTCTCATCGGTGCCGCCGACATCCAGAACACTCGCGTCAGAGGCGTCCAGTTCCAGCATCTCGACGTCGTTCCCGCCACTCCAGATCTCGCAGGCGCCGAAGTCGAGCTCGTCGACGCGCCAGACCGAGAGCGACGGATGCGATTCGCGGTGGATGCGGTACGCGATCAGTACGACTTCATCCTCATCGACTGCCCTCCGTCGCTGGGTCTCCTGACGCTCAATATGCTGGCGGCCGCGGACGCACTGTTGATCCCCGTTCAGTGTGAGTATTACGCCCTCGAGGGACTGAGCCAGCTCCTCAACACCGTGCACCTCATCCAGCACAGCGTGAATCCTTCGCTCGCAATAGCCGGAGTGTTGTTAACGATGTACGACGCCCGGCTCAATCTCTCTCGCCAGGTGGCAGCAGATGCTCGCGAGTACTTCGGCACCCAGGTGTTCGATACGGTCGTTCCGCGCAACGTCCGGCTCGCCGAAGCACCCAGTTTTGGAAAGCCCATCGTCCTGTATGACGTGCAGAGCATCGGTGCACAGGCTTATATCGCCGTCGCACATGAGTTGATCGCTCGCGAGTCGGCGATGGCGAAGTCGCTCCACCAGGAGCTCGCTGTCGCCGACAGCCAGACCCATGAGGCATCCGCATGAGCGCCGATACGCCGCGCAGGCTGGGCCGAGGGCTCGAGGCGTTGATCTCCACCGCCAAGCAGCAGCGCGACACGGGATCCAATCCGGTTCAAAGCGAAGCGCCGCCAGGGTCCGATCTGCAGCAGATTCAGGTTGCGGACATCTCGCCGAACCGGTTCCAGCCGCGCCGAACGTTTACGGAGCCAGAACTCGCTGAACTGGAGGCCTCGATCAAGGCCAGCGGTCTGCTGCAGCCGGTGGTCGTCCGTGCACGAGGCGATGGCAAGTGGGAGCTCGTCGCAGGTGAGCGTCGCCTGCGCGCCGTCAGCCGACTCGGCTGGTCGGAGATCCCCGCCGTAGTCCGTGACTTCGATGACCGGGCGATGCTCACACTCGCGCTCGTCGAGAATCTCCAACGGTCCGACCTCAATCCGCTCGAGGAGGCGGAGGGCTACCAACGGCTCATCGACGAGTTCGGCCTGACCCAGCAGCAAGTGGCCGATGCAGTCGGGAAGGATCGCACATCGATCACAAATCTGCTGCGTGTGTTGACGTTGCAACCTGCTGTGCGACAATTGGTTGAGCGCGGACATATCTCAGCCGGTCACGCGCGTGCCCTCCTCCCGATCAAGGACGAGCGCCGTCAGTTGGAGCTGGCGAACGAGATCGTGGCCCGTCAGTTGTCCGTCCGTGAGGTCGAGGCGAGAGCCCGAACCATGACCGCGCAGCCCGCGGTTCCAGCGCGCGTCCCGACGGCGATGTCCCCTGTTGAGCCCGCAGGCACTTCCGCCGATCCGGCAACGAAGCGCATCGAGGAACTACTTCGAAAGCATCTGCAGACCGATGTGCACGTCCAGACGCTCGGGAACGAGCGTGGCGTCGTGCGCATCAGCTTCTACAGCGCCGACGACCTCGAGCGCCTGCTCGATCTCGTCCTCGGGCCCGTCCGAAGCGACTTCGACTGATCGATCAAATGTTTTCACCAGCCGGACCAGACTTCTCCACACGGAAGTAAGTGTAAGTCCTTACAGCACTTATGGTGTCGACGACAGCCCGCAAACATAGGTTTTCCACAGTTGTCCACATCGCCGCCCGCTCCGCCCTTGCCCTCTGCACGGCCGGCCTGATCGGGGCAGCCTTGGCGTGTGCGCAAACGGACGCAAAACGTGATTCGTCGGCACATCTAGGCGACAGCAAAGCGTCATCATTCCGTGTTGCCCTGCTTACCCCGGGACCAATCAGCGATCAGTCCTGGAACGGGGGTGCCTACCAGGGCCTCCTGCGGATTCGGGACAGCCTGGGCGCTTCCATCAGCCACATCCAGACGAAGACCCCTGCCGAATTCGAAGAGCAGTTCCGCCAGTACGGCTCACAGGGCTACGACCTGGTCTTCGGCCATGGCTTCGAGTTTCAGGATGCGGCCAAGCGGGTCGGCCCCGATCATCCCCGCACCATCTACGTCGTCACCTCGGGCTCGAGCGTCGGCGCGAACGTCGCCGGCATCGAGTTCGCCTTCGCCGACGCGTCCTACCTTGCCGGGATGCTCGCCGGCGCGATGACGAAGTCCAACGTGATCGGTGTCATCGGCGGAACCGAGCTGCCTCCCGTACGAGAGAGCTTCGCGGCGTTCACCCGTGGTGCGAAAGCAGTGAACCCGAAGGTCGCCGTGCTGACGTCGTACATCGGCAACTGGGACGACGTGAGCGCGGGTCGCGAGCAAGCGCTCGCCCAGATCGGCCGAAACGCCGACGTCATCTTCCAGAACGCCGACGCGGCCGGTCTCGGCGTCTTCCGCGCCGCGCGAGAAACGAAGAAGGCACTCGTCGTCGGCTCGAATTCGGATCAGAACAACGTCGCCCCCGAGATCACCATCGCGAGCGTCGTCATCGATCTTCCACACGCATTCCTCACCGTCGCCCGCGAGGTACGCGCGCGCACCTTCAAGCCACGCGTCATCAAGCTCGGAACGGAGAGCGACGTCGTCACACTCGTGATCAACCCCGCCTTCCGCTCGCACATCCCGCCTGTGACGATGCATGCCGTCGATTCGGTCCGCACGGAACTCGCCGCGCGGCGCTTCGATCCGCTCGCGGCGACACCGTAGACCATGCACGGTCCTGCACAGGTGTCGCTCGACGACGTTGCTCGACATCTCGACACCGTGTTGCGCACGAGCGAGGTGCCCGACTATCCCGGCGCGATGAACGGGGTGCAGGTCGAGCACGATGGTCCGGTGATGCGCTGCGCCGTCGCTGTCGACGCGTCGTTGCAGACGATCGATGCGGCGGTGGCTTCCAATGCGAATCTGCTCGTCGTGCATCACGGATTGTTCTGGGGTGGCTCGCAGCCGCTTCGCGGCCGAACCTTTCAGCGCGTGCGTCGTCTACTCGCGCACGACGTCGCGGTCTACGCTTCGCACTTGCCGCTCGATCTCCATCCAACGCTCGGGAACAACGCGATCATGGCGCGCACGCTCGAGCTCACGCCCAGTGCGGGGTTCGCCCACTTTCAGTCGGTCGCGATCGGCGTGATGGGTGACGCGGACGTCGAGACTTCGACGCTGGCCGCACGCTGCGACGCACTGGCCCGCCGCGAAGGCGGACGGCTCGTGGCGCTGGGGGTGACGCCGCAGCGCCGTACACGCCGCTGGGCGTTGTGCACCGGTGCCGGTGCGTCGAGCGACACGCTCCGCGAAGCGTCGAGCGCGGGCGTCGATACGCTCATCGTCGGCGAAGGCCCACACCATACCGCCGTGGAAGCGTCCGAGCTCGGGATCGCGGTGCTCTACGTCGGACACTACGCCACGGAGACATTCGGTGTGCGTGCGCTCGGCGAAGAGATCGAACGCACCTTCGGCATCCCTTGGAGCTTCGTCCCGGCACCGACCGGTCTCTGATCCGCAGACCATGACCGAGTCCTCGAGGGGTGACGAACCCCCCGCGCTCGCGCTACAGGACATCGACAAGCGATTCGGTGCGACGCGCGCGCTGACCTCGGCTTCGTTGCGCGTACGCCCCGGTACCGTGCATGCGTTGCTGGGCGAGAACGGCGCTGGGAAATCCACGCTCATGCGCGTCGCGTACGGCATGGAACGCCCCGATGCGGGCATGATCCGGGTGCGAGGAGCCGCCGTACGGTTGAACACTCCGGCCGACGCGATCGCCCTCGGAATCGGGATGGTGCACCAGCATTTCACCCTCGTGCCGGTGATGACCGTCGCCGAGAACGTCGCGCTCGGCGATCACGGCGCGCTGGACCTGCAGCGCACGAGCGCGGAACTTCGTGAGCTCTCCGACCGAACGGGCTTCGCGCTCGATCCCCAGGTGCGAGTCGAGCATCTCTCGGTCGCCGCACAACAGCGCGTCGAGATCGCGAAGGCGCTGATGCGACGTGCGCGCATCCTCGTGCTCGACGAGCCGACCGCCGTGTTGCCTCCGTCCGAGAGCGCGACGCTTCTCCGGTGGCTTCGCAGCTTCGCCGACCAGGGCAACGCCGTGGTGCTCATCACCCACAAGCTTGGTGAGGCGTTGAGCGTCGCGGATGACGTCACGGTACTGCGTCGGGGCCGGACCGTGCTTGCCACGCCGGCCGCGAACGCGACCACGGCGTCGCTGACCGACGCGATGCTCGGCTCCGCGGATGCCGGCGAGCAATCCACCCGCGCGCCGGCGGGCAGCCGCGCCGAAGGGGGTCCGGCGATGCCGCCGGTCTTTCGTGCCGAGCGGGTCACGGTCGTGGATGCGGCCGGCGTGATGCGGGTGCGGGAGGCGAGCTTCGTCATCGGGGCGGGGGAGATCGTCGGCATCGCCGGTGTGGAAGGCAGTGGACAACGGGAGCTGCTTCGCGCCCTGGCTGGTCGCCTTCCCATCGCCTCGGGAATTCTGGAACGCCCGAAGGCCGTCGGATTCGTTCCGGAGGACCGCCACCGCGATGCGGTGCTCCTCGACCGCTCCCTGGTCGAGAACATCGCGCTCCGCGGCGCCGCGGTGCGCCATGGCATCATCGACTGGGGCGCGATCCGCACGCACACCGAGTCGCTCATGCGCTCGTTCGACGTACGGGCGGCGGGACCGCGTGCGCCGATGCGGACGGTATCGGGTGGCAATCAGCAGAAGCTGGTACTCGCCCGAGAGCTCGACGCAGACGGTGCGACCGGCCCGCGCGCGATCGTGGTGGAGAACCCCACCCGCGGCCTCGACGTCCGCGCTGCGGCTCAAGTGCACGCCCGTCTCCGCTCTATACGCGATACTGGCGCTGCAGTGGCGCTGTACTCAAGCGACATCGACGAGGTGCTCGAGCTGGCGAGCCGGATGCTCGTCGTCTACGCCGGCAGCGTGCGCGAGGCGGCCGTCGACCGCGACGTCGTGGGACGGCTCATGCTCGGCGCGGAGCCCCGTGGCCGCCGCTGAGATCAGGCGTCACCGCGCGCGGGCTGCGATGCGTGCCGCGTCCCGCGAATTGGCGCTCGCGGCCGTCGTCGTGGCGGCCATCGGAGGAGCGACGGCCGCGCTGCTCGTCGCCATCGGGTTCCCGGTCGGCCCCGGCCTGGCGGCGCTATGGACGGGCTCGTTCGGCTCCTGGTACGCGTTCACGTCGGCTACGCTGGTACGTGCCGTCCCGCTCATGCTGACCGGGAGCGCCGTCGCGCTCGCCTTTCGCGGAGGAGTGCTGAACATCGGCGGAGAAGGGCAGTTGCTCGTGGGCGCGGCGGCGGCGGCGGGTGTCGCGCTCACCATGCCCGCTGCCGCCGGGCTGGCCATCCCCGTCGGGATCGCGGCCGCATTGTCGGCGGCGGCGATCGGTGGCGCGCTCTGGGCAGCCGTGGCGGCCCACCTGCGGGTGCGCTACGGCGTGCTCGAAGTGATCAGCACGATCATGCTGAACTTCGTCGCCCTTCACGTGGTGTCGTACCTCGTCCGAGGGCCGCTGCAGGAGCCGACTCGCGTCTATCCGCAGAGTGCGACCATCGCCGACGCATTGCACCTGCCCAGGATCCTCGGCGCAGGACGGCTACACTCGGGCTTCGTTTTGGCACTCGTGCTTGCCCTCGTCGCCGGATGGATGCTCCGCCATACCGCTGCGGGGTTCCGACTCGTGGCGACGGGTGAAAGTCCCGCGGCAGCCGCGAGTGCCGGTGGCATCGATGTCCGCTCGACGACGACGCGAGTGTTCCTGGTGAGTGGCGCTCTCGCAGGGCTCGCGGGAGGTGTGGAAGTGCTGGGCGTGACCTTCGCGTTGTACGAGAACATCTCGCCCGGCTACGGCTACACCGCCATCGCGGTGGCGCTGCTCGCTCGGCTCGACCCATGGCTCGTCGTGGTCACGGGCGTGTTGTTCGGCGCGCTCGAAGCAGGCGCCGGCGCGATGCAGCGCGACGCCGGTGTGCCCGCGACGATGGTCGCGGTGATCGAAGCCGCACTCATCCTCGCCGTCGTCGCCGCACAGTCGATCCGGTCGCGGCGGCAGGCGGCCGACGGCGATTCGTACACACTTCCGGCCGACGCGTGAGCGACGCGCTCACACCATTCCTCGCGGCCACCATCCGCACTGCCGTGCCGCTCGGATTGGCGGCACTCGGCGAGCTGCTCGTCGAGCGTGCAGGCCTCATCAACATCGGGCTCGAAGGCGCCATCCTCGCGGGGGCGTTCGGCGCGCTCGTCGGCGCCTCGACGGCTGGCGGCGTCGGCGCGGGCTTCGCGGTGGCCGCGCTGGCCGGTCTCCTGATCGCAGTGTTGTTCGCGCTCTGCGTGATCTGGATTCGTGCCGACCAGATCATCGCGGGAACGGCGCTGACGCTGCTGAGCGTCGGCGCGACGGGTACGCTCTATCGCGCCCTCTTCGGAAGCACTGGCGCGGCGCTCCGAACGCCGACGAGTGAGCCGCTGGCCATTCCCGGCCTGGCATCGCTGCCGGTCGTCGGGACCGCGCTCTTCGCTCAACCGCCGATCACCTATCTCCTGTACGTGATGGCGCCGGCGCTCGCCTGGTGGCTCGCTCGAACGCACGCCGGACTCGCGCTTCGTGCCATCGGCGAGCGCCCCGAAGCGGCGGAGGCGGCGGGAATCGCCGTGGATCGTATGCGCGTCATTGCCATCCTGGCGGGCGGAATGCTCGGGGGCATTGCCGGTGGCACGCTGGTGCTGGCGCAGGCCGGTACGTTCGCCGAGGGGATGTCAGCAGGTCGCGGGTTCATCGCCATCGCCATCGTCGTGCTCGGCCGCTGGACGCCTCATGGCGTCGCGGCGGGTGCCTTGCTCTTCGGTGCCGCGAGCGCGCTGCAGTACGTCTTTCAGGCGATGGGGTGGAACGTGCCTTACCAGGTTTTCTTGGTCGTGCCGTATCTGCTCACACTCGCGGCACTCGCCGGTGCGCTCGGACGCGCGCGCGCGCCGGCGGCGCTGGGGCGAACGCTGGAGCCGGGACGCTAGTCGTGAACGCGGCGACGTGCAGCGGACGTCACCCGCCGCACTTCGCGAGCTCGCTCGTCCACACGACGCGCCATTGATGCGGGCCGGTGCGCTCGAGCAGGGCGTACGCGAGCCCGTTCTCGCCATCCCGGGCAACGACCAGCGTGGGAGGAGCGTTCGACCCGAGCCGAACCGCCGCGACCAGTTCGCTCGTGGTCACCTGTTCCTCCTTTCCGAACGATCGCTCGGCGTACGCGAGCTGATAGCGGCCGGCAGGGGCGCTGCTGTCACGCTCGGCGACGAGCAGCGTCTGCTCCTCCTGTGGATTCGCCTCCTGATTCACGCGACGAATCAGGTGCGCGGCCAGCGCCTGCACACCGGGTGCGACCTCGAAGCGTCGGATGTCGTGCGCGGTGAATCGCAGCCCTTGAAAGGCTGGCGACGTGTTCGCCGTCACGGTCGACGCAAGCCGCGAGGCTTCCGCGGCGAGCGCCATGCTGTCGCGCGCCGGAAGGGCATCCACCGAATCGAGAGGGATCGGTGTGACATTGGGGCTCACGAAGCCGACCGACCATGCGCCGCCTGCACCTCTCGCGCGAAGGTTGCGCAACGGCCACACTCGACACTCCGCGTTGTCGTTGCCCGCCGGCAGCTCGAGCGTGGCGGTGAAGCGTGACGTATCACGCCCGAACAGCGTCGCAGTAGCCTGATCCACCGCTCCGGTGTCGAGCGGCGCGTTGGCACCGCCGCCGGCCCCGAAGAAGACGAGCGCCTCGTCGGGTGACGGCCCGGTTACCAGTAGCACCGGTCCGGCGGCGACCTCCCACCCATTGCTGATCGTCGGTGCGCTCGTGGAGTCGAGGCGACCAGGCACCGCGGTGAAGCTCGTGTCGATGCGCGCCGCGGGCTTGTCGTTTCGGCATCCCCAGCCGAGCGCGATCGTCGCCGACAGTGCGACGAATCGGAAAGCGGATGCTGTGCGACGGAGGCGGCGAGCAATCATGCGAGGTAATTTGGGCCGCCGAACTTGGCCGTCAACACGAATGGGAGCTTTCATGACCGAGACGTCCCCCGCTGGGTCGATGATGTCCGCACCCACACCCGGTCGTGCACCCGTGCGCGAGCGTGCGAGCTGGGCCCTGTACGACTTCGCGAACACCATCTTCTCGATGAACGTCGCGACGTTGTACTTCTCGGTCTGGCTCATTGCCGACCTGCAGGCCTCCAACACGGTATATGCGGTCGGTAATGGCATCTCGTCACTCCTCGTGGTGCTTTCCGTTCCCGTGCTCGGGGCCGTGTCGGATGCGCGGCGGCGACGCAAGCCCTGGGTCGTGGGCTTCACCATCGCCTCGTGCGTTGCTTGTGCCGCGATCGGTATCCTCGGCCAGCTCACCCTGCCGATTGCCGGAGCCCAGACGATCGGCGGGACGAGCCTGCCAACGGACTGGCACCCGACGATCGGCACCTTCGGCTGGATCCTCGTCGCGTTCGTCGTCGCCAACTACACGTATCAGGCCGCTCAGCCGTTCTATAACGCCATGCTGCCGGATCTCGTGCCACCGGAGGAGCGAGGCCGGCTCTCGGGAATCGGGACCGCGGTCGGGTACGTCGGCACCATCGTGGGTCTGCTCCTCGTCGCGCCCTTCTTCAGCGGTGCGCTCCCACTGCTCGGTGCGCTGCCCGACGCGGCCATCTCGCTCCTGCGTACGCTCGTTCCCTTCTCGTCGCACGCCGGCCGCGTGTCCACCTTCGTGCCGACGGCGCTGCTCTTCCTCCTGTTCGCGCTGCCCCTGTTTCTGTTCTGTCGCGATCATCATCCGCGAGCCGAGCGCGCAGGCATCGCGTGGCGCGCGGCGTTCGCCGATGTGGGCCACACGCTGCGCGACGCCAGGCGGTACCCGGGGGCGCTCGGTTTCATCGTCGCCTCGTTCCTGTATCAGGACGCGATCGGTACCATCGTCTCGTTCATGGCGATCTACGCGGTGAAGGCGATGGGCTTCCAGCAGGGCAGTGAGATCACCCTGTTTCTCGTGCTGACGATTCCCGCGATCTTCGGAAGCTACGCAATCGGAC
>Ga0207701_10000496_pt1 | contig 40626 bp, 28 predicted proteins | sample KBSSwiSSwithPhiX_FD_184294 | JGI IMG/M metagenome (GOLD analysis project Ga0207701, IMG submission 184294) | Switchgrass rhizosphere bulk soil microbial communities from Kellogg Biological Station, Michigan, USA, with PhiX - S5 (SPAdes) (version 2) | ecosystem: Environmental > Terrestrial >... | reverse complement strand
TTCGTTGAATCTCTCATCTTGGAATCGTGAATCGTTGAATCCGCGAATCGATTCTCCGATTCGCGGATTCGAGGATCAGTGATCCAGGGATTCGAGGATCAGTGATCCAGGGATTCGAGGATCAGTGATCCAGGGATTCGAGGTCAGCGATTCAGGGATTCGAGATCAGCGATTCAGCGATTCACGATTAGTGATCAGTGATTAGCGATTGGCCCACCTCGTGCAGTGCCTATCACCGAGGTGGAAATCTGATGAAGAAACATCGCACGTTGATGATGGGTTTGATTGCGACGGCCGCGCTCAGTGTCGCGGGACTGAACACATCAGTTCAGGCGGCAGGCGACGAGAAGGTCAAGCTGAACGGCTGCCTGGTGAAGGCAGAAGGTGATGACGATTACTTGATCACCAATCTACCCAGCGAGCCTGGTGCCTCCACCGCCGATCGGAATCCCACGACCAGCGCCATCGGCACGGCAGGCGCGTATTCGACCGTGTTCTACTGGCTCCGCAACGACGACGATCTCAAGAAGCATGTGGGGCATCGTGTCGAGATCGAAGGGGAGCTGAAGGGGGACATCAAAGAAGGGGAGATCAAGCTGGACCGCAAGGACAACTGGACGGAAATCGAGGTCAAATCGGATGGTGACGACATGAAGGCGAAGGTTCCGAACGCCTACATCTTCCCGGATCCGACAACGGACAAGGATCGGAAGATCTCGACATTGGTCCGGAAAGTGGACGTCGAGCACGTCAAGATGCTCTCCGCCAGCTGCCAGTAAGCCTACCCTCCGGTGCGCGTCTCTCTTGACGCGCACCTTTCTTTCGCCGGTTCGCACCGCTTCTCATCCCAGCAACGTTCTTGACAGCGCCGCGCGGGTGCGCGCAGACTGCGCACGACTTGTCAGCCGTTTCATCATTCAGGTGGAGCGCGCAGCATAGAACCGACCCGACCGGGAGGTAGCTGTGATGGCTTACGCAGGATTGGGAGGATCGCGTCTTCGTCTACTCAGTATCGCTCTCGCCATCTTTATCGTCGTATCTGGCCGTGTCGACGCGCAGCTTCTGTACGGGAGCATCGTCGGCACCGTGGTCGACGCGCAAGGAGGAACCGTCCCGGGTGCGAGAGTGACCATCGTCAACAGAGACACCAACTTCAGTCGGGAGACGATAACTGACGCACAGGGCGGCTACTCGTTCACGAACGTTCAGGCTGGCCCGTATGACGTCAAGGTGTCGCTCGAGGGATTCAAGGAGGCGATCCAGTCGCGCGTGCCTGTGACGGTCGGGCAAATCAGCCGCGTCGACCTGACGCTCGCGGTCGGCGCCCTGTCGGAGAGCGTGACGGTCCAATCGGCGGCCGAGCTGCTCCAGACCGATAAGGCCGACGTCCATACCGAGATCAAGTCCACCGAGATCACCAATCTCCCGCTCAATCAATTTCGAAACTATCAGGCCCTGGTGGTCCTCGTGCCCGGCTCGATGCCGGCAACGCTCCCGAACGCCGAGACTGACACGCCGGAACGGTCGTTGGACGTTGCGGTCAATGGACAGAGTGGGGCGGCCAATACCACGCTGACCGACGGAACGCGCAACGTCAACGTCGGGCTGCCGCATCACAACGTCTACATTCCGCCGGCGGAGACCATCGAGTCGGTCAATATCACGACCGGCAGCATGGATGCCGAAGAGGGAATGGCGGCGGGCGCTGCCATTACGGTGATCACCAAGTCGGGCACGAACAACTTCAGGGGATCCGCGTTCGAATTCTTCAACAACCAGAAGCTCAACGCCAACCCTTACTACTTCGGACGCGGCGCAGTCCCGCCGAAGCTTCCGATCGAACGGCAGACATTTGGCGGCACGTTCGGCGGACCGATGAAACGCGATCATTTGTTTTTCTTCGGCTCTTACGAGGGTTACCGCGCCAAACAGGACGTGTTTGCGCTCTTCACCGTGCCGAACGCGGCGCTGCGGACTGGTGACTTCAGCAACGCGCTGAACACGAACGGCACCCTCCAGCGCATCTACGATCCACTCTCAGGAGACCTGGCCACCGGAACCGGACGAGTACAGTTTGAGAACAACATCATTCCCGCCAGTCGGATCAATGCCATCACGAAACAATTGCAGACGCTCTACCCGATGCCGAACATCGAGGGCACGGGGACTGGCGGATTCACCAATAACTACAGAACCATCCGTAATAACTACACCGACCGGGACAACTACGATCTCAAAGTCAATTGGAACCGGACGCCTGCCCATCAGCTGTGGGGCAAGTACAGCCGCATGAATGCGTTCGTGCATGATCTCTTCAACTTCCCGCTGGGCCAGGGCGACAATGACGGCGGCGATACTGAAGTGAATCTCATCACCGCAGGGCAGACCTGGTCGGTCGGAAAGAGCTTCCTCTTGGACAGCGCCTTCGGCGTGTCGATGTTCGATCAGTTCTGCAGCGCGCTCGATTTCGGATTGGGAATGTTGGGTCTGGATGCGGGCATTCCCGGCACGAACGATCAAGGGCGCGGCGATCCTCGCTATGCGGGCATGCCGGAATTCAGGACCGGCTTCACCCAGCTTGGCAACTCACCGACGTGGACGCCGACCTATCGCGACGAGGGAACCGTGTCGTTCAGCACCAACATCACGAAGGTCCAGGGGAGGCACGATTTCAGGGCCGGCTACCGTGTGGATTACCTCCATCTCGATAACTGGCAGCCGGAGCGAGCGAATCCCCGCGGCCGGTTCGACTTCGCGGGCAACTCGACGAGGACCTTCGGAACCGGATCGCAGAACGCAAATATCTATAACACCTATGCGGCGTTCCTGCTGGGCCTCGTCGGCACGGCCAGCAAGAGCTACCAGTACGAGGTCTTCACCGGGCGCGAGTGGCAGCATGCGATGTTCTTCCGCGACCGATGGACGGTGAAGCCGCAGCTGACGCTCGACCTCGGGGTGCGGTGGGAGTACTACCCGATCATGAGCCGCGCCGATCGACAGATCGAAATGATGGATCGACAGACTCTCGACGTCCTCATCGGCGGCGTCGGCGGGAATCCCGAGAACATGGGGCTCGTCGCGCCAAAGGACGGCTTCACGCCCCGAGTCGGCGCCATTTATCGGCTCGACGACAACACCATCCTGCGCGCCGGCTACGGCGCGACGCTCGAGGCGCGTGGGATGTCTGCGCAGGAAGCATTCCGCGGCGATTTCAGTTATCCGCTCGTGCTCAACGCGAGCTTCCCTCCGCCGCCGGGCACATCTACATTCGGTTGGTACGGAACGATCAATCAGGGTATTCCGCTTCTCGTCGGACCTGACCTGAGCACTGGACGGATGCATCTGCCGAATTCCTACGGCATGCAGACTGCAGTCCCCGAATCGACGCATCGTGGGCGTACCCATTCCTGGAACGTTGCATTCGAGCGGCGGTTACCCATAAACGTCTCCGTTGATGTCGCGTACGTCGGCAACAAGCTCGTCGGCGGCCTGCCGCCCGGCGAAACGCTGACGATCAACATCAACAACGTGCAGCACATCGGCGGCGGCGACACCGACCGCCCGTACTTCCAGTCGTTCGGACGTACTAACGACATCGAGATCTACTCGCCGTGGCGCAAGACCGAGTACCACGCGCTCCAGGTGGGCATTACGAGGCCATTTGTCGACGGCCTCCTGCTGAAAGGTCACTACACGCTCAGCCGATCGATGGCGTTGCGAACCGACTACGAGGTTCCCACTCCCGATGTTCAGGCACGTAACTGGGCGCCGGCCAACGGCAATCGCACGCACATCTTCCAGATGGCGGCCGTCTACCAGCTGCCCTGGCGCAGTGAAAACAGCCAGGGTATCGCGCGAGCATTGATCAACGATTGGCAGATCAACGCCATCGTCGCGGGATTCAGCGGTGCGCCGTTCACGGTGACCGGCGATGGGACGACGTTGAACACGCCAGGAAATCTCCAGACCGGAGACCTCGTCGGCACTGTGACGAAGATCGGCCAGATTGGCGCGGCCGGTCCGTACTACGATCCCGCGGCGTGGGTTCAACCGGAAGGCGTTCGATTTGGGAACACAGGGCCGAATCAGTTCACTGGGCCCGGCGGCTGGAACCTCGACCTGTCCGTCTTCCGTTCGTTCCCTCTGGGCGGGAGTCACCGACTCGAGACCCGCGTTGAAGCGACGAATGTGACGAACACATTTAAATTCGCGAACCCGACGGGCAACGTCACTAACGGCGATTTCATGCGCATCTTTGCCTTGAATACCTCGTACGCCGAGCGGCAGGTGCGGCTCGCGGTTCGATACAGCTTCTAAATACAAACAGGGGAGACGAGAGAAACGGGAGGAACCAATATTCTCTCGTTTCTCCAGTTTCCCCTGTTTGAGTTTTCGTCTTTTGTGAGTCCCTATCCCGCCAACGCTGGTGGCCTCGAATACGTCTTGTCGTCAGGATGCGCACCCTCGACCTCACATGCGGGTTTCGTTTGCTTCGCCATGCCCCGGGTTTCGCCCTTGCCGGTATCCTGATCGTTGCGCTTGGCGTCGGCACCACCACGGCGATCTTCAGCGTTGTCTTCGGCGTCATGTTTCGCCCGCTGCCGTATCCGGAACCGGGGCGGCTCGTCGCGCTTTGGAGCCGCACGCCCGCGACAAGCGGCCGCGTCAGGATCAATCCAGCGGATCAGCGCGACCTCGTGCGCGGCACGGCCGTATTCGAGGATGTCGCGCTGGCCAACGCGCCGCAGAATTTCAACCTCATTGGCGAGGGCGAACCAGAGCGCCTGTTAGCAGCTCGCCTCGCTTCCAGTATTTTCCCGGTCCTTCGCATCAGCCCACGGCTGGGGAGAAGGTTCACGCCGGCTGACGAACAGGCCGGCAACGACCGTGTCGTCCTGCTCAGCGATGGGTTGTGGCGCCGTCGGTTCGGCAGTGATCCCTCAATCGTCGGTCGCACGATCAACCTGAGCGGCACTCCCTATGAAGTCGTCGGAGTGATGGATCGGCAGTTCCATTTTCCGGAGCACCAGTATCAATTGTGGATTCCGCTCACCATCGATCCGCGACTGTTGGCGCGGCAGATCGCCGGTTACAACCACTTCGCGATTGCGCGTCTCCAGACCGGCGTCGATCTTCCTCAGGCCCAGCGCGATGTCGATGCGCTTGCGACGAGGCTTGAGGCGGAATACCCGAACACCAATCGTGGTGTCCGGATCGAAGTCTTGCCGATGGCCGAAGAATCAGTTCGTGCCGTCCGGCCCGCTCTCTACTCTCTGTTCGGCGCCGTCGTCTGTCTGCTGCTGATTGCCTGTTTCAATCTCGCGAGCCTGGTCGCGACTCGAGCCGCCGGGCGCGCCCGCGAATTTGCGATTCGACTGGCGCTCGGCGCCTCGCAGACGCGGCTCACCGGCCTGGTGGCGGCGGAACTGATACCGGTCCTCGTGCTGGGCGGCACGTTCGGGGTGACGGCGGCGAAACTTGCGATCGCTCTGTTCATTCCTCTCGCGCCGGCAGCGCTCCCGCGTGTCGACGACGTCGACGTCAGTGGACCAGTGCTGCTCTTTTCGCTGGCGGTCGTGACGCTGACCGGTCTCGTCGCTGGCATCTTGCCGGCTCTGCGCGTGTGCCGCGCGGCCGTTCCAGCCGAAGCGCTCGGTGCGAGATCGGCGACCGGCAGCCGACGCGACGTCAGAACGCGCCGTGCCCTGGTCGTGGCTCAGATCGCGCTCACGCTTCCATTGCTCCTCGGTGCGAGCGTCCTGGGACGAAGCTTCGCGGCGATCATGAGCGTCGATCCCGGATTCCGCACGGAACATGTGGTCGCCCTACACATGGCGATTCCGCGCTCGAAGTACCGCACCGATCAGGCGATTGCCGCGTTCTATGCACGAATCATCGATCGCGTTGGCGCGCTGCCTGGCGTGGTGTCCGCGGCGATGGTGAACCGTGTGCCGCTCGCCGGGAACGATTACGCAATGGCGTTGACATTCGAAGGCATCGAAGGCGGCCCCAAGACGGTTCAATCGCGATCGGCGACTCCAGACTACTTCACCACATTAGGGATTCCGCTGCGAGCGGGGCGCACGTTCACGGAGCGCGATAGCGCGAACGCGCCGCTCGTGGGGATCATTGACGAGCGATTGGCGACGTCACTGTGGCGGAACGAAACCGCCATCGGCAAGCGCTTCCAGGTCGCCTTACCGGGTCAGCCGCTTGCGTCGGGCCAAATTGTTGGTGTCGTCGGCAACATCCGCCACCAGCGACTGGATAACGACGATGACCGGCAAGTCTATTTCAACTATCACCAATTCACGGATGGGCGCATCGCTCTCCTCGTCCGAAGCCAGTCAAACGTCCGCGCGCTCGTCCCGGCGGTGGTGCAAACGATTCACAACCTCGATCCGGAGCAGCCTGTCTACGATGTCGGGACCATGGACGATGTGGTGGCGCGCTCGGCGGCTGAACGCTGGCTCAATACGGCGATCATCGGCATCTTTGCGGCGTGTGCGCTTGTGCTGGCGGGCGTCGGACTTTACGGAGTGATCGCGTACGGCGTCAGTCAGCGCGTCCGTGAGTTCGGCCTGCGGATCGCTCTGGGCGCGCCGCCGTCTCGGATTTCGGGCCTGGTTCTGCGGGAGGGACTGGTTCTCGCGGGAACGGGTGCGGCGATGGGACTCGGCGCGGCCGTAGCGCTCTCGAGGAGCATGCGCAGCTTTCTGTATCGCGTGACTGCACTCGATCCCTTGAGTGTTGCGTGCGCGACGGCTGTCCTCCTGATCGTGGCGATGGTCGCGAGCTATTTACCGGCACGGCGCGCCGCGCTGAGCGCCCCGGCGGAGACGCTGCGCGGCGCGTGATTGGTCGCGTGTTTATTCGGTTCGCAGCGCCCGCATTGGATCGACGCGCGTTGCCCATCTCGCCGGAACGTAGCTCGCCGCCGCCGCCACCATCGTCAACAGGACTGCCACAGCAAGGAATGAAAGTGGATCCGTCGCACTGATGCCGTAGAGCACGCTGCGCAAGACCCAGGTCAGCGCAACGGAGCAGACAACACCGATGACCATACCCATCAGTGTGAGCCTGAGTCCCTGCCCGAGAATGAGCCGCACGACGTCGATCCGCCTGGCGCCAAGCGCCATACGAACACCGATCTCCCGCGTGCGCTGACTGACCGAGTACGACATCACGCCGTAGAGCCCGACGATCGCAAGCGTCAGCGCGAGCAGTCCGAACAAACCGAGGAGCAGACCGGCAGCTCGCGCGGGAAAGAGCGGAAGCTGCATATGCTGCTCGAGTGTTTCGACGCCGACCAGCGCCATGCGCGGATCCAGCGCCCGGACCTCATGCCGGAGTGCATCGACGATGGGTGTGTCGCCAGCGGTGCGCACGATGAGCTGTGCGCCCGGCTCGTACTCCTGCAGCAGTGGCCGATAGAAGAACGGCTTCGGATCTTCGCCGAGACTCGCATACTTGCCGGTTTTCGCGACACCAATGACCTCTGCGCGGGTGCGGCCTCCCTGCGATCCCATCAGCGTCACGAACTGGCCGACCGGGTTCTGACGCGGCCAGAAGCGCTCGGCCATCTGCTGATTGATCATCACGACCGGCGGAGCCTGGTCGTCGTCGGTGTTCTTGAAGCTGCGGCCACTGAGAACGGGAATACCCATGGCGTCGAAGTAGTCCGGTCCGACCAGGGCCATGTCGATCGGCAGTCCGCGCATGCCGGACGGCCCGCGGGGTGCCTCGTAGCCATCGATCTCGACACCCTGCATGCGCATGGTCTGGCCGAGTGGCAGATGATCGGTGAGACTTGCCGCACGCACGCCCGGCACTGCGCGCACACGCTCCAGTAGCCGCGCGTAGAAGCTGCGCCCGCGCGACTGGTCGTATCCGAACGTCTCGACGTTGAGGCCGGCGGCCACTGTGTTCTGCGTATCGAAGCCAGGATCGATCGATCGCGCGTTGAGCAGACTCCTCAGACAGAGGCTCGCGCCGACCAGCAGCACGACGCACGCCGTGACCTGCGCGACGACCAGCGCGTTGCGAAGTTTCGACCGAGACGATCCGCCATGAGTTGCTCCGTCCTTAAGGTTGTCCACCTGGTTGACGCGCGACTGCTGAAGCGCCGGGACTAGTCCAAAGACAACGCCGGTCAAGAGTGACGCCAGCAAGGTGAAGGCAAGTACTCGAACGTCAGGTGAAACGTTCAGGACGAACGAGAGAGAAGCGGGACGCAGCGAGAGTAGCAACGGGACCGCCCAGAACGAGAAGAGAAGCCCGAGCGCGCCGGCAATGCCAGCGATCAATACGCTCTCGGTCAGCATCTGTTGAACGAGGCGGCGGCGATTCGCTCCAAGCGCGATCCGTACGGCCACTTCTCTCCGGCGGCTCGACGCTTTGGCCAGCAGCAGGTTCGCGACGTTTGCACACGCGATGAGCAGGACGAGGCCGACCACCGCCATCAGCACCGCGCTGATCCCTCCGGCCACACCGCGGAACGGAGCAGGCACGAGCTCGAGAGGAACGACGTCGGGCATCAAGTTCTTGTTGGTCTCTGGGAAATCCCTGGCGAGCTGTTGTCCGAGGACCGCGAGGTCCGCGGTCGCCTGCTGCCGCGTGACACCGGTTTTCAAGCGACCAATCGCGAGAAGCCAGTGCATGCGCCGCTCCTTCAGATCCACTCCCGGACTGATGGCGCGTTGCATCGACATTGGCGTCCACACGTCGGGAGAGAAGCCGACAATGAGGCCATTGAACGATGCGGGCGCGATACCGACGACCGTGTAGTTGCCGCCATTCAACGTCAAGGTCTTACCGACGATCGCGGGATCGGACCCCAGCCGTTGCTGCCACATCGCATGCGAAAGCACGACGACTGGCACGGGTGTCGATCCGTGATCTTCGTCAGGCAGGAAGCCGCGGCCCAAGGCTGGCTGGACGCCAAGGATTGAGAAGAAGTTCGCGGACACGAGCGCGGCGCGGACCGTTTCACCTTCGCCGGACCGATTCCAGATCATGGCCGGGGTCTCGCCCGTGAAGGCGGCCATCTCACCGAACGTATTGTTGTGGTCGCGATAGTGTTCGTACTCTGGAAACGAGAGCTGCATATCGCTGCCGATCCCTCGGCCGCGTGTGGTGTTGTGTTGCCACACCTCGAGCAATCGCGCCGGTTCCTGCACCATCGGCGGACGGAGCAGTAGCCCATTAATAAAGGTGAATATTGTTGTGTTCGCGCCGATGCCGAGCGCGAGGGAAACAACGGCGACGAGTGTCAGTGCGGGTGTTTTTCCGAGCGTACGAACTGCGTAGCGAAGGTCCTGCCAGAGGGTTTCCATGACAGGCATAGACGAGACTCATCGAGATTTGTTCGGCCGCGGCTGATTCTCAGCAGCTATCTCACGTGCACGGGCATCGTCGTCAACAGGCCCCCGGCGGCGTTCGTAATATCGAGCCGGATATCGCCCGGTGCAGTGGGAGAGAATTCGAAGTCGTACGTCTCGCCGTTGCCCATCTGGATCTCTGCAGGACCGGCGATGGATTGATCGGGCGGGAGATTCATCCCGTCCTTCGCCACACCACGCCACGTGACCAGCTTGTCGCCGTTGAGAAGACGCATGCGCATAGACGGCCGGAAGACGTGAATGTTGATGAAGCGCAGACGATAGCGATCGCCAACCTTCATGTTGAGCGCTCCCGGAGTCGTCGACCCATTGATGTAGACCTTCTCCGTATCGACTTCCTTGCGCGGCACTGAGACGAGCACGACGATGTCGTGTGTCGGATCGTAAGCGGCTGGATCGTCCACTACGAGCAATGCGCCGTTCAGTCCCGCCTGCTGCTGACGCATCTCGTCGACGTGCGTGTGATAGATGAACGTGCCGGACCGCGGCGGTGTGAAGCGCGCGTCGAATGACTTGCCAGGCTCGATTACCGGCGCTATCCGCCTGCCGCTTCCGGCGAAGCCCGCGACGCCGTCGTAATAACTTTCGAGCTCGATGCCATGCCAGTGGATCGCGGTTGCGTCTGGCAGTTCGTTCACAACTGAGATGGTCACCGGCTCATCGCGTTTCAAGACGATTGTCGGGCTCGGCAGGTATGGCGGTGCCGCCGGCGTGCTCTTCGTGCCTTCCTCAAGGACGAAGCCCCAGGCAGGTTCGCTCGGTGTTCCGCCCTCATCGACTTTGGCAACCAGTCGTAAGTTGCGGCGCTTGCTGTCGGCCGCCGTCGATGATGACCCATCTTTGCCGGTAACCGAAATGCCCACGACCGGTCCAGCCATCATCTCGAGTGCGTGGTTGTCGACGTGATGATGCGGTGCAGGCTTGCTCCCGTCGAGCGGCCACGCGGCCGCGATATGGGCAGTGTCATGACAATGAAAGAGCCAGTTGCCCGGCCTCGTTGGTTTCCAGGTGAGGGAGAAGGTTCGGCCGATCGCTAACCGCTCCGTGTTCACCAGCCGTGGCGAGCTGTCGGCAGGGAATACTACGTCCGAGCTTTCATCGCCGCGACTGTCGACTTTGAAGTAGAAACCGTGGAGGTGCATTGGATGCACGGCAGCGCCGACATTCATCACCCGCATGTGAACGAGGTCGCCCGTCTGATAGGTGAGTCGTTCGGTATGCGGCCATGACTTTCCGTTCATGACCATTCGCGTGAGCCCCGTAATTGGCGCAAGGCCGTTCGGACCCCCATCAGCCCAGACGCCGATCAGAAACACCCGTTCAGTGCGCGCTGGTGCCCCACGCGGCTCGATGAGAAACCCGCCGTACAGTTGCGTGTCACGCGGCGCCCGAAGATTGAGCGCGACGTTTGTCGTCGCACCCCAGTAGTAATACGTGCCCGGAGCACCGGCGGTGAAGCGTATCTCCCGTGTTTGACCGGCTTCGATGGTGATTGGGTCGGCGGCGCGTGCTGATCCAGTGGTGCGCGTGTACATTCCGTGAAGAACCAGCGATTCCTTTTCCAGCCGATTCCGCACGATCGCGCGAACCTCGGTGCCCTCCTGGACGCGAATGAGCGGACCAGGAATCTGAAGCGGACCACCCTCGAGCGCAAACGCGAGCACCTTGACGCCGGGATCCGCATCGCGATCCGGATGCCACTCTCCCTCGCGCGTCTCGAGACGAACCGTTAAGGTTGTCCCATCGAGCGAACCTGCGGCGGTGCGGTTGTCGTTGATCGCGATGGTCTCGACTTTTGAAGTTGCCGTTTGAGCCGCGAAAGTTGTTGTGTGCGTGACCGCGCTGACACCGAATGCGAGGAGAAGGAAACCGCAGCGAGCCATATCGTACCTCCCCTGGTGCTCACACCGTCGACGCCATCGATCCGGCCGTCACTCCGACCAGTCGACACGCGCGATGCGACCTTGCGTTCCTGTTGTCCACCCGACCTGGCTGTGCCTGCCGAAGCTGATGGTGTCGAAGCCCTCGGACTCTACCGCGGTCCACGTGCGCCCATCGTCATCCGATCGATCCGCCCCCGACGGGCCGACGGCCAGCCACGATCGCGCGGTGTTTGGAACCGACGCGACCGCCGACCGAAAGCCGGAGAGTCCGCGTTCATGCCCGAGCGTCCAGGTTACGCCGCCATCAGAGGTTACCGCCACGTTGTCGATCGCTTCCCGCTCCTTGCGATAATCGCCGCCAACAATGACGCCGTGGACGGCGTCACGGAAGGCGATCGAGAAAATGCCCGCCGAGTCGCCCGTGGCGAGCGGTGTTCGATGCACTGACCACGTCTTGCCACCGTCGCCCGAATGAAGGACCCGCGCGGCCGAAGTTCCGATCCACACGTCTCGCGTGCCAAACATCGCGACATTTGTTCCGCTCGCTGCGTACGCGCCCTCGGAGGGGAGCGCCTCGGGCAAGGCGCCCGATGGAATGCGCGACCACGTTGCGCCCCCGTCGCTCGTCGTAAAGATCGCGAACTGCCGGTCGACTGAGTCGCTGAACGCGATGCCTCGCGCGGGCGTCCAGAACGCCATCGCGTCGAGAAAGATGCGCGGATCGGTGTTCTTCAGCTGCAGCGTCCAATGCGCCCCGCCGTCCGATGTCTTGTAGATCCTCGATGATTCGCCCGGACCGATGCTGAGCACGTAGGCGTCGCGTTCGCTCACGGCATCGATGTCGCGAAAGTCGAGCTGCGCGGCGTCCGGGACGTGGAGGACCTGCCATGTCCGGCCGCCGTCGACAGTACGAAGCACCGCGCCGTTCGCGCCACTCGCCCACGCAAACATGTTCGAGACGACGCTGACCCCGCGGAGGCGGCCTGTGACTCCGCTGGTCTGCAGCTGCCACCGCGGGCTCGCAGTTGCGCCGGTCAGCAGCGCTCCGCTGACCGCGATGGCGAGCGGCAGAAGCCGCGTTCCGCGGCTGAATTCCAGGGTGAAGAATGGCACGTCGATGGGTGGAGTCTAACTCACCAATTCACCAATTCACCAATTCACTTGTATTCTCTCCCTTATGGCCGCTCACGCTGTGCTCGTTACCGTTTCAGATCGTCCCGGCATGCTGTTTGGCATGACGGGCGTGCTCGCGAATCATCGGGCGAACATCACCTATGTCGATATGCACGGCGGCGGGGCGCTCTCCGACACGTACTTCGAATTCACGCTTCCCGAGAGTGCGGCGTTCGAGCATGTGCTCCGCGACCTGAGGGCAGTGGACGGCGTCGTTCAGGTCGAGGAAACGCCGTCGCTCGTCAAGATCTACGGCAAGCGCATCATCGTCATGGGAGGCGGCGCACAGGTCGGCCAGGTGGCGCTCGGCGCGATCGCTGAGGCGGATCGCCACAATATCCGCGGCGAACGGATTTCTGTCGACACGATTCCACTGGTGGGCGAGGCGGAACTTGCGGCCGCCGTTCGCGCCGTCGTGCGACTGCCACGCGTAAAGTTGCTCGTGCTCGCTGGCTCGCTGATGGGCGGAGAAATCACCCGCGCCGTCGAGGACGTGCGACAGAAGGGGACTTACGTCATCTCGCTGAACATGGCGGGCAGTGTCCCCGATGCCGCCGATCTCGTCGTCAGCGATCCGGTTCAGGCTGGTGTCATGGCGGTGATGGCGATTGCCGACACCGCGAAATTCGATATCGTGCGGCAGCAAAAGCGGAGGTACTAACCGCCATTCAACACCCGACCGCTGACGATCAATCCTGCGGAGAAGATGTTCAGTGCGAGCCAGGACGGGTGCCCGGGCGCGCCCGCGGCAGCATCGAACACAACCCCTTCCTTCACGTTCACGATCACAGGCCCAACGACGCGAAGGACCGCTGCGCCGTTCAGCGTGAGCGCCTGCCGGAAGGATGGCGACGCGAGCGAGCGGTTTCACGGGAACCCCTTGGGCATGTCGTCGGGTCGGGTAACTGTGGCGCGCGAAACTATAGGGTGGGGATCCGCGCATGTCAAACCTAAACGTAGTAATCTCCACGCACACACTCAGGTATTCCTATGAAAGCCACCCTCTGCCTACTTGGCGTGTTACTTCTGTGGGTGCGCGCAGTTCCTCCTCCAGCCGCGCCGCTCAGCTGCGACCTTCACGACTACAAGTCGCAACCGGGTCTGACGGCCATCATTGCCGATAACTACCTCGTGGTGACTTGGAAAGGCGACCGCGAGACTGAGATTCGTGCGCAGTACGGCATCGATGCGGGTCAACCCGTGGTGCGCGATCTCTCGATCCGCAAATCGAATGCGCAATGGACGACGCTCGGCGAGAATCTCACGCCCGAATATCGCATCGTGACGGGGGTGAGGCGAATGTCGACGCAGCAGGCGGATCCACTGCGTGCGGCCGGGATCGACTTGACGCCAGAGGTCATCGCAAAAAACCGCTGGTATGCGTTCTGGGATGCGCCGCTCTTCATTCCCCCGCCGCCCGCCCCCGGTCGCAGCCAGTCAGCGCGCACGCTCGGTCCACCTCGCACCGAGGCGGAAATCCGTCGCGCCACCGCGACGTTCAAAAGCAGTTCGTGCTCGGTGAAGACCGATGGTCATAGCCTGGAAACCACCTTTCCCGGCCTTACCCTGGGAAGCTTCGCCGGCGATCTGCGCTTTACCGTCTATCGCGGCACGAATCTGATCCGGATGGATGCCGTGGCGAGCACGAACGACGAGTGGGTTGCCTACAAGTACGACGGCGGGCTGCGCGGATTCTCGACGACGATCATGCCGCGCGTGAGGTGGCGCGATACCGGCGGCCACGATCAGCAATACGCGTTCGGCGGGGTTCCGAATGAGGCGATCGTGCCTCTCAAGGCGGCGAATCGTGTGCTCGTCGCGGAAGGAAAGAACGGATCGATCGCGACGTTTCCGATGCCGCACACTTTCTTTTTCACGCGCGAAGTCGACACCAATCTCGGCTACGTGTGGTATCGGCTCGACGAGGGAAAGCGATTCGCGTTCGGGGTGCGTCAGGCGGATCGCGAAGAGGTCGCGCAGTATGTCGAGAACTTTGCGCTGTTCAACGCCCCCCCGGGCACGAAGCAGCGCATGGGGACGTACTTCTACGTCAGCTCCGATGCGGCAGAACCTACTCGCCAGGGAGTGCTAGCGTTCACACATAACGATACGTTCAAGCCGGTGCCGGGTTACAAGACGATGGTGAACCACTTTCATTTGCGGTTCACCGAGCGAGTGCGTGCGTCGGGATCCTTCGACACACCGATCCAGGATCTCGCGGCGATGAAATCACTCGGTCTCAACATCATCGGCCTGAGCGATTTCCATGGCGACCTGCACGCGAACGATCCGGGGCAGGTTCGCTTCACCGATCAGAAGGATTATCGCGAGGCGACCCGCCGTGCATCCGATGCGGATTTCCTCGTCACGCCGTGGGAAGAGCCGAGCGCCTTTTTCGGCGGTCACTACAACATCCTGTTTCCTAAAAACGTGTACTGGTCGAAGGTCAGGCAGCCGGGACAACCGTTCACAGAAACAGATCCAGTGTTTGGCAAGGTCTATCACACAGGCAGCGCGGAAGACGTGCAGCAGATGCTGGATGCTGAAGGCGCCTACTGGTATCACGCACACCCGCGAACGAAAGGGACGACAGGGTATCCCGATCTAATCTTCGATAAATCCTGGACCCGGAACGATCGGTATCTCGGTGGCGCGTTCAAGCCGGGGATGGGAATGGACTTGTCGGACACGCGAATGTGTGAATGGCGCTGTTTCGATTCCACCGACACGATGAACAATCTCTACGCCGGTTCCGGTCTTCGTCCGAAATACATCATTGCCGACATCGATACCTATCAGAAGGGCCCCGAGGATGATTTGTACCCGAATTTTCCGGTGAACTATCTCAAGCTGGATCGAGTGCCCGGGCCCGACGAGGACTGGAGCCCAGTTCTGAAGGCGCTTCGTGATGGCGACTTTTTCGTGACGACTGGCGAGATCCTGATCCGTTCGTATGGCGTCGAAGGTAGTGGAGACCGGCGCACGATCACGGCCGACGTGGAATGGACGTTCCCGTTGTCGTTCGTCGAGGTGGTCTGGGGTGATGGCAAGACCATCGATCGCCAGGTCATTCCGGCCACAGACTTGCCAGCGTTTGGAACGAAGCACTTTGCCATTCCATTCGACGCGAAAGGAAAAGCATGGGTGCGGTTTGCCGTGTGGGATTCAGCCGGCAACGGCGGGTTCGTCCAGCCGCTCTGGCTTCGGTAAGTGTTTTCAGGGATACGACATGAAGACTTTCACCATCATCCTCCTTTGTGTAGCCGCGCCGCTGGCCTCAGCCCGTGCACAGCAGCAAGTCAACCCGGATGCAGCTACCATCGCCGACTTCAACAAGCGTGTCGAAGCGTATGCCGCGCTTCACGACAAAGTCGACGCGATGTTGACGGAGCCGTCAACGGATGGCCGGCCGGAGGCGGTCGTAGAGCATCAGCGTGCGTTTGCGAAGTTGATGCAACAGGAGCGGCCCAACGCCCACGCCGGCGACATCATGACCAAGCCAATGCGCAACGTCGTCCGCCGGCTGCTCGCGGGGGTGTTTCGTGGGCCGAATGGCCGCGAGATCAAGCACGCCATCCTGGATGAGTACATCGGGAATTTCGCCCTGCGAGTCAATCAGCCTTATCCCGACAGCGTGCCGTTCTCGACGGTACCGCTCGCGATTCTCCAGGGCTTACCGAAGCTGCCCGATGCGCTCGCCTATCGCTTTGTCGGCGACCGGCTGATCCTGCTCGATCAGCATGGACGGCTGGTTGTTGATGTGATGGAAAAGGCGTTTCCCTGATGCTCCCGGCTTCGGCAGACTGAGTCCGAAGCCGGGAACCATTGAACCTCTCGCCTAGTTGATCGCGAAGCAGTACAGTTTTCCCGCGCCCCCAGTCGCCACCAAATCCGGCTGACTACAGCCGCGTGATGGGTGGGCCGAGTTCCACGAGGTATTGCCTCCACCCGTGCGATCGAAGTGACCGACCTGTGCCCGGCCGCCGCCACTGGCGTTGCTGGTCCAGTTGGAACACGTGTGATCCTGTCCGTCGGTATACGCGCGGCCGTCCGGCTGAGAGCCGGTCAGAATGTCGTGCTCGTTTGGCGTGGACCCCGCGCCGTTGATCGGTTCCCCCTTCTCACTGAACACCGTCGTCCGCGAGAGGTTGTTGCCCATGCGCGCCTGCTCGATCGTGTCGCCGTGCAGATCGGCCACATCCTTCGCGATCGGCGCGGCGGCCCTGCCGTTGTGCCAAGGTCCATTGCCAATCCGATCCCTGGCGTTGACCGCAGCCTGTCCGCCTGATGCACCCGCGCTGAGATACGCGTGCCACGTCTTACTGCCCACGCCGGCGGCGGTTGCGAGTGCCTGGCAGTGTGCATCGGCACCCGCCAAACCGCCGAGGTTCGCTCCATCACCCTTGCCCACGCTCGTCACGAAGAACGACATCGGTGGCGGTGGCGTTCCGGCTCGACCGCCGGGCTGTTGTCCCGCGGGCGGCTGCCCTCCCGGTGGCGGTGCCGGTGTTGTCGGTTGCTGCGCGAACACTAGTCCTGATACTGCGACAAGCGCCAGCACCATGGCTCGAAATACACGCTGTGTGCGATCCATATCTACTCCCCCTGGGCGGTGATTCTAGCGAACTGACGCGGACAAGGGAAAAGGGAAAAGGAAAGCTGGAAGCTGGAAGCCTGGAAGCTGGAAGCTGGAAGCTTGAAGCTTACACCCGCGTCTTCTTCCACCGACCGCGCCTGAACAGGATCGCGGTCACGACAGCCAGGGTCGAGTACGCGATCGTCAGAGCCATGAACACGCCGCGAGCGCCGAAGCCGGCGTGTGATGAGAGCCACCAGGCGAGTGGAATCTCCCACAACCAGAAGACGAAGAGATTGATGATGGTGGGGGTCCACGTATCGCCGGCGCCATTGAATGCCTGCGTGAGGACCATGCCGTACGCGTAGAACACAAACCCCAGGCTCACGGTTCTGAGACAGCCGACGGCAAATGGCTGGACGTTCGGGTCAGTCGAAAAAAAGGCTGCAATGTACGGCGCACCGATCAGAAACGCGACACCCACGGCGCCGAGAAAGATCATGTTGTAGAGCGCTGCCGTCCATACGGCTTGCTCAGCTCGATCCGGTCGGCGCGCGCCGAGATTCTGGCCGACCATGGTCGCGGCGGCATTGCTCAGGCCAAAGGCGGGAAGCAGCGCGAACATGATGACGCGAATCCCAATCGTGTAACCGGCGAGTGCGTCGCTGCCAAAGACGGACAGAATCCTCACCAGTCCGATGTAGCTCGCTGTTGCGATCAGAATCTGAATCGTTCCTGAACCAGACAGGCGAATCACGCTGCGCATCAACGCGAAGTCCAGTCGCAGATGCCGGGCGTTCAAGCGAACGCGACTGCGGCCGGTAAACAGAATCGCGAGCTGGCACGCGACCGCCGTGCCGCGGCCGAGATTGGTGGCGACGGCCGCGCCCATCACGCCGAGTTGCGGAAACGGTCCGAGTCCGAAGATGAAGCACGGACCGAGAATGATATTGAGAATGTTGCCGATCCAGAGGACGCGCATGGCGATCGCGGCATCGCCCGAGCCGCGAAACACCGCGTTGAGCATGAACAGAAGCAGGACGGTTGCGTTTCCGCCGAGCATCACGCGCGTGAAGCCGACGCCCGATTCGACGACCTGATCCGACGCGCCCATGACGGTGAGCAGTCGCGAGGCATTTGGCGCCGCCACCGCCGCGATCGCGAGCGCGACGACCAGCCCGAGAATCACAGATTGGCCGGCCGCGCGCGACGCGCCTTCCGGATCGTGCTCGCCGGTTCGACGGGCGACGAGCGCCGTCGCTCCGATCGAGAGCCCCATTGCCGCGGTGTAGATGATCGTCAGCATCGATTCGGTGAGGCCGACGGTGGCGACGGCATCGGCGCCGAGATGCGCGACCCAGAAGACGTCAGCGACGGCGAAGATCGATTCCATCGCCATCTCCATCACCATCGGGACGGCGAGCATGATGACAGCGCGCCCCACCGGGGCGGTCGTGTAGTCGAGATGCGATCCCCGCAGTGCCTCCCGGATTGTGGCCAGGAGGCCGCTCGCGTGCGCGGGATCGTCAGTGTTGACCGGCGGAGGAGTGTTCATCGCAGGGGCGACCCACTATACCCCCGGAAAAAACCGTAAAAGGTGGCTGGCACCTTTCCCTGAAAGGTGCCAGCCACCTTTTACGGGATGCGAAAGTCACAAAAACTGTTGAATCAGGGATTTGGCGACAAAAACGTGGGGTTCGGCGAGCGGGTGCGGACCCGCTCCGGAGTGAGCGAGTGAGGCGACTAGGATTCGGTGCGGACGACGCTGCCGTCCGTAGTCCATCGCAGGAACGCCGAATTGACGAGCAGATCGATCACGCGGTCACATGACATGTGATCCAGTCCTAACAAGCGCGCGGCCTGTGGCGGCGTCAATCGCAGCCCCGGCATCTCGTTGAACTCGGCGCGCACCCGTTGAAGCAACAGTGTTAGGTCCATGCCGTTCACTGAAGCAAGGGTTAGGCCATTTGCCCATTCTTCCGTGAATTCCCGGCGATTCTGCGATAACCGCCGCGATAGCTCGCTTGATAAATGCACCGATGGCGACAATCGCGTAGGGATAGACGACCCGTGCGACATCGTTGTCGCTTCGTTCGTGCGGCACCGTGACTTCGATGAGATACTCAGCGGTCTGATTCGAGACGGATGATTGCAGATTCGAGCGACGAGATGGGTGACACGGTCGTTCTGGTTACCGAAACGGAGTTTCATCGCGCGCCGGATGTCTTCAAATCGGCCGCTGTGAAATGTCTCGCAGTGCCCGGCGACGAAGCCACGCTGGCACGCGCAGTAGAAAAGCACGGCACGCAGTACGTGATCGTCGGATCGGTCAAGTACTCGGGCGCCATCTACGACGCCCTGTCGCAAGGCGGCGTCATCGCACGCTTTGGTGTTGGCCACGACGGCATCGATAAAGAGAAAGCAACCGCCGCCGGCGTGCTCTGCACGAATACTCCCGGCGTGCTCGACGAGTCGGTGGCGGAGCTTGCGATGCTGCTCATCCTGGCGGCCGCCAGACGGCTGCCAGCGTTAGACGCCGAGATGCGCGCGGGGACATGGAACCTGGGACCGTCGGGTATCGAGCTTCGTGGTAAGACACTGACGGTGATTGGCGGTGGCCGGATCGGGCAGGCGACGGCGCGCATTGCCTCGGCCGGCTTCGGCATGCGGACGATCGGCTTCCGTCGGACCTCCCGCGCTGACGCCCCCGGCTTCGACTCAATGGCCGCCGATTTTGCGTCTGCTGTCGGCGATGCGGATTTTGTGAGCCTGCACATCAACGCCGAGCCCGCTAACCACCAGTTTCTCAATCGCATGCGACTGAGCCTGATGCCTGCGCGAGCGTGGCTTATCAATACCGCGCGCGGATCGGTCGTCGATGAGAACGCACTGTATGACGCGCTCGCAGAAAAGCGTCTGGCAGGGGCGGCACTCGATGTGTTCGATCGTGAGCCGTATGTGCCGGCCGATCCGTCACGCGACTTGCGCACGCTGCCCAACGTCGTTCTGGCTCCGCACGTCGGCAGTCATACACGCGAGGCAAATCGCGGCATGGCTGAGCGCGCGCTGCAGAACATCATGCGGGCTCAGGCCGGCGATTTCGCGGCGATGGATTTGTTGAACCCGACAGTGATCGCGGGTCGGGAGCGCTGATTTCCTTCCGCCTAAAGGTGGAAGCTAGCAGGATCTCACCGTCTCAACAGTCGCAACTCACCGGCAGCAGCGCGACGAGGCTCATGCTGCTGAAGATTCGAGGCAGTGCGATTGAGCGATGCGATCGACATTGCCAGGCTGGGCGCAAGCAGCGTCAGCAGGCGTGCATGATCGTCGCTGAACGCCTCCGGTGTCGCCGCATAGAGTGAGATCACTGCCAGGACGTTGCTCTCATGAACCAGCGGCACCGTCAACGACGACCGCAACGGTGGAGCCACCGTGCCCACGCCTGATCCGAGATCGATTCCCGGATCTCCATTCAACACGAACCGTCGATGCGCGGCCGACCAGCCGGCGATGCCGGTGCCAAGTGTCACTCGCGCGCCGCGTAGCGCAGCCGCGTGCGCACCATCCGCATACTGGACGGTTACCGCATCGTGTTTTTCGTCGTAGACAAAGATGGCCATCGAGCTGCACGGCACGACCTGCCGCAACATCATCCAGGTCAACGCGCCGACGTCCCCAATCGTGGCTTCGCCGGAAACCGCGCGGGCGAGGCTCGCCACTGCCAGGACTTCACTCGTCGCTGCTTCGATACCCGCCGATGCATCGACAGGCTCCAGCTTCGGCGACTTCGCGTCGCCAAATGTTCTAGCCACCGAAGGCATCGAATCAGCTGCCGGCATGATCCGTTCGTAAACCCGGAGGAACGTATCGACGATCGCGGGGTCATACATCGTGCCGCGCCGCTCCATCAGAATGGCCAGCGCGTCGGCGTCCGACATCCGTCGGCGATACGGACGATCCGAGGTCAGCGCATCGAAGCAGTCGACGACCGAGAGAATGCGGGCGCCGATTGGAATGGATTCCCCGGCAATGCGATCCGGATAGCCGGTGCCATCCCAGTTCTCGTGGTGGTGACGAACGATCGGAACAACCGGGTAAGGAAAATCAATCGCCGAGAGAATCTCCGCGCCAATCGGTGCGTGCAGTTTCATCTTCTCGAACTCGGCAGGCGTCAGCTTGCCCGGCTTGTTGAGGATGTGCTCTGGCACAGCGATCTTTCCCGTGTCGTGCAACAGCGCCGCCGCTTCGATCGCTTGCAGCGTGTTGTCGTCGGTTATGCCCATCTCTCGCGCCAGCGCGAGCGCCGCAATCTGCACACGCCTGATGTGGCCATGTGTGACTTCATCTTTCGCGTCGATGGCGGTCGCGAGCGTTTCGACTGTCGACAAGTACAGCCGGTTGAGCGCGATGACGTGCCCCTTGGCATCCTCAACCCGTCCGAACGACGATCGCATGGTGAGGTAGAAAATCAGCAGTAGCGGCGGAATCAGAGTGAGCGCTGAGAAGTGAACCATCTGCAGCGCCACGACGAGCAGAAGCGCGACACACGCGCCAGCCGCATACCCCGGTCCCAGCCAGAGGAAATGTTCCACCCAGACGGCGCGAGGAGGCCGCTTCTTCGCAAGCGCAATGGCCGTCGCGGTTAGACCGCTGTTGATCGCGAAATAGCTGCCCGCGAACGCGATAAGCGGCAGGATCAGTCCGGACGAGGCGGTGCCGTTCGGAAAGAGCGGCTTGCCACCTGCGAACAAGAAGAACAGCTGACCCGATAACCAGACCGACAAGGCCAGGTTGCCGAAATTGAAAATCGTCTGCACGCGTGTCAGCTTTCGCTGCCACGCGATGAGAACGCTGTCGGCGGCTAACGTAATCGCGCCCGCCTCCGGTCCAAACAGGAGCACAGAGGCGAACACGAACATCTCCGACGGCGAGAAATGCGCTTCAACCGATGGGATCTTCAGCGTGAATCGGCCGCTGACCAGCGTAAGGGCAGCGAAGAGCAGGAACTCAACACGCGGGATACCGTGACGGAAGAGCGAGAAAAAGCAATAGCCACCAAGCGACAGCCCGACGGCCGACACCGTCGCGATATAGATCTGCGCCGATCGTGAGAGAGAGCTTGGCGGCTTGTTGCTCACAGCTGACTAGTGCCCGCCTCCGACGGCCGCGTCGCCCCACACGACATGGTTGGAGTCGGTGTGCTCCATGTCTCCCCACACCACGTGCTGGCCTGACGGGGACCGAATGCTGTCGCCCCAGACCACATGATAGTTATTGGTCCAGTCCGCGACGTCTCCCCACACGACATGGTTCGCCGGAATCTGTGCGATCGGATTATTCAGGCCGAGTAGATTGAGCACGCCAGTTTCGGACGAATCGGCCTGCACGAACAAAACACTCAGATCGACCAGTCCAAGCAGCCGGACGCCGGTTCGATCGTAAATGCGATCGATCATCGTGCCGGTGTCGCGGAACGTCGCACCGCTCGAGGTGCCGAGCAGACCGTCGACTGTATTCAGCAGCGACGCGACGAGACCCGTGGTCGCAATTTTCTGTGACTGCGGAAAATTCACCAGGCCCGAGCCCGCGCCGACCAGCCCACCGTTCGGCATGAACGTGGCGCCCATTTGCAGCGCTACCTTGACCTGGCCGGGCGTCATGAATGGATTGGCGTCGAGCAGCAAGGCGACACCGCCGCTGACGACCGCGGTCGCCATGCTGGTTCCGGTCAGCCGGAAGTACGAGTTCTTGGCTGACCCGGCGATATGCCACGACGGATAGTTCTTCGAGAGATACGATCCCTGCGCTTCGAGCGACACGATTCGCGTGCCGGGAGCGACCACGTCCGGTTTCACCGCCAGGTCGTACCGAGTTGGGCCCTTCGAACTGTAGGCCGCCACTGTGTCGTCGGAGCGCGTGACGGTGCCAGCCGTGTCAATCGCACCGACGGTGATGGCAAACGGCGAATTGCCCGGAGACGTGATGCCGCCGAGCACGGGCGCACCGCTTGATGTCACCCCATAGTTGCCCGCGGATGCGACGACGACGACGCCCGCTTGGACGGCGCGCGCAACCGCCTGGCAGAGCGGATCGATCGCCGCCGGCTCGGACACCGCATGTCCGAGCGACAGGTTGATCACGCGGATGCCGTACCTGGTGCGGTTCGCGATCGCCCAGTCGATGCCGGCGATGACGTCGCTGGTGTATCCGACTCCCGTCGCGCCGAGCACGCGCACGTCGATCAGGTTCACACCTGGCGCGCTGCCACCGGCAAACGCTGTAGTCACATACTTCGGCGCTGTTGTATTTCCGCCGATGATTCCCGCCACATGCGTCCCATGTCCGTAGGGATCCCCGGTGGTCGGTCCTTCCCACGACACAAGATTCACACGAGCAATGACGCGTGAGTCGAGTGCAGAGTGAGGAGCGATGCCAGAGTCGACGACAGCGACCCCGATTCCCGATCCGTTGTACCCGGGTGTGGCCAGCAGTCCCAGCAGTCCGCCGCTGCCTTGCCACATCGCGCTCGCGCCGGTCACCTTGTTGGTGATCGCCATGTCGGAGACGACGACGGCGTCGGCGGAAATATGGGCGAACGCGGAGTCACGCGACATTGCGTCGAACTCCGCGCGCGAAACCTCGAGTGCGACCGCTCCTTGGAGCTCGCGTCGAACGACGCCGCGGAGCCGGCCGCGGATCGATCCGAGATCTCCGTCGGACGCGGGCTGAACGATCAGGCGAATGCGGTCAGCGGCGACGTTCGCGAGATCGCCCGATAACGTGGGCCGTCGCTGACCTGCCGGGTGAGCCGGAAGCCCGGTCAGCAGGCACAGAATGACGGCAATGAAGAAAAGCGGACGACGCGACATGCTTTCAAGACCCTTTCTTCTTGGGGTTCAACAACACCGTCGAGCGCGCCCCGCCACCAGCGCGTAGTGCACGCGGGTCGACAGGGCGAGAGCTCGTCCGCAAGAATTGGTCCCGTTTTGAAACATTAGAGGCCGTCGGGCATAAACGTATAAATATCTCATTTATAAGCATTTATGGATTTGTGCCTGCGCGTTACATTCCTCGTACGTGTTCCGTTTTAGACCTGCGCAAACAGCAAATCTGGCGGATCGAACAAGTAAGTAAATTTGAATCAGTTGGTTACGCGTCAGTGTGCTGTTTCAGCGCACTCGATCACGGAAGGGAACACGCTGATAAGGGGTAACCAGGAGTGCGCAGGACGCGGTGTTGTCTTAACGGAAGACTCCGGCGCGTATTGATCACGTTCGATGAATTGCGCCGACGATTCAATGAATCGGCAATTTCAAACCTCAGGAGTATGGCACACGAGTTGCGCCTCGGGCAGCATGACCAAGCCAAGGCGGAAGGATAACGGAGCAGCACAGAACGTCGGACGCACAATCGCGGCCACTGTGGACCGTGACGTTCTCGCACAGCGCGCGTACGAGTTGTATCTCGCGCGCGGTGCTCAGGACGGTCGCGATCTCGATGACTGGCTGGCGGCGGAGCGTGAACTCCAGGAGCGACGGGCGCTGCAGCTCCCGCGACAGTAGCTCAGAAAACTTTTCCGCCGAGGGGAACCTCGGAGTTTGGCGCCAACAGGATCACGGCGCCCTCACGGTCCGGTACGCCGAGTGTCAGGACGTCGGACATGAAAGGACCAATCTGTCTCGGCGGAAAGTTCACCACCGCGACGACCAGCCTGCCAATCAAATCTCCTGGCTGGTATACGTGATCATGGGTGCCTCGGATGAGCTGGTGCCTTCGCAGTTGATGTTCAACGTTCAATGCTCAATGTTCAAGCGCGCATCGGCTGTTCCGGCTGGGAATACAAACACTGGCGCGGCGACTTCTACCCGACCTCGATCTCACGTCCGAAGTGGTTCGAGCACTACGCACAGATTTTTGACACGGTTGAAATCAACAATACTTTCTATCGACTGCCAGAGCGCAGCACCTTCGCTGCGTGGGCCGAGCGTGCGCCACGCGGATTTCTCTACAGCGTCAAAGCGAGCCGCTTCCTGACGCATATGAAGAAGCTGAAGGATCCCGAGGAACCTCTCGATCGACTGTTCAGTCGGATGACGGCGCTGGGTGACCATCTCGGCCCTGTTTTGTACCAGCTTCCGCCGGGATGGAAGCTCGACCGTGATCGTCTGGAGCATTTCCTGCAGGTGCTTCCACACGGCTTCCGCCATGTCATGGAGTTCCGCGATCCGGGTTGGTACTCGGACGATGTGATGCGAATGCTGGAACGGAACGAGGTGGCACTCTGTCTTCATGACATGCGAGGGTCCGCGACCGGCCGGCAGCGTGTCGGCCCGTTCGTGTATGTGAGATTCCATGGGGCGAGCGGGACGTACAACGGCAGTTATTCCGACGCGCGGCTGTGCGACTGGGCGACGTGGCTCGCCGCTGAACGACGCGCCGGCGTTGACGTTTACGCGTATTTCAACAATGACGTTGGTGGCCATGCCCCTCGAAATGCTCTCACCCTGCGGCGACTGATGGAGGACATGCAATGAATAGCCAGCAGAAATTCCTGCTTGGCGTGGCAGCGGGCGCAATCGGCGCCCTTGTGGGCCGGCAACTTGCGCGAGGAACTCGACGAATCGACTTCACCGGGCGCGTCGTCGTGATTACCGGCGGGTCCCGAGGACTGGGTCTCGTTCTGGCTCGGCAACTGGCGTCCGAAGGCGCGCGGTTGTGTCTGCTGGCGCGCAATGAGGACGAACTCGGTCGTGCCGCCGCGCAGTTCCCGCCAGGCGTCGAGGTCATGACGCTTCGCTGCGACATCCGTCGTCGTGGCGATGTCCGTGCCGCAGTCGACACGATTCTCGATCGGTGGGGCGTGATCGATGTGTTGATCAACAACGCCGGTGTGATTCAGGTAGGACCGCTGGAGCACATGACGACCGGCGATTTCGAGAATGCGATGGCAACGCATTTCTGGGGGCCGCTGCATCTGATGTTCGAGATCGTTCCCTCGATGCGACGTCGAGGCTTCGGCCGGATCGTGAACATCTCGTCAATCGGCGGACGCGTCGCCGTGCCGCATCTCGCACCGTACTGCGCGAGCAAGTTTGCGCTGGCTGGTCTCTCCGACGCGGTCCGCACGGAGCTCGATCAGTACGGTATTCGTGTGACCACGGTCGCGCCCGGGTTAATGCGCACCGGTTCACCGGTGAACGCTGACGTCAAAGGACAGCACGAAGCGGAGTATGCGTGGTTTGCCATTTCCGATTCGCTTCCGGGCATCACGGTGTCGGCGGAAAAAGCCGCACACCAGATCGTCGAGGCCTGCCGCTACGGTGATTCCGAATTGACGATTTCGCTCGCAGCCAAAGCGGCGATCGTCGCCAACCATCTCGCTCCTGGCGCGATCGCGCATGCATTGACGATGGTCAACGGCTTTTTGCCAGGCCCGAACGATGCGAGCGGCGACCGGGGTAAACGCGGCAGGGAGAGCACCTCGAAGTGGGCCCCCTCGGCGGCGACAGTGCTCACCGACAAGGCAGCGGTGGTGAATAACGAGGTATGACTCTATCGGGATCCGTTGTCCGGGATCCGGGTGTGTGCAAATGGCGCGATCTTCAGACCGCGCCATTTACGGATTTGTCGCGCGTTGCTCGACGCTCTGTTTGAACTGCTTGAGGTCTTCTCGAATCTCCGTTGCCGCGTCACTGCCAACAAGCCTCACGATGGCCGCGCCAAGCTTGCCGCCTGGCGGACTGTACTGAAGGCGCACTCTCACGCGCGTGCCGCGTGCCGCACCGAGATCGTCGAAGTGCACCGATCCGGCGCTGACGACGTCAGAGCCTTCAATCGATTGCCACCCGATCAGCTTGTTCGGAACCTCGTTGATGATTTCGGCGTTCCACTCGACGGACGTGTTGGCCGGTCCCTTTGCGCGCCAGCGCGACAGCGTGTCAGTGATGCGTTCGACTGACTCGAGGTGACGCATCACGCGCGGCAGATTCTCCAGGTTGCGCCAGAAGCGGTAGAGGATCTCGACCGGCTGATTGATCGTCACGCTCTCGTCGACGATCACCCCCGCGCTGCCGCCGAGCGCGCGCCGCGTGTCCTGCCCGGTGCCCGCAGTGTTGATGCCGAAGAGCTCATAGGTGTCGCAGTGCCCGGACGCGCCGCGTCGGACCAGCAACCCGCCGAACGCGGCCATCATCCATCCCGCCGCACCACGTCGTCTCGTGAGCCCGTACGCCGCGAGTCCCATGCCCGCGGCGATGGACAGCCAGCGCTCTGCTTGGCTGATGTTCTGGCCCGCTCGAACGCGTGCCTCTTTCACGTCCTGAGGAAACTCGAGCTCCATGAAGGTCATAAGGTTATATGGTCGGAGTCCAGGCCGGCGAATCACTTGCTGGGAACGACTCCTCTGATGCGTTCGCGACAATGTCGGGCGTACGCCAGCCGCGATCCTTCAGCCGTCGATCGATCCAGTTCCGCGCGACCCCCAGGTCGCGGCGGCCCATCATCGCACGAACGCTCAGCACGGTGCCGGCGGCAGCGAGCAAGCCGCCCGTAACCCCTCGGCGCCTCGCGCCGAACGACGTCAGCGCTGCACCGCACAGAAGCGCCATCCATCGCTCCTGATCGTAGTTGGACAGTTTTGTCGCAAGACTCGGTTCATCCCAAACGCTTTTATCACTACGCGGCAATATCAGGTTCAACGGTTCGTCCGCCATGGCAACGTCCTTTCCCGGTGTCGTCCGGTTCGCCAATGGTGCACAAGATGTGCCCAGCTTGCATGAGACAGGGGACAAGGCAAAAAAGGAAAAGGGAAAAGGGAAAAGGGAAGGGGCAAAGCGATAAAGGACGCAAGAGGCGGCTCAGCCGCCGTGGAGGCGGTGTTTGGTTTTCGAACAACAGCGTCACGATTGCGCGGGCGCGTCACCTGCCGCATACGTCGCCAGATAGCGTTTGAGCTTGAGCTTGCGTCTGGCGCTTTCGCTGGTCATCGATCGAACGACACCAAAGACAGGACGTTCGGGCCACGGTCGATCGTACATGCCCAGAACCCACGCATAACTCGCAGACGACACAGGGTCGCGGCCGTCGAGCGAGTATCGATTCATCAGGTGTTCCATTATGCCGAGTGCGTCTGCGGGTGTGTCGGACCACTCCAGGATCTTCTTTCCCCACAACATACGCATGTATCCATGGAACCATCCTTCGCGTTTCAACTGGTTCATCGGCGCATTCCACACGGCATCGTGCGTCGTCGCGCGATCGAATGTGTCGAGGTCGTAGACGTGCGTCCGCGGGTCGGACTGATGGCATTCGAGCGTCCGGCGGGCCCATTGCGGCAATGTGTCATAGGAGCCGTAGTCCGGCACATAGTGCGCCCCGTTGTATGCGAGTTCGCGCCAGACGACGAGCTGATCGAGAAACGCTTCAGCAGAACGGGATGTGTTCCACCACCCGTCGCGCGCTCCGCGCGCTGCCGACGACAACCTGCGCGTCGTCCATCGCTCTGCCGTCATGATCGAGGCAAAGACGTCGTGCGCGGAGATGTGGCCAAAATGCAGGTAGGGGGACAGCCGGCTGGTCACATCGAGATCAGGATGGTTGTGATCGTCAGCATACCGCCGGAGATGCTGCTGGATGAATTGATGAAGCCTCGACGCCGCGCGCTTGGACCCACCCTGAATCTCGACTGGAGATACCGTGTGATCGATTGGAAGCGTCCGGGCGAACGTGCGCGGGGCCCGAAGCGCGTTGGCTTCCAGCGCAGGCCAGCGCTTGATGATGTGAGACGGCAAACCTCGACGCGCAGCAGTCGGTGGTAGAGCCTGCAACGGCTCAGCGTCGGGAAAGTCCTGAAGATGTTGGCGTAGCGAGCGCTGAACGAAGGCTCGATAGCCGCGCGCGCTGGGGAAAGCGCGGCCGTGCGCAGCGAGCGGGATCAATCCGTTCGAGTCGACCGCCTCCAATCGGCAGTCGACCTTTCGCGCTGCTGCGTCGAGCATGCGTGGAATGAAGAAGCCCGGATACCAATCGGTCACGACTGCCGCGGCATGCAGACTCAACGCGTGGAGCAGTCCCCGCGCGTCACCGGCGCGTCTCTCGACATATGGGTAATACACGCCGCGCGACTTCGCCGTTGCTTTGACGTTATCGGCCATCCCTTCGAGGACGAACGTGTGAAGCCGATCGCTGGCCCAGCGATAATCGCAACGCAGCGCTTCGAGGATGATCAGCGGACGGCCGAGTTCCCGGGCGAGCTCGACCGCTCGCTGGAGCCCGAAATTGAATCGTACCCGCCGCGCCGTAATCATCCAATAGACGATGAACTGTCGCCGCGGGTCGGCTGCGAGATTGTTGAGCGGGTGAATGCGCGATGCTGGCACTGCCGACAAAGTTGGAGTGTCCCTTCCCTCCGGCGTCCCCGACTGTTGAGAAGTGAAACGGAAACAGTGGAGCCGACCGACCCAAGTTGACGACCAGCGTGGAAAAGAACGCGAGCTCGGCGGGTTGACAGGCCCGGTCCTTCCATGTAACTATAAATCCGGATTAACGGATGGATCAGGATGCCCGCTACCGCTGAGATTTTCGACGACCTCAGCACGCTGTCGGATGCGACGCGCAGCCGGATGCTGCTGCTCCTTGAACGTCACGAACTGACCGTATCGGAGCTCTGCACCGTGCTGCAGTTACCCCAGTCGACAGTGAGCCGCCATTTAAAGACGCTTGCTGACGCCGGCTGGGTTGCATCCCGGCGTGACGGCACGAGCCGCTACTACACGCTCACGCTCGATGATCGGGAAACTCACGTGAGGCGGCTTTGGGCGCTGCTCCGGGATCAGGTGAGTCTTACTGCTGGCGCCGATCAGGATGCGCGGCGACTGAAGAACGTCCTGGCGCGGCGGCAATCGAAGTCGCAAGAGTTTTTCGAAAGCACCGCGGGCCAGTGGGACAAGGTCCGCGCGGATCTCTTCGGTGCCGGTTCGTATTTGCAAGTTCTGCCGGCCCTGATAGACGAACGCTGGATCGTGGGGGATCTCGGATGCGGCACCGGCCAGGTCGCGAGTGCCCTGGCGCCGTTTGTGGCGCGATTGATCGCCGTCGATCGATCGGGAGAAATGCTCCAGGCGGCGCGGCGGCGATTACGCGATCTGCCAACAGCGGAAGTTCGACGCGGAGAGCTCGAGGCGCTTCCCGTCGCCGATGGTGAGCTGGATGCCGCAACCTTGATTCTGGTACTGCATCATCTTCCCGATCCGTCGGCGGCACTGGCTGAAGCACATCGGGTTTTGAAGACCGGTGGCCGGCTTGTGATCGCCGACATGCTGCCCCACGATCGAGAAGAGTACCGTCAGCAGATGGGCCACGTATGGCTCGGATTCAGCGAGGAGCAAATGCAGCGACTGCTCGTCGCCGCGGGCTTCGATCGCGTTCGCATCACGGCGCTGCCCGTGAACGCTAGTGCAAAAGGCCCGTCATTATTCGTGGCAACAGCGTCCAAGACAGATAAAAAATGAAGGGGATTGAAATGCCAACTGCAGTTCGAGAGGTTCACGCGTTTGACGAGGCCACGAAAGTGGGCCGCGAGCCATTCAAGGTCAAAGACCTTCAGCTCGCCGAGTACGGGCGCAAGGAGATTCGCCTCGCCGAGCAGGAGATGCCCGGCCTGATGGCGCTGCGCGAACGCTACAAGGGGAAGAGCCCGCTTGCCGGCGCGCGGATTATGGGCAGCCTGCACATGACGATTCAGACCGCGGTGCTGATCGAGACGCTCGTCGAACTTGGCGCCGACGTCCGCTGGGTCTCGTGCAACATCTTCTCGACGCAGGATCACGCGGCTGCGGCAGTTGTGGTCGGACGGCCGGAAACCGGTGGCACGCCGGAAAATCCACGAGGAACGCCGGTGTTTGCGTGGAAAGGTGAGACGCTGCCGGAGTACTGGTGGTGCACGAGCGAGGCGCTGATGTGGCCAAATGGCAAAGGACCCACGCTGCTCGTCGACGACGGCGGCGATGCGACGCTGCTGGTACACAAGGGTGTCGAGTTCGAAAAGGCAGGGAAAGTTCCGGCGTTCAACGCCGACGCCGAGCCTGAGGAGTGGGGCGTGATTCTCGAGCTGTTGCGCGAGGAGCAGAAAGAGAACCCGCAGCGGTGGACGAAAGTGGCAGCCGAACTGCGCGGCGTCAGCGAGGAGACGACGACCGGCGTCCACCGGCTTTACGAAATGATGAAATCCGGCACGCTGCTGTTCCCGGCAATCAATGTCAACGATTCGGTGACCAAGAGTAAGTTCGACAACATCTACGGATGCCGTCACTCGCTCGTCGATGGCATAAACCGCGCGACCGACGTGATGCTCGGCGGAAAAGTCGCGGCCGTGTTCGGATTCGGTGAAGTGGGAAAGGGCTGCGCCCAGGCACTCCGCGGTCAGGGTTGCCGCGTGATCGTTGCCGAGATCGATCCCATCTGTGCGCTACAGGCAGCGATGGAAGGTTTCGAGGTGAAGACCATCGACGACGTCATCGAAAAAGCCGACATCTTCATCACCGCGACGGGCAACTTGAACATCATCACCGCCGCACACATGGCGCGGATGAAGGACAAGGCGATTGTCGGTAACATCGGCCACTTCGACAACGAAATCGACATGGCCGGCCTGAAGAAAGTGAAGGGGATTCAGCGGATCAACATCAAGCCGCAGTACGACGAGTATCGATTCCCTGACGGCCACAGCGTGATGGTGCTTGCCGAAGGCCGCCTGTTGAACCTCGGCTGCGCCACCGGTCATCCGAGCTTCGTGATGTCGGCGTCGTTCACCAATCAGGTGATCGCGCAGCTCGAGTTGCACCAGCACAACGACAAGTATCAGAAGAAGGTGTACATCCTGCCGAAACACCTCGACGAGGAGGTTGCCCGGCTGCATCTCGGCCACCTCGGCGTCAAGCTCACGACGCTGTCGAAGGAGCAGGCTGATTACATCGGCGTTCCGGTCGAGGGACCGTATAAGCCGGAGCACTACCGCTACTGAATTCTTGCCAAGGGAAAAGGGACAAGGGAGAAGGGAATTTGACTTCTCCCTTTTACCGTTGCTGGATTGCACTCTTCATCGAGCGCAGTATTCCCTCCATCGAATCCCGGCTGCGGCGCTGAACGATCGATCGCACCAGGGTTCGCGTGAAGCTGGTCAACGATCGTGTCCGCACGCGGTTCATCGACACCATATAAAACCCCGACGTCCCATCGTCAAAGGCGCACGTCAGACCAAGACCCGCGTCGAAATAGTGGGCGGCATAGATCTGCTTGGTGGCGATCAGGCCAGGGCGAGGTGCGCCCGCCGGTGCCGGGTAGAGTGACAGGTGCGTGACCCGCGTGACGGGCCGATTGATGTCGTCCTTGCTCCAATACAGCAGGTCCTCGGTCCCGTCCAGGCGCGCAGCCGGAAACTGCTTCAAGTGCCTCATGAATTCAGGCGATAGCCTTTCGAAATCGCCAAACGCCTGGAACAGAATCTTGAACTCATCGGCGACATCGAGCGGCGTCGCTTTGTTTCGGTAATCACCGAGGGTTCCGTTCGCAAGATACGCGTTGGCGTTGCCGGCGAGCAGCTGTCGCCACAGGTCTCCGGCCTGCTGTTTCCAGTTCGGTGCGCTCCAGTTCACATCGCGTGCGAACCGTTCCATGTCGCGCGTCGACAGGCGCACGCCGCAGTCCCCGGGCTTGCAGGTTCGAATGGTCTCGAGATCGTAGTCTTCAAAGTGGAGCTCACGAAGATCGTCTGCCACCGGCGTCGTGCTGAATTTCCCCGTCTCCATGACCACGTCGCTGGTCTTTACGTTTGAAGTACTTCTGTAGCGCGCGAAGAGCTGTGCCTGCGACCCCATGATCCGCACGGCGCCGACGATCGCCACTTCACGGCGATCGGTGTCGAGCACTTTGGCGATCGGTTCGCCGCGATCGAGCCGCGCCAGTTCCGAGTTGGTGAACGCGGCGGTTGCGCGAAGCAACGCATGCGCCGGATTGGCCGTGGCTTGAGATCGCGCCACCCCGGACGCAAGCGTCGCCATCAGCAGACTGAGAATGCCGGCAATTCCCAGGCGTTTTTGCATGCGGTTTGGATGCGATAGTCTACACTGTCACCGTTGACTAAGCGCCCCGATGTGCCGATCAAAACGGCGCGAGCGAAGGGAGCGAGCACTGGCAGGCGTTGGGGGTGGGGCCCCAACGCAAAGTAAGAAATGCGAACAGGCTGTTGGAGCTGAAAATGAAGTTGGGTTTATACAGCATCACCTACCTTGGCGTGTGGTATCGAGGGCGCGCATTGACGCTCGACGAGCTGATCGGTCGCGCCCGCGAATACGGCTATGAGGGTGTGGAGATCGACGGCAAGCGGCCGCACGGCAGCCCGCTCGACCTGCCGCGCCGGCGGTGTGAAGAGCTTCGGCTGAAGGCGGCGGACGCGGGCATTGAAATCTATGCCGTTGCCGCCAACAACGACTTCAGCAATCCGGTGCCTGAACAGCGCGAGAGTCAACTGATTTACGTCCGCGATCTGATTCGCATGACCGCCGATCTCGGCGTCAAGACACTGCGAATGTTTGCCGCCTGGCCCGGCCTGACGATCACGCCGGAGGGCGCACGGTATACGAAGGCACGTCAGGTCTGGCGCGACGCGCATCTCGACACTCCGGCCGAACAGACGTGGGCGTGGTGCCGCGACGGGCTGATCGAAGCGTCCAGCTGGGCTGGCGACGCAGGCGTGACACTGGCGCTCCAGAACCACGCACCGGTGACGAACAGTCCCGAGGACATGCTGCGCATGATCGGCGAGGTCGACTCGCCGCATTTGAAGGCCTGCCTTGATGCGCCGCTCGCCGCGAAGCAAGGCGTTACCTCGATGCAGGACGCGGCCCGCGAGGTCGCGGGACTTCAAGTGCTGTCGCACTTCGGCGGCGAGTACGAGCGCGCGGCCGATGGAAGCGTGCGCGGCCTCGTTCGCAATCCCGACGAGACGCTGACGCCCGAGAACTACTACCTCGATTTTGCTCTGGGCATGCAGGAGATTGGATACGACGGCTACATCGGATACGAGCTCTGTCATCCGATCCCGGACGTCAACGGCATACCGGTTGGTATCGATTTCGCCGATCTCAACGCGCGCCTGGCGGCGGAGTATATGCGCGAGGTTCTGAAAGAGGCCGCAACGGCGGCAGTTGCAAAAACGGTGTAACCCAGCCATGGAGTTCAGGGATCGCGAAAGGATCTCCCGGCGCACTCTGCTGTGCCGTGCCTGCGTCGCGCCAATCGTCGCCGCCGCAGCGCCTCGATTCAGTCGCGCTCCGGCAGTGATCGCCGATCGGCCCAACGACATTCGAATCCTCGAAGTGCGTCACCAATTCGAGGACTTCCAATACCGCGCCCCGTATCAGTTCGGCGGCCGCTCCGTTGACCGCGTCACGCTCCTCAACGTGACCTGTCGCGTTCGAACCAACGGCGGCCGTGAGTCGTCTGGCTTTGGCTCGATGACGCTCGGCAATGCGTGGGCGTTTCCCGCTGCGTCACAGGACGAGGGACTTGGGGCGATGCGCGCCCTCGCCGATCGGCTGCGTGAAGTGACCGCTGCATGCGACGAAAAGGGACATCCCATCGACCTGTTTCGCGTGCTCGAGCCGGAGTATCTGCGCGCCGCGGCCACGGTCTCTCGCAGCCGTTCGTTATCGACGCCGATTCCGAAGCTTTGCACGCTCGTCGTCGCGAGCCCCTTCGACGCAGCGATTCATGATGCATACGGCAAAGCATTCGGCCGAAGCGTGTACGAGACCTACGGTGCCGAGTTCATGGGCCGCGATCTGTCCGCTGATCTTGGTCCTTCGTTCAAAGGGGAATACATCGACAAGTACGTTCCTTCCGCACCGAAGGCTCGCATGCCGGTATTTCATTCCGTCGGCGCCAGCGATCCGCTCGACGCCTCCGACATGCAAGGCCGCACGCGGCTCGACGATGGCCTGCCGAACACGTTCGAGGAGTGGATTCCACGAGACGGTCTGATCCGCTTCAAGATCAAACTCAACGGCGGCAACCTCGAGGCCGACTACAACCGCGTCGTCGGCATCGACCGCATCGTCAATCGCGCGCAAGCGGCACGCGGCATCAAGGACTGGCAGTACTCGCTCGATTTCAACGAGGGATGCCCGAATGTCGCCTATCTGCTCGATTTCCTGCGGCGGATCCGAGAAGCCACGCCGACCGGTTTCGATCGCATCCTGTACATAGAGCAGCCGACCGCGCGCGACCTGGCAAAGGATCGCGCCAACGTCATGCACGAGGCTGCGCGTCTGCGACCCGTCGTAATCGACGAATCACTGACGGATCTGGAGGCGTTGCTCCTCGCGCGGGAGATGGGTTACACCGGCGTCGCGCTCAAGGCGTGCAAGGGGCAGAGTCACGCGATGCTGATGGCGGCCGCGGCTCAGAAGTTCGGGATGTTTCTCTGCGTGCAGGATCTGACGTGCCCGGGGGCATCACTGATTCACTCCGCCGGAATCGCGGCGCGAGTTCCAGGCAACGCCGGCATCGAAGCGAACGCGCGCCAGTTCGTGCCGGCTGCGAATCGTGCGTGGGAGGCGAAATTCCCGGGCTTATTCACCATCCACGACGGAATGATGGCGACAGGGCAACTAACCGGCCCCGGCCTCAGCGCTGTTGCTTAACGCAGTCGCCAGTCGCCAGCCGCTTCACCTGACAAATTTAAAAGATACCGGCGACCCGACATCGATCTTGCTGCCCGTCGGCGTCAGCTTTCCGTTCGACGACTCAATCCGAAACGCGACGACGTTGTCGGAATTCTGATTCCCCGCAATCAGAAACTTGCCTTGTGGATCGATGCCAAACCCACGCGGCGTGTTGCCTTGCGTCGGGGTGTTGTCGACGTACGACAACCGCCCGCTGTTCTGATCGATGCTGAACACCGAGATGCTGTTGTGGCCGCGGATCGAGGTGTAGAGGTACCCCCCTGACGGGTGGATCTCGAGTTCGGCGCCGCTGAATCCCTGTTGCATTTGCACGTTCGGCGGAAGTGCGGAAACCGTCTGCAGCTCTTTCAGCCCGCCGTAATTGATGTCGCGCGTGAATGCCGTGACGGTGCAGTTCAATTCGTTGATGACATAGCCAAAGCGGCCACTTGGATGAACCGAAAAGTGACGTGGACCGGCGCCCGGCTCGACTTTCGCGTTCGGCGGCTCGTTGAGCGTGAGTAGCCCTTTGCGCTCGTCGAGCTGGTAGATCACGATCCAATCGAGTCCGAGATCCGCCACATACGCGAACCGTCCTGAAGGATCTGTCGTGATTGAGTGTGCGTGCGGCTCCTTCTGGCGGTTCTGGTTCACGCTGTGGCCTTTGTGCTGCACGAAGGACGACCCCGACCTCAACTTGCCATCTTTGGTATTGATGGGCAGAACGACGACACTGCCGCCGCCGTAATTGGCGACCAGCACGTTACGGCCACTTTTATCGACCGACAGGTGCGCGGGACTTCCCCCTTCGGATGATTGCTGACCCAGCGCCTGCAACTTACCCGTTGCCCTGTCGATAGCAAATGCGCTCACACCACCCGTCTCATCCGTAAACGTGTTCGTCTCGTTCACTGCGTACAGATATTTCTCACTGGGATGCACGGCAAGGAAACTCGGACTCGCGGTCTCGGCAACCAGCTCTGCCGGCGATAGCGTGCCGTTCCCCGTGTCCAGTCGCGACACGTAAATGCCTTTGCTCTTCGGCCCCGTATAAGTGCCGACATATACCAGCATGTTGCCGCCTGCGGGGACCGGTTGCTGGGCGCGACCATGAGTGGCCGTGCCAACCGCTGCCAGAGCCATCACGAATACGGAGAAGAATCGAGCCATGCGTTCTGCCACTCCCGAAGCTGAAGCTGGCAGCTGGAAGCTGGCAGCTTTTTCACGTATCTTACAGCCTCCGTCCACTCGAGGTGCAATCATGCGACGCAGAGAGTTTCTTGGTGCCGTGACCGCGTCGATCGTCGCCGGTGGGGCAACGGGCAACGCCCGATCCGCGACTCAAACGACGCCAGCTGCGCCGGGGCGCAAAGGTCGAATCAAGCAGGGCGTTACCCGCGGTGTTTTCGGCCGCGGCGCGAGCCTGGAAGACAGCTGCCGGGAAGCCGCGCGACTCGGCATCAAGGGTTTCGACCTGATCGGTCCTGCTGATTGGCCGCTGCTCAAAAAATACGGGCTCGTGCCTTCGATGTATCCCGGCGGCCCCGGCGGCACAATCGCGGTCGCCCTCAACCGCAAGGAGAATCACGAGAAGCTGCTGGCCGCGATGCATGCGGCGATCGATGAGTCGGCAGTCAACGCCGTCCCGAACATCATCACGTTTTCGGGCAATCGAAATGGTATGGCGGACGCCGAGGGGGCCGACAACTGCGTCGCCTTTCTCAACCAGGTCAAAGCGCACGCCGAAGACAAGCAGATCAACATCTGCATGGAATACCTGAACAGCAAAGTGAACCACAAAGACTACATGTTCGATCACTTCGCCTGGGGTGTCGAGGTGATGAAACGCGTCAACTCACCGCGCGTCAAGATTCTCTACGACATCTATCATGCCCAGATCATGGACGGCGACATCGTCCGCAACATCCGCGACAACTTCCAGTGGATCGGGCATTTCCACACCGGCGGCAATCCCGGCCGCCACGAGATCGACGACACCAACGAGTTGAACTACCGCTTCGTCATGCAGGCAATCGCCGACCTGGGATTCACCGGCTTCGTGTCGCACGAATACTCGCCGTCACAGGGGAACGACCCGATTGCGACGTTGGAGAAAGCGATCCAGATCTGCGACGTGTGAAACGGAAAAGGGAACAAGGCAGTTTTCCTTTAGAGCCTGTAACAAAACCTGACGGCACTCGCGATCCGAGCATGTCCCCGCGCGGACAGGCAAATACTGGGCGGCATATCGCCGCCTTAGTCCGAGCGGGAACTACTTCTTCCCCTCGGGCGTCCAGTTCATCAGCAGTGTGATCGGCGCAGCGGCGCTCCCGATGTCCCTGCTGATGATGAAACGTCCATCGGGGGCGACATCGTATTGTGTGAGCTGCTGACGTTCCAGGCCGCCGCCGGAGATGCCGGACGCGAAGAGCGCCACGGGAGCGCCGGGTTCCATCGCAGCGCCTTTGATGGTCATCTTCGCGGCCATCATCCGTCCGGCCGGATCGAGAAAGTAGAGTTCCTTCCCATCGCGGCTCCACGTGGGCCGGATGCCGCCGTCGGTCGACACCTGCCATTGCGTTCCGGTCGAGGCGGTCGCTGACAGAGGCCAGGCAAACGGCCGCACGTAGATCTCGTTACGCCCCAATTGATTCGACTGATACGCCACCCACCGACCGTCCGGCGAGAACATGCCGAACACATCGCTGGCCGGCGTCTTCACGAACGGCGCCGGCGTCCGGCTGTTGGCTTCCTCCGCAGCGGTCTTCGTCACAGGCCAGACCCACAAGTCGGTTAAGCTCTCTTGGTTTCTCTGGAAATAGAGCAGGAATCGGCCGTCTGGCGACCAGCTCGTGGCGATCGCCAGTTCATTCGACTGAATCAGTTGCTCTTCTGCGCCGACGCCGCTCGTCAGCTTCTGAAACGTCCCGAATACGCCGGTGCGTGTGGAATAGAAGGCCATCCGGCTGCCATCCGGAGACCAGACGCCGCTGGCGTCGCTTGCCGGGTCGAAGGTCAGCCGCGAACTGCGGCCGCCCTCCAGAATCCAGACGTCATCGTTCCCTTGCATCAATCGGGTTACGGCGATCCGCCTGCCGTCGGGTGACACGCGGGGGCTCGGCCCCAAGCCGGCGTTCTCGATCTCTCCGACTGTGCCGCGCACGACGCCGTCCCTGTCCACCCACGTCAATTGTCTGCGTGGCGCGGCCATGGCTCGGTAGGCGATGAGTCCTGAGGAGGCGGTCGAGACCCCGTTGATGCGATCGCCCAGCGTCAGCGGCGTGCCGGTCAGCATCGCGCGATCGGTGTCGAGACGCTGTGCCAGGAGGGCGCCTCCGCGCGTCCACAGCAGCCAGCCGCCATCGCGCGCGTCGGCTGCCAGGTACGCAGCGCTGCCGTCAGCAGCGGTCAGACGTGTGGGCGCGCGAGGATTGTCGATTGACCCCAGGTAGATACCCGCGGTGTCCGCCAATCCCCAGACGAGGTACAGAAACCTGCGCCCGTCGGGCAGAAACGTCGGCGCGAGGTGGTTAATCTGGCCCGACGCGAGGGTGGTCACTGGCTGGGCGGGTCCTCCGCTCGCCGACACGCGCATCACCGGCGTCAGCAGTGAAGGTGCAAACAGGATGACGCCGTCCGTGTTCCATGTCCCGCCCTGGCCGATGATGACCGGGGCGAGCACTCGCGGTGTGTCCGATCCGAGATCGAGCCGCTTGAGCGTGGCGGACGCGAAAAAGGCGATCGCGCGGCCGTCGGGCGACCAGAACGGTGCTCGTGCGCCGTCCGTGCCCGCGAGCGGTTGCGCTTGCGTGCCGGAAAGAGGACGAAGCCACAATCGTGACACACCGTTCGCCGAGGCGACGAACACGATCTGCCGTCCGTCGGGCGACAGTGCAAACGAGGTCGGTTCGTCCGTCTCGGGCGTGACGATGTCGGCGCGCGTCTCGGGCAGCCCGGGGGCGGACGTTTCGCGGAGGTGCCGCAGCGCCGGCACAGTGAGCGCAACGATCACAACAACCGCTGCAGCGGCGAGGCTCCAGGACAGCCACGTGCGCTGAGGAGCGCGGGATTCACGCGCATCGACGGCGGACACGACGGCCGGCTCGAATGCGCCCTCCAGCGCCAGCCGCACGTCGCCGATGTCGCGCACGCGCTGGCGCACATCTTTTTGCAGGCAGCGTTTTAGATACGTGAGCACGACGGCTGGAACGGTATCCGGCAGCGCGCTCCAGTCGGGTTCCTTGCTGACGATGCCGACGATCGCATCAGTGATGTCGTCGGCGGGAAACGCACGGCGGCCGGCGAGCATCTCGAACAGCACGCAGCCGAACGCCCAGATGTCTGCACGCTTGTCGACTGGCTTGCCGCGCGCCTGCTCGGGCGCCATGTAGGCGGCGGTGCCGAGGATCACGCCGCTGCCGGTCATCTGCGCGGGCGACGTGATCGTCGGTGACATCGAGAGGCCGACCCTACCTGCCTCACCCGCCCGACCTGCCCCACCAGCCGGATCGAGCGCTTTCGCGAGGCCGAAGTCGAGCACCTTGACGGTGCCGTCATCGCGGACCTTGATGTTCGCGGGTTTCAGATCGCGGTGAATGATCCCCTGCTCGTGCGCCGCTTCCAGCGCGTCGGCGATCTGCTTGGCGATGGGAAGGGCTTCATCGAGTGGAATCGCGCCGCGCGCGATGCGCTGCGAGAGATCGTCGCCCTCAATGAGTTCCATGACGAGCGCGGTGGCGGCCGCACTTTCTTCAAGCCCGTAGATGGCGGCGATATGCGGATGATTGAGCGAGGCGAGCATTTCCGCTTCGCGCTGAAAGCGCGCGAGCCGATCGGCATCAGCCGCGAGCGAGGGTGGCAGGATCTTAATCGCG
>Ga0207701_10000495_pt1 | contig 40628 bp, 39 predicted proteins | sample KBSSwiSSwithPhiX_FD_184294 | JGI IMG/M metagenome (GOLD analysis project Ga0207701, IMG submission 184294) | Switchgrass rhizosphere bulk soil microbial communities from Kellogg Biological Station, Michigan, USA, with PhiX - S5 (SPAdes) (version 2) | ecosystem: Environmental > Terrestrial >... | reverse complement strand
GCGCTGTGATCTTCCTGCACAATGATTGTCAGCCCATTGGGCAGAATCCATTTGTGCGCCGAGTTCGGAGGAAACGTGATGACAGCCGAAGACTCATTCGGCGCTGCTTTCAGATTAACCATCATAAATAATAGAACTCCTGAGAAAAACTTTGCTAGTGTTATGCGCCCCATTGCAGTGACAGCAGCGTCCCCAGTGATCAGTCGTTGCTGATCACTTTCTCGACCCAGTAGGCTTGGGCGCCGGCAATTCGGAGCGTGCCCTCGTCACCGCTGGCTTTTCCGGCGCGAACGGCTTCACGAAAACCTCTTCGAAATGATAAACGTTCCTGAAATCTTCTATCGAATCCTCCTCGGTTTTTCCGAATATCCCGGCGCCAATCAAATTAAAAACCATGTTTCCGATGTCTTCGGACGAGTGAATGCCCCAACTATCAAAAACCGTCGTGACCAGCGGTCCGAACTCCTTGAGCGCATACTGCCGCAATCCCTCCAGGAGCTCCGGTCCAGTCACGTGCCGGATGCTGGTGCCTTTCGTTTTCTTTTGTTGTTTGGTCGTGAAATCGAGCGCGTCACGCAGAAAAATATATGCATCTCGCTGGTATCGCGGATCGCTCCTGACGATGGAATCAAGCGCTTCAGCAAATCCAATTTTTTGCATGGGGTGAAAAAAGGCGCGTTCTACACGCGCTGTTAAGCATAACTGCCAAACTCGGAACCGGCAACTGCCTCCCAAGGATCTGCGTCAGGCTGTCCACAGCGCGGCCGTTAGTTCTCAAAATGGTCGGCCAGTGCATCCAAATAGATCGACAACGGATCGCGCCGCCTCGGCGCGGAGATCTCCGATTGGCTTGCCGCTTTGAGATAATCGGTGAAAGCACCACTCTCCCTTTCCATCTGTGTCGCTTCGAACCAATTCATGTAATCATCGATCTCACCCATTCGAGCGGCGAGTTCCTTGCGGGTGCCATCCAGATGCGACAAGCGCTTCGCAATTCCTCTTCGCTTTCCACGAGCAAGGAGCGCTGCAATTTGCTGATACTCGCGCGCCACCGGACGCAAAACCGGATGCGCCGTCGCAATGAGCAACTGCAACGACTGGCTGATTTGGCCCACCGCAGCTTTTTCGCCTGGTGACGCTTTGCGGCGCGCAAGCTCGCTAAAATCCGCTGTTTTTGACTGGTCCCGATTACTCGAGCCATCTGAAATTTTGATCTGCAACAATTCATTCAGACGTCGTTCGCTCTCGGCAAAGGTCAGCAACTGGTAGCTTTGATGCTCGCCGAATCGAGCCACGGTCGAGCGCCATTTCTTTTCCAAATCCTCGCGCAAAAAGGGAAACCGCGCCTTCAAATCCGCAACTGGATCGTTCGACGCGTGCGAAAGATTCGCAATGTACCGCGCCAGACGCGCGCGGCCATATTCATTAAGGAGCAACTGAACGAGCGCGATGGAATAGGCCCGGTAAAGAATGCGCCCAGCAGAATCGAGCAGATCGAATCGCTGGCCGAGAAATTCTTCCAGCGACTTTCCTTTATCGGTTGTTGAAAGCGCCTCCACCAAGACCCCGCGCTCTCGCCCCGGGGTTAGCGCCAGTGCCCCTTCCACCAACCAATCCGGCGGTTCGACAAGCGTCGCACCGGGTGCGAGGTCGCTCTCGCCTCGATAAATCATCTCGAGCAGAATACCGCGCAGCAGCTGGCGCTCGATCAACGGAGCGTTCAGACTTTGGCCAATGGTCAAATCGAGTTGCAGCTTCGCGCCAAACCCGGTCTGGCTAACTCGTAAGTCGGTCGGAGGAATTTCCGGAAGGTTCGCCTGTTGCGGTTGCAAATTGATTATAACCGCCGTCTTCCATTCGTCGCGCTGGCCCAGAAGCGCCAGGAGATTGCTCTTGGTCTGCTCTGCCAGTTCGGAGATCGTCCCGCGCAGCGGCGCGTCTGCGCCATAAATCACGAATTGTCGCGATGGACTCACACTGTGTTCCGGTGATGCCGCGCGAATCAGCTGGCAGGCAAAGAGCAACAATATGAAGATCGCAGGACGCTTCATTACCTTCGTTAGCCAGGCATGATAGCCGCCGTGGCCGACCGATGGCGAGCATGAATCAGCGCGAAACTCTGCTCCAGTCCGGTCAGATCCATCCGATTTATTCTTGTGTCGCCGTAAAAAAACTGAGACTTTCCGACGCGTCCGGTGTCTAATGATTAGAAACCCCACTTAAGATGAAACATTCCAAACTTATACTTTCCCTAAGTTGCTTTGTTGCCGTAACCCTGGCTTCCCCATTAGTCATAGGAGCACCGCGCGGCGGTGGCGGTGGCGGACATGGCGGTGGCCACTTTTCCGGGGGCCGTAGTTTCGGTGGACGTCCCGGAATGGGGCCGGGAGGCGGCCGCGGTTGGAATGGCGGCAACTGGGGCGGTCGCAACTGGAATGGCCGCAACTGGAGCGGTCGCAATTGGAACGGCAACAATTGGCACGGACATCACGGTCACAATAATGTTATCTTCATCGGCGACTTCGGCTTTCCCGGCTGGTGGGGCTGGGGTTGGGGTTGGGGCGGTTATCCTTACGGGGGCTATCCCTATTACGGATACTATGATTATGGTTACCCGTACGGTTACAACGGCTACGGCTATGGCTATCAATATCCCGGCTACGGATACGGCAATAATTATGGGTATGGGAACGGCTATGGATACTCCGGTGGAAATCGTAGCCAATACGCGTCTCCTACCCGGTCGAAAGTAGCTGAGCTACAGCGCCGACTCAGCCGCGCCGGCTATTATCGCGGATCGGTCGATGGAATCCTGGGACCCCAGACGCGCCGTGCAATCCGGGCATACGAGTCCGACCACGGTTACGCGGATGCGGGCTGACCCGTTCACGGGCCAGTTGCTAGATTTTCGGTTGGTTGACCGGCGGAATCGCAAGGGCGCAAAGGGCGAACCGCCGGTCGCCATTTTTTATACACCCGCCCTGCCACCTTTTAGTCTTACTAAAGGGCTCCGCTAATTTTTTTCTTTTCATCCTCACCATTTCTGGGATACGACAGAATCCCGGAGGAAATTTATCTGTCCGGTTAATCATCGAATCCTACTCGGCATCGCTGTTTTCGCGTGGGTCGTTCCATCAGTAATAGGCGATCTTTTTCCAAGCTCTGGACCTGTTGTGTCGGGAAAGACCGCGCGTCTTCGCTTTGGCAAAGCGGCTGCGCCAAAGAATGCGCCTCTTGCCGTGAAACGCGCGATCTGGGCGGCCAATCAACTTCGCCACAAGCGATATCGTTACGGTGGCGGTCATAAATCGTTTGATGATCGCGGCTACGATTGTTCCGGCACGGTCTCTTATGCGCTGGCCGCGGCGGGCTTGATCAGCTCGCCGATGAGCTCAACGGAGTTTCGCAGCTACGGTGATCGCGGCCCAGGCGAATGGATCACCATCTATGCACGGGAGGGTCACACATTCGCTGTGATTGCCGGCTTGCGACTTGATACGACACCGTACGACCGTTACACCGGGAAATGGGCGCCGCGCTGGCAGACGATTTATCGTCCACCGCGCGGGTTCGACGCGAGACATCCAGTCGGTCTGTAGTGAAATTTAACGGGGAACATTTGCGTTTCCGGGCTGAGGAAGATAAACATGACCCTCGTGCGCCGAGTCGCTCTCATTAGCCTTTTGGCGCTGGCTTTGCTTGTGCCCAAGAAGCCTGCCCCCGCGGCAACCGGGGATGATCCGGGCGCGAAGCTAGATGCGTTTATCACAAAAGCTCTGAAAGAGTATCAGGTGCCGGGTGCAGCAATCGCCGTCGTGCAAAACGGCAAAGCCGTTTTGGTCAAAGGATACGGGGTCCGCGATGTGACTAAACAGGGCGCTGTAGACGAAAATACGATTTTTCAACTGGCGTCCGTTACCAAAACTTTAACAGGGGCAGCTGCGGCAACCGTTGTCGATGAAGGCAAGCTCGATTGGGATAAACCAATCTTTAATTACCTTCCCGAATTCGTCGGCTACGACCCCTACATGACGAGGTGGCTTACGGAGCGCGATTTGCTCGCACAGCGCACTGGATGGCCCGCGTTTTCAGGGGACCAACTCGACAGTTTTGGCTACGACCGTGCTGAAATATTGCGACGTCTTCGATTTTTTAAGCCGCGCTACAGCCTCCGCGAGGTGGCACAGTATTCCAACCCTGGGTTTTTCGTGGCCGGCGAAGTCGCGGCGCGCGTATCAAAGCAGTCATGGAACGATCTGGTTGAAAAATACTTGTTCGCGCCTTTGGAGATGTCGCGGTCTGGGACGGTAATAAAAGCTTTGCAAGATAGTAATGCCACGGCTGCACACGCACTCGTTGACGAGAAACCTGTGGTCGTTGAACCATCAAACCTCGACGTAACCGGCGCGGCAAGCTCTGGAACGTCGACTGCCGCAGACATGTCGAAGTTGATGCTGATGTTTTTGAGTAAGGGCACGTACAAGGGCAAACGGATCCTGAAACCAGAAACGGTCGAAGAAATATTCAAGCGCAGCATGGTCAGCGAAATCGATTTCACCGATCTGCCACCGATTACCGACAAAACAGGCTTTTATTACGGACTTGGTGTTGGCAGTTATGATTACGCCGGACATCAGATCATCGAAAAAGGCGGGGCTCTCGCAGGTGTGCGGACGACTCTGGTGCTTGTCCCCGACAAGAACGCAGGAATCGTTGTCCTCGCGAACCTCAATCTCACCGCTTTTCCCGAGGCGGTGCGCGCATATTTTTTGAATCAAGTATTGGGCTTTGATCCCGAAACGGACCAAAAACAGATTTTCGACATTAACCAGAAGCTGAAGAAACTCATGGCGCCGCCGCCAGCTCCGAAGAATCCGGGCAAATTCAACGGCACGTTGCAGTCGCTCGTCGGCGTTTACGAAAATGATTATTACGGTCGCTGCGAGATTCTGCTGGATGGCGACGCGCTGAAGGTTCAGTGCGGTCCTGCAAAGTATCCCGCGACTTTGAAACACTGGAATAATGGCGCGTTTATGATGCAATTTCCGGGCGCGACGCAGACTCCGACCGACACCACGTTTATGATCGGCGAGGACGGCACAGCCGACGGCTTTGAAAACGAAGCTCTGGGAACTTTTACGCGCGTGAGGGAAAAGAAGTGAAAAGTTGCCGCCGATATAGCAGCTTCGATCGTGCGAAGCAGAGATAATTTGGGGTTCTCATATTCAGAGTTGCGCCAGTTGCGCGCTCTGAAAACGCCAGCCGGCATTCAGAAGTTCCTCGACGAACTGCCTTACAACTTGAGCTATACCGCACGATCACCAAAGAAAGTCCTGCATGATCACACCGCATCATGCCTCGAAGGAGGAATTTTTGCCGCGGCCGCGTTGCGAATCATCGGATTCCCAGCCTTGATCTTCGATTTAGAAGCAGAACAGGACACGGATCACGTTGTCGCGATTTTCAAGGTGCGCGGCCATTGGGGCGCAGTGGCAAAATCGAACTTCACCGGGTGCCGTTATCGCGAGCCCGTTTATCGCAGCCTCCGCGAGCTGGCCATGAGTTATTTCAATATTTATTTCAACCTGCGTGGCGAACGCACCCTGCGACGCTATTCGCGTCCGGTGAATCTGGCGCGATTCGATCGTCTAAAGTGGATGACCACGGAAAAACCGATTTGGTTCATCGCCGAACATCTCTGTGAAATTCCGCACATTTCATTGCTGAAACCTGCTATGGAAAAGAACCTCACCCGGGTCGACCAACGCACTGTGCGCGGCGAAATGGTTGGCCACAGGAAAAATAATCGGCATGGAGAGCGCGTGAAATGACAAGCGACAAGTTTCGGAAGATGGCGCTGGAAATTCCGACGGCCGTTGAGTGCTCGCACATGAATCACCCCGACTTCCGAGTTGCCGGAAAGATTTTTGCGTCGCTTGGTGTGCCGGACGAAAGCTGGGGGATGGTAAAGCTCACGCTTGAGCAGCAGCGCACATTCATCGAAAAGGCGCCCGAGGTTTTCAAACCCTCCAGCGGTGCCTGGGGTCGGCAAGGTTGCACGAATGTTTATCTGACCGCCGCGAAGGCGACCATGGTGCGCACTGCGCTCGATGCAGCGGCAAAGAATGTCGCCGGCAAGAAGCAGAGGAAAACGCCCGCCGTCTAACGCCGAACATCCAAACGCCCACTGATTCCGATAATGCGGTACAAGCCCGCTACAGAGCAGTTTGGAAAAACGTGTTCTCGAAAGTTGGCTGAAACGGGCCGGGGTCGGTTTCGCCAATTTGAAACCGCGGAGTAATTTCGAATTGGGTGGCGCAATGGATTTCTACATTGAGCTTGCCGTGTTTTGCGAGTGACGCGCGCACCGTCTCCAGCGCAAGCTTGGGCGTATTGCAATCCCGGCTCAGATGGCCAAGCACAACTCGCTGGATTTTTCCCGTCAACAATTCCTCAATCACGCCTGCCGCGGCCGCGTTCGACAAATGACCGTGCCGCGATTGGATTCGCTGTTTCACCGGCCACGGCCGATGCGTGTCGTTCTGCAGAAGTTTTTCGTCGTGATTGGTCTCGATCACCAGCGTTTGTACCTGGCGCAACCGTTCGACGATCATCTTGGTCGCGTAACCGAGATCGGTGATAAAACCGAGGCCACCCGAACCTGCGTAACAGGCGAACCCTAGCGGATCAACGGCGTCGTGCGGGACGGGAAATGTTTGCACTGTGATGTCGCAAATCGAAAACTCAGCGCCGGTCGCAAAAATTCGCCAGTTTCGGTGGCGCTCGAATGACCTATCGCTACGCACCGCTTCTGCCGTTAACGCGTTGCAATAGATCGGCACGTCAAATTTCCGGCAAAGAACTTCGAGTCCACAGATGTGGTCGCCGTGTTCGTGTGTAAGAAGCACGCCATCGAGTTGTTCCGGCATGACGCCGCACTGCTCCAGACGCAATACCAATTGCCGCGCGCTCAGTCCACCATCGACAAGTACCTTGCAGTGATCTGTCGCGACGAGCGCGCTGTTTCCCGCGCTCCCGCTGCCGAGCATGGTCAAGCTGAACACGGGATTTAAGTTAGCCGCGTTGCTTCAGCTTGTGCAAACGGAAATGCGTATGAATGACAAAGCATGGGTGATCTGCCATCGCCAAGGCTTCGGCGCTGGCAACGAATGACGAGGAATGTTGGAACATCATGCCGATTCCATACGCTCAAAGCGATCACAAAAATTGTTTAACGATCCGCTCTAAAGCGTGCCCAACACAATTGTGACGATCGCGCTAATTGATTCGACTAGCCACCGGCCTGCAGTTGGGCCAGTCGCGCATGCAGCTCTTGCATGGTGCTTCGCTTCTCGCCCTTACTCAGAAACGTGTCCCCATCATCGCTCATGTTTTCGTCAATCTCTTGAAGCACTTCGTCGATGGGATACACCAGCCGGGCATGAAGCACCTGAAGGCGCACCTGCAAATATCGGCGAAGCGATGCTTCGCGGGGAACATCGACTGCACGCAGGCCCTTGAGCTCCTTCCGATCCATATGAATCTCCTTCTGAATATCGCTTTGGATCGCGGCAATTTGCGTACCGGTGAGGTAAAGTTCGCCGGCCGAGTCCGACGCCGCGCCATAAAATGCTTTCACCCCGTCGTAGCCTTTGAACGAGCTGCGGGAAATGTTTGGCTTACCTTGTCCATAGGTGGATTGATTCACCGCGCTTGTGATTCCGAATCCTGCCTCGTCCCAATAGCCGCCCGCGAACGCGTCTCCGTTGAAGCTGCCGTCGGGTCCACCAATTTGGATATTGTTGTTGTTGCCTTTCCAAAATTCGTCGCACCAATCGAAAATAAAACCGCCCGCGCACACCTGATTAGACCCACCCTTGAGATTGATTTTGATCGTGTCCCATTGCGTCGTGAGAAATTTCGCGACGGGCTGCGCTTTGAAATAGGGCTGCCCGGCCCCCATCTGACTCTCGGGCACTTCGTCGAGATTTCTAATCGGTTGTGTCGAGGTTTGGCCGTAAACTCCAATCGGCCGAGTCGTGTGCGGTGTACCCCATTCGCCAAAAATTAGCGGTTTCTTGATCCCAAGCGAGTTCATCAAAGCCAGATATTGGGCGAAGGCCGAATTGCCGTTGCCGCCAAATTCCGGTCCGCGATAGATGTTAATACACCAGCAGTCGAGATTCATAAGCTTGCCAGATTGTTGGCCCAACTTTATTGCCGGCCAACTGTTTTGCGGCGTGAATTCGTCGTTAACAGCAGTCGTAAGGAAAGGGTTCTGACCTTGGCTAAGCCCCGCGCCCTGCGCTGCATCGATTAGTATCCCAAAGTTCGTCCAGAACTGTGGGTTCTGCGTCACGCCGCCGAATATTTCATTGCCAACCATATATCCAAAAACCGCCGGATGTTTGACGGTGCTCTTCACGAGCTCAGTGTACTGCCTGATATAGTCGTTTAAGCCGGTTCCGCCCTGCGCAATGACGTTCCCCTGGGTGTAAGAAAACATGACCACGTAAATCGGTTTGTTTCCGCCGTTGTAACAGTAATCGAGAAAAGCCTTCCAATTGCCAGAAGTCCCCGGAGCGCCTGCGTTCAGATCAGGATTGCCAGCGTACAGTTTGATTACATTGATGTTTGCCGCGCGCATCTTGTCCACGTCCGGCTTCCAGACATTGGCGTAATAAGGAATAAAATAATCGCCATAGGGAACAAAACCGGGAGCCGTGCCGATCGGTACGGGTGAGTAATTCATCCCTTTCACAACGAACGGTTGGCCGTTGAGATTTACCTGGAAACCGTTGGCAGTTACTACAGCAGCAGGTGCGCCTGCAGGTGCAGCGAACAACGATACTGTGAGGATAAGGAGGGTGAAGTGAACCGCGCGTTTCAGAAGAAGAGGAATCATGGGGCGGGGAGGCTGCCAGACACCTGCTCGATTGTCAAGAATTCAACGGAGACAGGCGTAAGACTGGCTGAGCTTGGTCTCTGTTGAGCTTGCAATCCTCGCTTTGCTCGACACGCTACACGCTGAGATTTACATTCGTCTGCTTGAAAATGCGGGTTTTGATCACTGTCATGGCGGTCAGCGCACTACTCCGAGGAATCGGACTTGGCGGGGCCGACACATCAGTCGCAAGTCCCGGTAACCTGGACTCCAAACAGTGGGGTTTGCTGGCGATACAGGAGGGCGGCCGTCGCAAACCATTGGATACGTTTTCAAAAGAAACACTGATCCGCATCACTGGAAGATCGACGTACAAAGATAAGACAGGCAAAACATGGCGGCCCAACGATTTCGTGTTGTCGGCTTTGACGGAGACGCATGATTGGAAAGATGAGTCAATGGTGTTGATCTCGTCTGGCCAGCTAATGGAGCAGCTTGGGCTGGATAAAACGAAGCGCCGCTTTTCATTTGCGCAATTAACAGGGTCCGCCGAATTGCAGCGGCTTGTAACTGAGGCGCAGGCACTCAAGCGTGCAGAGAAACCGTTGACCCGGGCTCAGCAGGAAGCACTAAGTGTGAGCGACCGACTTACGCTTCTAGCTCGTGTAATGGACGGCAGGGCATTGTTGATCGTCCCGGCACCGACCAACGAAACAGATCCATGGGTCGATCCGTCGGGATCGTCGAAGTATTATTCCGACGCGCAAGTCGCACCCCTCCGGACTCAATTGCAAATGGTCGCCAGCTCATACGTGCAGGGTGACGGATTTAACCTTAGTCGGGCTGCGAATCAGCTTCGCGAAGATCTGCGCGTCTTGAGTCCATCGATTTATCCGCGGGATCAGCAACTACGTCTCGAATATTTTTATAATCATTTCGAAGCGTTTTATCGAGCGATCTGGTGTTACGGAATTGCGTTGGTAATTCTAATTACTGCGCATCTTCGCAAGCGCGCACGGGCGTTGCAAAGCATCGGCGTCGCAGTGGCGATCCTCGGTCTCGCGTTTCAGGCGGCCGGGATCGTAATGCGATGTATGATTGCCGCCCGCCCGCCGGTTACGAACATGTATGAATCGATCATCTGGGTTTCGTTCGCGGTCTCATTTTTCGGGATGATCTTTTTCGTTCGTTATCGGGCGCCGATTTATTTGCTGGCGGCGTTACCGGTCACGCTGATCGCGCTGTTGCTTGTGCATCAAATGCCAATTGCCATGCCTTCGAGTATCGATCCGTTGGTCCCTGTCCTCCGCGATAATTTCTGGCTCACGATTCATGTGTTAACGATTACCCTAAGCTACGCGGCTTTCGCGCTGGCTATGGGTTTCGGGCACATTTTGCTGTGGCGATACGCACGCAATCCGGCAGCCGCGCGCGCAGACGCGCCAATGCATTTCTGGCTTTATCGCGTGCTTCAACTTGGCGTCCTGTTACTCGCGGCCGGCACAATTCTTGGTGGAGTCTGGGCAAATTATTCCTGGGGCAGGTTCTGGGGCTGGGATCCAAAGGAGACGTGGGCACTAATCGCGTTGCTTTGTTACATCGTGGCGTTGCATGGCCGGCTGGCGGGCTGGTGGACGCAATTCGGCCTGGCTGTAGCAAGCGTGGTTTGTTTTCTCGCCGTGTTGATGGCGTGGTACGGCGTAAACTTTGTACTAGGCAAGGGGCTGCATAGCTACGGCTTCGGCATCGGCGGTGAGCCTTACGTGGCGATATTCGTGCTTCTCGATCTTTTGTTCGTAGCGTTCGCCATCTGGCGATACCGCAGGAGCGCAACCGCCGCCGTTGCGCCGAGCGAAGTCGGAGCCGAGCGCGCCGCAGTGTAGCTAGCTGTATCCGGGGAGCGTTGACCCGGTGGACGAGATAATCATTAGAAGACAGAAAGGAAAAGAAACTCATGCCCCTTACCCGCCGCGATTTTCTCATCCGTAGTTCACTGTCTTTCGCTGCTGGAGCGTTTTCGCCACTTGTTGTCCGGGCTGAGAAAACGAAGCCGAGCACGCCTGCCGACTTCAAAGATTGGGAATCGGTGCGCCACGAGTTTGAACTGGCTCCCGATTACGTGCATCTCGCCTTGTTCTTTCTTGCGTCTCACCCCAGGCCGGTGCGCCAGGCGATCGAGCAGTACAGGGAAAAAATAGATGCAAATCCGTTCATGGCAGTTGATAGCGCGATCTTTGAATCGGGTAACGAAAATATTCCAGTGCAGGTGTGCCGGGCCATCGCCAGCTACATCGGTGGCGACCCGCAGGACATCGCGCTGACCCAGAACACCACCACCGGTCTCGCCCTTCTCTACCACGGATTGCCGCTGCGCGAAGGCGATGAAATTCTTACGACCACCCACGATCACTACGTGCATCACGAATCCATTCGACTGGCTACCGGGCGTTGCGGAGCGACCTGGCACAAGATTCCGCTTTTCGATTCCTACAACTCGATTTCGCCGGACGAAATCGCACAACGCATTCGCAAGGCGATCGGGCCAAAAACGCGCGCTGTGGGCGTGACATGGGTGCACTCCAGCAGCGGTGTGCGCCTTCCAATCGCACGAATTGCAGAAAGCATTGCGGACGCGAATCGCGGCCGGGAAGAGAACAATCGCGTGCTGCTGATAGTCGATGGCGTGCATGGGTTGGGAGTGGAAGATCCGAAGATCACCGCCCTGGGATGCGACGCGTTTGCGGCCGGCACCCACAAATGGATGTTTGGGCCCCGCGGCACAGGGTTTGTATGGGCAAAGCCCGTAGTTTGGCAGAAAATGCGGCCGGTGATCCCGAGTTTCTTTTCGCTCGAACCATTCGAAGCGTGGGAACAAGAACATTCACCGCAGAATCCGGCTCGCGCAGCCTGGTTTTCACCGGGCGGCTTCCAGGCCTTCGAACATTATTGGGCGTTGCCGACGGCCATTCGTTTTCACCAGAATATCGGGCCCGCTCGAATCACGGCGCGCATACACGAACTGAACGGCCAAATGAAGGAGGGACTCGCCCGAATGCCGAACATTGAGCTCTATACACCGCGCGACGAGAATCTTTCGGCCGGAATGGTTTGCTTCGATGTAAAGGGAGTGAAGCCCGAGCAAGTCGTAAAGCACCTTCTCGCTCAGCGCATCGTCGCTTCGACGACTCCTTATCGAGTGTCGTATGCGCGCCTGGCGTGCAGCGTCGTCAATACTCCGCAGGAAGTCGAAACGGCGCTTCGCGCGATTCGCGATCTGACTTAGAACGGCCGGGGTCACTTACCCGGCTACAGGGTGGCTGTAAGGGCGTCGACAAATTCGCGCGAAGTTTGAGCACGTAGCAGCGCCGATCGTATCGCGTCATCCCTCACCAACCGGACGAGCGTCCCAACGCAGATCAGGTAATCGTTCACTAACCGTTCTGGAACGCCGATTACAAAAATCAAACGGGCACGCACTCCGTTGTGTTCGAATGGAATTCCGGCGCGGCTGCGACCTATGCCAACGACAATTTCATCAACCAAATCCGTTCGCGCATGGGGAAATGCGGCGCCGTTTTCGACTACGCTGGGATGAGCCTCCTCGCGTGCCAGCACCGTTTCAAAGAACGCTTTCGGGTTCTGGATCTTTCCGTTTTGCGCCAGCAACTCGATAATCTCGCGCAGCGCGTTTGGCGCTTTCCGAGAGCGCAACCCCAGGATCACCTGTTTTTCGTCAAGCAGATCGGTCAACGCAATAGCCATTGGGTGTCGAGAGATTTATTGGATTATCAGGCAAAGCCAGTTATCCAGTTAAATACACAGCCGTGGCAACCGAAAACACAGCACTGGCAGAAAACGAAGAGAGGACCGTCTCTGTACAACGGAGCATTTACGACCCAGGCTACGTCAACGCGATGTCGCATTTTTATCGCGGCGAAATGGGCAGGATCATGGTTTGGCGGCAGCGGCTCGATATGACAACAAATTGGGCGATCACCAGCAGCACCGCCATCATTACCATCGCGTTTTCCACTCGCGAAGTGCCACATATCATATTCTTCTTCAACCTTGCCATCGTCTGGGTACTGCTGTGGATCGAGGCGCGTCGTTATCGGTTTTACGATGCCTTTCGCGCGCGCGTCCGAATGCTCGAAGCGCATTTTCTTGTTCCGATGGTGATGGAAAATCGCGAGATGCTGCATGGTGAATGGAAAAAGCTGGTTTGCGAAGATTTGATCTTGCCCTGCTTCAAGATCAGCAAATTGGAAGCGATAGGACGCCGATTGAAACGCAATTATATTTTCATTTTCATTCTTATCCTGATGGCGTGGGTGACGAAGGTATTTTTGCATGCCAGCGAACCGATTAACGATCTGGCTTCGTTTTATCAGGCGCTGCGCATCGGACACATTCCGTCCTGGCTGGTGGCGCTGATTTTTGCGGGCACGTTTGTGAGTGTGATTTCCATTACGATTTACGTCAGCAAGAAATCGTCCGGCGAAATTTCCGAGTTCGGCACGCACCGTTCGCTCTGGCGGATTTGACCGTCATCCCGAGCGAAGTTGAAGGGACTCAATGACTGCGTTTGAAAAACTGTGCAAAATTGTCGCAAAGCTCCGCGCTCCCGGCGGATGTCCCTGGGATCGCGAGCAAACCAATGAATCACTGTTGCCCGCGCTGATCGAAGAGGCGTACGAAGTAACCGGGGCGATGCGCGCCAACGATACTGCAAATTTTCGCGAAGAACTGGGCGATCTGCTGCTGTTGATCGTGATGCATGCTGAAATCGCGAACGAATCCGGCCGGTTCGACATTAACGGCGTACTCAAGGAGGTAACGGAGAAACTGATCCGGCGTCACCCACATGTCTTCGGCAGTAGCGACGCGCGCGACAGCGGTGCAGTGCTAAAACAATGGGAATCGATCAAGCGCGCGGAAAGAAAACATAAATCTGGCCGTAATGCCGATGAAACCCACGGTCATTATCTCGATGATTTGCCACTCGCGCTTCCCGCCCTGATGCGTGCGCAAAAAGCGCAGTCGAAAGTTGCCCGTGTCAATTTTGACTGGACCGACCTCGGGGACGTGATGGCAAAAGTCGAAGAAGAAATTCAGGAATTAAAACAGGCCATTCTGGAGCAAGATCGGAGATCGATCGAAGACGAAGTAGGTGATTTGCTCTTTGCAGTCGTCAATCTCGCACGGAAATGCAAACTCGACGCGGAAACTGCGTTGCAAGGTGCGACTGACAAATTCGTCGCCCGATTCAATCGACTGGAGGACGAACTGCAATCGCGCGGCAAAAAACTGGGCGATGTCGATCTTGCGGAGCTAGACAAAATTTGGAACCAAATCAAAGAAACGCCTGACGCAACACGGTGAAGTTTCGGAATCGGATGTTGAACGTTAGACGTTTGCTTCTCTCGACGCTTTAGCGATATTTCCCGCCCCGATGAATCTTCTGATCAGCCTGTTGTTGGTGTTTTTTGTTCTGGTGGCCCTGCTCATGGTGCTCGTGATCTTGATGCAACGTCCGAAGAGCGAAGGCTTGGGCGCGGCATTTGGCGGGGCCGTCACGGAAAACATTTTCGGCGCGCAAACGACGAACGTTCTTGTGAAGTTCACGACTTGGCTGGCTGCCATTTTCTTCGCGCTCACATTCGGGTTGTCGGTTTTGTATGCGCATCGAGGTACCGGTGGGGACAGCGCGTTTCGGCGCGAGCTGATGAAACAGCAAGCTGCTCCGGCAACTTCTCCCGCGCCAGCCACCGCTCCATCTTCACCCGTTTCTTCTCCAGCGAGTTCGCCCATTCAGGCGTCTCCCGCTTCCTCTCCGGCGCCCGCGGCGCAGCCAACAGCGACGCCGTAAGGACGACGTTTCGCTGAAGCGGGCAACGAACGACGGCTGCTCAGCCGTCTTATTTTCACTCGGCGATTTGCAAGCCGCTGCTACCCCAGGTGCGCGGCAAAGTTCGCCGAATTGTTACTTCTTCGTCATACGCCTGTAACAATCGGTTTTTAGCCTCCACGCGTTCACTTAACCCTGTCCCCTCAGGCAACCATAACCATCACACCAAGGAGAACCGAATGTTTACTAGAAAAACCGTCTTACGCGCAGCCGGAGCAAGTCTGGCTGCAGTTCTTTCACTGGCGGCACAGCCAGTGAGAGCTCAATCCGATGCCGAGCGGCTGCAAAAGCTCGAGCAGGCCGTAGGTCAGCTACAAAAGCGCAACGCCGAACTTGAACAGGAGGTTTCGGGTTTAAAGAAGCGCACGTCCTGGGCACCTGTGGTTGGGGCGGAAGGCAAAACCAAGACGGAAGTCACCAGCGATGGAAAGACATACGTCGAGAGAGTCGTGCCCGAATTACACGGCGGCGAAAAATGGAAATTGTTTCCGGCGATCACTGAGCTGGAGCTCTTCGGTGATCTGCGCCTGCGCTACGAATACCGCGGCGGCAGACTTCCCGACCACTTTCAGTTCGGTCAGGATAACCAAAATGACTGGCAGGAGCGCGAACGCGAGCGCTATCGCCTCCGCATAGGCCTTCGCGGAACTGTTCTCGATGATTGGTTCTTTGGTGTGCGGTTAGAGACGAGCGCCAGCGCGCGTTCAACGAACGTCACTTTCGGCGGCGACACATCGACCACGTCGCCCGGTGGTGGCGGACCGTTCGCAAAAGGGGATGACGGCGTCTTTATCGGCCAGGCATACGGAGGTTACAAAGGCTTCCCCGGCTTTACGTTCACCGGCGGCCGAATGCCGAACCCGTTCGTTACTACTCGAATGGTGTGGGATGACGACATCAATCCAGAAGGCTTGGCGGAACAGTGGAAACATACGTTCACTATTGGTGGCGGAACAGCGGAGCCAGTGTCCTACAGCAAGGACGGGAAAAATGTAGCCCCCCCAGCGCCAGCGGAACCCTGGCTGAAAATCGACGTCTTCGCAAACTTCGGTCAGTTTGTTTATGACGATTCTAACCCGTCAAACCCAATTGGAGCGCCTCCTACAACGACGCAGCCAATAGGCGGTGAGACTCAGCAGGTGCCACTTGCCAATGCATTCATGCTCGGCTGGCAGGTCGGGGCGAAGTTCGATTTTCCCCACATCGCGTACTTTCAGCTCGCGCCAACGCTTTACAACTACACCGGCGACGGCAACACGTTTAACATCCATTTCTCAGGTGATCCCGGTAACTATCCCGGTACCGATACCGCTAGAAACCAAACGGGTATCAACAGTCTTTTGGTCCTCGACATCCCTGCCGAGATCGGCTGGAAAGTTTGGAAAATTCCCATGCGCGCATTTGGGGATTTCGCCACGAACTTCGAGGCGGACGATCGCGCTACAGCAGCAGGCCATGAAGGAGGCGGTGGCCAGCGCTACGCTTATCAAGCTGGTCTCGGCATTGGTCAGTTAAAGAAAAAGCGCGATTGGCAGTTCGAGGGCTATTGGCAACACCAGGAACAATTCTCGCTGGATCCCAACCTGATCGATTCAGACCTGTTCAACAGCCAGCTGAACCATCAAGGCCTCGTCCTGACAGCCGGATACATGCTGGCTGATGCAGTACTCTTCAACGTCACCTACTCGTATGCCTGGCGAATCAACGGCTCCTACGGCACAGGGGGAACGGGCGACATAAGCATCAATCCGACCGACCAATATCAAATATTCCAAGCGAATCTGAATTTTAAATTCTAACGTTTAAGAATCTCATCTGCGCAACTACGATCTGGTTAGGTCAATCCGAGCCCGCCGGGAAAACAGTTCCCCGGCGGGCTTTTCCTTGCGGCTAATCGTTGTTTGCCCGGAAGGCCGCAGTGTAGGCTCGAGCGGGCCGCCACAGCGCAATCTGATGGGCTCCGCAGTATGAAAGCGAAGGCGAAACGCAAACAAGCCCGTCGTCGAGGACAACGGGAGTCGTCACCGGTAACCATGCTTGAAGCCGAACTTCACGCGTTGCACCACGATTTGCGAACGACCGCCAGGGCATACATCGCCCGGCTTGAAAATGATCTGCTTGTTTGTCTCGCCGTTCTCGGGGCATGCGGTCCGATCGAACACGTCTCTCGCGGAATGCTGCACCAAATCCGCGATCTGACGATCGTCGTTCGCAATCGTAAGCTGAAACCGGAAAAGGGCCGACGGAAAGACTTGCGCAAGATCGACTCTCTGATTGTCGATCTCGTCTCGGCCATCGGACAGAAAAATTGAACCCGAGTCACGCAAGAAGGCTCTCCCCCAGACTCGGCCTGAGACCTGAGCGTTAATTTCTAGCCCAGTTAGATTAATCAGGGCCCGCCGGGAAAATCCGCGGTGAGCTTTTGCCGGAGGTAGAAACAGCTTCTCCGAGCACGATCGCAGATCGCCAAATCAGGCGTTCTTTTGCCACACAAACGTAACAGTAATTCTTTTGCCGTCAGGCACGTTGATTCTTACGCTTGCTGCCAACCGGGAATGCAAGCATCCACATTTCCTCGGAGCGATTCGGAGCGAATTTTCGCCGCCCAACAACGTTTTTCATTTGGGAAATCTCCGGAACAAATGCCGGTGCCGAGGCGTTATCGCACTGCGTGGATCTCCGACACGCACCTGGGCACGCGGGGTTGTAATGCCACAGCACTGCTCAATTTTCTTCGCGAGAATGATTTCGAAACGCTCTACGTGGTGGGTGATCTCATCGATATCTGGTCGCTACGCCGTGGAATTTATTGGCCCCAGGAACATAACGACGTCATCCAAAAAATCCTGCGCAAGGCTCGCAAGGGCACCCGTGTAATTTATATCCCCGGAAATCACGATGAGTTGGTGGTTAGCTTTCTCGGTGCTTATGGGAACATCGACATCAAGGAGAACGCCGTTCATGTGACTGCCTGTGGCGAACGCATTTTGATCATTCACGGACACGAATTGGACGCCGTGGTGCAAAACGTGAAGTGGTTGGCATTCGCCGGCGACGTTGGCTATCAATTTTTGCTCTCGCTGAATCCCCTCATCAATTTTGTACGCCGCCGGTTCGGTCTCGGATACTGGTCACTTAGCGCGTATGCAAAGCGGCGAGTGAAGGACGCCGTGAGTTTTATTGGAAAATTCGAAGCTGCTGTCGCGCATTATGCGGAGCGCTACCATGTGGACGCCGTTCTATGCGGCCACATCCATAGCCCGGCTATTCGAGAGTTTGGCAACATCACATATTATAACTGTGGTGACTGGGTGGAGAGTTGCTCGGCACTTGTGGAGGGCGAGGACGGCATCATCTCGCTGGTTAATTACGATCCATTCCTGACGAGCCAGCCAGCGGCGAGCCGAACCATCGATTCGCTGCGACCGCGAGGGATGCCTACTCGTTAAAGTACACCGAAGAACGGTCAAGATCAGAGCAACGGGACAGTCGGTGGCGACAAGTGTCCCGCTTTAGATCGTTGTCCACCCAAGGGGTTGGGGATCGCTTTTTGAGCGACACCTCATCTTGTGACGTCACCGCGTCGTCACCTGGTTTTGACAATTCGTAACCTGACGCCGCGCAATACCGATCGAATGTCCCACCATGAGCGTGATTACTGTGAGGAGAACAGTTCTGCACGGACTGCCCGGAGAGGCATCCGTGAAAAGGATAGTGATCAACGGAACGTCGAAGAAAAGCTCGACCATTCGCCGCTCGTTCCGCGAATTAGCCCGCACCTACTTTGCGAGGGAACACAGGTTGGAGTTTGCAGCCGAAGCCTTGTTCTTTGTGATAATCGTAGCGATCTCAGCCTGGCCAATTCTTACAGCTGCAGGCGCATTGCACGAGTTTTTTCAGCGCGCACTAGGTTAATCGTGCGGGTTTGTAGCCGGCATTCGGGTTGTCGGCGTGGATGTGATCTTTCAGCAGGGGCAACGTTTTAAGGACAACGCGTTCCAGATGGTATCTCGCAAACGCGAAAATCTCGACAGCAAGCTCATCGCGTTTAGCATGTTGGCCTTGTGCAAAAAAATGCTCGAACAGCAAACAATCGGGAAATTGAACGCAAATTTTTGCTTAAGGGGTTGCCAGACAAGCTGAATCGCTCGCGGTGCTATGTTATCGATCAAGGTTATCTGGCGAGTGAACCTGCAGGCAGGCAGGTTCGTCTCCGCAAAAAAGGCACGGCCGCCACGCTGACTTTCAAGGTGGGCCGCGGTAGTCACCGGGAAGAACGCGAGATCAAGCTCAGTCCAAAACAATTCGACGCGCTTTGGCCAGGGACTGCCGGGAGAAGATTGCGCAAGGTGCGTTGCGAAATTCCCTGGAAAAATTTGATTGTTGAGATTGATATTTATCAGGGGAGACATGCTGGTCTCGTGGTGGCAGAAGTGGAATTCCCGGACCGCGTCAGCTGCCGAAAATTCAAGCCGCCTTCCTGGTTTGGACGGGAAGTGACTGGCGAAAAGCGCTACAGTAACGTGCGACTCGCTAACGAGTAACGAGGAGAATCGATGGGCTTCCGTTTGAAATTGCGCGAACCGTTGCCTGACGGGCTGAAACGAGTCTTCCGGGAACAGATCGAGTCCGCCCTGGAGTTGTGTCGCCACCCCGCAAAGCAACGCGGCGTCACAGTCCACGAAGTTCGAAAACACCTTAAGAAGCTGCGCGCTGCAATGCGTCTTGCCGTAGGCGAAGTGGGCAAGAATCGGCACGCGCACGAGGATCGCTGCGTGCGGAAGATTGGACGGCTGGTCTCCGATTTACGCGACGCGCAAGTGCGTCTGCAAACGCTCATTCAGCTGAGAGACAAAACGGCGAAGCACTCGGGTAAAAACCACTTTCCACATATCGAGGAATTACTGTCCTTGGAACGGGAAAGTTTTTCCGCCGCATTCGCCGGCTGGCAAAAACAAGCCATCCGGCAGTTGGAACGGGTGGAAGCGCGCCTGTTAAAATGGCCGCTGGAAGGCCTGACTTGGAAACAAATTTGCGGCGCGGTCTGTAAAATCTACAAACGCGGCCAGCGTGGGCTCGCAAAAACAATTAACGACCCGGACCCAGAGAATTTTCATGCCTGGCGCAAGCGGGTGAAAGACCTCTGGTATCAGTTACGCATTTTGCAGCCGCTTAACCGTGCGGTTTTGACAGAGATGGCTCACGACGCGGATGTTTTAGGTGAACTGCTGGGGTGCGAGCGCGATTTCGCTTTTCTTTGGGCCCGTCTGGAGAAGGAAAGCGGCGATGAAACTCTCCGCGATGAGCTCGCACAACTGGAGAAGCTAATCCGTAAACGCGGGAAACGATTGCGCACGAATGCGCTCGAACTCGGACGACGTTTCTATGCCGAGCCTGCAAAGGCTTTCGCCAAGCGAATATCCATCTTTGTCGGCAAGCGGATATGAGAGAGACTGATTACCGGTCCGGGTAACAGTCCAGATACTTGATTCCGGACCCCGTGTTGAAAATGACCACACGCTCACCTGGCACGATTTTACCTGCAGCACGCAGCGATGTGAGAGCGGCGAAACATGCTGCTCCTTCCGGACAAACAAAGAGACCTTCGCTCGAGCCCACTTCGCGCCCGACACGGATCATTTCTTCGTCATCAACGGCGATCGCGCCGCCATTGGACTGACGAAGAATGTTCAGGATCAGAAAATCGCCGATCGCCATAGGAACACGCAAACCAGACGCGATCGTATATGCATCGGGAAATTCGGCGGCGGTTTTTTCTCCCATTTCGAACGCACGAACGATTGGCGAACAACCAGTTGCTTGCACAGCGAACATGCGCGGACGCTTTGTCCCGATCCAGCCGAGCGCCTCCATTTCATCAAATGCCTTCCACATTCCGATGAGACCCGTGCCGCCGCCGGCTGGATAAAGAACCAGGTCGGGCAATTCCCAGTTGAATTGCTCCGCTAATTCGTAGCCCAGCGTCTTTTTTCCCTCGACCCGATACGGTTCTTTGAGCGTCGACACATCGAACCAACCCTCCTTTGTTTTGCGCCGCGCGATCTCAGCGCCACAATCCGTGATTAATCCGTTGATCAACGTCACATGAGCGCCCAACTCACGGCACTCGATGATATTCGCGCGCGGGGTATCGCGCGGCATGAAGATGTGCGCTTCCAGACCGGCCCGAGCCGCGTAAGCAGCAAGCGCTCCACCAGCATTGCCGGCGCTGGGGACGGCGAGCTTGGTTGCTCCGAGGTGTTTTGCCATGGACACGGCAACAGTCATCCCCCGCGCCTTGAAACTCTGCGTTGGATTGAGTGATTCGTCCTTGATCCAGAGATCGACCTCGCCGCCAAACTTTTCTGCGCGCAATAGTGGTGTTCCTCCTTCGCCTAACGAGACCGGCTCAACATTGCCTGGCAGAGGCAACACTTCCCGATAACGCCATAATGATTTCTCACGTGTCGGAAGCGTCTCGCGCTTCAGCGTCCCACTCGCGGCGGCGAGATCGACAATCGCGAAGAGCGGTTTATGACAGGAAGGACAGAGATTCTGCAGACACGACCACTCGTGCTGACGGCCGCATGCGCTGCATTCAAGGTGCTTCAAAAACATGCGAGATTAAACGTAGCACGTTTGCGGCCTGTGTTAGATTTGCCGGGATGGATTTGATGACTCTGACTGAAATTCGCCGGGCGGCTCAGAACGGCGCGGTGGCAGCGCGTGCGCATGTCCAAGTCGAATCGGCCACTGCAAAGACGCAACGTGAAGGAAAACCTTATTGCGAACTGGCTCTGGCAGATGCCTGCGATCGGATGACTCTTCGGGTTTGGAGCGATCATCCCGCTTACAAATCATGCAGGGCATTCACGACCGAAAGTTTCATCGAGCTCACTGGTGACTTTCGTGTCCACCCGCAATACGGACTCGAAGCAGAAAAGTGGATGGTGCGGCCACTCTCTGACCAGGAGAAAGAAGAATTGTTGGAAGGACCGGCAGACTTGCGCACAAAGCAAGCATCTGACTGGGAATTTATCGTCCAGTCCATTGGCACGATTGTTGATCCTCGCCTTCGCGCATTGTCCGAAACATTCATCAACAAGTGGGGCGACCGATTTCGTCGCGCCGCCGCAGCTCGCAAATATCATCACGCCCGGCGTGGCGGCCTCGTCGAACACACCGCGCAAATGATGCGCCTGGCGAGGGCCATCGCGCCTCTCTATTTGCAGTTAAACATTGATCTTTTGATCGCTGGCATTCTTTTTCACGACTCAGGTAAACTCTGGGAAAACCAATTTTCTGAAACCGGTTTCGTTATGAGCTACGACGAACTTGGCGAATTGGTCGGTCACATTTCGATCGGGCTCGAGATCGTCAATTCGTTGTGGCAAAAGCTTGCCGCCGAAAACGCAGATCTCTGGAAAACATATCGACCCCTCTCGGAAGATGTGCGCATACATCTTCTGCACCTCATTGCAGCACATCACGGCGATAAGCAATTGGGTTCGCCTGTTGATCCGAAAACGCCGGAAGCAATGGCGCTGCATTACATTGATAATCTCGACGCACGCCTGGAAATGTTCGCGGCGGGTTACACAACCGCAAAACCGCTGGCGGCGCGCATTTTTGATCGCGTGCGGCCACTGCCTGGAAATTTGGTTAAATCGCTCGAGAAATTTCAGCAGTCAGCCGCGCAAGACTCAAAAGACGAACTTTTGTGACGGGATACGAGCACACACGGATTGCGAAGCTCGTCCCTTTATTGACAATGTAACAGTTACTATTTGGCCAATTCGCGGAACCAACGCAACGCGATCGAGGTCTGCGCGTCATTGACCTCATGACCGCCACGAAAAGTTCCGATTCGAATCCGCTTAAAGCCGGTTCGCTTGATCGAACCCACGACGGCGTATTGCTGCTCCAAGGTCGCGATTCTGTCCTCGTGCCCGGCACTAACGTAAATTGGTGTGTTGAGAAAATCTGCGCCGGGCTGCAATTTCGCATATCCGTCACTCAAGTGGTCTTCATTCGCGCCGGTCATGTAAATTCCCGTGATGCGACAATCGTTTTTCGCAAGAAAAGGGGCAACATAACCAACGCCTTTGCCTCCCCCGGACATCCCTGCGCACGCAATCGGCCACTTCTCAGACCCGGGAAAGCTCCGGTGTAGCGCGTCGATTGCAGCGAGTGTCATGGACTCGCGCCACGCCACATTGTCGTTCTTCGCATGTTGTGGGCCGTCCCCTGCGAGTAAGACCCAGCCTTCAGAAAGTCCGACCCGCTGGTAAAACTGAGTCAGATCATTTCGGTTCTGACGTTTAAAATCGCTTGTGGAGCACGGTATCAAAACAGGCCAGCTCTTCGTTGGATCAAAATTTACGGGCGTTGCCAGCACAGCCACTGCGTATGGCGGCACGGGGTTGCCACCTTGCCGGGCATATGATTTTGCCAGTGCACTCAGTGGAACATTAGCCTGAACGGTTGAACCGGGAGAAAAGGCAACGCCTCCGAACTTCAAAGAAGCGGCTGCGCCCACGCCAAATGTGGAAATAAGATTCAGGATCAGAACGAATGAGATCAATAAGAGTAATCTGTTCGGGGTAGCGTACGCATCTCGCTGGCCGGAAATGCCGGTCCGGCTCGGACCAGCATCTTCGCCAAACTGGCGTTGGACCGGGCGTGCCTCCGTCATTGCATGAACGTCAGCGAAAATCTCGAAAATTACGAGGACGCATTTCCGAGTATACGGGACACGTCCGCTAGCCAATCCGCCTCTTCGCTTCTGCGAGATAAGCCTCGTCAATTTCAAACCCAATAAATTTTTTCACGCCGCAGCGCTCAGCAGCGATTGCTGAATTTCCAATCCCCAAAAACGGATCGAGCATCGTTTCGACTCGGGAAACACCGTGCAGTTTGATACACCACTTCGCCAACTGCACCGGGAATGTCGCAGGGTGTGGTCGTTCTTTCTCGCGGCTCTGAATTGTTTCGTACGGAATGAACCACGTGTTGCCGCGGCAACGTAGATCGCTTCCGCGAGTGTGACGCCACCGTGCGATGTTGCTTTTGTCCTGGTACGGAACGCCAAGCGCCAGCCGATCCAGCTCGACGTGACCGATCTTGGTGAAATGGAAAACGTATTCGTGGCAATCGTTGAGGAATCGTTTTGAGTTGATCGGCTTGAAGTGGCCGAATGTTTTTGCCGTGGCATCGATCCTCATTTGGCGGTTCGCGTCCGACTCTCCCTGGCCAGGCAAAGGATTGAGGTGAGGGTCGCTTGGTTTGGTTTTCTCCGTAGCCGTTTCGATGGCGATCGACTTGATCCAGTGAATCGTATTCTGCAAAAGAAATCCGCCTGAAGCGGAGGTCAGCTCGATCACGATTTGATGGGGCAACATCGGATTCGATGGCGCGGATCCGACGTTCAGAAAAAAAGATCCCTTCGATCGCAGAATTCTTCGAATTTGTGTCGACCATCTGGCGCACCAATCCAGATACGATTGGCGATCCTGCCGGTCGGCATATTGCCTGTAATCAATTCCCAGATTGTAGGGCGGCGAGGTGACTACAAGATCGACGCTTTCATTTGCCAGGTGCGACATTCCCGTGACGCAATCTTCGCCGCGAAGATCAAATTTGGTCATTGACTGAGATTGTGGCGTGATTACGGCGTCGTACAAGCTGAAAATAGCGCGATTCCTGTAGTGGCAGCCGTGTCGGCTGCAAAATCCAAAGACAATGCACGCGGCACGCCTGCCTCTATAGTTTAACTTGCGCGCAGCTTGTGCTCCCCAGATCCACGCTCGCACCTTTACGCGAATTCGTCTATCCTCTATCGGTGTCGGACAAGCCCTCGAAACTGAAGATCGCTGATCGTGAGTTCACCTCACGCCTGTTGGTCGGCACGGGGAAATTCGCGTCGAACGAATTGATGCGCGACGCGCTCATTGCCAGCGGCACGGAGCTCGTGACTGTGGCGCTGCGGCGGGCCGATATTTCCGGCAAGCACGATCCGTTCGCGAACATTCTTGATTTTATCGATCCAAAACGTTTTCTGCTCTTGCCGAACACAAGCGGTGCGCGCAACGCCGACGAAGCTGTGCGCCTGGCGCGGCTAGCCGCGAGCGCGGGTTTGCCAAAATGGATCAAGCTCGAGATTCATCCGGACCCACGTTATTTGCTGCCCGATCCTGTGGAGACGCTGGCGGCCGCGGAAATACTGGTCAGGGAGGGATTCACAGTTCTTCCCTACATCAATGCCGACCCGGTATTGGCGAAACGATTGCAGGACATGGGGGCCGCGACGGTGATGCCGCTCGGTTCGCCAATCGGCAGCAACCGCGGGATCGAGGCGCGCCTGCAAATTGAAATCATCATCGAGCAAGCCACAGTGCCCGTAGTCGTCGACGCCGGGCTAGGCGCGCCAAGTCACGCCGCTGAAGCGATGGAGATGGGCGCCGATGCGGTTCTGGTTAACACGGCAATCGCAATCGCTTCCGATCCCGTTCGCATGGCCAAAGCATTTAAAAAAGCCATCGAAGCAGGTCGCGAAGCCCGAGAAATCGGATTAGCTGAAAAACTGGGCGTTGCGGCGGCAACGAGTCCGTTGACTGGATTCCTGACTCAATAATTTCAACTGTCACGCAGCGCGCACCGTTGCTGGACCCGCTATAGCGTCGTCTCACTGACGAGCGCTTCCCGATGTTTTACGCCGCGTCTCGTCTCCTTTTGCAGTCGTTTCAGGCGGCTCGACAACGCGGCCTTTGCCGCCGAATTCATCCGATCAATAAATAGGATTCCATTGAGATGATCGCCTTCGTGTTGAATCGCGCGCGCAAGAAATCCGGTCGCTTCGATTTCAATTGCGCTGCCTCCCAAAGTTTGCGCGCGCACGGTCACCGCCGTCGCCCGTTCGATGTCGCCGGTGATTTCCGGAAAACTTAAACAACCTTCTACTCCTGTTTCGGCCGCACCCTGCAGCTGAATTTCCGGATTGATCAATACCAGCGGCATCGCGGCTTTGGGATCAACCTCTTCGCCATCCACCTTCAACGTACTCGGCCGATCTTCGACTAGCGAAACGTCGAGCACCGTGAGCTGTAAAGATTCACCGACTTGCTGCGCTGCGAGACCGACACCATTCGCCGTGTGCATCGTCTCGATCATGTTCGCGGCCAGTTCGCGAATCCGATCATCTATATTTTCGATCGGTTTGCCTTTGGCCCGCAGGATCGGGTCGCCGTACTCCAAAATCGGCAGGATCATTTCTCTTCCCGCGTAAACGCCGGCAAATTTCGCACGCCCGCCAGCTTTAACGCGTCCATAACCTTAATAATCGTGCCGAACGAAGCTTTCTTGTCCGCTTGGAGCGCGAGCGTCGACTTGCGGGCCTCCGGTAGATTGCGCACGGCGCCCTCCAGTCCGTCCACATCCACGGCTCGTCCATCGAGTTTGATCTCGTCATTTTGATCGATACTCACGATAGCGTGTTCAAGCTCCGAGGGCTGTTTTTTTGCTGTCTTGGATTCCGGCAGATTAATCTGAACTTCGGGTTGGTCTTTCTTAAAAGTTGTAGAAACGACAAAAAAGATCAGCAGGATGATGAGAATATCGACAAGCGAAACGATAATAATGACGGGGGCTCTTCGTTTTCGTACTGCAAACTTCATGGTGTGAAATGCGCCGCGCCTTTCACACTACCGGCGTCGAAATCGGCAGCGAGCTGGCAGCTCCCGCCTTTGCCGGCACGAATTCGCGCGACGAGCGACCGTAATAGCACTTACTGATCAATTCGACGACCAGCGTTTCCATCTCCACCGACATCACTTCAACTTTCCTTGAAAAATAGGTGAATCCGATCAGCGTCGGCACAGCAATCGACAGCCCGAAAACGGTTGCGTTCAAAGCCTCGGAAATGCCGAGCGCAATCTGACGCGTATCCGATGCGCCCGAGTTCAGTCCGAGCTGGGAAAAGACATGCACCAATCCGGAAACTGCGCCGATGAGGCCGAGCAGCGGCGCGATGCCCACAATAACTTCGAGAATGATAAGACCTTTTTCCAGCCGCACCATCTCGTGGCGAGCGCGTGTTTGAACTGCTTCCACGTTTTCCGAGCGTGGGCTGCGCAAATATTGCAACGCCACGCGAGCGATCCGCGACAGTGACGAACCATCATGATGCACGATACGCGACAGTCGCTCAGGGCTTTCGCCTGGAGTCAAACGCTCTATTTCGCTCTCGACCACAGGCGGCATCACCTTGTTCCTTCGCAAAGCCAGGCCGCGCAAAATCATCATCGTCACCGAGACGATCGAGCACGCCAGCAGTGGCCACATGAAAAGGCCGCCTTTCGAGAAGAATCCAAACACGCTATTCACGGTTTCTGGAGTTTCGATAGTTATCGCCGCAAGGATCATCGGTTCGGAAAAATAATGAAACCGAGTCCATCTACTTCCAAGCCCTCAGGAGGCAAAGTGTTCGCAACATCTTCGGGAATCGCAGGAAGGTGCGCTTCCAGCACCGATTGCACGCAAACGTTTGCGAACGCCTCGTTCGAGCTGTTCTCGGTGACTTTGAGCCCCTTCACTCGTCCGCTCCGATCAATATAAAATCGAAGCTTTAGCGTCCCGATATTGACCAAGTCCTGCTTCTGCTCCACAAACGCATACCACCGCGATCCAATTGAATCCGCTACAATTTTTTGGTAACGGCCAAGTGGTGTGCCCAGGGCGTTAACGGAAGAAATACCGCGATTGGTGATGTTTCCGGCGATGTGTGTTCGCTGCTTCTCCCGCCGATACGCCGATTGCGGTTGCGATGTTGCAGCTGAGCTGTCACGTGGTTGCGGGGGTTTTTGAGTTAACATCGCAAATTGCTCCGCCGCAGTCACGGGAGCCGGTTGGGTTTGGGGCGCCGTCGAAGGGCTCGGCCTTTCCTGCGGCGCGGCGCTCGGTTGTGCCTGCGCGCCTTTGAGGTCGAGCGAATGCTGATGTGTCTCCAAATCCATAAATGGCTGATCCTTGCCGGTCTGCGACGGCAAGGGCAATTGTCCGGCGGCAGCTAACTCGCTTGCTCCAATCGAGTTGGCGTTCGATTCAAATGTTTTCTCTTTGGGTTCGGGTGCTTTTTTTGATTCGTCCGTCTCGACGAACGCGGAATTCTTCGGAGCTGCTGGCGTCAGATCCATGAACGTGAGTTCAGACGGCTTGTCCTCAACGGGAGTGGTCGGCGAGAAAACGCCGCCAAAGGCGGCAAGGAAAAACGCCACAAGCAGGTGAATGAGAATCGCTGCAAGGAGCGCGAACAAAACCGTTCGTGTCTGGTATTCGTGGTCCCGAAGGTTTTCGGGATTGCCCGGCTGGGCGAACATAATGTCAGCCGTCGTCATGAGGGCGGTTTCTCAGTGGTAAGGAAAATCAGGCTTTGGGCTTTCTCAGCTTAAGGCTGGAACATTATCTCACCCCAGGGGTGCTGACAACCTGACTGACCGGCCCGTGCCTTTCCTGACCCGGCCTCGCTCCCACTCCTGCCCTTGCTTTCGTCCGTCACGGCCAAGGCGTGGGGACGCCCCGCCCTCGGGCCGTACAAGTCGTGTTCTTCGGCGCGAGGGCGCGCCGCCTCCATCGTCCGAGTGCTTCGCCATTGTGGATCTTCGGGAAGCCGTACGCGCATGATGAAACAAATATTGCTGTGCGTAACCCCCATATTCGCCAAAATATGTTTGAGAGAATTCGCAAAGCTCCAAGGCCGTCACCCTTTTCTTTCGCGGAAAATATTGTTGCTTCAAGGCCCGCTCGATCCAGACGTCGATCGGGAACGCGCGCAGACGCTCAAAGGCGAACAGCATTACACAGTTGGCAACCTTCGCTCCCACGCCGGGCAACGCACATAATTTCTCTCTTAGATCGGCATCGGACAGAACCGACCATGCTTCCAAGTCCGCTTTGCCTGAGCTGACGAGTCGCGCCGTCATGAGCAGAGTCCTGGCGCGATAACCCAGGGCGCATTCGCGCAAATCATTCTCAGCAGCCCGGGCAATTCGCCGCGACAGCGGAAACGTGTGAACTACACGATCACCGACTTTCCGTCTTTGACCAAAGCGTCGCCGGAGCGCCGACGAAATCTGACGAATATGTGCAACCTGTTTCATCGACGAACAGATGAACGTAGCCAGACATTCCCATTTCGGCTGGCGAATGATTCGTAAGCCGCGACAAAAATCGCGCGCCTCATTCATGATCGGATCATTGGGAAACGAAGCGCAAATGTCGGCCAGCGGATGATCAAGCGCGAAATAATGCGCGGCAATTCCAGGTATCAGACGCCGCGGCGACTTAAGCGGCGTCGCCCCGCAATGAACGTTTAACAAATCGCCCCGCTGCTCGACGAATACCGGCAGGTCGCCGATTGTTCCGACGAATCCGTTGCCGATCTTCTCCCAATGGAAGACCTGGCCGGAATTAAGCGTCATTGCCAGATCAAAATCGGATGCGGGAATTTCGATGAACTTCATAGGGTGGATCGCGTTGTCCTCAACGCGATGTCAATCCAGGCGCCGAAGGCGCAATCATCGTAGCATCGTCTTCAGGAGAAGCCGATCCACCTTCTGCCTTTTAATAACCATTCCTTCGTCATTCGTCATTAAGACCTTCCTGATTTCCCACATTCGACATTCGTAATCCGTCATCGATAAATAGCATCGACATGGACAGCCGACTCGCGATCGACAGTGCGGTTTTGCTGCTCTATTTCGTTCTCATCATCTCCATCGGCCTTTACATGGGCCGGAAGGAGGAAACCCTCAAAGACTTCGCTCTCGGCGGGCGTCGCATTCCGTGGTGGGCTGTGCTTGCCTCGCTGGTGGCGGCTGAAACAAGTGCCGGCACATTTTTCGGGACGCCCGGGGAAGGCTTCAGCCACCGCGATTACACCTACCTGCAACTCGCCTTCGGCACGATCATCGGACGCGTTCTCGTCAGCTATATTTTCATCAAACCGTATTACGACTATAAAGTTTTCTCGATCTATGAGTACCTGACCGCGCGCTTTGGGGTTGCGAGTAAGAATGCGGCTTCCGCTGTTTTCATGATTACGCGTCTGCTCGCTTCCGGAGCGCGGTTATATGTCGCAGCCATCGCACTCGCTCTTGCCTACGAAATGATCAGCGGCACTCGACCAAATCAAACTCAAACTCTGTGGATTTATCTCGGTGCCACGATTGCCATCGTCATTCTCACGGCGATTTACACCACGTTCGGTGGCATCAAGGCGGTCATCTGGACCGATTTGATTCAAGCCTCGATCATGATTGGGAGCGCGTTAATTGCGCTTGCTTTGCTTTACTTCGCAATTCCAGGCGGCTGGCACGAGATCGTGCAACGCCACGGCGCATTTCAAGTCTCGGATCTCATCACAACCGGTCTCGATCCGGCCAAACATGGCTGGGACCAGGTGAAGAGCATGTTCGAAACGGAGTACACAATCTTTGCCGGGCTGATCGGGGCAGCGTTCATCACGATGGGAACACACGGCACGGATCAGGACATGGTGCAACGAATGTTAACTGCGCCCGACATACGCCGGAGCCGTCGCTCTCTTATTTGCTCCGCGCTCGCCGACATCCCGATCGCGCTTACGTTTCTCAGCATCGGACTACTGCTGTGGGTTTACTATCAAGCTCATCCCGATCCGACGCTGCCCAAGACTCCGAACGAAACATTCTGCCACTTTATTCTCTATCAAATGCCAGTGGGACTTCGCGGGTTGCTCCTGGCCGGAATCTTCGCCACCGCCATGGGATCGCTCAGCACCGCGCTGAACGCACTCGCTACGAGTTTCACGCGCGATTGGTACGAGCCTTACCTCAACCCCGAAGCCACGGACGCACAAAGCTTGCGCGCCGTGCGTTGGGCGACTGTGTGGTTTTCCGTTCTGATGATCATCGTTGCATCGACAACGGCCTATCTTGTCATCGTGCATCCCAATGTCCGAATCATCCCGATCGTGCTCGGGATTTTCGGCTACACCTACGGCTCACTTTTGGGTGTGTTTTTCGCAGGAATGCTAACCAGGACGCGCGGGAACGATCGCGGCAACATCATTGCCATGATCCTGGGCTTTACCGTCGTCGCCATCCTGAGCGGATTGCCTAACAACATCGCGGGGATTTTCGGAACAACCGCTTATCCGCAGCCGAACTGGCTTCCGGTGATGGCATTCCCGTGGTGGATTTGTTTCGGAACAATCGTCACGTTTTTTGTGGCGATTTTATTCCGAACTGGTCGTGAAGATCATCCACGTATGGCCTAGCGCGATATTGAAACAGGTATTGACCGCGCGGGTATCACTGAAATACTTGAGTCTTTACAGCAGTCTGTAATCAACCCAACCACAAAATCCTATGGCCCATGTTGTGACGGACAAATGTGACGGATGCAAATTCACCGACTGTGTAGAGGTGTGCCCGGTTGCGTGCTTCTATGAAATGGACACCCAACTGGTCATTCATCCGGATGAATGCATCGATTGCATGGCATGCGTAGACGTATGTCCGGTGCACGCGATCTACGCGGAGGCAGATCTTCCGCCGGAATTCACGAAAGACATCGAGTTCAATTCGGTCCAGGCGAACCAAATAAAGGACTCGGGCGGGGAGGCGATCACGGCGAAAAAGGATCCTTTGCCCACAGCGGCGGAGCGAAAAAGCGCCCTGGGTTATTGACCGCGATAGCGCGTGCTGGTCATGCACGACCTGCTGCTGGATATTCGTTATGCGCTGCGCGTGCTTTGGAAGTCTCCCGCGTTCACGCTCGTAGCTTTAGTCACTTTAATGCTGGGGATCGGGGCGAACGTCGTCGTCTTCGGAGTAGTGAATGCGGTCCTGCTGCACCCGCTGGAAGTGAGCGACCCGCAGAATCTCTACCAGCTTCGCCACAAGGAATGGACGTACGGAAAACTACTAACTACGTCGTATCCTGCGTTTGAAGACTTTCGTCAGCGAAACACCACTTTCACCGGGATCGCCGCCTTTGATGGATATGCTTATGCGCGTCTGAGCTGGGGTAACTCGACGAAAAGTGTCAGAGGATATGCGGTCACTGGAAATTATTTCGACCTGTTAGGTGTGCAGCCGGAGGTAGGACGGTTTATCAAGGTTTCGGACGACCATGGGCCAAAGTCAGCGCCTTATCTGGTGTTGAGTGATCATCTTTGGCGAAGCGCATTTAATGCCGATCCGGGCGTAGTCGGCACTACCGTGCTGCTCGACAAAGATCCATTTACAGTAATTGGCGTGGCGCCGGCGCAGTTCCACGGCACCGAGCGATTTGATTGGCCGGATTACTTTATACCCGTCGTGAACTTCTTCGAGGCAGACTTCTTTCACAACCGGACGACGAATTGGTTGACGGTAATTGGCCGGCTGAAGCCAGGCGTGACGTCTGAGCAGGCAACGCGAAATCTGAATGCGATCACAGCTCAGTTGGCGAAGGAGTATCCGGAGACAGACAACGGATTGCCGTGGCGATTGGTACGTCCCGGACTCGAAGCGGAAACCGGTGACGTCATTCGCGGATTTCTTTACGGCGTGACAGGGCTGGCTTTGCTGGTGCTCGTGGCGGCCTGCGCGAATCTGGCTAGCCTGTTTGCCGCGCGCGCGGCAGATCGCAGCCGGGAACTGGCGCTTCGTGTCGCGCTCGGTGCGAGCCATTGGCGACTCGTTAGGGAACTGCTGACCGAGGCGATGGTCGTGTCGCTGCTCGGCGGAGCAGTCGGGCTGTTTATTGCGCGCCTCGTCTTGGGTGTGATTAGCCGGCAATTGTCCGAGGGCCATCTGATAATAAGTCTGGATGCGCGTGTTTGCCTGGTAGCTTTCCTCTTGACGCTGGTCAGCGCGCTTCTGTTTGGGATGCTTCCCGCGAGAACAGTCTGCCAGAGCAGTCCGTTGCAAGCGATGAAGAGTGGACCGGCAGATTCCGTTGCGTTGCGCCGCTTTTCGCTGCGCGATTTGTTGTTAGGCGCGCAAATTGCGATTTGCATGTTGCTGGTCACGGCTTCACTGGTCGCGGTGCGCGGTCTTGTGCGCATACTGCACGCGCCGCTCGGTTTCCAGCCCCAAGGCGCGATGCTGGCCGACACGGACCTGCGCCTGGTGCAAGGCGGCGTGCCGGCGGAGAAAAAGAAAGCGATGATTGAAGCGGTGCAGAACATCCCCGGCGTAGTGGCGGCTGGAGCGATAAGCAGAGTGCCCTTTACCGGCGGTCTGCGTGGGGTTCCGGTTTTCCCACCAGGGACGACCGAGTTCACTCTGAACAATTCTGTGCTGGCGTCCTATGTATTCACCATGTCGCCGGGATATTTTGAGGCCGCCGATACTCGGCTTGTTAGTGGGCGGGATTTCTCATGGCACGACAGCGCGACAACGCCGCACGTGGCGATCGTGAACCAAACCTTTGCCCGAAAAATGTGGGGCAACACGACGGCGATTGGGCAACGCTTCTTCCTGCGAAGGGAAGGCGTTCCCATCGACTTCGTGGAAGTGGTCGGCGTAGTCGAGGATGGCAAGTACCGCACCATGCAAGAATCGTCGCAGCCGGTGGCGTATTTGTCGTCGTCGCAAAACGAGCAGAGCCACATGATTTTCGTGGTGCGGTCGCAGCGGGCGCAAAACGAAACTGCGGCTGCGCTTGAACGCACGCTGAGCGGTCTGGAGCCGAATGCGCAAATCACGGTACAGAGCTGGCCCGATGCGCTCAGCGATATGTTGTTCCCGGCGCGCGCGGCGACTGTTGCACTGGGGACCATGGGTCTGCTCGCGGCGATGCTGGCGGTGACGGGAATCTTCGGGATGGCGGCTTACAACGTCAGCCGCCGGATGAAGGAGCTGGGCATCCGTGTAGCCTTGGGCGCGCGAGCGAAGCACGTGATGAGTGCTGCGGTTGGGCGACCAATCGTGCTGCTTGTGGTCGGATCGCTGGCGGGACTGCTGTTAGGCGTCATCGCCAGCCGGTTGCTGGGGCACATCGTGTATCAGGCGAATCCGCAGGATCCCGTCGTCGTGGGCGGCGCGGTGCTAATAATGGTGTTCCTGGGCGTTGCAGCGTCCACCATTCCAGCGCTGCGAGCGCTGGCCGTCGATCCCTCCAAACTCTTGCGGGAAGAGTGAAGCAGGTGAATCCGCTTCACGTAGCGACCGCCTAGGAAGATGCAGGTAATTACCCCTGCTTTTTGTTGCTGGCGAGCCTGATTCCTAAATCGCGTAATTGTCGGGGATCCACTTCGGCAGGTGAGTTACTCATCAGATCCATGGCCCGATTGTTTTTGGGGAAGGCTATTACGTCGCGGATGCTTTGTTCGCCGGCGATGAGCATGACCAGCCGATCGAGCCCTAGCGCGATTCCGCCGTGCGGCGGGGCGCCAAGATGCAGCGCACGCAGTAGATGCCCAAACTGCGTTTGTCGATTTTCAGGGTTGATACCGAGAGCCTCGAACATCTTGTCCTGCAATTCCGGCTCGTAAATTCGCATACTGCCACCACCGATCTCGACACCATTCAAAACGACGTCGTACGCTTCGGCGCGTACATCGGGAAACTTCTTTTCGTTAAACAATGAAATGTCCTCCGTTTTCGGCCGGGTAAATGGATGATGCATGGCGTTCCATTTATTTTCTTCCGGGCTCCATTCAAAGAGAGGAAAATCTGTGACCCAGAGGAAATCCCAGATTTCGGAAACAGGCGTAAGCTTTTGCATTTCTGCAATGCGCAACCGCAATCGCCCCAGAACTTCACAAGCGATTTCCCATTTGTCCGCACCAAAGAAGACGCAGTCGCCTTCCTCGATGTTCAGTTTCGATTGCAAGGTCGCCTTTTCACCCTCGGAGAAAAACTTCACGATAGGCGATTTCCATTCGCCATTCTCGATCTTGATGAAGGCAAGCCCTTTCGCGCCGTACAACTTCGCGACTTCGGTCAATTCGTCAGCCTGTCCGATAGTGATCCCGGCGAAGCCTTTGGCATTGATCGCTTTCACAACGCCGCTTGCATCCAGCGCATTGCGAAAAACCTTAAACCCGCTCTCCCGAAAAATTTCTCCGAGATCGACAAGCTCCACACCAAAACGGCGATCCGGTTTATCGCTTCCATAGCGATCCACCGCTTCGCGATAAGTAAGTCGATCAAACGGGATCTTGATCTCGATGTTTCGCGCCGCCTTGAAGATCGCAGCGAGCATTCCTTCAGTGACAGCAAAAATATCGTCCGGCATGACAAACGAGGCTTCGATATCAATCTGGGTAAACTCCGGTTGCCGGTCCGCTCGCAAATCTTCGTCGCGAAAACATTTCGCGATCTGAAAATACTTTTCCACGCCGGCAACCATCAGTAGTTGTTTGTACTGCTGCGGCGCTTGTGGCAGGGCATAGAATTTCCCGGGCATGATTCGGCTGGGCACCAAAAAATCTCGCGCGCCTTCCGGAGTGCTCTTGGAAAGAATCGGGGTCTCAACCTCGACGTAACCCTGGCTGTCGAGGTAATCGCGGGTCGCCTTGGCCGCGGCGTGCCGCAACCGCAGATTGCGCGCGAACCGCGGGCGGCGCAGGTCATAGTATCGATGGGTCATCCGCAAATCGTCGTTCTGCGGCTCGGCGTCAATCGGGAACGGCAGATCGTCCGCCCGATTCAGAATCTTCAGTTCGCTCGGAATGATTTCGATATCGCCAGTGGCGAGATTCGGATTTTCTGTACCGGGCAGCCGCGCAGCGACGTGACCGGACACTTGAATCACGTCTTCGCCGCGCAACGTATGCGCCTGCTTCGCGAGCTGCGCATTTTCCCCCGGCCGAAACACGATTTGCGTCAGACCTTCGCGATCGCGGAGATCAATGAAAATTACTCCGCCGTGATCGCGTGTGACATTGACCCAACCGGCCAGCGCAACTTGCCTGTCGATGTCGCTCTTACGAAGTGAATTGCAATCGTGCGTGCGATACATATTTCTTGTCATTCCGAGCGAAATCGAGAAATGCCGTTGCGAACTTTGGAGAATGCGACGGATCCTTGACTCCGTTTTAGCTGCCCTCAGGATGACAAGCTGGATGACGCTTGCAACTGCGCAAGTAACTCCCGGTGGTGAACTAAAGATTCTTCGCGCGAAGCCAGGTTTTTTATTTTCACCTGCGGCCATTCGTCCCCGAACAAGACCGCAAAGCGCGCGCCGAGTTGTTCGGCGGTTTGAAATTGTTTGCCGACCTTCTCGCTGGTGAGTGGATAATCGACACGATAGCCGCGGTCGCGAAATTGTTGAGTTTGCGCAAGAGCGTCTGCGCGGTGGTGTTCCTTTGCGATAACGACATAGATATCGATCTTCCTGCCCTCGGCGATTGCAGTCTCCAGTTTCTCACGCGCGTGAGATGTTTCATTCACGAGCTCACCGAGCACAACGTCGCCCATAGCGAAACCGAGCGCCGGCATTGAAACTGCGTTCTCGCTCAGTTGCGCGATTAAGTTGTCGTAACGGCCACCGCCCGCGATTGCGCGGAATTTTCCGCCGCGGTCGAACGCCTCAAATACAACGCCGGTGTAATAAGCCAGTCCGCGCACAATGCCGACATCGATCGCCACGTAATCGGCAAGTCCTCGTTCGCGAAGGCCATCAACAAGTTGGTCGAGCTTCCGACTCTCCCCGCCGGTCTCTAGAATTGAAAAGATTGGATCGGCGAGTTTGCCAAGTTTCTCCGCTGTCTTTTCACGCGGATCACGTCCGGATTTATCGATTGCCTGCAGCAATTCATCCCATCGGTTCGGCGATACATCTCTTTCGCGCAGGAAATCGGTCCAGAAATCACGGTCGCTGATTCGGACGACAAAGTCTTTTTCGGTGAACCCAAACGCTCGCAGGATGTCGATGCAGAGCGCCACCAACTCGATATCGGCGGCAGGGGTCGCTTCCCCAATAATGTCGCAATTGAGTTGAAAATGTTCGCGCAATCTTCCGCGCTGTTGTTTTTCGTAACGGAAAAATTGGCCAATCGAGAACCATTTGAGCGGCTTCTTGAATTCGCGTTCGTGCGCGGCGACGATTCGAGCAAGCGTGGGCGTGAGCTCGGGGCGCATGGCGACTTCGCGCTCGCCTTTATCGGTAAAGTTGAAAAGTTGATCGACGATTTCTGCGCCGCTCTTTTTTTTGTAGAGCTCGGTGGACTCGAGAACGGGACCGTCCCATTCAGTAAACCCGTAGCGACGCGCGACGTCGCGCCAGCGCGCAAAGATGTAATTGCGTACTGCACAGTCGTCCGGAAGGAAATCGCGAAAGCCGGGTAAAGCCTGCATAAATGGCACTTTATCTTACCTTGTTGCAACAAAAGGGCTTACGCCCACGAATGCGACCGCGCGAGGCGGAATTTACGATATCAGGGCGTAACAGAATACTCTCCGGCACAAAGTGACCGGAGAGATAGAGAATGAAGGACATCGATTCAATCAAAGCAGAGGGACAAATATGAAACAAACGAGATTAGTAAAAATATTAACGGTTGCCGTGGCTTGCGTAGCAACACTGGGAATAGCGCGCGCGCAACAGACTACGACAACAACTACGACAGCGGACCCGGTAACCGGCACAACGACAACTCAAGCAACAACGACAAACAGTGCCGGCACGATCGTGACATATACGCCGGATTCGGATTATTTTATGTTCCGAACGGCGCCGAATGTTGCGCCAACGCGTTATTACTACACGAGAGACACGGCCATTGTGGATCCGGAAGGACGCACCGTAAGTTGGTCGGCGATTCGACCGGACATGCCGGCAACGATCTATTACACGACGGTCGGTGACCGAGTGCTCGTGCGCAAAGTCGTGTTGAGCCAACCAGCCAGGGTTATCAAGCACGAGGAAACAACTACTACGACAACGACGAGACCTTAACGGAAAAGTCGTTGCGACTAAATCAAAGGCGCCCGCGAGAAATTTCGCGGGCGCTTTGATGTACTCACGTCCCGCTTGCGACGGGTGGAGCGGGCGATAGCAATTTCCAGATCTCCGCTTCTCGCGTAGATTCACAGCCGAATGGCTGTATCGACCAAAGAGAAGCCGGATTTGCAGAAGAAGGTGCACGAGGTCCCACATAAACCTGGCGTGTACTTGATGCGCGACCGGTTTAATCGCGTGATTTACGTAGGAAAAGCGCGGGACCTGCGCAAACGAGTGGGTTCATATTTCCTGCCATCCAAGCTGGCGCAGGCCGATTTGAAAACGCGCGCAATGCTCGACGCGACCTGGGATTTTGAGACACACACAGTTCGCAGCGAAGCGGAATCCGTTTTGCTCGAAGGCAAACTAATCAAGGAATACCGGCCGCGTTATAACGTTTCCTTTCGCGACGATAAGCGGTTCCTTCTTGTCAGGGTCGATCTTTCGGAGGAGTGGCCGCGTTTTCGGCTGGCCCGATTCAAAAAGGACGATGGCAGCCGCTACTTCGGTCCGTACGCGCATGCCGGAGCGCTGCGGCAAACCTTGAATTTCATGCGGAAAAAATTCGGTGTGCTCACATTTGGACGAGGCTCGCCTAGCGAGCGCGAATTAAAATCAGCGACCTATCAGGTGCCGGTGCGTTTGAGCGAAATCAGCGCGGAACAATACCGCGAGCGTGTCCTTCAAGCCTGTGAATTTTTGGAAGGAAAATCGAGGGAAATGATCAACACGTTGCAAGAGGAAATGCGGAAAGCGGCGAAGAAAATGGACTTCGAGAAAGCAGCCGAACTACGCAACATGATTGACGATTTGCGCAGCACGACAAGGCCAATGCGTCGATTTACCCGTGGCAGTCTGCCGAGCACAATCGATCCGATGGCGGACGTGAGCGCGTTGGCCGATGCGCTACAGCTGCCACAGGTGCCGCGCGTGATGGAATGTTTCGATATCTCAAATATTTCCACGACGCACGTTGTTGCTTCGATGGTTTGTTTTCGGGATGGCGTTCCGGACAAGGACAATTACCGCCGTTATCGGGTGCGAACCGTCGACGGCCAGGACGATTTCGCCAGTATGGCCGAGGTCGTCCGGCGCAGGTATTCGCGTGTTCTGCTGGAGGCACGCGATGCGAACTCCGATATAGCAGAGTTTTCGCAAGAGAATGCTTTCGAGGCAGTGGAGCGTTGTAGGGCAACCGCTTCGGTTGCCGAACCCGCTCCCGGCAAGGGGAGCGCTTGCCCTACAATCTCTGCTCGGACTGACGAAGGTTTCGTTGCCGTCCGGTTGCCTGATTTGATCATCGTCGATGGCGGAAAGGGCCAACTCTCAGCCGCGTGCCGCGAATTGCAGCGATTAGGATTGCACGATCTTCCCATTATCGGCCTGGCCAAGGAACGGGAAGAGATTTACCGGCCGGGCCGGGCCCTCCCCCTGCAGCTTCCAATGGACTCCGGCGCCTTGCGCTTGCTCCAACGCATTCGCGACGAGGCGCATCGCTTCGCCAACGCATATCACCAATTGCTGATGAAAAAACGGGTCGGCGAAAGCATTCTTGACGATTGCCCGGGCGTGAGCCAGAACCGCAAGAATTTGTTGCTGCGAAAGTTCGGCTCGGTGAATCGCCTGCGGAGGGCGACGGTAGACGAAATCGCCTCAACCGAAGGTATCGGCCGCAAGTTGGCCGAAGATCTGCATCAATTCCTGCAAAAGCATTGATTTACCGATAGATTTGAAACTCGCTCGCTTCCCAGCTCGCTCGCCGCTACCCATCCCGGCTTTGCCTTCTATGTCGCTGATCCCTTCAGCTCCATTGAAACTCGCTCGCTTCCCAGCCCATCGCGGCTTTGCCTTCCATGTCGCTTGATCCCATTAGCTCCATTCGCAGATTAACACGGACTCTTTTCGAATGAGGTTACTTTGCGGAACTTCCGGCAGTTTGTGGATCGTGTTCTCGATCCTGGCTACGCCTCACGTATTGTTGGCCCAGGCGTTGGCGCCATCTGCTGTGCCCAGCACAAGCACAGCTCCGCAAGCTGAGGAGGAAACAATCGTACCCACATTCGAGACCCAAAAACTCGCGCGCACCTACATCCTCGATATTCCGGCGCCGCGCGGCCAGATTACAGACCGCAACGGCGAACCGCTCGCCCAAAATCGGCTCAGCTACAATCTTGCCATTAATTTCCCAACACCGCTTGATTTTTCCGATGCACAGGCACTCAACTTCGCCAGGGAAAAAATCGAAAAGACGGCCAGGCTGATTGGTCGCAAGATCAAGATTTCCGACGAAGCGATTCTTCGCCACTACCATAACCGGGGAGTCATGCCGATGGAGATCGCGCAGAATCTTAGCCAGTTGGAGTACGAACAGATCAAAAATAATCCGCCACAGGGTGTGATTGTACGCCCGGTCTACGTGCGCGTTTATCCGAACGGACAGGTCGCCGGCCAAATTATTGGCTACACCGGCAAGACCGGGCGAAATCCCGACGGCATTGTTGACAATCACGAAACGCTCTGGCCGGAAACCGAGGGACGCGAGGGGCTTGAACAAACGTTCAACGAAATGCTCACAGGCAAGCATGGCGAATACAAACTCACCTTCGATAAAGATGGTCGGAAAACTTCCGAGAAACTGATCACTCCGCCCGACCCCGGGTACAATGTGGTCACCACGCTTGACCTGCGTCTTCAGCAACTCGCTGAAAAGGCGCTGGAAGCAAAAGCAAAGCGCGGGGCCATTGTGATTATCGATCCCAACAACGGCGACATCCTGGCGTTGGCTTCCTGGCCTACTTACGATCCAAATCTATTTGTCCCCTCCATCTCGGCTGAACAACTTAAAGTTTTGCAGAACGATCC
>Ga0207701_10000494_pt1 | contig 40646 bp, 32 predicted proteins | sample KBSSwiSSwithPhiX_FD_184294 | JGI IMG/M metagenome (GOLD analysis project Ga0207701, IMG submission 184294) | Switchgrass rhizosphere bulk soil microbial communities from Kellogg Biological Station, Michigan, USA, with PhiX - S5 (SPAdes) (version 2) | ecosystem: Environmental > Terrestrial >... | reverse complement strand
CCGGTGTGAGGATCCCTGTCTTCCGCAAGACACGAAGACGGAACGACGTCTCCTTCAACTCGCGTAGCACGATCTGCCGTTTCGCCCGAGTATCCCCCGGGCTCGATCCGTCGTCTGCCTCCTCGTAGTTCGCGCCCGCGGACGTCCCGCTCCTCAGTAGCTGCGCACAAAGTGCGACCGCGATCGGGCCGCGAGTGTGCAGAAGTGCCGCTACCCGCGTGATAAGACAGGCGAAATTGAACAGGCGTTCGCGCAGATCGTAGGGCTTGTCCCTGATCGTCCAGTCGCTGACATCCATGACAAGCACTACTGACGCCAAGTGCCCGCCGCCGTAGCGCTGCCGCGCAGCGAGTATTGAGGCTTGGGAGTTGGCAGTTGGACGTTGGAAGTTGACTGAGCGCAGCCGCCCGCTCGTCGGGTACTACCCGAAGATCTTCGGCGTCGGCATCCGCGAGCGAATCCGCTCGAGCTCTTCGACGGTCACTCGGGCGAGACCGCTCTTGCGGCAGGACTCCTCGACCGCGCGGACCACCATCCCCCTCACGAACGCCGGGATCTTCTTCATCCGCGCCGCCGCCGCATCGTCCCAAGCGACGGTCGTGGACGACTCGCGGCCGTACTCGACGGCCGGAACCCCACGCGTCGAGGCGGCGCTGGGATTGCCGAACGTGAGCAGGGGAGACCCGGCGAACGTCCCGGGGACATGCGTGCAGAGCGCATCCTCGGCCATCAGATCGCCCGTCATGCCGTACGCCCGGGCGCGGCAGCCCCCGCATTGGCCGCTCATCTCGCAATCGCCACAACGCCCCCCAAGCGACGTGCGGCGGCGTATGTCGGTGAACAATCCCGACGAGGTCCACAGCTCCGCGAGCGTTGAGCTGCGGAGTGTTCCCGCGAAGACCGGCAGATACGGGCAGGGCGTGACGTCGCCGTTCGGCCGGATGCCCATGTAGTGCGTCCCCGCCGGACATCCGCCCGCGCCTCCCGAGTACATCCTGATCGGGGACGTGGTCGGCCACGGCGACGTGTCTGATCGATCATCTGGCGGGATCGCACCGGCTTGCGCCGCGCCGGCCTGCAGAACGGTCTTGATGTAGTGCGGCGCGCACTTGGCGTTGACGAGCATCCGGCCGTCGTACTTCTTCTGGATCCGGTAGAGGGAGGCGAGGACCGCGTCGTACTGGGCCGGGGTGATGTCCGACACGAACTGGCCGCGTCCGGTCGGCACCAGGAAATACAGATTCCAGACCTTGGCCGCGAGACGATCGTGCGCGAAGTCGGCGATCGCCTCGAGCTCGCCGAGATTGTGCGAGCCCGCGGTCGTCTGCACGATGAAGGGCAGTCCCGTCCGGCCGAGGATCGCCGCTCCCTCCACCGTGTTCCGCCACGCGCCTCGCACCTTCCTGAATCGGTCGTGACAGCCGGGATCAAGCGCGTCGAGAGAGAGGGACAGCCCCCGCGCTCCGGCGTCGGCGAGGAGCCTGGCCAGGTTCTCGGTGATGCGCACGCCGTTGGTGCCGACCACCACCCACAGTTCTCGCTCCGCCGCGCGCCGTACGATATCGAGGATGTCGCGGCGTAACAGCGGCTCACCGCCGGTCAGGATCGTCACGCACTCAGGCGCGAACGCCGCGATTTCGTCGATGACTTTGAAGCACTCCTCGGTGCCGAGCTCGCTGCGATCCGTGAAGTTCTCCGTGTTGACCAGATGGGCGCCGCCAGCATCGAGATAGCAGTGCTCGCAGGCGAGATTGCAGCGATACGTGAGGTTCCAGGAAATCACGTACGGCCGGGCGAACATCTGGCCGCGAGCCGGGTCGAAGGGCGCCGGGTCGGAAGGTGCAGGGCCGAAGGGGGTCGCGCTCATAGCGACGGGCTACATGCCGAAGAAGTCGCGCGCCGCGTCGAGGATCGTTTCGTCGACTTCCGGAGCACCCTTGTCTCGCGCGAATCGCTCGATGCCGGTGCGCGCCATCGGGCGGACGAACTCCGGAACCTTCTCCAGCCTGGCTTCCGCGGCGGCTGTCCAACGGACGGGGGGCGGTTCGCTGGCCGGAACGGGCCGCGCTTCTTCGCTGCCTGGAATCATCGCGGTGAACGGGCAGCGGGCGCCGGACGTCCCCGGTGCCGCAGCCGTGGTGGCGGGACCGATCCGCACGCCAAGTGACTGCACCATCTGCGTCTCGTACGCATTGGTCAGCATGGCCATCTCGTACCCGCACTCAGGACAGGAGTAAACGATCGAGAGGGAGCCGCCTTCGGGCGGCCCGACCGTCTGGAGCGTCATCGGACTGTCGCATGGAACACAGAGGAACTTCATTCAACACGCTCCTTGCCTTGCGGTCGCGCACGCGGAGCGTGAGCCGGGACCGAAGGTGTCATGTCGAGGCTCTCCTGAAGTTGCTGGGCCACATGCTCCAGGGCCCGGCTTACGGGTGTGTCGGGCAGGTCGGTCAGAGGGATCCCGCGGTCGCAGCGCGCCGCCAACTCGGGATCGAAGGGGACGGCCCCAAGACACGGGATGTTCAGTCCCGCGGCCTCGGGCGCGCCGAACAGCGGCTTGATCGCGTTGCACTCGCGGCAGTAGTAACCGCTCATGTTCTCGACGTAACCGAGGACCCGATGGTCTCCACACGCGAGCGCCGCCACTGACCGTGCGACAACGCCTTTCGCCACCTCAGAGGGGATGGTCACGAGCACGAACGAGATTCGAGGCGCCCCCTGAGTCGTGTCGAAGGGCCGGAGGAAGTCAGCGTACTGGACCGTCCGGTCGGCTCCCGGCGGCAGGTCGAACATCAGCACATCCAGCGCGCCCCACTCGAAAGCCCCGAGGATCTCGCTGAGGAGAGCAAACTCCTTCGTCGCGCGCCAGGTGTGCGACTCCCCGTCCGCCACGCTGTCGAACGTGAGCGCCTCCGACTCCGGGATCAGCGAGCCCATCGAGAAGACCCGGATGCCGTTGCTGGTTCTCGGGAGCGCCACCTTGTGACTGCCGGGAACGAACACGGCGCCCTGCACGCCCGCCATGCGCGCCTGTGAAGGGCCGTTGAAGTCGGCGTCGAGGATCGCAGTCCGAAGCCCGCGGGCTTGCAGCGCGCCGGCGAGATGCAGGGTCAGAGTGCTCTTCCCGACGCCCCCCTTGCCCGATCCGACCGCGACGATATGGCGCACGCCAGCCAGCCCGCCGATGATGCGGGCGCGCTGCCCGGCAACCTGTTCGAGCACTCCGGACCCGCCGTCGCCGACGATGTCGTGATAACGCTTCATCGTGCTGCTGTGACTGAGCCTCGAAGGCGATAGCTTACACCTGTCGAGCAGCAGTCGCGAACGGTGATCCACGTATCGACACGTCAGCAGACACCCCGGGTGCGAGCCTTGCCGATAGGGCTGGATCGACGACAGCGCGCCGATGTCAGAGCGAACGGTGCGCCCGCTCAGTAACGCGCTTGCGGCGCATCGTCTGAGCCAGGCCGCGTCTGTCTGAAACCGACGTCCGGGCCGATATCGGAGTGACCCCTCGGCTTCCGCGAGGTGAACCAGGTGTGCCCGTGCGCTCTCCCGCGGCGAGCGTTCATGATCGCGTACGGAACGAAGAGCACGATGCAGAGGACGAGCACGATCACCGCGGCTGTTGAGATCTCCATGGGCTCAGCTCCTTTCAGTGCCGTTCCGAGGTCTGCAAGCTGCGGTCCCATCAGCATGAGCCTACCCGGAGCGCGCCTGGGCTGCGTACAGGAGATGCCCGCCGGCAGAGCTGAAACCGAGCGTCTCCAGCAACTCCTTCGAGGTCTCGGCCGGATGTAGCTTGCTTATATGGAACGAACGCCGGCCGTTCGCACTCAGACGCGATAGCAGCTGCCTCAGCCGGGTTCCACCGTCCTGGACGAATGCCTGCAGCGACACAATCTCTGTCGTGTCGGTTCCCTCTATATAAAGAACGCAGGCCTCGATTTGCTCGTCGGAGGCAACGGCGAGTCCTGCGACCTCCTCTTTTCGGGCCCTCAGGGTCTCGACCGAGCGCTGCCAGCACGGCGGGGGGGTTGTCTCCCCGAGTAGTCCATTCGCCGCGAGATCGTCGACAGTGACCGGAATGACGAAGTGTCCGCCGTCGCCCGCATCTCGATCGTGAGTGGAGGAGTTCTCCTCGACCGTTAGCACGTAGTCGGTCAGGACTGCTTCCTGGACGTATCCGGCTGCGGTGAACAGCTCACGGGCGGGTGCCAGCGTCTCGGGGACTTCGGCGATTATGCGGGGCGGCCCGAGGATCGCCAGCTTCGAGCCAAGCGAGGCGAGCAGGTGGCGGCCGTGCCCCTGCCGAAGATGATCGGGATGGACGGCAATGGTGTGAACGAGCGTGCCGGACGGCCGCTTCGCGCCGATCAGCACGCCGATCGGGTCAGCTCCGGAGAAGGCGACCATGCAGCTGCTGCACCAGACCTGCAGGTCGCGGATCGACCGTTTGAACGCCGCCGTCGTCAGCGGCGGCTGGTCGGGTACGTACGGAGACCAGCAGCGGTTCAGCGCATCGACGAGAAGGTCGATATCGTCGGAGCGGCAGAAGCGATACGCCGACATGCGCCTACGGTCGCGCCGAGTGGCCGCGGGCGCTCAGTGCCGGCGGCTCCGCGCCGGCGCCTGCTCGCAGGTTCGAGGCGACGCTCGACCGGTCATCAACTCTGACGCGGCTCGGGGGACGCGCTGCGCGCGCTCACCTCGTTGAGGTAACCGATCCCGTTTGCGGGCTGTTCAGCGTGCGGGCTCGAGGCTGCAACAGACGGACTCGCCTGAACCGGCGCCGTTGCCGCGACCGGGCTCTTGCCTGGCGTCGGGTAGTTCGCGATCATCTCGGCCATCATCTTCTTGCCGATCTCGATCCCTGCCTCGACGAGCGCCAAATCGATCGTGGTGGCGGCCCGCTCGCGCGCCAGCTCCTCGACCCGCTCCTGCGTCTGGCTGCGCATGAACCCGGCCGGTACGCGGAAGATGCGCTGCGCCGCCTCGCCGGTCCAATTGAAGGTCGAGATGAGTGGATTCTTCCTGTCGTCCCTGCCAATCAGCCGGGCCTCACTCGTCGCGCCGGCGCCCTCGGCGGCTGCGGCTGGTTCCGAGGGCTTCGCGCCGTTCGCCGGCGACGCCGGGATGTCGAGTGGCGTCCCCGTCTCCTCCTCGATCACCTGGCGGGCGAAATCCAGGGTGATCGCGTCGAGCTTCTTCATGCGCGCGCGCTTCTCGACTCGCGCCTTTACACGACGACGCTGATACGCGTTCTTCATGGTCCAGAGGCCCTTCCGTGCCTCCTCCGACCAGCGAAGCTTGCGCCCGTCGTAGGTTGTCTCCTCCTCGAGCCCTCCCTCGACCTCCGCGATCTTCTCGATCATGTCGGGGGAGATCACTTCGAAGTCCGCGGCGCCGCAGACGGTGCATTTCACCGGGTCGCTCTGCGTGGCGGTGACGCCGCAGGCGCGGCACATCGACACCGGTCCGGCCTTCGCGCGTTCGAGCGCCACCGCCTCGGCGAGCGCCTTGGTCGCGGCCGACGCGCTCTTCGGCATGAACCGATCCATGGCTTCGTCGATGACGGCGCTGGTGATCACCGAATGCCCCTTCTCGAGCGCCAGGCGAAGAACACCAGTCCGGGCAATGCCCTTGACCTGCTCGGGCACGTGCGTCATGCGTGACTCGGCTTCCGGAGTCCACCGGATGGTCTCCTCGGCGCGGACGTCGAGGCGAGGGACTTCGACTCGCGTCGACAGGAGGACGTCACACGACGCCGCTCGGAGCACGTTCTCGGCGTTGCTCCCGAGCCCCGTCTCGTCCTTCGGGCTGTGAACGCCGATCCGTCCCATCACGATGAGCCAGGGGTTTGTCTTGCGGGCGTGGTCGAGGATCTTCTGGAAGGGCTTGCCGTCGAGGAGCGTCTTCTTGATCTCGACGCCCGCCTCGCTGCCCATCCGCTCGCCGACTTCCAGATGCGACTGATAGATCTGCGCCAGCCCGGTGTCGATGATCTCTTCGTGGAGCTGGTTCTGCTCCTCGAACCGGAAGACCTTCGCCGCCTGCTCGGTGAGGACGTTGACGATGCCGTTGAACACCGAGTAGTGGAGGTAGGGATCGTAGACGGCGATCGCTTCGACCTTCTTGCCGAACGTGCGGGCCAGATCGACGGCGGTCATCAGCGCGCCGAACGACTGCGGGCTGCCGTCCATGCCGACCAGGATCGTATCCCGCTCCGGCTCGGACGGTTCCGGCACGTGCTTGACGACCCAGACATCACGATCCGATTGCCGGGACACGCGCTCGCAGACGGAGCCGATCACGCTGTCCCGGGCGCGGCCGATGCCCAGGGCGCCGATGACGACCAGGTCGTTCTGCGAGCCGGCGAGATCCTTGAGGATCTCGGTGTGGTGCTTGCCGTCCATCATCCGCGCTTCGAACGCCAGGCCCGACTCGCCGCAGAGACGTGACATGCCATCGAGATAGCTGTCGGAGATGAGCTTTAGACCCATCGTGATGAGACTGTCGTGGATCTTGCGCTGGCGTTCGAGCTCGACCTCGTCGATGTATTCCTCGGGGAGCGTGTATTCCATCTGCCTGAATCGGTAGTCGTGCAGTTTTGCGGCGTAGACGTGGCAGCCGACCAGCTTTGCCGAGTATGCCTTCCCCAGCCCGATCGCGCAGGCGACGGCACGGTTGGAGTGGTCCGAGTTATCGACCGGAACGTAGATGCTCTTGTACATCGAATGCTCCAATGCCCTGGGCAGGTTCGTGAACGTCGCTGTTCGTGGCGGCGGCATGCCCGCTGCGTCAAGGCGGACCGGCCGTCGCGCCCCCGACGTCAAGGCGTGCACCGCCGCGATTCCTGGCGCCGTATCGCACCCAGCCGATGATCGCCAGCTCGAGGAAGAGAATGATCAGGGCGGTGCGCACCATCGGGCCGACAGCCGACGGCACCACTTCGGGCTCGACATACAACGAGTACCAGGTCGTCAGGCCGCGTTTGTTGCCGCGTTCCCTCGAGAATCCGTCCCAGACCGAGAAGGCGATCGGCGTGAACTCTCCGGGCGAGAACGAAATGCCCGACTGCGACTGGCGCGGCCGCTTGAAGATGACCGACCACTCGCCCTGGTCGTAGCTGGCCACGCCCGTCAGATCGCCGGCCTCTTTCGGGGCGATGTTCGCGCTCCCTTTTCCGGTGAAGCGAAGCGGAGTGGCGCCGGCCAGGTCGAAGAACCAGAGATCCACCGCGTCCTGCGCATCGCCGAAGAGAAAATACGGCTTGCGAGCGCCGGTCAGCGGCTGTGCCGGAACCTGGATCGAAACCGCGTCGGAGAACTCGGACGCCGGGGCCGCGGGCGCCGCTTCCTCCTCGAAGGGGTTCTTCCCGGGCTGCGCCTGCCCGGCCGGAGCGGCGGCGGCTTCATCGCCAAAGGGGTTGGCAGGATTGCCCGCCGCCGCGGCCCCCTCGGGCGCAGTGGGGGTGGCCTCTTCTTCCTCCTCGACCGGCACCGGCAGCGACGGCCCGTTTTTTCCCGTCTTCTCCGCGCTCATGTCGTGCCATCGCAGGAGGACGGCGATCGACTGGGCGTCGTAGATGGCCTGCACGGTCACGGAGGTCGCAGGAGGATGGAAGTCGCGTCCCGGTTCCATGATCTGGCCGATGATCGGGAAGCGCGCCGGACGAGCGGACGCGAAGCTGGCGGCCCCTTTGGAGAGGTCGATCGGATCCTGGACGTGCCTGACGGCGACAAGGTTGGTGTAGCCCGGGGCAGCGTCGGAGAGAGAGGCCACGAAGTCGGTGATCGCCCATCGGTCCTCTGGCTTGAGCGCGTCGAGGAACCCCGGCATGGGCGTGCCGTTCAGCCCGGTGGTCATCGCCCGGAAGATATCCTCGCGCGACGATCCGCCACGGAACGTCCACCGCTGGGCGAGGTCCGCCGGGCGGATCGGGTTGCCCCAGTCGTCCTTCAGGGTTGGCGCCGAAGGTCCGTCACCGCGGCCGAGCGTACCGTGGCACTTGATGCATCCGGTCTCTTCGTAGAGCTTCTTCCCGAGCTCGACGGACTCCTTTGTGGACTTCGGTGCGCCCGGCAGCGACACGGGCTGCGGCACCTTCTCGGCATTCGAGAAGTCGGGAGAGAACGTCGTCAGGAAATAGGCGAGATTCGACACGTCCTGATCGGCGAGGTCCGGCCACGGAGGCATCGAGGTGTAGGGCATCCCGTGTTTGATGATGCTCACCAGATCCTGATGCGTAGGCAGCGCGCCACTCGGCGTCGTCCGGATCTTGAACTTGCCGGTCGTGAAATTGCGCGGCTTCGGGCGCAGATGCGGCGCGGCATACCCTTCGCCGTCCCCATTCTCGCCATGGCACTGCGAACAATAGTGCAGATAGAGCTTCTTGCCGGACTCCCGCTGCGCGTCTGTCCCGACGTCGGGCGCTGCCGCGCGTACCCATCCTGTCAGCGCGGCACACAACGCGGCCACGAGAACAGCGAGACAGCCGCCGGATATCGCGCGCCGCGCGCGCCGATCGGAGGTCATTTCGTGCCGCTCTCCCCACCGGCGCGAGGTCTCCGTCCGGTGAAATCGTAGAGAAAGAGGACCGCGTCCCACATCTCGTCGTCCTTCAGCATCTTTTCCCAGGCGGGCATGGCCGAGTCCCACGGCCCGCCCTCCTCGGGAAGCCCGGGTCCACCCTTGGAAATGCGCCAGAAGAGGAACGTTTCGCGGAGCATCGGAATGGTCCCCGCGTCGGTGAAGTTGGTCGGAATCGGGTCCAGCCCGTGCACGAACATCCCGGTGCTGGCCATGTTGTCGCCGTGGCAGAAGACGCAGTTCCGGTAGTACACCCGCCGGCCGTTCTCGACGTGGTTCCGGAACTCGGCCGGGTTCGAGGTTTCGAGCTGCCGGAACGGGTTGTCTCCATCGAGATTGACCGGCTTGTCGTGAACCGTGATCTCGGAAGGCGAGGCGGGGTGGACCGTGCGCGAGAAGAGGGGAGGCTGGAGCGGGACGTTCATGCCGACGTAGACATTCGCCGCCGCGAGCGCCGGAATGGCAATCACCGTGAGCGCCAGGAGCACGCTGTAGCGCTTCTCGGTCATGAACCGGACGAGCGGGCGCGACACCTGTTCGCGGCGGTCCTCGCTCGAGGACACGTACGCCAGGAGCGCAAGCGAGACGATCCCCATGTAGATCGAGATCACCGAGGACGGGATCGGGGCCGTGAAGCCAAATCTGAGGAGGACGTAGATCCCGATCCACCAGGCACCGGCCCACAACAGGAGACCGGTCCGGCGGAAGCGGAGCACCCCGAACACCGCGGCAACGGCGAGGACGACGACGAGGTTCATTTGGACACCCCGTCTTTCGAGGGAGCTGCCGGCGGCGGAGTGGCCGCCGGGGCCGGGGTCGCGGCCGGCGCTGCCGGGCCGCTGTTGTAGTGGTGTTTCGTCTGGAGCGTCACGGTCGGCGTACCACCAAGCGATTGGAGATACGCAATCACGCAGAGGATCTCCTGATCCGTAAGGCTGAACGGCGGCTTACTCATTGGCGGCATGGCCGGCGGGAATCCGGGCACGACGAACGCCGTCGGTTCGTACAACGATTGCGCAAAGTACTCGACATCGTTCAGGCCCGGGACCCGCGTCTTGGCGCGCACATCGACTCCGGCGAGATCCGGGAACCGCAGCGCGCCGGTCTTGCCGATCGTGTGGCAGGTCAGGCAGAGCCCTTTGGTATCCATGATCTCGCGGCCAATCTTGGCCATCTCGGCCGGGCTCAGGTCGCCGCCCAGTAGCGTCGCCTTCGGCGGCTGCACTTCCTTTTGCGGTACCAATTGCCCGACGTACGTGTAAAAGCCGGTCGTGGCGAGGATGAGGGCGCCGATCCGGACCATCAGCGGGAGCCTCATGCCGTGCGCTCACCTTCCCCGGCCGCTTCCACGGCGAGTTCCGGGGGGACGTGGCGGCGGGCTTTCGGCCGCCGCTCGAAATCAGGCCGGTCGTGCAGGCTGGCGATCCAGAACACCCCGCCGATCAGCAGGAAGAATGCGAGCACCGTGATCGAGACGACCCTCGTCGCGAAACCGAGGGTGGGGGTGAACGCGTCGACCGACTGGTCCCGGATGATGCCGTAGACATGCCAGTGCTGACGCAGCCCGGACCGGACATACCCCATCAGCCCCATGAGCCAGGTGAAGGTCACGGCGATGAAAATCAGCACGTACTGCGAGATCGCCGGGATCCGGCCCCAGCGCACTTCGCCCGTGCGGCGGGGCGCGCGGAAGAGGAACACGTCGATCGCGGTGATCGACACCATCGCGATGAGCACCGAGAGGACCTGCGGGACCGACAGCTTGATCCGGACGGTCGCCTCGACGAAGTAGCCGTAGACGCCGAGGAAGATGACCGTGATTGCGGCGATCGCGAAGATCGTGAGCTGCGCCGCATTCCCCGTCTTCGCCCACGCGACGGTCGAGATCTTCCCCGTTCGGCGGTAGAGGAGAAAGCTCATGAAGGTGGTCAGGATCAGGATGTTCACCGCAGTGTTCTTCGCGGACATCACCCCGAGGAAGCCCAGAATCGGGTGCGCCGACCCGCCCATCGCCCGGATCTCGGAGACCGTCGCGATGATCGACCGGGGCGTCGCCCAGACCATGAAGCAGAGCACGATCGCGGCGAGCAGGTACTTGACGAATCGCTGGAACGGCTGCGCTCCTTCGACCCGCCCCATGCCGAGCCACAGGTAGTAGTTGGCCGCGAGGAACAGGTTCCCGATCAGGATGGCCTGGATGATGAACAGCCAGGAGAACGCTCCGCCCATCATCGTCAGGCCGAGCGTTTGCGAATAGGCGTAAATCTCTTTGGCCAGCCAGTAACCGGCGAACGGCAGCGGCAGGAACGCGCTGATCGCGACGAAGTTCCCGATGTATCCCATCCAGTCGTAATGGGCGCGATCCTCGTCGGTTTCCGCCTGGAGGAACTTGACCGCCGCATAGGCGGCGGCGATCGATCCCCCGAAGGCGATGTTGGCGATGAACCGATGCACGTTGATCGGCATCCACGTGTAGTTGTACATCGCGTCCGTAAGCGAGAGCAGCGCCCCCTGGCTCGACACCCCCTTGGGAGACATCATGAACGTCAGCCAGGAGTTGGCGATCATCATGATCCCCGTGCCGACGACGTTCAGCCCGACCCCGAGGCCGAGATGCACCAGCGGGTGGAACTTTCCCCAGCCGTAGTAATAGGTGTAGAGGAAAAAGGCTTCCGCGAAGAACAGCAGGACGTACGGAAAGAACGTCGGTGAGAACACGCTCATCATGTAGTTCGTGAACTTCGGATACAGGATGATGAGCATGAAGGTCAGCGCCGCGCCGAAGGTCGCCGTCAGCGAGAACGAGACCGAGAGCAGCTTCGTGAACTCGTGCGCCAGCCGGTCGTAGCGGAGGTCGCCGGTCTTGTAGCCGATCGCTTCGACGATGATCGCGAAGATCGGAACAGCCAGGACGAAGGCCGCGAACAGCAGGTGCAGCTGCGCGACCACCCAGATGGCTACGCGGCTTCCCACCACGGGGAAGGTGCGATATTCCGCTTCCTGGTACGGCTTGGACTGCGCGGCCTTGTCCGCAGCTTCGCTCGTCGCCGCCGGCGGTCCCTGGGCGGCGGGCGCGGCGGGCGGGCCCGCGGCCGGCGGAGTCTGAGCGAGGACCGGCGCGGCGTACTCGCCCATCGCCAGGACCGCGACGATCGCGAGCGCGGCGATCGACGCAAGCAGGACCAACCGTTTCGGGGTCGTCACCGCGCCGCTCTCACTTCAGCGCCCCGGCCGCTCTGCCCCGTGGCGGAGCGTCGTCGAGTCTCTCCGGCCTCGCCTCTGCACGTCCCGCGCGGGCCGCGCGCACAGCGGCGTCCTGTCGTCAGTCCTCGTCCGTCGCTGCCGACGTCCCAGATCTGCCCGTCCGGGTGTCTCACGATGTGCTCCTGATTGAGGAATGCGTGCGACCGCACGATGACGGTCGCGCCGATGGAGAACACGGTCGCCGACGGTGACGCGTGTGGCTGGAGAGGACTGGCGGAAAGAAGATGAATGGCCCGCGGTGGGCACCGCAACCCGCGACACGTCGCACGATTTCGAGGGGCGCCGAGAGCGACCGACGACGGCGACGACCAGGGGGCTGTTCGACCGGGGGGACACATCCAGCTCAATGGTCAGGACTCCCCCCCGCCGCAGGGCGGTCGTCCAGGCCGTGACTCCGCGATGGAACCGTGGTGCCGCATCCGCGCGCCTCCAGGGAAGTCGCCGCAGGAAAGGACCCGAAATCCAGTCGATTGAGGCCGCGATGTTACCCACGAACCGGGACAGGGTCAAGCGCGCCGCGCGCATCCGCTCGGAATTCGTCCGGCGCAGCGCTCGACGATGAGCGATTGGCCGGTCGATTCAGTGTGACAACGGTGCCGATGAGCGGGTCGTGATCGGGGAAAGAGGCCGCCGCGGAGCGCGGCGGCCGGCGACCGAAAGGGGTGACGCTGTGGAGGGCGCTACCGGACTGACTGCGTTATCGCAGCGATCCGGCGATCCATCCGCGGGTCAGGAAGTCCGACATGGTGATGGTGAAGAGGATCAGGAGCCAGAAGAATCCTGACGCGACAACCAGGCTGGTGAGGCGCGTTCCCCAGCGGACATGCATGAAGAAGAGGATCACGAGCAGCGCCTTGCCGGCGGCGATCGTCAGCATCGCGACGTTGTTGAACGCGCCGAGATCGACGAAGGCGACGGCGATGGTCAGCGCCGTCCCGATCAGCAGGGCGGCGAAGATCTGGTAGTAGAGGCTTTTCGGAGCGACGTGGCCTGCAGACATGATCGCGTCGTTACCCGTGATGATAGTGCCGCCCGATGAGGTACAGGAGCGGGAACAGGAAAATCCAGACGATGTCGACGAAGTGCCAGTAGAGACCGGCGACCTCGACCGGCGTGTAGTAGTCGGCGTTGAACGTCTTGCGTCCCGCCATGATCGCCAGCCACGTCATGATCCCGAGCCCGATGATCATGTGCAACGCGTGCAGTCCGGTCATGCAGAAGTAGAGCGAGTAGAACATCTCCACCCCGGGCGGATGCTCCCATTTGGTCACGTCGAAGTACGGGCCGGGCACGATGTGATCGCGGAACTTCTCCGTGTACTCGATGGCCTTGACCCCGAGGAAGACCACGCCGAGGAACATCGTGATCACGATCCAGGTGACCTGCGTCTTCGCGGGCTCGCTGGTCTGCGCCGACCGCACCGCCAGGGCCATCGTCAACGAGCTGAAGATCAGGACCGCCGTGTTGAAGCCGCCCCAGCCGATGCTGAGGTGCGCGCTGGCCTCCTGGAAGGCTGCCGCGGCCTGCGAACGGTAGACCAGGTAGGCCATGAACAGCCCACCGAAGAACATGATTTCGGTGACGAGGAACACCCACATGCCGAGCGTCGAGGCTTCGGCCTGCTGCGCCATGTCGTCGAAGTGGTGCTGCAGCTTCGGATGGTGCGGATAGTCCTCGTGTTCGTGCGGCTGGATCGCGTCCACGTTGGACGCGACCGGCGGCCGGTGAATCGGGCCGGGAAAATGCTCGGCGTGAGCGTCAGGCAACGTCGACCTCCTGGCTCGGATGCATGTACTGGTGCGTGCCCTCGGTAACGATCGGGGAAACGGTGAAATTCTCGGTCGGCGGCGGGGACGGGATCTCCCATTCGAGCCCTCTGGCGCCCCACGGATCGTTGGCCGCCTTCTCCCCTTTTATCAGCGAATAGGTGAAGTAGATGAGCGGGATGATGTAGCCGACCGCGAGGATCGAGGCGCCCGCCGTCGAGAGCACGTTCAGCACCTGGAACTCCGGCGGGTAGGCGTGATAGCGGCGCGGCATCCCCATGTAGCCGGCGACGAACTGCGGGAAGAACGTCAGGTTGAATCCGACGAACACCATCAGCGCCGAGAACTTGGCCCACGGCTCGGAATAGAGCCGGCCGCTCATCTTCGGCCACCAGTAGTGCAGCCCGCCGAGATAGCCCATGATCGCGCCACCGACCATGATGTAGTGGAAGTGGGCGACCACGAAGTAGGTGTCGTGGACGTGGACGTCGATGCCCATCGCCGCGAGGAACAGCCCGGTCAGGCCGCCAATCGTGAACAGGCCGATGAACCCGATGGCGTAGAGCATCGGCGATTCCCAGGACACCGACCCCTTGTACATCGTCGCCGTCCAGTTGAAGACCTTGATCGCCGACGGGATCGCGACGACGAAGCTGAGGATCGAGAACAGCAGTCCGGCATAGGTGGACTGGCCGGCCACGAACAGGTGATGCCCCCAGACCAGGAAGCCGATGACCGCGATGGCCAGCGATGAGAACGCGATGAAGGAGTAGCCGAAGATGTTCTTCCGCGAGAACGTCTGGACGATCTCGCTGATCACGCCCATCGCCGGCAGGATCATGATGTAGACCGCCGGGTGCGAGTAGAACCAGAACAGGTGCTGGAACAGGACCGGGTCACCGCCGAGCGCCGGATCGAAGATGCCCAGATGCAGCGCGCGTTCTGCGGCGACCATCAGTACCGTGATCGCGATCACCGGGGTGCCGAGGATCATGATCAGGCTGGTGGCGTAGTGGGCCCAGATGAAGAGCGGCAGCCGGAACCAGGTCAGCCCGGGCGCGCGCATCCGGTGGATCGTGACGATGAAGTTGAGGCCGGTCAGGATCGACGAGAAGCCGGTGATGAAGATGCCGAGCGCCGCGGTCATCACGTGCGAGTTCGCCGCAGCGGTGCTGTACGGCGTGTAGAACGTCCAGCCGGTGTCGACGCCGCCGGTGAGCGCGGCATAGAGGGTGAACAGGCCGCCGACAATGTAGATGTACCAGCTGAGAAGGTTGACGCGCGGGAACGCGAGATCCTTGGCGCCGACCATGATCGGAACGAAGAAGTTGCCGAGCACGGCCGGGATCGACGGAATCAGGAAGAAGAAGACCATCACCACGCCGTGCATGGTGAACATCTTGTTGTAGGTCTCGGATCCGACCAGGTCACCGGCCGGCGTCAGCAGCTCCAGGCGGATGACCATTGCGAAGAAACCGCCCAGCACGAAGAACGACGTGATCGCGAACAGATAGAGCAGCGCGATGCGCTTGTGATCCTTCGTCAACAGCCACGAGGCGAGCCCGTGACCGTTGGTCAGGTAATTCGAGGTTTCCATAGCTAGTTCCTGCCGCCCTGCGGCGGTGTTCCCGAGTTCGTGCCCTGCGGCGCGGGCTGAGCGCCCGGCTGGCTGAGCGACTGCACGTAGGCAATCAGCTGCAGCAGCTGTTCTTCCGTCACGAGTCCCTGGAAGGTCGGCATCAACGGCTGGAAGCCGTTCACGATCTTGGCCTGCGGGTTCAGGATCGATTCACGGATGTAGGCTTCGTCGGCGATCACCTTCGCGCCACCCTGGAGCTCGACCTGGTGCCCGAACACGTTGTTCAGCACCGGGCCGCGGCCCTGGGAGTCGGAGCGGTGGCAGGTGATGCAGGTGAGATCCTGGAACAGCTTGGCGCCGGCGGCCACCGGCGAGTCTTCCGCTTTCCCGCCCCCGATCCAGGTTTGATACTCCGCCGGCTGCATCGCGACGATCGATCCAATCATGCCCGAGTGCTTCGTGCCGCAGTACTCCGCACAGAACAGGTGATACGTGCCCGGCTTGGTGGCTTCGAACCACATCGTGTTGTAGCGCCCGGGAATCACGTCCGCCTTCACCCGGAACGCCGGGATGTAGAAGCTGTGGATGACATCCTCGGACCCCATGATCAATTTGACCGGGCGGCCGACCGGGATGTGCAGCTCGTTGATCTCGCGCATCCCGTCCATGTGCTGGACCTTCCACATCCACTGCTTGCCGACGACGTAGATCTCGGTGGCGCCTACGGGCGGACGGGTCAGGTCGAAGAACACCTTGGCGCCCCAGCCAAACATCACCATCGCGATGCCGAACGGAATCACCGTCCAGAGCAGCTCGAGCGCCAGCGATCCATGAATCGCCACGCCGATCTCTTCGTCGTTCTTCCGGTGATATTTGACCGCGAAGACGATGACGAGCGTCGCGATGAGCACCGAGAAGAACGCGGTGACCGCGACCATGAAAAAGAAGACCGCGTCGACCTGACCCGCCTGGGTCGACGCCGCCTCCGGCAGGAAGGGAATGTTCTTGAACATCGTTAGGTTCGATTCGCCGGCGCCGGCCGATTCGCGCCGCGTTCCCGGCGCAGGCTGACGGTCAGGAACACTGCGAACGCCAGCATGGTGGCGATCCCACCCGCACGCACCATCGTCAGGACGGCGGCGCCGTAGGCGCCGGTCGCGGGGTCGTAGTGATAGCAGAGCAGCAGGACGTCATCGATCGGCGTGCCGAGGCGGTCGTTCGCGGCTTCGATGATCCCCAGCCGGAGGTCGCGCGACGAGAACTCGATCCCATAGAAGTACTTCGCCAGGACGCCGGCGGGTGTCAGCAGCTCGATGCCGGCGCCGTGCGCGTATTGCCCGATCTTCTCGTCGTAGGCGTAGCGGAAACCGACCGCCTTGGTCAGGCCGTCGATCGAGGCCTGCGTGCCGGTCAGGAAGTGCCAGCCCGCCGCCGACTGCGGCCGTCCGTATCGTTCGAGATACGCGGCCTTCTTCTGCGCGGCCAGCCCCGGACCTTCCTTCGGATTGAAGCTGACCACCACCACGTCGAACTCGCGGCCGACCTCGAAGTTCAGGATGCCGATCGCCGTCACCAGCCCGTTGAGCACCTGAGTGCAGAGCATCGGGCACTCGTAGTACGCCATCACCAGGATGACCGGACGCTTGCCGAAGTACTGCCCGAGCGTGACCGCGTGGCCCGATTCGTCCACGAATGGCAGGTCGAGCGGAATCGACTCGCCGATCCGCTGATCGAGCCCAATCTTGGACAGTAGACCCGGCTTGGCGGAGGGCGGATCCACCGCCGCGGGCGCAAGCCCCTGCGCCAGAATGGGCGCGGCCCAGAGAAGCGTGGCCGCCATGAACGCCGCCGTCTTGCTGGAAAAACTCACGATCGTGCCTTCGCTGTGCCGGCGATCAGTGACCGCTCCCGTGCCCTGCCGCAGCAGGCGCCGGCGCTTTGGGGGTCTCGGACGCCGGCGGCGTCGCCGCGGCGCCACCTGACGGCGGCTTCGCGGCGGGTTGCCCGTCCGCGGGGATTCGCCGTCCGCTGCTGGACTCGCCCAGCGCGGGGGCATGCGTGCCCTCGGCCGGAGCGCTGCCCGCAGCGCGAGCCGGGAGTCCTCGCTCGGCCAGCAGTTTCTTCGCTTGATCGATCGGCACCCACGCCACGCCGGCCTTCTCGTCGGTCCAGCCGTAGCCGTGGAGCTTCTTGTCCTCCGATTCGCGCTGCATCCGCAGCATCTGGAGCTCGTCGGTCTCGAGCTGCGGCGACCGGGCGTTGCCGAAGGTGGGCGACACGGATCCCGGGCGCGACATGTTCGTCGCCGGCATCGCCAGCGGCGACAGCTTCGGATCGCGCGCCGCCGCCTGGCGCTCCATCAGGTTGAAGAGCCCCCAGACGATGACCGCGCACGCGATCGCCACCGCCGCGATGACCCCGGCCAAGCTCAAGATGACCCGGACGTTGACGTCGCTGGTCTCGTGTTCGACGCCGATGTTGTGGAAGTCGTCGTGTGGCTGGGCGGGGCCGCCGTCGCCGTGCGCCGGCGCCGGTTCAGTGGGCTTCATGCGCGAACTCCTTCTTGAAGAAGGGATCGTTGAGCGGCAGGAGCGACCGGCTGCGCAGCTGTCGCACGAACAGGAACAGCCACACGCCCAGCAGCCCTCCCGGGACCGCCACGTCCATCCAGTGGATCGGGAAGCCGGCCCGCTCGTAGTTCGGTTCGACCAGCCAGATCAGGTCGATGAGCCGCATGATCAGCACGCCGATCGCGACCTTGGCCAGCAGCGACGCGCGCTCCTTCAGGTTGCGCGACAGCAGCAGCAGGAACGGCAGCACGAACTGGCCGAAGGCCAACAGCAGCGAGACGTAGCCCCACGGGCCGCGGATCCGCTGCAGGTACCAGGGGATCTCTTCCGGCAGGTTGGCGCCCCAGATGATCAGGAACTGCGAGAACGCCAGGTACGCCCACAGCATCACGAACGCGAGCAGCAGCTTGCCGAAGTCGTGAAAGTGCCGCGAGGTCAGATAGCTGGCCAGCGGCTCAGTCTCGATCAGCAGCGCGAGGATCGCGATCACGAACGCGAAGGCCGTCAGGCCCTGGCTGACCATCAGCAGCATCCCGAAGATCGTCGAGAACCAGTGCGCGTTGATCGACATCACCCAGTCGACCGCGGCGAAGCTGATGGTGAGCGCGTAGACCAGCAGTCCGGGGGCGGCGACGACCCGTGCCTGGCGCGTGTCCGCCGGATCCATGCCGGCTTCCCCGCGCTCCTGCGCGGCGGAATACTTGTTCAGCATGAACGTGCACAGCATCCAGGTCAGGAAATAGAACACCGCCCGGCCGATGAAGAACGGCACGTTCAGGTAGCCGGCTTTCTGCTGGAGGATCTCGTCGTGCGCCGCCGCCCCCGGCGCGGCCCAGTGATACACGCTCGGCATCCGGAACAGCAGCGGCAGGAAGAACAGCATCACCACCGGCAGGTTGCGGCTCGCGGCCTCGAAAATGCGGCGCCCGATGAGGCCCCACTGACCGCCGCTCAGATGCTGGAGCATCAGCAGCGCCAGCGACCCGGTGGTCAGCGCCAGGCACAGCAGGAAGCCGACCAGCCAGGAGCGGAAGAACTGATCGGGATTCAGCACCGCGCCCGCCCCGCCGGCGACCAGGCCGACGACGGCCAGGATCAGGGCCCGCTGCTGGAGGCGCGCGAGCGCCGGCACGTCGGTGGTCACTGCGTGTGTCTCCATCTAGTCCCGGCCCTCGCCGCCGTGTCCGGCAGCCGGGGCGGGCGTCGGCGGCGCCAGCTTGGCGGGGTCACCACCCGGCACGTCCGCCGCCGCGGCGTGCTGGCTCAGTTGCAGCGCCCGGATGTAGGCCGCGATGTTCCAGCGATCGCGCGGCGAGACCTGAGCGCGATAGTCCGGCATTGCGCCGAACCCGTTGGTCATGACGTCGAAGAAGTGGCCGATCTCGACGTTGCGCAGCCGGTCGATGTGGAACGACGGCGGCTGGCGGTAGCCGCGCTGCACGACCATCCCCCGCCCGCTGCCGGTGCGGTCGTGGCACGGCGTGCAATAGATGTTGAACCGCTCCTCGCCGCGATCCAGGACCGCCGCGTCGACCGGAAACGGCAGCTCCGTCACCATCGCCGTGCCGTTCTTGCCGGTGAAGAACGCTTCGTCGGTCTGCAGCGTGCCGCGCGCGATCGTCCCTTCGACCAGCGGCCGCGCGCTCGACCCGTCAGCGAAGAACATGCTGGCCCGCAGGCCGCGGTACTTCGGCTGGTTGTGCATGTCCTGCCGGCATGCGGTCAAGAGCACCGCGCCCGCAATCGCCAGCAGCAGCCGGCCGCCGGTCCTCATGCCGCCACCTCGTTGATCTCCTTGGCCCCGAGCCCCTTGAGGAACTCGAAGGTCTGGGCCCTCTCGAACTTCGGGTCGGTCCGCTCGATCGCCAGGAAGAACCCAGTCTGGCTGGCGTGCGATGCGAAGCGGGCCACGTTGAACACCGGGTGATAGGGCAGCGGCAGCCCGCTCAGCACGATCCACGACAGCACCGCGGTGATCGACGCGAACAGGATGGTCAGTTCGAAGGTGACCGGGATGAACATCGGCCAGCTGATATAGGGCTTGCCGGCGACGTTCAGCGGGTAGGCGATCGCCGAGACCCAGGCCTGCAGGCCGAAGCCGGTCAGCCCGCCGGCGATCCCGCCCAGCAGCACGAACAGCGGCACCCGGCGGTCCTCGCAGTGCATGGCGTCGAACAGCTCGTGAATCGGGTAGGGGGAGAACGCGTCGTAGACGCGGTAGCCGGCTTCACGCGTGCGCTTCGCCGCCGCGATCAGCGACGTCGGGTCGTCGAACTCCGCCATCAGGCCGTAAATCGAAGGTGTCTTGGGCATCGCAGTGCTCAGTGGGCCTTCGCGCCCTTGATCTTCGCTTCCGGCACAATCGTCCGCATCTCGAAAATCGAAATCATCGGCAGCGCCCGGATGAACAGGAAGAACAGCGTCAGGAACAGACCGATGGTCCCGGCGAACGTCATCCAGTCCCACCGCGTCGGCCAGAACATGCCCCACGACGAGGGCAGGAAGTCGCGATGCAGGCTGGTGACCACGATGACGAAGCGCTCGAGCCACATGCCGACGTTGACGACCATCGCGATCGCGAACAGCGGCAGCGGACTGGTCCGCACGCGCTTGATCCACAGGAACTGCGGCGTGATGATGTTGCAGAAGATCAAGGCCCAGTAGAACGGCGCGTACGGGCCGGTCATCCGGTTCCAGATCATGAACCCTTCGTACTTGTTGGCGCTGTAGTAGCCGAAGAACGCCTCGGTCACGTAGCCGTAGCCGACAATCAGGCCGGTCACGAGCATGACCTTGCCCATGTTCTCGAGGTGGCGGACGGTGATGAAGTCCTCCATCCCGTAGATCACCCGGAGCGGAATGGCCAGCGTGAGGACCATCGCGAAGCCGGCGAAGACCGCCCCGGCGACGAAGTAGGGCGGGAAGATCGTCGCGTGCCAGCCGGGGATCATGCCGATCGAGAAGTCGAAGCTGACCACGGTGTGGACCGAGAGGACCAGCGGCGTGGACAGGCCGGCGAGCAGCAGGTAGGCGGTCTCGTAGCGCGCCCAGTGCCGCGCCGAGCCGCGCCAGCCGAGCGCGAACATGCCGAACAGCCGCGCCGTCCACTTGTTCTTGGCCCGGTCCCGCAAGGTGGCGAGATCCGGAACCAGGCCGGTGTACCAGAACAGCAGCGACACCGTTCCGTAGGTCGAGACCGCGAAAACGTCCCAGATCAGCGGGCTGCGGAACTGCGGCCAGACGCCCATGCTGTTCGGATAGGGCAACAGCCAGTAAGCCGCGAGCCAGGGCCGGCCGGTGTGGACCAGCGGAAAGATCAGCGCGCAGGCCACCGCGAACAGCGTCATCGCTTCCGCGAAGCGATTGATCGAGGTCCGCCACTCCTGTTTGAAGAGCAGCAGGATCGCCGAAATCAGCGTCCCGGCGTGGCCGATCCCGATCCACCAGACGAAGTTGATGATCGCGAAGCCCCAGCCGACCGGGATGTTGACGCCCCAGATGCCGGTGCCCTTGAGCAGCAGCCAGGTCAGGGCGGTGCCCAGCATCCCGAGGAGAATCAATCCCACGCCCAGGCCGAAGAACCAGCTGAGGGGGTGCCGGCGGGTCAGGACGACGGCGGAGATCTTCTCCGTGACGCTCGCAAACGTGTGACCCGGGGCGATGACCGGGGGCGGTGCGTAGGCGGTTTTCGAATCCATCAGTGTTCCGTCCGGCGGGCCCCGGCGGGCTCGAGCTCGGGGTTGGGATTCCGCAGCGCGGCCAGATACGTGGTGCGCGGCCGCGTGTTCAGGTCTTCGAGCACGCCGTAGTTGCGCTCCTGGGCCTTCAGCTTCACCACCTGGCTCTCGGGATCGTTCAGGTCGCCGAACACGATCGCGTCGGCCGGACAGACCGCCTGGCAGGCGGTGACGATCTCGCCGTCACGAATCTTCCGGTCGTCACGCTTCGCGTCGATCCGCGCCTGATTGATGCGCTGCACGCAATAGGTGCACTTCTCCATCACGCCGCGGCTGCGGACCGTGACATCCGGGTTGCGCAGCGGGTACAGGCTCTGGGTATCCCAATCCTGATAGAGCAGGAAGTTGAAGCGGCGGACCTTGTACGGACAGTTGTTCGAGCAGTAGCGCGTGCCCACGCAGCGGTTGTAGGTCATGTCGTTCAGACCTTCCGTGCTGTGGGTGGTCGCCGCGACGGGGCAGACCAGCTCGCAGGGCGCGTTCTCGCACTGCATGCAGGGCACCGGCTGGTGCACCGACTGCACCGTGTCTTCGTGCTCGGGATCGCCGGTGAAGTAGTGATCGACGCGGATCCAGTGCATCTCGCGCCCCGCCGCCACCTGCTCCTTGCCGACGACCGGGATGTTGTTCTCGGCGTTGCAGGCCATCGTGCAGGCGCCGCAGCCGGTGCACGACGTAAGGTCGATCGCCATGCCCCACTTGTAGCCGGTGTATTCGTACTCCGGTACGAGGGTCAACGTCCGTGGCGGCTTCTCGCCCATCTCGGCGATGACCTTCGGCTCGCGCAGGTACTCCTCGAGCCCGGCCACCCGTACTGGATCGCGCCCTTCCATCAGGTGGTGTTCCTGTGTGGTCGCCAGCAGGTAGCGCTCACCGGTCTTCGCGATTTCCAGACCGGTGCCGAACCACGGCGCATCCGACGTCCGCAGCAGGAACGGGTTGAAGCCTTCGGCGATCCCTGAGGCGTTGCCGACGCGGCCGGCCATCCGTCTTCCGTAGCCGAAGAACACCGTCACCGACTCGCGCGGGTGTCCGCCCACCTGGAAGATCGGCATCCGCGCCGTGCGGCCCTTGTAGCGCAGCTCGATGATGTCGCCGTCGCGCAGCTTGTGCTGGCTGGCCAGCGCGGGGTGCATCCAGGCCGAGCTGTCCCAGGTGATCTTGGTCAGCGGCTTGGGCAGTTCCTGCAGCCAGCCGTTGTTTGCGAAGCGGCCGTCCCAGACGTTCGGATCGGGCCGGAAGATGATCTCGAGGCCGGGCGCCGGCGCGGCCGACGCGGGCGGCAGTGCGCCGGACGGCGTCGCGGCCGGCTGGCTCGGAGCGACAGGGGCGGTTGCGGCCGCAGTCGGGGCCGCCGCTGCCGGCGCGGGCGTTGCCGCCGCTGCCGTTGTTGTCGCGGCGCCTGCCGCGGGGACGCCTGCCGATGGCACACCCAGGGTCGCGGCGCCACCGGGCTGCGTCGCCGCCGAAGTGCCTGCGGCCGCGCCCGCCGCCAAGGCGGGGGCCGGCGCGGTCTTGGGCGCAGGCGTGAACGGGGTCGCGGGACCGCCCTCGGCGACCGACGTGCCGCGGATGAACCCGTCGTGCAGCGCGTGCTTCCAGAACTGATCGGCGTTGGCGAAGGCGTTGCCCTCCGCATCGCGGAACGTCCACCCGCCCTGGCCGTTGAACGACCGGGTCCAGAAGTCCTTGACGATGTCGAGCGGCGTGCGGCCGGACTGGCCGGCGAGCGTGCTGACGAGCTCGTAGACGGAGTGGCCGTCGTACAGCGGCGCGATCAGCGGCTGGATCAACGTGACCGTGCCGTCGTAGGCGCGGGCGTCACCCCAGGACTCGAGCGGATGCGTGTCAGCGACGTTCCAGTGGCACAGGTGCGCGGTCTCGTCGACGTAGAGCCCGTGATAGATCGCCAGCGGTACCTTGGCCAGCCGCTCCGCGAACTTCAGGTCGGCCGGCGCCGAGAACACCGGATTGCCGCCGAGGATGACCAGCAGTTCGACACTACCGGCCTCCATCGCCGTCGTCAGATCGACGAGTGAAGCGGTCTGCTCCTGTGGCGCGGCTTCGATCGCCGGAGCGTAGGTCACCGTCGCGCCGACGTTGCCGAGCGCCTGGTTCATCGCGTGGGCGACAGCGTGCACCGCCGCCGGCTGATATTCGCCGGCGATGACGAGCGACGTGCCGCGATGCGCCTGGAGATCCTTGGCCACCGCCGCGACCCAGGCCGCCTGGTCGCCGGCATCGCCGCCCGCGCCCGCGACACCGACGGCCGCGGCGATCGCGCGGGCCAGGGTCTCGATGTCGGACGCACGCCTGGGCAGCCGGTGATCCGCCTTCGCGCCGGTCAGCGAGGGCGTGCTTTCCACCGCATACAGCCGGTTCATCGTCTTGCGCTCTTCGGTGACGCGCCGGCGGTCGGCGAAGTCGCGGGTGTAGCGCACCATCCCTGGACCGGAGGCCAGGAAGTCGGCATCCAGCGAGAGGATGACGTCAGCCTTGTCGAAGTGGTAGAGCGTCTCGGCGGCCCGGCCGGCGGCCTGCTGCGCGCCGGTGCGGGCGCCGTCACGGGAAATCGGGTCGTACTGGTGCCACTTGGCCTTCGGATACGCCTCGAGAACGGTCGCGATGAGCTCGGCCAGAGACGGCGACGTCACCGGGCCGCTCAGGATCCGCAGCCCGGCGCCGCCGGTGCCTTTCTGCTCGGCCAGCGCGTTCGCGAGAGCAGCGCGGAAGTCGGCCCAGCTGCGGAGTTGATTGCGGAACGAATGGGCTTGGGCACGGTCTGGGTCATATAGCCCAAGAACGGCAGCCTGAGTGATGGTATCGGTTGCGCCAAGGCTTGCCGGGTGCTCGGGGTTCCCCTCAATCTTGGTCGGTCGCCCCATGTGACTCTCGACCAGCACCGGCTGCGCCACCCCGGAAAACGGAATGGCACTGGCGAAGAACAGCGGCCGGCCGGGAACGAGGTCTTCCGGCTGGCGGACGTAGGGAACGATGGATTCAGGCGGTTGTTTGGTGCAGGCGCCCACCCCGGCGAGCGCGAGCGACGCGCTCATGAGCTTCAGAAACTGCCGGCGACCCTTCGGATCGTTCCATTCGGAGGCCTGTTCGGGAAACTCCCGGTGCAGGTACTCGCGGAAGGCCGGCGTATCGGCAAGCTCGCCCAGGCTGCGCCAATACAGGCGGCCGCCGGAATCGGCGAGGCGCGATCGGATGGCGGAAGAGTCCATAGAAGCTGTCTGCTGACCGCGGGAGGCAGTCACTTACCGGTGACACGTCGAGCAGTTGGTCAACTGACCGACGGGCGCAATGTTGTATTCCTTGACCAGCCGTTCACCCAGACCAGGATCGTCCGAGGGGCGCGTCCACGCCATATTGAACACTTCGCTCCGCGGCCGCAGGTTCGGGGCCGGATTGCGGTGGCAGTCGATGCACCACTGCATCATCAGCGTGCTCTTCTGGTACACGAGCGGCATCTCGTCGATCCGGCCGTGACACGTCGCGCAGCCCACGCCCTTTTTCACGTGGATGCTGTGGTTGAAGTACACGAAGTCCGGCAGGTCGTGCACCCGGGTCCACTTGAGCGGCGTGTTGTCCCGGAAGCTGGCGCGCACCGGCTCGAGGATCGGCGCGGTGGCCCAGATCTGGGAATGGCAGTTCATGCACGTCTTGGTCGGCGGGATGTTCGCGAACGCCGATTCCTCCACCGACGTGTGGCAGTACCGGCAGTCGAACCCCTCGCCGCCGACGTGGTGCTTGTGGCTGAACTGAATCGGCTGGTCGACGAAGTTGTCCTGATTGGTGTTGTAGCTGGACCAATTCAGGGCTGCGAGTCCCGCACCGAGCGCGCCGCCGAAAACCAGGAGCGCGATGATGCTGACCCGAGAGTAGATGTTGGTGTGTCGATGGAAGATCTGGCTCATCGTGTCGACGCCAATGTGGCCGAACCTCCAAGAGCCTACTCGAAATTGCCCGCTTTCTGCAGGTCAAGTCCGCTGGCGCGCCAGCGGCGTCGAGTCACGAGGGACGGTGGGTCAATAATGTGAAACTTTTCACAATGTGTCAACCCGCCGCGCGCCGCCGGCCTCTCCGTCCGAAGCGCGAGTGCGGCAACATATCCGGATGTTTGCGCACCTGCGTCTCGCCCGTATGTCGGCTCTCCTGTGGATCGCGCTCGGCCTGGCCACCGCCGCGCCTGTGGACGCGCAGGAACCCATTCATTACCATCTCGCGTTTCCAGCACCCGCGCACCACTGGGCCCAGATCGACGTGACCTTCACCGGGTTGGCGCCCGCGCCCCTCGAGGCGCGGATGAGCCGCGCTTCGCCAGGAAGGTATGCCGAGCACGAATTCGCGAAGAACGTCTACGACGTCCACGCCTTCGACGGCCGAGGCAACCCGCTGACGCCGACGCGTCCCGACCCGGCGGAATGGGCCATTGCCGGGCATGACGGGACGGTCCGCGTTACCTACAAGATCTACGGCGACTTCGTCGACGGTACCTACCTGGCGATCGACACCACGCACGCGCACCTGAACATGCCCGCGACGCTGATGTGGGCTCGGGGCCTCGACGATCGAGCGGTTCGCGTGACCTTCGACCTGCCGCCGCACCTGCGCTGGACGGTCGCGACACAGCTCTTTCCCACTGAGGACCCTGCCACCTTCACCGCGCCCAACCTCCAGTACCTGATGGACAGTCCCACCGAGTTGAGCGCCCAGGCGATGCGGACGTTCACGGTGACCAATCCTGACGGCCGGGCACAGACCATCCGCACCGCTGTCCACCACGATGCCACCGACGCCGACGTTGACCACTATGCCGCCGGCGTCGAGCGCATCGTCCGCGAGGAGATGGCCATCTTCGGCGAGCTGCCGCCGTTCGAGCCGGGCTCGTACACGTTCCTCGCCGACTACGTCCCGTGGGGCGGTGGCGACGGCATGGAGCACCGCAACAGCACGGTCGTCGCCGATCCGGTCTCGATCAAGGGGAACGCGACCGGCGTGCTGGAGACGGTCGCGCACGAGTTCTTTCACTGCTGGAACGTCGAGCGGATCCGTCCGCGCTCGCTCGAGCCGTTCAATTTCGAGCACGCCAACATGTCGGGCGAGCTGTGGCTGGCCGAAGGCTTCACGCAGTACTACGGCGACCTGGTGCTGCACCGAGCCGGGTTCGTGCCGCTCGCGCGCGCGGTTGACACGATGGGCGATTACGCCGACGCCGTACTCAACGACCCCGGCCGCGCGGTGCATTCGGCGATCGAGATGAGCGAGCTGGCGCCCTTCACCGACGCCGCGACGGCGATCGATCGCACCAACTTGAGCAACACCTTCATCTCGTACTACACCTACGGCGCCGCGATCGCGCTGGCCCTGGATCTGAGCCTGCGCGATCGTTCGGACGGCCGCCTCTCGCTCGACGATTACATGCGTGCGATGTGGGCCGTCCACGGCCGGCCCGGCGGCCCGCAACCCGGGCTGGTGGGGAAGCCCTACACGTTGCAGGATGCGCAGGACCGCCTGGCGGAGGTGTCCGGCGATCCGGCGTTCGCGGCGGATTTCTTTGCCAAGTACATCAAGGGACACGAGGTCGCGGACTATTCACGCCTGCTGGCGCGTGCCGGACTCGCGCTGACGCGCCGTCATCCCGGACGCGCCTGGCTTGGCTCGCCGAAGGTCGATCAAGCCGGTCTGGTGACCGGACTGATCGGCCCGAACACGCCGGCAATCGCCGCCGGCTTCGATCAGGACGATCGCATCATGAGCATCGATGGCAAGACGTATGGCGGGGCGCTGACGTTCGAGTCGATTGTCACCGCGCACTCGCCTGGCGACCGGATCGAGGTCAGGTATCGCCATCCTGACGGCACCGCCGCGAGCGGCACCATCGTCCTGTCGGAGGACCCCGCGATCAAAATCGAGCCGATAGAAGCGAGCGGCGGACGCCTCACGCCAGCGCAGCAGGCCTTTCGCAACGCCTGGCTCGGTTCGCGACGACGCTGATCACTCTTCCATGCCGCGCATCCCCGATGTCATCGTCATGTCGGCCATACGGCCCATCGGCGCGGGTGGACGCAGACGGAAAAAGACGTGGGTGGAGACGGGACGGTCACCATAAATCGGCTCGAGAATCGACGGGAACGCGTAGGTGGTGAGGTCGGCGCCCGCGGCCAGGTCCCATCCCGACGGCCGCGCGATGGTGCGCACTACGCCGGCGGTGAACGCCCCAATCGCGACGATGCCGCCGATGCCTTCGGGGACGTGTGCCTTGCTGCCGCCGACGAATTGATGGATCCCGAATCGCAGCACGTCACTCTCGCGATCGGCGCGCTCCGCCCGCCCGTAGATCGTCGTCTTTCCCACAACATGCGTCGCTTCGGCGAGGAGCGACGTGAAGTCCTGCCCCGGCTCGTTGTTGCGGCCCCAGACGAAAGTCGCGGCGGTCCAGCCGTTGTTGCGGCGTGCGGTCCACGACGCGGACGCCGTAGTACGGCGCACGTCGCCGGGATCGGACGCTTCGGGATTGGTCAGGAACCCGTGCGAGACCTGGAGCTCCCACCGGCCGGGCCGATACCAACCGCGGACCGACCACGAGTCGAGCGCACCGTAGTCCATCAGGTCCCACCGCTGCTCGTCGGGCTCGGCGCCGCGGAAGACGGAGCTCTCCACCATCCAGCGTCCGCGCGCCACACCCGCAGTGACGACGCCCATGCTGATGTGGGTCGAGTCCATGGTGTGGTGCCCGAGCGGCGCAGTCGGATTCTCGACCGCCGAGGCGCGGTGCATGAACGCGATCGGGCCGAGCGAGGGTTCCCCGACCGGCGCGCCCGCCAGCGTCAATCGGTACGCCCGCGGCAGCGGCACGCGCCACACCACCGCCGCCTGCATCAGGAAGTCGTGCGGATGCTGGCGGTCGATCAGCGGCCGTGCATCGAGCGTCTCGCCGACCTGGAACAGCTCGCGATACCCGTCCTCCCCGAGGGTCGCGGGGTCCAGGCTGAGCATCAGGTTGAACTGCAGGGTGCCACCTGCGGCGCGGCGCTGCGCCATGCCCATCCACCAGTTCTGCGGCGCGAGTTCGGTGCCGCCCCGCGGCCCGCCCTGGTGGTTCAGGTTCATGAACACCACGCCATCCTGCATGAGGTGCCAGCTGGGAGTGGAGGGTTCGGTCTCGTGCATGTGTTCGGGCATCGTTTGCGCCGCCGCACGCCCGGCGAAGGCGAAGAGCAGGAGAAGCAAGCCGCCGATGGACGCCGCTCGCGACGGGGTGGACACCGGGACAGTCAGAACCATTTCGGCCAGCGTAAGGCTTCTGACGGTGGGAAGGTCAAGGCGCCTCGGCGTGCATGCCACAATACTGCCGGTGCCAAGCGGGGACCTCGTTCAAAGGGTTTCGAGTCTAATGGGACAGGCGTGAGGGAGCTTCGGAGCGCGAGAGAGATGCAGCGTGGGTGAAAACGCGATCGGCACGACGGTACAGCACTACCGCATCGACCGCCGGCTTGGCGGCGGCGGCATGGGCGAGGTCTTTCTCGCGGAAGACCTGCGCCTCGGGCGTCCGGTCGCGCTCAAGTTCCTGCCGCACGCGCTCAAGGCCGATCCGGAGAGTCGAGCGCGCCTGCTGACCGAGGCCCGGGCCGCGTCGATGCTGCGGTCGCCCAACATCGCGGTCACCTACGACATCGGCGAGCATGGCGGCGCCGACTTCATCGTGATGGAGTACGTCGAGGGGGACTTGCTGTCGCAGACCGTGGCGAACGGTCCGCTGCCGATGCGCGACGCGATTGAGATCGGCCAACAGGTGGCCGAAGCGCTGGACGAAGCGCACTCGCGCGGGATCATTCACCGCGACATCAAGAGCGCCAACCTGATGCGCACCGATCGGGGTCTGGTCAAGGTCCTCGATTTCGGGTTGGCCAAGTTCATCGAGGATCGCAGCGGCGCCACCGAGTTGACCGTGCCGCAGGTCACGGTCGCCGGGATGGTCCTCGGCACCGTGTCGTACATGGCCCCGGAGCAGGCGCTCGGCCACCCCGTCGACCATCGGTCTGATCTGTTCTCGCTCGGCGTGGTGCTGTTCGAGCTGTCGACCGGACGGATGCCGTTCACCGGTGGCGCGCCGACCGAGATCATCGATCACATTCTGCACGAGGTGCCGCCGCCGCCGTCGCGCTACGACGCCCAGATCCCCGCCGGCTTCGACGCCATCGTCGCCCATGCGCTCGAGAAAGCGCCGTCGTTCCGCTACCAGTCGGCGCGCGAGATGCGAGACGACCTGCGCGATCTCGGCCGTCAGATGGATGGCGCGCCGCGCGGCACGACCAGCCGGATTGCCGCCAGCCTGACACCCGGCGCGAGCGGCGTCGAGAACTCGGTCGCGGTGATGACGTTTGCGAACATCACCCGCGAGCCGGCCGACGACTGGATCGGCACCGGCATCGCCGAGACCGTGAGCGCCGATCTCAAGAACATTCATGGCCTGACGATCATCGGCCGGGCCCGGGTGTTCGACGCGCTGCGCAACCTGAGCTCGAACGCCCGCCTGGATGAATCGCAGGCGATCGACATCGGCCGCCGTCTCGGCGCGACGTGGGTCGTGGTCGGCGGCTTCCAGCGGCTCGGCGAACTGGTGCGGATCACCGCCAACCTGGTCGACGTGCACTCGGGTCAGGTACGCCGCAACGTCAAGGTCGACGGCCGGATCGGCGACATCTTCGACCTGCAGGACAAGATCGTCTTCGACCTGACGCAAGGGCTCAACGTCGCGCTGCGCGGCACCGAGGTCGCCGACATCCAGAGGCAGGAAACCAAGTCGGTCGCCGCCTACGAGAGCTTCGCCCGCGGCATGATGAATCTGCGGCTGGCGACGCGCGACTCGATCGAGCGGGCCATTTCCGAGTTCGAAGAGGCGACGCGCTACGACTCCGAGTACGCCATGGCCTGGGCCGCGCTCGGCGGCGCATTTGCGCTGAAGGGCAACTTCCTGTCCCTCCAGGACCTGGTCGTCAAAGGCCTCGAGATGGAGCAGCGGGCGCTGGCCATCGATCCGGATCTGTCCGACGCGCACGCCTGGCGTGGTACTGCGCTGCTGTCGCTGAACCGGGTCGACGAGGCGCTGAGCTCGATTCACGAGGCGATCCGCCTCGATCCCGGCAACGGTCAGGCGCATCAGGCGCTGGCCCGCGCGCTCTGGGTCGGCAAGGGGGACTTTGCCGGCGCGATTCCGGTATTCGAGCGCTCGATCGTGCTCAACCCCGAAGCCGGCTACTCGTATCTGCAGCTCGGGCTGCTGTTGTCGTGGGAAAAGCGCTACGCGGAAGCCGAACGCGTCCTGCGGCGGGCGGTGGACCTCCAGGATCAGTTCATCTCCGGGAACGCCGGGCTTCAGATGGTCGGCGCCAACGCGCGCCTGGGCTATGTGTACTACCTTCAAGGCCGCAACGCCGAGGCGATCCGCGAGTACGAGCGCGGCATGGCGTTTCTCCACACCAGCGACCACGCCCTGAAGGAACGCAGCATCATGGAGCTCGACATCAAGCTCGGCGCCGCCTATCTGCGCGACGGCAAGATGGACGAGGCGCGCCAGCACTTCGATCGCGCGCTCAAGACCTTCGAGTCGCGGGTGGCCAAGGGTGCCGACGATCCCTTCACGCGCTACTACATCGCCGATCTGCACGCGCTCCGTGGCGACGCCGACCGGGCCTTCGATTCGCTCGAGCGGGTCTTCGCGAAGCAGCCGGCGCTGACGGCCGCGCGGATCGTGCGCGACCCCGACCTCACCGCCTTGCGGGACGACCCGCGCTTCGCGCGCATCGCCGATTACCGCGCCGTCAGGACCTCATAGCCGGTCATGCTCGACGTCGTAATCGTGGGCGGAGGACCAGCCGGGCTGAGTGCCGCGCTGGTCCTGGGCCGGTGCCGCCGCTCGGTGCTGGTCTGCGATACTGGCCGGCCGCGGAATTACGCCTCTCACGCGATGCACGGCTATCTCACTCGCGACGGGATGCCGCCGTCCGAGTTCCTCGCCGTCGCGCGCCGCGAGCTCGCCCAGTACGACAGCGTCGAGCTGCGCCACGTCGAAGTCACCAGCGCGGAGTGCCAGCCGGGCGGTCACTTCAAGGTGACACTCGTGACTGGCGAGGAGCTCGAATCGCGCAAGCTCCTGGTCGCCACCGGAGTCGCCGACAAGGTTCCCGATTTGCCCGGCTTCGCCGATCTCTACGGCCGCAGCGTGTTCCATTGCCCCTACTGCGACGGTTGGGAAGTGCGCGACACCCCGCTCGCGATCTACGGGCGCGGCCGCCGCGGCTACGGGCTGGCGGTCGAGTTGACGGCGTGGAGTCGCGACCTGGTGCTCTGCACCGACGGCCCTTGCGAGCTCGACGACGAGCAGCGCGGCAAGCTGGAACGGAACGGCATCCGGGTACACGAGGGTCGCGTGGCACGTCTCGATGGCGAAGATGGCGTCCTGCAGCACGTCGTCTTCGAATCCGGCGAGCGCCTGCCGCGCCGCGCGTTGTTCTTCAGCACCGGGCAGGAGCAGCAGTCCGACCTCTCGCTGCGCCTGGGCTGCGAGATCAACGAGAAGGGGACGGTGCGCACCGGTCAGTACGAGGCGACTCACCTCCCCGGCCTCTACGTCGCCGGTGACGCCTCGCGCGCCGTGCAGTGGGTCATCGTCGCGGCCGCCGAAGGGGCGGAAGCGGCGTTCGCGATCAACACGGATCTCATCGCGCGGGAGCTTCGCTGACGCGCTCGGCGTCGACTAAAGGCTGAAGGCTGAAGGCTACGGGCCTGTCTCGCGCGCGTCGCTTCGCTGCGTCGCATCGCTTCGCTCGCTCCGTACGATTAGCAGCGACAGCGCCTGGTCCGCCGCGCAGGCTCCTTGCTGGCCCTCAGCCTTCAGCCCTAAGCCTTGAGTCGCTCTTGCGCCCGACCGCCGACCGCCGAGTCCCGGGTCCCGGGTCCCGGATCCCGGGTCCCGGATCCCGAATTGGCCCGTCCCTCCACGTGGCCAATTCGTCACTCCGGGTAGCCATCCCGCGATTGGTCTTGTTCTGGACCGGACCAATGAGGCACCCTTCTGGACGAGGAGACGCCTGTGTTCTCGTCCATCGAAAAGCAGTTCGTCCGGTCATCGAGGCCGCTCTATGCGCATCTCGTGACCTTGCTGGAAGGCGCGATTGGGCGCGGGGAGCTGCCCTCGGGGTCACGGCTGCCCCCGGAGCGGACGCTGGCGGCGCGGCTGCGCATCAGCCGCACGACCGTCGTCAGCGCGTATCGCGAGCTCGAGTCGCGCGGGTTGCTGCGCGGGTATGTCGGGCGCGGCACGTTCGTGTGTGCGTCGCCGGAGCCGACCGGCGCACCGTTTGCGTGGCGCGGGAAGATCGCCGCGGCTGCGCTTCGTTCGAGCGACACGACGCTGCGCGACGCGATCCGGCATTCATCCGACGCGCGCCTCGTATCCTTGGCGGCCGGCGAGCCGGCGATCGACTGCTTTCCCAACGCTGCCTTCCGGGCCGCGATCGATCGCGTGCTGACCCGCGATGCGGGCGCGGCCTGGCGGCATGGCCCGACGGAGGGGCAGCCCGCGCTGCGTGCGGCCATCGCCGAGCGGTTCGGCGTGCCCGCCGAGAGCGTGCTGGTCATCTCCGGCGCGCAGCAGGGGCTCGATCTGCTGGCCCGCTGCCTGATCGATCCGGGGGACGCGGTGATCGTCGACCGCCCCGGCTATCTCGGCGCGATCCAGTCCTTCCACGCCGCCGGCGCGAAGTTGATCGGCTGGGACATCGTGAAGGCGGACATCGACGAGCTCGAGGACCTGCTGGTCCGCTACCGGCCCAAGTTGATCTACACGAACCCGACGTTCCAGAACCCCACCGGACTGACGCTGCCGGTGCGCACGCGCCGGGAGCTGCTCCGGCTCGCCGAGCGCTATCGCGTGCCGATCGTCGAGGACGGAACGTATCGCGAGCTGTACTTCCGCGATCCGCCGCCGCCGTCGCTCCACGACCTCGAGGCGCCGGACATCGTCATTCACCTGAACAGCTTCTCGAAGGTGCTGGCCCCCGGGCTGCGGCTTGGCTGGCTCTCGGCCGCCTCGTCCATCGTCGAACAGATGGCGATTATCAAGCAGCGCCTCGACCCGCACACGCAGAACCTGGTCCAGTTCGCGATGGCCGCGCTCATCCGCGACGGCAGCTTCGACGCGCACCTCGCGACCATCCGCGCCGAGCACGCGAAGCGGTGTGCGGCGATGATCGCGGCGATTCAACGTCACTTTCCAGCGGGTGCGCTGCAGTTCGTGCGTCCCGGCGGCGGGCTGTATCTGTGGTGTCGTGTGGCCTCTCACGTCAGCACCCGAGCCCTGCTGGATCGCTCACTGGCCGCTGGTGTCGCCTTCGTTCCCGGTCACGCCTTCTATGCCGATCCCGCGGGCGACGCGGAGCTGCGCATCTGCTTCTCCAGTCCGAACCCCGCTCACGTCGACGACGCCGTACGGCGACTGGCGAGAGCGCTCGCAGAAACGGCCGGCAGCGCGCTGGCCGGACGCCGCCTCGTGCCGGTGGCATAGCATGTTCAGAGAACCGGAACCCTGAACCCTGAACCCTGAACCGTGACGAACCCCTTCAACTCCTCCGACCCGTCACTCTACGACGTCCTGACGCACGCGCCAGGCCCGTCCGGCTCCCTGCCGCTGACGCCCGCGATGCTGCGCGAGCGGCCGTCCGGCGATTTGTTTGGCTGGACCCAGAACGCCGGCATGGGCTGGAAGCCGTCAGCGCTCGGCAGCCGCGAGTTCCTGATGCTCTCCACACACGGCGGCATCCGTGCGCCCGACGGCACGCCGATCGCGCTCGGGTATCACACCGGTCATTGGGAAGTCGGCTTGCTCATGGAGGCAGCGGCGGCGGAATTTTCCCGTGCCGGGATGATCCCGTTCGCCGCGTCCTGCACGGATCCCTGCGACGGCCGATCGCAGGGGACGCCGGCGATGTTCGACAGCCTGCCGTATCGCAACGATGCCGCGACGATCTTCCGCCGGCTGATCCGATCGCTCCCGACGCGCAGCGGTGTGTTGGGCGTCGCCACCTGCGACAAGGGGCTTCCGGCGATGATGATGGCGCTCGCAGGGACGCGCGATCTGCCGTGTGTGCTCGTGCCTGGCGGCGTCACGCTGTTGCCGACCGACGCCGAGGACGCGGGCCGCGTCCAGACGATCGGCGTCCGCTTCGTGCACGGCGATCTCTCGCTCGAGCAGGCGGCTGACCTCGGATGCCGCGCGTGCGCGTCACCTGGCGGTGGCTGTCAGTTTCTCGGCACGGCGGCAACGTCGCAGGTGGTTGGCGAGGCGCTCGGCTTGTCGCTGGGCCACTCCGCGCTGGCGCCCTCCGGTCAGCCAATCTGGCTCGACATGGCGCGCCGTTCGGCGCGCGCGCTCGTTGCGCTCCAGGCGCGTGGCCTGACGACGAAGGACATCCTGACCGAGGCGTCGCTGCGCAACGCGATGGTCGCGCACGCGGCGTTTGGTGGCTCCACGAATCTGCTATTGCACGTGCCGGCGATCGCCCATGCTGCGGGCCTGCCGCGACCGGCGGCCGGCGACTGGGCGGCGATCAGCCGCAGCGTCCCGCGTCTCGTCGACGCGCTGCCCAACGGGCCGCGCAATCACCCCACGATTCAGGTGTTCCTGGCAGGCGGCGTGCCCGAGGTGCTGCTCCACCTGCGGCGCGCCGGCTTGATCGACACCTCGGTCCTCACCGTCGAGGGCGGCACGCTCGGCGAGCAGCTCGATGCCTGGGAAGCGTCCGAGCGGCGGGCCTCGCTCCGGCAGCGCCTGCGCGATCTCGACGGTGTCGATCCCGACGACGTGATCATGTCTCCGGATGCCGCCGCGAAGCGCGGCCTGGCCTCGACGATGTGTCTGCCGACCGGGAACGTTGCGCCGGACGGCGCAGTGATCAAGAGCACCGCGATCGATCCGTCCGTCGTCGACGCCGACGGTGTGTTCCGATTCACCGGTCCGGCGAAGGTCTTCGTCAGCGAGCCCGCGGCGATCGCCGCGATCAAGGAAGGCCGGATCCAGGCCGGTGATGTGCTGGTCCTGATCTGCCGCGGTCCGATGGGCGCCGGCATGGAGGAGACCTATCAGCTCACGTCCGCGCTGAAGTATCTCGATTACGGCCGTCACGTCGCGCTGCTCACCGACGCCCGATTCAGTGGCGTGTCGACCGGCGCGTGCATCGGCCACGTCTCCCCCGAGGCCCTCGCCGGTGGCCCCGTCGGCAAGCTCCGCGATGGCGACATCATCCGCATCGTCATCGACCGCGGGAAGCTGGAGGGAACTGTCGATTTCGTCGGCACGGCCGACGGGATGATCGAGCCCGACGCGGGTGCACAGGTGCTCCGCCAACGACCATCGCGATCAGATCTGGCGGCGGATCCACTGCTGCCTCCGGAGAGCCGGCTGTGGGCCGCGCTGCAGGATGTGAGTGGGGGGACGTGGGGAGGTAGCGTCTTCGACGTCGAATCGATCCTCGCCGTGCTCGCGGCGGGGAAGAAGGCGATGCAGTCGTAGCTGCGCGATGGAGGTGCCAGCCCGGGGCGAGAGCCGGGCCTGGCACCCGGCGTTGCTATCTGCTGGCGCGCTTCGAGCGGCCGCTCTTCCCGGCGACGAGTCCGGCCGAGATCTCAGCGAGCTGCTTGAACGCCGGACCCCGTGGCCCGATCTTTACGATCTTGCCGCCGACGATCGCGAATCCCGATCCGCCGACGGTCACCCCCGGTGAAAGAAACGTTGCGACGATCGTGATGTTCTGAAGCGGTGCCTTGGCCATTCAGTGCTCCTGTGTAAAGTGACAGACGCGTGCAACAGTGCACGCGCGGTGCACTGAGTGCCAAGCAGAGTTCGCAGTCCGGCGCGGACTTCCTGCAGCGTTGGGCGAGCGCAGCATCCATCGCCAATCGCACAAGCCGCGAGGAGCTTTCGCGGCGTCCGGCTGCGGTGAGTTGCCGCGCGGATTCGTCGCCATCGCGCGTGCCCGTGGTCCGCAGCGATCGTCTCGATGCGACGTGCGACTGGCACGACAGCCGCGAGGATCGCGGGGAGTCTGTTCGCGGAGGTCGCGTCCGATCGTCGCGACGCGCGACGCACACGAGGACAGCGGATTGGCTCCCGTGCACAGCCCGCGAATTGGTACACGGCTCGTGAGGAGAGCAGGCTGACGACGGAATCGAGGCGTGGTCCTTAGGCGATGCGGTGCGTGCCGCGCCGACGCGGGTTGGCGCGTCAGTCGTGCGTAATCCGGATGGAACCACTGCGGCTGGTCGCCCGCACGAGGGGCCCGCCCCGGCCGACGTTGCCGGAGACCTTGCGTTTCTCGATCGTTCCCTCGACGCGCAAGCCTTCCACGACGATCGAGCCCGAGCCAGTCGTGACCTCGAGGGTCAGTCCGCCGGATCCGACCGCCAGCCGAATGGCTCCTGAGCCCGACGACGAGGTCCACGCCTTTGCGGCCTTGCCGCTGACCGTTGTGCGGCCGCTCTCCGTCTTCGTTGTCACGCTGCCGTTCACGCCTGAGAGCGAGATTTCGCTCGAGCCGGTTTCGACGCTGACGTCACCGGGCGCGGTGAAGGTGGCGTTGACGCTGCCGCTCTGCGTGTGAGCATCGAGGTTGCCGCGGAGCTCGCGGAGGGTGATCCCGCTGCTGTGTGTGCGGACCGCGACGGGTCCGGCGGCACCGGTCAGCGACACGGCTCCGGACCCGGTCGTGATCTCCGACTCGCCACCGAGAGCCGACACGCTGATCTCACCCGACTGCGTCTTCACCGTCAGCGAGCCGCCGACGCCGTGCACGGCGATAGCACCCGAATCGCTGACCGCCACGACCGCGGCTTTGGGCGGCACGCGGATCTCGTAGCTGACCGTAACCGCTCGGCTCGTCTCCCCGTCGTGCGGAGGCCGCACCTTCACGGTCATGCCGCTCTGCTCCATCGTCGTCGGTTTGTCGGCGAGCTGCTTGGCCAGCGCAGGCGCATTGGAGGGGACGTTCCCGCCGACTCGCACCGTGACCGTGCCTTTGATCACGATGTGATCCTCGTCTCCCGTCGTGATGTCGATCTTGCCGCGCTCGGTGGTGATGTCGAGTGTCGAGCCGGCGCCAGCGTCGAACGACCGATCGAAGGTGAAACGCTGGGCCGCAGCGGGTGACGCGATGGCGAGCAGGGAGGCAAAGACAAGAGCACAGCGGAATGTATGGGGCACGGTACGAGTGTACAGGGTGGGAGTAAAGCGACCGTATTGTGACCGTCAACCTGAGCTCAACCGGGCGGCGCGCCCGAAGCCCCTGGCGCGGCCGTTGATGCCGCGCCAGATGCGACCTTTGATGTGCAAGGGGCTACGATCAGCTCTGCGCTTGTAAGCCGCGACGTTCAGGTCGGGCGAGTCGGGTAAGGCAGCTGGTTCCGCCACACCGCATTGTCTTGCGCGTAGTTGCGCGCGGCCGCCGCAGGCCTGACCATCTGAGATCGGACGATCGTGCTGCGACCCAGACGCTCGTTGGACGCCCGACTTTCCCCTACGTCAAATGCGCTCTACGCGGGGGGGCAATGTAGGCCCGACCTTCAGGTCGGGCGAGCGCGTTGAAAGCTGAAAGCCAGCCCTCACCCTCGACTAGAATACCCACGCTCAGGGAGGACTCATGGACAGACGCGAGTTTCTGGCGGCGGCGACGGCGGCGCTCGTGGCTCCGGTTGCGAAGGTCGCGGCCGCGTCGGAGCGGCACCTGCTCTACATCGCGGAGCCGGGGATTCGCAATTACGTCGACTATGGCGGCGTCGGCGTGCTGGTCTACGACATCGGCGCCGGCTATCAATTCCTGAAGCGCATCCCGACGTGGGATGTGCCGGCCGGTACGGAGCCGGACAACGTCAAGGGAGTGGCGGCGAGTGCCAGGACGGGGCGGATCTTTGTCAGCACCATCAAGCGACTCTGCGCCATCGACCTGATCACCGAGCAGGTGGTGTGGGACATCGCCCCCGAGGGCGGCTGCGATCGGCTGGCCATCTCGCCGGATGGCGCGACGCTCTACGTGCCGTCGTTCGAGGGGCCGCACTGGAACGTAATCAGCGCCCGTGATGGCAGTCCGATGGCGAAGATCATCACCAATTCCGGCGCCCACAACACGGTCTACTCGCTCGACGGCACGCGCGCCTACATGGCCGGGTTGAAGTCGCCGGTATTGTCCGTCGCCGACACGAAGACCCACACCATCGTCAAGAGCATCGGGCCGTTCCGGAACGTGATTCGGCCGTTCACGGTGAACGCGGCGCAGACTCGGGTGTACGTCAACGTCAACGAGCTGCTCGGGTTCGAGATCGGCGATCTCACCACTGGCAAGGTGCTGCATCACGTCGAGGTCGAAGGATTCGAGAAGGGCGAGGTCAAGCGGCACGGCTGCCCGAGTCACGGTATCGGACTGACGCCGGACGAGAAAGAGTTGTGGCTGTGCGATGGCCACAACCAGGCCGTCCACGTGTTCGATCACACCGTCATGCCGCCGAAGCAGGTCGCGACGCTCAAGGTGCGGGATCAGCCCGGGTGGGTGACGTTCAGTATCGACGGCCGGCACGCGTACCCGTCGACCGGCGAGGTCTTCGACGTCAAGACGAGGAAGCTGATCGCGTCGCTGAAGGACGAGACGGGCCGCGACGTCGGCAGCGAGAAGCTGCTGGAGATCGTGTTCGACGGCAAGAAGCCGAGCAGGAACGGCGATCAGTTCGGGATCGGCACGAAGCGCACGTAATCCACGTGGACGCCGATCAGGGCCAGACGTCAGCGGCTGAGGACGAGCGGTTCATGCGGCGGGCGCTGGAGCTCGCGCACACCGCGGAGCGTGACGGCGAGGTTCCGGTCGGCGCCGTCATCGTGCTCGACGGAGTCGTGGTCGGGGAAGGCTGGAACCAGCCGATCGGCGCGCACGATCCGACGGCGCACGCCGAGATCGTGGCGATCCGTGCCGCGGCCCGTCAGCTCCGCAACTACCGGTTGACCGGAACGACGCTCTACGTGACGATCGAGCCCTGCCAGATGTGCGTCGGCGCGATGGTCCACGCGCGGGTTTCGAGGGTGGTGTTCGGTGCGCTCGAGCCGAAGGCCGGCGCGCTCGAGTCGGCGATGCGCGCGCATGAGCATCCCTCTCTGAATCACCGAATGGCAGCTTCGGGCGGGGTGCTCGAGGCGGAATGCCGGGCGGTGCTGCAGGCGTTCTTCGCCGAGCGCCGGCGCGCTTCTGCTAGAATGTGAAGTTGCCGCACGCGCTGCGGTCCCGCCTGGCTGGTTGCACAACTGAATACGGAGAGGTACCGAAGTGGTCGTAACGGGGGCGCCTCGAAAGCGTCTTGTCCGCAAGGGCACGTGGGTTCGAATCCCACCCTCTCCGCCAACACTTCCAGCGTCACGGCTCAACGCGCCTACTTGTATAAACGCGCGTTGCAGCTGAAACCTTACAGGCCATTCATGCGGAGATGCTGTTGTGCTCCGCGCAAATACTACGTCCAGGCCCAATGAGCGCTCGGGCAGTGTGCGTTTGCGAGCGCCGTTGAGCCAGTCGGCACGGACACATACTGATACGATGCCGCGCCGTCGCCGCCCGCGTGTGCTTCGCCAAAATCTCTCGACAGGTGATGGGTCCCCCCCGCCTGGTCGACGCGGCTATCAGAATCTGGCGTTCAGCCCAATCGAGTTCAGTCCTCGGCCTCGGAACCGCAGCTGTTCGTCCGCGGACTGGAGCATCCCGGTTTCGCTTCTTCTGGATTCCAGCTCATCGGCATTGCCGCCATGCAATCCGCACGCGCTTCGCGCAACGAATGTCGACCTGGACCGCTGAGGGCCTCACACAGACTGATAGTCGGAGATGCGGAAGACGCTGCGTCCGTCGGTCGACACGTAGATCGCGTCGCAATCGCTGCCTGCGGCTACGAATGGCGGCGACTGAGGTGGCGTGAACGGCGTCAGGTGCACCCAATTTCCGTTGCCACGGGTGAAGAAGGGGCCTCCGTTCGAACAGACCGCGACGACTTCAGTGGTGTGGGCTAACCCACCCGATCCGATCAATGCCGCATTGATAGTGGACGG
>Ga0207701_10000493_pt1 | contig 40651 bp, 38 predicted proteins | sample KBSSwiSSwithPhiX_FD_184294 | JGI IMG/M metagenome (GOLD analysis project Ga0207701, IMG submission 184294) | Switchgrass rhizosphere bulk soil microbial communities from Kellogg Biological Station, Michigan, USA, with PhiX - S5 (SPAdes) (version 2) | ecosystem: Environmental > Terrestrial >... | reverse complement strand
CGTCGAATTTACCGTGCACCGAATCCCACTTAAGGAGATGCGCCAGGGTATGCGTGTCGGTGAGATCGTTCACCGCTACAACACGCTCCACTTGTTTTTTTGACATCGCGCGAAGGACGTTGCGTCCGATGCGCCCGAAACCGTTGATAGCAAAATTAGGCATAGTTTGAGTAGTTTAAGACATTAAACTGATGAAGAGTTGAAGAGAAAAACGCTCAACACTCAACGCTCAACGCTCAACGCTCAACTTCAAATTCAGGATCATTGGACGCATGGTTCGCGAATGCTTTCGGAGTTGGACGTTGGGCGTTGGGCGTTGGACGTTTCCCAATGAAGTGCGTTGTCGCGGCTTGTCTGGCGATGATGTCTCTCGTTCTTGCGGAACACGTGCCTGCTGCCGAACCGAAAGCTATCCTGGTGTTCGGCGACAGTTTGTCAGAGGGCTTCATGCTTAAACACAGCGAAGCTTATCCAGCTTTACTCGCTAAAAAACTGCGCGCGGCGGGCCTGAACTTTTCAGTGATCAACGCGAGCGCCACCGGTGGGACAACTGACGGCGGCTTGGAACGCTTGCCGCCGCATTTACAGCACAGAATCGACATCTTGATTCTGGAACTGGGGATCAACGACGCCTTTCGCGCCCTGCCGATCGACCAAATCCAAAACAATCTCCAACAGATCATCGACAAGGTGAAAGCGAAAAACCCAAATGCGCGGGTGGTCATCGCAGGAATGCAACTCCCCGGTTATACGGCTGACGACTACGTCTCCGCATTCGGCCGAATGTTTGCCGATTTGGCGGCGAAAAATCGAGCGGCCTTTGTGCCCTACTTACTGGAAGGCGTGGCAGGCAATCCTTCGTTGAATTTGCCCGACGGCATTCATCCGAATGCCGCCGGCCAAAAGATCCTGGCTGAAAACGTCTGGCGCGTGCTCGAACCGGTGGCACACGAAATGGCGGCGGACTAATCTCAGTAACACCGGGTTTCAACCCGGTGCTCATCGGAATCAAAACAACTGAGCTCGGGGAACGGGCAAGTAGCACCTGGCTGAAGCCAGGTGTTAATGGGAACGCGCGTGGAGGCAACCTTTCTGTCATCCCGAGCGGAGCGCAGCGAAGTCAAGGGAGCCCGTGGCGAAACCGTGGGGTAGTACAGCGGGATTCCTCGACTTCGCCCGGGGTGACGTGGTCACACAGCCGGTTGCTGCTGCGTCAGGCAATGAAAAGTGCCCAAGCCCCAGATTAACTCGCGGCAATCGATCCCGATCACGCGCCGATCCGGAAAACATTGGCGCAGGACGGATAACGCAGCTTCATCGTTCGGATCGGTAAATGTGGGCACCAGCACGCATGTGTTTGCGATATAAAAATTCGCGTAGCTCGCCGGGAGTCGCAGTCCTTCGCGTACGATCTTCGTCGGCATCGGAAGCGTGAGGATGTCGAGGTTGCGCCCACCGATTTTTATCTCGCGTAGGCGCGCGAGATTCTCCTGAAGCGGCTCGTAATTTTCGTCAGCGCGATTCTCCTCAACGACAGTTACGACAGCGCGCTCGGATACAAACCGCGTGAGGTCATCGATGTGACCGTCGGTGTCGTCACCGGCAATGCCATCGCCGAGCCAGAGAATGTCGCTGACGCCGAGATAATCGCGCAGGCGTTGCTCGATCTCATCGCGCGAAAGATTGGGATTCCGATTCTTGTTTAGGAGGCAAGACTCACTCGTGAGTAATGCGCCGCTGCCGTTCACGTCTATCGAGCCGCCTTCGAGGATCATGTGCGGATAAAAAACCGGCAGTTTCAGGATTTCAGCGAGCCGTGTCGGCACGATTTCATCGAGATCAAACGGCGGATATTTGTTTCCCCATGCATTGTAATCCCAGTCGACAACGGCAAGTCTCGGGTCGCGGTCGCGCGTGAGAAAAATCGGGCCGTGGTCGCGGCACCATGGCTCGTTCGTGGAAACATGATAAAAGGTGATCCGTTCCATCGGCAGTCCGCTCAAAACCGAGCGCGCTTCTGCCTCACGCGCGCCGTTGGAAACGTTGATGCAGACCTGCTCGGATTCGATCAAGGCTTCGACCATGGCACGCAACGCAGGCAGAACGCGATCGAACGAGTCAGGAAAACTAATCCCCTCGCGTCGCGGCCACGATAGCCATGTTGCAGTGTGCGGTTCCCATTCCGCCGGCATGCGATAACCGAGTACGGCGGGCGTTTGTGCCGGTTTGTCCATGGACGCCAACGTCCAACGTTCAACGCTCAACGTCCAACGCCCAATGATAGGGCGCAACCGTTGAGCGCAGCGACGAACTACGAAACCGCTTTCCCGGACGCAGGTTTGTAAATCGCGCCGACCATTGCCCCAACGATAACCATCTCAATCATGCCGCCGATGCTTCCGTAAAAAATCAGTTTTCCTGGAATCGGTTGGACAGCATAAAAGCCAAGGCGCATCCCGATCGCTGCGATTTCCAGCAGGAGACCGAGCCGAATTCCGGCAATTACCCCGCCCCCTGCGAAACCGCTCGCGTACAGCATTACGAAGGCGAAAACAACCAGCGCCTAGCCAATAATGATCCAGTGAAACAAACTCCTCATTTCACTTTCCGGCCTCCAGAGATGCGCCGATTCGGCATAAACGTCTTTGAGCAAAACCCCGTTAACCAGCCAACCCCACACGAACAGGAAAATGTACGCGGCGATAAAAGCCATGATAAACCGTTTCATAAATTGCGATGGTCTTGGAGCTATGAGTCGGAACAGACGAGAGGGTTGTCTCAACCGGGTCAGCGCGACGGCTCCCTTACATACATGATGTGCTCCGTCGCTGGTTTGTAGATAGCGCCGATGATAGCGCCTGCGATTGTGAATTGGATCACAGCGCCAGCGATCCAACCGAAAAGGATCTTAAACGTTAATGGTTGGACTGCGAACGAGATTAAATGTGGTCCCGCGTACACTAGTCCCACCAGAAGCCCAAGCATCGCTCCGGCGCCTGCGCGTCCGCCTGGAATGTAGCGGGCACACAGCAGGGTGAAAAAAAATGCCATGACGAACTGACCGAGGGCAAGCCAGCCGAAATAGCTCTTTAGGTCGGCTTCCGGCCGCAAGAGCGTCGCCACTTCCCGATGTGCGTCGTGCATTAGGGTTGCATACCAAAGGAAGCCGAACACGAAGAGGAAAACGAACGCCGCGATGAATGCGAAAAAGAATTTCTTCCAATTCATAACTTCTTTCTATTGAGGTTTCTGTGACACCATCTAAGCCGCATACTCTCATGGCAACACAGCCTGCGAATGTCGATCTCAAATTCTCCGAACGAGGAACGACAAATGTCTTATTGCGGCCGGACTCAGCCCAGTGGCTACTCCGAACAGTCCGGCACGGTTTTAACAGCTTTCTTGTCGCGTCGGTAGACTGAGCGAAGCCGTTAAAACGGCTGATGCGCATTCGCCAGGCAACCACTCGGCCTGAAGGCCGGTGTTAATAAGAATCAATCCGCAATCGAAAATCGGAAATCCGCAATCGAAAACTAGTTGACCCACCTGCCGTCCTCCGAACAGAGGATCGGCAGTTCTTCCATCATGAATTGGGTTTTGCCGATGGCGCCAATCATGCGTGTCCCAGTCGCCGCGTACCACTTCCTGGACATGCTCTCACCGGTGTGGCAGCCCCAGCTCTTGATGTAAGCGCCACGAGCGAAGACACGACGATTGATTTGTTTCAGATCGTTTTCGTGCAGCCAGGATTTAGTAGCGCTATCGATGTTGTTGCTATAATCGAACATGAAACACGCCCGGTTCGAATGCCCGAAGAATTCGAAACCTGTAACCTTCATCTGATCTCGCGGTTGCCCGTGGTTCAAATAGTCAATGACCTCTTTGCCCGGGCCGAACCAAACGAGATTGATGTTAAATTTGTCGCGGATTGTACCAATTAGACTGATCAGATCCTGGTGCTCCTGCGTTGCACGATCCACGTAACCCTGCTTGTAAACAAGCCAGGTAATCTTCGTATCCGGCATCTGGCTCTGGATCTGTTCGGTGCGCAAACGCGCTGCCCGCACAAAGTTCGCCCACCAATGATCGTGCGGGAAAGCCTTGTATTTTTCCCATTGATACATCGATGGCCCGCCAACCAGGATTATGTATTCACCCCCGTGGGGCGGCGCGGCGCGCAGACCAAGCGCGACCATCGACAAAGAGCATACGAGTAACAGACGTTTCATCATTTCCGGCGAGGAAGACTATTTATGCAGAGCACGAAATTCCGCAAGTGGGTGGGAAGTTGGAGCAATGCGGTAGTGGAGTATTGGAGTGATGGGTATTGGAGTAAGCACGGCCAAATGAACAATCAACACTCCATTACTCCAACACTCCGTCACTCCAATTAGGCTCCACTTCTTCGCGAACTAGGTCTTCCCGCGTTTGCCGCGTCCGGATCAGCGCGAACTTATCGTCGCGAACCAGCGCTTCTGCCGGAAAAGAACGCGAATTGTAATTCGACGCCATCACAAATCCGTACGCGCCCGCGCTCATGATTGCTAACAAATCGCCTGCGCGCAGTTCGGGCATTTCCCGGTCGAGCGCAAAAAAATCACCGGATTCACACACCGGCCCAACAATGTCGAATTTTTCTGTCGTGCTCTGATCACGGCTAACAAATTCACCCTCACCGGGCGCTTCGCGTCCGCCTCTCCCTTCGAGGGAGAGGGTTGGGGTGAGGGTCTTCGGCTCAATCACCGAAACAATTTCGTGATAGCTCTGGTATAGCGCCGGCCGGATGAGATCGTTCATGCCGGCGTCGACAATGGCGAATTTTTTTCTACCTGTTTGCTTGAGGTAGCGAACGCGCGTGAGCAAAACGCCAGCGTTGCCTATAAGAAAACGGCCAGGCTCGACGAGAATCCGAATACGCAAGTCGCGCAACCTCGGCACAATTGCTTCAGCGTAATCGCCCACACTGAAGGCGGAGGGTTCGCCGCCGTGATCGTACCACCATTTGCCTAATCCGCTCTCCAGTGCTCGCCGGTAAATGATCCCCATGCCGCCGCCGATGCTGAAAAACTTGATGGCATATTTCGATTTCAGGTCACGCACCAGTGGCGCAACTTTTTCGATTGCACTTGCGAACGGCTTCGGCTCGGTGATTTGAGATCCGATGTGCATCTGCACCCCGACAATCTCAATGTTGTTCATAGTGGCCGCGCGTTCATAAAGGGACCTGACTTGATCCAGCGCGATACCGAACTTGTTCTCTTGGGAGCCGGTCGAGATGTACTGATGCGTGTGCGCGTCCACATCAGGGTTGACGCGCAATGCGATTGGCGCGCGCTTTTTCTTTGCGCGGGCGATGTGCTCGATCGCCTCCAGTTCAGTTTCACTCTCGGCGTTGAAGCTGTAAACGCCTTGCTCCAGTGCGTACTCGATTTCGTCACCGGATTTGCCTACGCCCGCGAACGTGCACCTGGCCGGATCGCCACCCGCCGCGAGCACACGAAACAACTCGCCACCGGAAACGATGTCGAAGCCAGCGCCCGCGCGTACCAGCAAGTTCAGGACCGCGCGATTCGAATTCGCTTTTACCGCATAACAAATGAGGTGATCCAGCGGCGCGAGCACGGCGTCGAGTCGCGTGTAGTGATCGAGAATTGTCCCCGCGCTGTAGACGTAAGTCGGCGTGCCGAATTTCTCGGCAACGCTCAATAGATCGACGTCTTCGCAATAGAGATGACCATCTCGATACTGAAACAAATGCATGTTGTAGCGACAATCGGTGCGGCGACTGCAGGTTAAAATGTCAGGCGCTTGGCACAAGCGCCTCTACAACGTGAGCGCGTTAGCGAAGCAATCGCAACCCAATATTGAGAACTCCGATTAGAGCGACCCCTAGCGCAAAGCTCGTTAAGACTAGTTTCTTTCCATGCTTCAACATTTCTCCGACCACTGCGTGTGTGGCCAAATAAATAAATCCGCCGCCGACGTGCGCCATAATCAACCCGAGCCACAAGGTGGAGATGTTTGTGAGGAAGTAATAACCAATCACACCACCGACGAGCGTCGTCGCTTCAACCGCGGCGACCCACCCGAGCGCCGATACGCGGCTGAATCCTGCCCCGATCAAAAGGCTGCCGAGCGCGAGACCTTCGGGAACCTTGTGGATGCACAGAGCAAAGAACAGCGACCACTTTGTAGCACCGGTCGCGGGCGCTTCGCCTTGGATTCCCAAAGCCAAACCGTCTGTCGTGCTATGAATCGCCAAAGCGACGATCAGCGCGGTAGCGATTTCGCTGAAATGTCGCGTGGCATCAACATCGAAATGACTGGCCGCGCAAGCAGGGCAAACATGATGAACGTGTTTGCTAACGAAAAAGAAAAGCGCGTAACCGGTAATTAGAGCCAGGAACAGCGCCCACACTGGGCATGCGCCAAAACTTTCGGGCAAGATCGCAAAGATTGTTACCCCAAGAAGCGTTCCGGCCGCAAAACTGATGAGCGCGCAAAGCGGCTTATGCTCCAGGCGCAGTGACGCGCTGATCGATCCGCCGGCAACAGCGAAAATGTAAGCGGCGATGACCTGCCAGAGTGTGTTGGCCATTTAGGAGCCTGTTGAAATACTCCTAAGCGCTTGCGACCGACGCGTGGTCTTCGGGGCAATGGTGCGTCTCGATTGTCACGTGGACTAAATCTTTATATCCGCGCAGCCGTGCTCGATACGAATCGCAGCTCTTCGGTTCGTGCGCCACGATCGAAACCATCGCAGCAAACTTTCCGATGCCTACCTGCCACACATGCAAATCGGTCACGACCGAATCGCCATCGCTCTCCACCGCACGACGAATTTCATCAGGCAAATCTGATGACACCGGCGTTTGATCGAGCAGAATCCCGCCGGTATCGCGCAACAGCGTGTAGGACCAGGAGAAAACCACGACACTGCCGACAATTCCGACAACCGGATCCAGCCATGCCCATCCGAAAAATTTGCCACCCGTAAGTGCCGTGATCGCGAGGACGGAAGTAAACGCATCGGCCAGTACATGCATATAGGCTGCGCGCAGATTTACGTCATGATCATGTGCGCTGCCGCCGTCGTGTTCGTGGTGGCGATCGGCCAGAAGGACTGCGCAGCCCAGATTCACCAGCAACCCGAGGCAAGCGATTCCGATTGCCTCGTTGAAGTGAATTTCCAGTGGGACAAAGAGCCGGTGCACTGATTCGCCCGCCATCAGGAACGCCACAATCGCGAGCACGACCGCGCTGGTGAACCCGCCGAGCACCCCGATTTTTCCCGTGCCGAAACTGAAACGCGCATTGCCGGCTTGTGTTCGGGCGAAATAATACGCCACGGCAGTTATGAGGAACGCGAGGACATGCGTGCTCATGTGCCAGCCGTCCGCCAGCAAAGCCATTGAGTGCGACATCAGGCCGGCCACGATCTCGACGATCATCATCGCAGCAGTGATACCGATCACGATGCGCGTGCGCTGTTCCGCGTGCGAAAAATCAGGAACAAAATCGTGTCGCTTGCGAAAACGCGAATGGTCAGTCCGATGCATCACAAGCCATCTTATAGTGTCATTCTGAGCGAAGCGAAGAATCTGTGATCATTTCTGAACCGATCGCCACGAAAACAAATTCAGAGATGTTTGAACTAGCCTCATGCTTCGCATTTTGTTGCAGCGCTTCGCTCAAGGTCACAGTGCATGTGCGGCTCAAAAATCGCAGGCGACAGTCCCGTAGAACCCGCGGCGCTGACCAAATTGCGGTGCGCCGACACCGATGCCGCTTCCGTCGCGAAGCTCGTAAATTTTATCGAACAAGTTCACGACATCGAAGCGGATTTTGAGCGCAGTCTTTTCCGTGAGCTGGATCCGCCGCGACAAGTTGATATTAAATGTCTCGTACGGATGATTTTTCTGCGTGTTGGCAAAACCGCGGCGCAAGCCGTTGCCATAAAGTCCGTCAATCCCTGCGCTCCAATCTTTCCAGGTATAGGAAACACCGGCCGACCCGGTGAAACGCTGATCGTGATCGAGGAAGACCCAGTTTTTTCGGATGTAGTCGAACTCATCGCGATCGAAGAGAAATTGCGACGAGCTCACGTTCGTGCCGCGCGCCCATCCGTAAGCGGCGTTCAAATAGGCGGTGAATCCGCCTTTGTTATAGTTCGCCGTTAATTCCCCCCCATAAATCTCGCCACGCTTGTAATTGAACGACGAAAGGATGAGCGCTTCGCCAAATTGTCCTTCGTCTAAAACCGAGTGCGAACTTTTATAGAACCCGTCGATGCCGACATTGAGCCCTTCGGCAATTTTCTGCGTCATCCCCGCGTCGAAGTAATGTGCGCGCTCCGCGGTCACGGGCGAGTCCTTGGTAATCTCGGCGGCGTTCGTGGTTCCGGCGAATTTGGAAATCGTGGTCTGACTGACGTTCTCCAGCGGGGGGGGAGTGAAATAGCGCGCATAACCGACGTGAAACGCCGTTCCTTTGAACGGCTCGTAAACGATGTTGATGCGCGGACTCAGCTGGTTTTCGTTTACAAACGCATTTTCAAAATCGAGGCGGCCACCGAAATTGATTGTCAACTGCTCGAACGGTTTCCATTCATCCTGCAAATAAAATCCGTAAAGATAACCATACTTGCCGCTGTTATCGACGATGCGCAGCGGGCTATCGCTAGTTTGATTGCCATCGGCATCGGCGGGGAAAACTAATGTCGCCGTTCCGACTGTTGCGTGCTCTTCGAGGAAAAAGAAACCGCCGCGGAGCGTGTGTTGATCGGTGAGTTTGTAACTCGCGTCAAACTCGATCCCATTCGAGAGGATATCGCGATCAACGCGCGAGGCGACGCCGTTGAAAATGAGATCGCCGGTATTATCAGGCCGAAACAGGACCCCGCTGTAAAGGGTGAAGACTGACGCCTGCATGTTGAAATCGCCCATTTTCTTTTGATAGGTGAGGATCGCATATGCATCTTGCTCGACCTGGGTCTCGTCCAGCTTTGCGGAGTTGAATGTCGATCTTCCCATGTCAGTGAACGCGGGTGTGAGTCCAGGGGTGTTCGGAATTTCAAAATCACCGTGGTAGCCGCTGGTTAGCAACACGAATCGGCTGGTGTCGTCGAGAATGTACGAGGTATACGCAAACATTCTATATTGATCGGTGTCGTCGTGAATCGGGTTGGCGGTTCGCGTCGGATTCTCGATTCCGATGCCGTTGTGCAGATAACTCGCGGTGCCGTAGTAGCTCAGCTTCCCAGTCACATTGCCGTACTCAATGCTTGGCATGATGGTATCAAAACTTCCGCCGTAAACCGATGCGTCACCTTGCTGAAAAGCCGCGCCGTTTTTTGTATGGATGTCAACAACGCCGGTGGTACGGAATCCAAATTGCGCGGGCAGCGCGCCAGTGATGAGCGAAACGCTATCGGCGAAGCGGGTTTCGAGTACCTGGCCGAAACCGGGAATACTCTCCGGCAGAAGGACGTCGTCGATGCGGTACTGCAGATTTGCGTGCTCGCCGCGAACGTGCAGCTGTCCGAACGAATCCTGTGCGACGCCGGGGAATTGCAGCATCGTTTGGTTAAACGGCGCGTTCTCGCCCCGTGCTTGCGATTCGATGCGGTCAGGTCCGACGGTGTAACGAGTCGCTCCGAGACTCGGCACAATCGCTTCGCGCGAAATGTCCAGTTCTTCGCTCTGCACCACCACAGGCGACACTTCAGCCTGCTCCGCCGGCGTAGTCCCCGGGCTGGGTGACGCAGTGGCGCTAGTTTGTGAGAAAACAATGTTTCGCATCGCCAATAAGGCGATGAATGTAATCGGGATTTTTTTAGTAAGTTTCAATTGTCGATAAAAATTGGGGTTAGGGTGGGCCTCGCGAGAAGGCGTTACCGCTTCGCAACGTGGCGCCAAAGGCGATTCCGCTGTGCGAAGCGCCGGAGCTTGTAGGGCGTTTTATGAACGCCGAGTCGTTAGGCGAGTCGGAAGAACGCCCTACGAGTGCAGCGCAGGCGGCGCGTGCGCGAAGATGTGCGCGTTGAGAAAGAGTGGCTTGACCCAGGTGGACGTCAGCTCCGCGGTGGCTGCGAAGCGAACATCAAATTGTGGCGGGCTAATAACCGGAGGCTGAGCGCCGTGCTCATAACTACCCGACGCGATCAGCGTGATCGCGCAAACGTGGTCAGCCTGATTTGCATCCGCGTGGATGCGGGCATGCAATCGCGGCGAGATGCTGCCGAGAAGTGTCCACGAAAACGCAAACAGAACGGCCGCAACAAGAACACGCACGCAAGTTTGTGAACGCCCTGAGCTGTTCATCAGCATCGGAGCCTGTGACAATCGCCGGAATTGCGCAAGCAATTTTCTGAGGCGCGTGCGCTCCCCGGAAACGGCTGTGCCGCAGCGAATGCTAATCTCGGCCTTTCGTGTCCGGTGTGACTCTCGTTTGGAAAGCAACACCGTGATTGGTCTCCAATGCTTTCGCTGCCGCGCGTGCCCGCACCTTTTCCGCCCATTTGGTGTTCTCGTAATATGGGTCCTGATCCGACGGGACCAGGTTCCAACGCAGATGTCCAAAATGACGCCAGCACTCGAGAATCATCCCGCGCTCAAACGGTTGTCCTATCGCCGTGACGACAAGGCAATTGTTCTCCTGCCATGTGTCCCGGTAGGCGTCCGCCCAGTGAAGTTCAAGCGTCTTGAGTTTCAGCTTATCCAGCGCAAGAAGCAGATCCTCGGTCCAATGATAGCAATAGCCGCGTTTCCTCCAGCCATGATAAACAAGGAAATTGTTGAAGATCGGGGTGCCAAACATGTTGTACTCGGGCCGTAGTCGTGCCACCGTAGCATAGGCGCATTCTGCCAGGAGCTTCGCTTCGTTTGGATCTACTCTCCGTGACAGCCCTGCCAGCTGGTTCGCCAATTCTTCGGTTTTGGCAGAATCCCTGGCTGGCACTTCGAAATGCTGCTGCTGCTGGTCAGCGCTGACGACCGCGCTGAAAAGCGCAACGACGGCAATCATGCCGACGAGAAGTCTCATATGCATTTACAAATCTCTTCGCGAAAGCGGATACCGTCGCGGGTATGCAACGCTAGCTGCCACGCAATTTTTGCAAAGTAAAAGCCAACAAATGCCCAGTCTTGCCACCAGCGAACGTCGTAGTTTTGGAAGCACAGGGAGTGATTCAATGAAACCAACTCTTTTGTTAAGTGACGAAGCCGAAACAACCAGACTGATGTTGAAGGATGTTGCATTTGACGAGTTACCAGAGCGCGATGCCGAGGCGCACGCGGGCTGCAATTGCGATCGCAGGGGGCATCCCTGTCCCGGTTGTGTCAACCCCGACATCGTACCCGGAGCGGAGACTTCAGTGTCATCATCAGTCGAACAGTGAGATAACAAAATGGAAATACTGATCGTATTCAGCGTTGCCGCGATGATGATCACCTATGTGTGGATCATCGGCCGTTGTCTTCAAGACGCATAGCCCAGACACAAAACGGCGCAGCCGGCGTGATGTAGCCATTGGCCTATGGCCGGTTCTTTTGGGTCCCTGTCTCCGAAACTAAGAAGACGGCCGACAGGGCCGTGGTTACACAGTAGCAGTCGTAAAACCCCCTACCCGGCCAGCTTCTCGAGCGGCTGATTGTTCTCGAACTTCGTAATGTTGTCGATCGTCGTGGCCGCGATGTTCAATAAGGCTTCTCGCGTGAAGAAAGCCTGGTGGCCGGTGATGATCACGTTTGGAAAAGTGAGCAGGCGCGCGAACACGTCGTCGCTAAGAATCAACCCCGAACGATCCTCAAAAAAGATTTCTTCTTCCTCCTCGTAAACGTCCAAGCCGAGGGCACCGATCTTGCCACTCTTTAGTCCGTTGATAATTGCGACAGTGTCCAGGAGCACACCGCGGCTGGTGTTGATCAGCATGACGCCGTCTTTCATCCTGGCGATGGCGGCGTCATTAATGATGTATTTGTTCTCCGGCGTGAGCGGGCAATGCAAGCTGATGATGTCTGATTGCCCCAACAATTCGTTCAGCTCGACGTAGCGCACACCGAGAGCCCGGCAGATCGGATTTGGAAACGGATCAAACGCCAGAGTCGGACAACCGAATCCAGTGAGAATTTGCGCCACCACAGTTCCGATTTGGCCCGTGCCGATCACGCCGACTGTTTTGCCGTGCATGTCGAACCCGACCAAGCCGTCCAGGGCGAAATTACCTTCTCGGACGCGATTATACGCGCGATGCACTTTGCGGTTGAGCGCGAGCATAAGCGCGATGGTGTGCTCGGCGACCGCGTAAGGCGAGTACGATGGAACGCGCACCACTGTGATGCCATGCTTCGTCGCCGCTGAGAGATCGACATTGTTGTAACCAGCGCAGCGCAAAGCGATGAGCCGAACGCCCAACGAACGCAGCTTCGCGATCACCGCAGCGTCCACGTGATCATTTACAAACACGCATACCGCTTCAAACCCGGTTGCGAGTCCTACAGTTTCCTCGTTCAAGTGCGGCTCAAAAAAACGCAGTTTATGTAGCGAGCCATTCGCCGCGTTGAGAAATTCGCGGTCGTATCTTTTTGCGCTGAAGATTGCGATGTTCACAGACCAGTCTCCGCGATTGGCCTCGCGATCACAATAGCGGCGAAGCCTGGCAGCAATCGGGAACAGGACGCCCATTTTTTTGTTCGCGGACTTGCCGATTCGCCATGCAAAGACGAACACTTTTTCAAGCCGAACGTGCCCGTCTCGATGAAAAGCAAACCGGGGAGCAAAAGGGTTCATTTGATTCTCAACGGGAAAGTAGCTGAAAATGACGATCTCCGCGCAGCAGTAGCCTGGCAGCGAGCACTCCGACATCGCATCGATGTGCGAGTGACGTGGGAAAGAGGAGATGCGCGGCGATTTGTGTCGGAAGCGGGCCAGGTGGATTTGCTGATTGCAGCCGGTGGGGACGGCACATTGAACGAGGTTGTTCATGGCTTGATGGATCTTTCAAAGGCTGAGCGACCCACATTGGGAATTGTTCCGCTCGGCACCGCCAATGATTTTGCGAACGGATGCGGTATCCCGCGTGAACCGAAGAAGGCGCTGTCGCTGTGTATGAAAGGTGAGGCAGTGCCAATCGATGTCGGTAAGGCCAATGACCGCTGGTTTATCAATGCAGCCAGCTCTGGCTTCGGTGCCGAGATCACCGCAACCACATCACCGGAACTCAAACGCCTGCTTGGTCCTGCCGCTTACACCGTGATGGGTGCAGTTCTGGCGATCAACCTCCATCATTATCAAGGAAGGCTGGCGTTGCCGGGCCGTGAAATTACTGGCAGCGGGCTGGTGGCAATTGTCGGCAACGGGCGCCAGACTGGCGGAGGTATCCAAGTCGCTCCCCGTGCATGCATCGACGACGGTTTGCTCGATGTACTTGTCGTTCGTCAGATCTCCCCGACCGCATTGCTCGCCGCCGCACGAGAATTGCAACAGCTTCCACCCGATGGCGAGTATATCTCCTATTGGCAAACGCCCTGGCTGGAGGTGCATCCTGAAGGAGCGATTCCTGTCAACCTGGATGGAGAACCGTTACGCTTTTCGAAGGTCCGATACGAAGCCGTACCAAAGGCGATCCAACTGATTCTTCCGCCGGACTGCCAATTGCTCTTGCAACAAGCTAAGCTCAGGGCTTAACGACCGTCACAAAGGATACTAGTTAATGACCCGGGCGTAGCGGCGCTGGCGGCAACGGTTATGTTTGAGGCTGGGTATTAAGTTGAGTTTGCGTGCCGGTGTTTGTCGCGGTCCGACGAGAAGTAAACTGAACGGGAGGGTACTTTCATCGACCGTTAAGAGTTCGGATAATTTGGCGTGACGAGAGTCAAGCTTGCGATTTCCTTGTGTTTGCATTGCGGATCGGCAGACTACGCGGCGTATGGCGAAGTCCGCGACGAGACCGGTCGATTGCTGGCCACGGGAATAGCAGGCGAGATCATACATGCACGAATTAATCCGCGATATCACCTATTGCACCGTCGCCGCGTGGCTGCTCGGTCTTGGTGCGCAATTTGCCCGGCAACCGTTGCTCCTCGCTTATCTGGCAGGCGGCTTCGCACTCGGTCCCCTGGGATTCGGTTTTATTCAGTCGGCTGAGTCGATCTCGGCAATTGCGGAGTTGGGACTGATTTTCCTGCTCTTCATGATCGGGCTCGAGATCGACTTGAAGAAAATCGCCAGTGCTGGGCGTTCCATAACACTCACCGCGCTGGTGCAGATCCTCGGCGGAATTGCGCTCGGTATGATTTTTTTCCGTCTCTGCGGATTCGCTCTCGGCGGCGGAAAATGGGACGCCCTTTATCTGGCCGTTGCAGCTGCGCTCAGCAGCACGGTCATCGTTGTCAAAATGCTCTATGACAAGGAAGAGCTCGATACCTTGACCGGACGGATCACGCTGGGTGTGCTGGTGCTTCAGGACCTGGCGGTCATCCTCTTTCTCGCAATCCAACCAAACCTCGGAAACCTGGCCCCAGGACTTCTGTTCCTATCGCTAGTGCGTGTAACCGTTCTTGTGGCCGCGACGTTCGCGGTGAGCCGTTACGTCTTGCCTGCCATCTTTCGTGGCGTCGCGCGCGTGCCGGAACTCATGCAGGTCGGCGCGATCGCCTGGTGTTTTCTTATTGGCGAGTTTGGCGAGCAGCTGCATCTCTCCCGTGAGATGGGCGCGCTCGTGGCAGGCGTGGCGCTCTCCACCTTTCCGTATGCACTCGATGTGACCGCGAAGGTGATTAGTCTACGCGATTTTTTCGTGACCCTGTTTTTCGTTGCGATCGGCATGCAAATTCCGTTGCCGACTGGCAGCCTTGTGGGGTGGGCGCTGACGTTCGCTGCGTTTGTTGTCATAACTCGAGTAGGAACTGTGTTCACACCGCTTTACCTTATGCGCCAGGGCTTGCGGACGAGCATTATCCCGGCCGTGAATCTTTGCCAGGTCAGCGAATTTTCGCTGGTGGTTCTCGCCCTTGGCGCTCAGGCAGTTCATCTTGCCAGCCCGGCTACTCGTGGCATCGTCGCGCTCGCATTCACTCTGCTTGCGGTTGTTTCGACCTTTGGTATCGCGAAATCCGACAGTCTAACGCGAAGGCTGATTCCGTGGTTGAAGAACTTTGGTTTTCGTGATCTCGACCAGGTCCCCGCTGATGCTGATGCAGTCGGCGCCGCTGCCCACGATCACGCGGCCCGCATTGTTTTCGTTGGTTTTTTTCGAACCGCCAGCTCGCTGCTGGAAGAGCTTCAACGTTGTTATCCTGAATTGATCGCCGAGGTGGCGGTGGTTGACTTCAGTCCCGTGGCACGCGAGGGCCTTCTCAAGCGACACGTGCCGGTAATTTATGGTGACGTTTCGCACCGGGACACGCTTGTCCATGCTGGAGTGGGTAAAGCCGAGGTGCTCATCTCCACCGTTCCAGATTCGCTGCTCAAAGGTACGACAAATGCGCGGCTGGTTCGTCTTCTGCGCGAACTGAACCAGACTGCAAAAATCATTGCTACCGTCGATGTGCTTGCGCAAGCGAAGGAGCTTCTCGACGCAGGGGCTGATTACGTAAACGTTCCGCGTCTGCACCAGGCTGGTGACCTGGTCGAAGCCGTGCGCGCCGCCAGAGACGGGCTGCTTGATGAAAAGCGGACCGCTCTGCGCGAAATCCTGCTCGATCGCCGTGAAGTGCTAGCATAAACGAGCCACGGCAATTTTTTTACCTTGCCGCCCAGCGCCGAAACGGTCGATTGATTGAGGGGCGCGCTATCTGCCTCTGGGCTATTAACAAATTTCCGGACCTTTGCCGGGAAAGCCACGCTCCCCGAGCCATGGGAAATGGCGGCGCATGTGTGCTACGCGCTTAAGACCAAATCGCTCAATTGCCTTGGTGCGAATGTGCGCGATGGCTTCTTCAACAGAATCCGTCGCATAAATCAGCTTTAGATCCGAGGAACTGATTTTCCCACGCTGCGCCATTTCCTGGATGAAATCGATCAGGTGCGTCCAGTAATCGGTCCCCATAATCACAATCGGAAAATCTTTGATCTTTCCGTTCTGAATCAGTGTGAGCGCTTCAAAAAGCTCGTCGAGGGTTCCGACCCCGCCGGGCATAACCACGAAGGCGTAGGAATATTTTATCAGCAGCGCTTTGCGAACGAAAAAATAATGCAGCCGGACACAACGATCGAGATAGATGTTGGATGATTGCTCGAACGGCAGTTGGATGTTGCATCCAACCGAGCGGCCGCCAACCTCTTTTGCGCCGCGGTTGGCCGCCTCCATGATGCCCGGACCGCCACCGGTCATGACCGTGAATCCGAGGCGGGCAATCGCGGCGCCCATCTTCAGAGCCAGCTCGTAATGCGGATCGTCAGGTTTGATTCGCGCCGAGCCGAAAACGGTTACGCAAGGACCAACGAAATGAAGAGCGCGATATCCGCGCAGAAAATCGCGCATGACTCGCAGCAACGTGCAGAACTCCGCGATTCGCGAGTTCGGGCCTTCAAGAAATATCTCATCAGCGCGTCCCGGCGGAGTGGCCACTGCAGCCATCGCTGAAGCCGGCGCGGAATCGATCGGAGTTTCAGTTGCCATTAATGTTTAACGGCCACTGCACCACTTCAATATTTCCGCCGCATGTGACTGGGCAGAATGTTTAGCTCGCTGCGGTACTTGGCGACGGTGCGTCGTGCAATGGGAATGCCGCGCTCGCTCAAAATCTCGACGATCTCGTGATCGCTCAACGGTGCGCTGCCGCTCTCATGCTTCACGAGCTCCAGAACGGCTTGTTTCACGCTGGTGTTGCTCAGCGATTCGCCGGTCGCAGTTTGATAGCCGCCTGTGAAAAAGTATTTCATTTCGAAAACGCCCTGAGGCGTGGCCATATATTTGCCGGATACCGCTCGGCTGACCGTGGTCTCATGCACGCCGACGGCTTCGGCGACTTCTGCCATGGTCATCGGCTTCAAATGCGATGTGCCGTGCTCGAGGAAATCGCGCTGCCGCGAAACGATCTGCTGCGCGATGTTCATAATTGTTTGCTGCCGTTGATGGATCGAGCGGATCAGGAATTTGCCGCTGCGGATCTTGTCCCGGATGTAGTCTTTGACGTCGCTGGTCTGCGTGTTGCCAGACGCAATGATGTCCTTATAAAGGTTGCTGATCCGCAGATGCGGAATCTGTTCGTTGTTGAAGGCGATCTGATATTCGCCGTCCACCTTTTCCACGATCACGTCCGGCAACACATAATTCTGCGGTGCAGCAGCGAAAATCTGACCGGGGCGAGGATTCAATCGCGCAATGTTGTCGGCGGCCTTTTGCACATCCTCGACCCCGATCGCCATTCGGCGCGCGATCTCCGGGAAGCGATGCCTGGCCAGATCATCCATGTGCTCGGCCACTATGCCGTACTCCAGGCTGTGCTCCTTCCCCTGTCGCTGCAACTGGATCAGCAAACACTCGCGTAAATCACGCGCGCCGACGCCCGCGGGATAAAAAGTTTGGATTAATCCAAGTCCCCTTTCGAAATCATTTTGTGGGATTCCCGAGTTCAGCGCCATTTCTTCCGGCGTGCTTTGGAGAAATCCGTCGTCGTCGATGTTGCCGATGATCAGCTCCGCAGCTTTGCGGTCATCAGCGCTGAGCACGGTCTGGTTTAGTTGCGAGATGAGATTTTGCTGAAGCGTTTCCTGGACTGAAATGGAATCGAACAGGAACTGGCGTTTCTCCTCTGCTTCCTTCGAACCGTGCCGGCCGTCGAAGTTGGAGCTGGCCGACTGCGCCATGTAATCACGCCATTCCTCATCCAGGCTCGCCAGTTTTTCGAATTCGTCCTTAAAATTCTCGTCGGCTGAGGCTTCATCGTCGCTACGCTCGTTGGCGCCTGAATCCTCGGGCAACTCTTCCAGCACGGGATTTGTTTCCATCTCCTGTTGAACCAGGTTGCGCAGCTCGAGCAGCGGCGTCTGGAGAATGAGGAGGCTCTGTTGCAGCTGCGGCGACAGAACTTGCTGCAAAGCGAGACTTTGCCTCTGTTCCATTCCCTGTGCGGCCATACGCCGATTTTACCGGCGTCGGCAACGCCAGGCAAGCAACTCACGCGATCTTCCTAATCGTGTTCTGCCAACGGCGCGAGTGGCAGGGCGGGCAGTCCTGTGCACGCCGCTTTTTCTCGTTCCGCAACGGCGCGCACGGAGTGACGCGCCCTATCAGTCGCGGTGCACCTGTCCGTTCACCATCAACCAGCGAACCGGCCCATCGAATGCGATGATTTGTTCGTGGACATCTCGTGAGCCAGAGCACGGAACCGCGATGAGATCTGCTCTAAAACCGGGCTGTATTTGGCCCAGCGCGTCTTCCTGTCGCAACGCGCGCGCGGGATTTACGGTCACCATTTGAAAAATCTCCTCAGCCGAAACGCTCGGGAATTCCTTTTGAAACGCGCGCATTTCGGCAAACAGGCTGAGGCTCTCGTTACTCGCGAGACTGTCCGTGCCGAGACAAATGTTAAAGCCGAACGACCGTAAGCGATCGAATGCGAACCGGCTGTGGCCAAAATAGTTGTGACTTCCCGGACAGTGCACGACGTGAAATCTTGGGTTCGACTGCTCGAGCAAATCAAAATCCTCCTGAGTCAATTCGTTCAAATGCGCCAGGATCCATTGTGGTAGGGCGCGATCGCCCGCCTGCAACGCTGCAGCACTGCGGGCACGGCCGGGCGCGCCGAGAAAGAGTTGCAGCGGGGTCTTTCCTACACAGTCATTCATCGGTCGCCCAATGCTCTTGATGAAATCGTAGAGTGGCCCGGAAGCATCGTGGAACATCTCCATCTCTTCGTGCGACTCCGCCAGGTGTGTCGTCAGTAAAATTTGTTCCTGTTGCGCGATCGCCTCGCACCGGCGAAAAAGATCTTTCGACGCGGTGAACAAAGCGTGCGGCGCGAGGCCCGAGGTTTGGAGTGCGGCGATCCCGCGACGGCGGGACCGCTTTAAAAGTTCGTCGCGGCGAATTCGTCCCGTGGCGGACGCGGACATGTCCGTGTGCTCCAAATCGATCGGCGCGCGAATATCGATCAGCTCCACAAACCAGCAGATGCGAATCGGCGGTTGAACCTGCGAGATCAATTCCGGGAAAGCGGTCAAATTCGCAATCGCCGTTGTGCCAAATCTTTTCGCTTCCTCGAAACCGTCATTAATTGAAGCAAGAAAGTCCTCTGGCGCGAGACCCGACTTTTCCGTGTTAATCGCCCGGATCCAATCGGTAAAAGATTTCTGTCGCGAGATCTTTCCGCGTAAACAGGTGTAATCGAGATGGCAATGCGCGTTGATCAGCCCTGGCAATAACGCTTGTTCGCCGAGATCGACAGTGTTGCCGGCGTTGCGCGTCTTGATGTCATCAAATCTGCCAACATCAACGATCCGATTTCCCGAAACAGCGACCGCACCATTCTCGATGGGCGCTCCGTGTGTTGTTACCACAGTGCGTCCGCGAATGATCACTAGTCTTTGCTGTAGCGGCGGTCTGTGACCGCCGTCAAATGTTGACCCAGAGAATTCGGCGCTCACAGAGCGCCGCTACAGACTGGTGTTTTCGCCTTTCACCACTTTGCGGCACTGGGCGACCAGAAGATTGCACGCTTCCTGGCAAAGCAGCGGCACTGTAGCCGGGGGCGTTGACCCCGGAGAATCTATGGCTGAAACCTGATCATATGCAGCATCAAACTTCTCGCTCGGCAATTTCGTTGACGCGATTGCACCGTTCCGATCGCGTTTCCAAAGAATGGTCCTAAGACATCCGCTATCCGAGCGACAAAAGTCCGCCACAACATCGTCGATCTGCGTATCGGAGATTTTTGCGGCTACGCGATACATTCCTGACTGACGATCCAGTGTCTCGCGCAAGGCCGCCGTTTTGAGCTGGCCACTTTTCCACGCCGCGTAAACCGCGAGCCGGCCTGGATAAAAATAATCCAGCGCACGTCTCAGTGCTTCGACGGTAGCGAGTTCCAGTCGCCAGCCATGCCGCAAGTTCGGCGCGGTTTTGAGCGGGCGATAGTTTCCCGCATCGTCGTACTTTGCGATTTCGATCGCGTCTTCCGCGTCTTGATACGTCTGTAACCGATCGAGCGATTCGTCATCCCGATGCAACAGAACAAAATCCGCACCCGTTCTCTTTCTGATCAGGATCTGGCCGAAGTAGAACGGCGCACTAAGGCTGTGGAAAATCTCCTCAATCAAATCCCGCATTGGTAGGGCGCGACCGCCGGGCGCGCCGGCGCATCTGCTAGTGCAAACAATGAGCGATTAGGCCGCCTGCCCGTTCGAGAAACTGCAGGTCTTCCTCGCCGAAGGCATTCAATTTGTCGCTCTCTGCATCGAGCATCCCGAGAACGTGCCGGTGATCGTTGCGCATCGGCACAATTATCTCGGAACGAGTTGTATGAAACGTCGGCAGGTACCTAAGATCCTTGCTCACGTCACCCACGATGATGGGCTTGCCGGACTCCAGGGCCGCACTGCACAATCCCTGACTAATCGGGAAACGTGGATACGTCGCCGGTTCCTCGCCGCTCTCGGCCATGATCACGAACTCGTCCTTGATGATCTTGTAAACGCCGACCCAGCGATAATCGCGCGCGGCGCGAATCATCTCCACGAGCTCCTTCATTCGTTTGCGGGCGCACCCGCCGGCCAGCGCGAACGCGCCGATCTCCTGAAGCTTCTTACACGTGGTTTCCTTCATTCGCGGGAAAGCAATCTGGCGCAAAAGAAACCGAGCGCTAGCAGGATTTCAACTTTTTGCAGAGAAAGCCTGCTCGATGACGATATCGGCAAAACCGGGATCGGTCCCGATGGATGGAGCATAAAACAAATTGCGCCCTTCGATGGCGTACGGATTCTGGCGAAAGATTTCGCCATGTGCTGTAGCCGGGGGCGCTGACCCTCCCGCGATGGCGGGACGGTCAACGCCCGCGGCTACAACAATTCCCAGCAATTTCGGAATGTCCTCGTAGCTATGTAATCCGTCTGAAATAAAAAATGGCACTACAACCACATTTGGAGTCTCGGTCAATTTTCGCCAGTCAGACACGAGCGGCGGCTCTTCCATGTAGACATTGAGAACAGTCGCGTATTTGCCGAGCACTCGGATTTTTTCCGCCTCGCGTTTCGCTGCGACCGCGCTGTTTTCATTTAAATCAGTTCCGTGAGCAACGATCAGCAAGCTGGTTTCGGCGGAAGCTGCATCGGGTGCGACATCGCGCGCGCGCTTGAGCAGCAGTTCCGTCATCATCGGGTGGTTCCCAACTGGATCGCAATATTTCCAGATCTGTCCATTCGACCGTTTCGTGATCCGCCCAATCAGCTCAAGCTCCCGTGGGACCACCGTCTGTGTGAAGTACCCTTCGCTAATGAAATTCGGCACCACATAAACTTCGCGAATCCGCTCCGGATCGAACAAAAACAACGCGTCGCGCAAGCTCGGCTCCTCCTTCCAGAATGCACACTCCACATCCGCAAAGGTTTTCGTGCGCCTAATCTTCGCTGCATGCGCCAGCGTCGGGGCACTGGAGTCTGAGTTGACGGTTGAGCCGTGGGCAACAATCAAAAGCCCGCTATCGTCGGATCTCACGAAGGGAACCTTCAGCAGCCTGCCGTGAGCGCAAGTCCAACAGCAACTAACAAACCTCGCAATGCTATCGAACAAGTCACGGCAATGAAGGCGGCGCGAGCAGTCTGGACTTTGGTTGCGAAGATGAAATAATGCGGCTGGCGGCAGCGATGGACGAGCAAAGCAACAAAGAAATCGCTGGCAAAAAGCAGCGCGATCAGATGCTGAAGCTAGTCGCGAAGAGCTTTTACAACGAGCTTACGAACTACGGCGTGAGCGACCACGAGGTCATCCACATGGCTTCGCACCTGCTTGACAATCTCCTGGCCAAAGAAAGCAAACCCGCCGAAGGGGTCGAGTATTACAACGGAATCTTTACGCTAGCGTCTGTGAGGGATGAATGGACGGACTTTGAACAACTCGCCGTCCAACACGTGACGCTTCGTCCGCTACAACTGTCGGACGTCAGCAAGGTTAGCACCTGGCTAAAAAGCGCGGCCGTCCGCGAAAGCTTCGTGCCGGAGTTTCCGGAAAAACAGAACGAGCTGCGAAACTATTTTGCCGATCCAACTCGGGAATATTTCGGTATCCACTACGATGACCAGCTGGTTGGAATCGTCGGCGGTGAGAACATCGACCCGACGGCAGGTAAACTCGAGATGAAAAAGCTCGTGGGAGAGTCCGGGTTGCAGGGCAAAGGCATCGGGAAACGCGCGACGTTCGGCTTCCTTTACTATGCCTTCATGATCCGAAACCTAAACAAGGTTTACATCCACTCGCGCGACATCAATATCCGCAATATCAATCTCAACAGCCGGTTCGGTTTCGAGCTCGAAGGGATCTTCCTTAACGACATCATCGTCGGTGACAAACACCAGGACGTTCTACGCATGGCTTTGTTCAAACCGCTCTGGTTACAAATTTTCGCCGACAAATCGTGACGTTTGCCGGACGAAGAATCCAATAGTCGGGAGCTGGACACGAATTACACAAATTGTCACGAAATCGGAAGGCCTGATTCAGGTAACGGCGATTGACCGCAATCGCCTTCCAACGTCCAACGCCCAACCCGCCTTCGTAAGATCTACGGCGCAGCAGGCGCTCAACGTGCAACGCTGAATAGCCGGCAAACAATTCAGCCTGAGGAATTCTGTTAGGTTGACTAGTGCCTGCCAAATAGTCTAGCGATGATCTTGCGTATGAGCCTTATCAAAATAGGTCTCAGCTGTTCCTTCCTCATTGCGGCGGTGGCAGTTTTCACTATTGCGCTCGGCAATGAACAGGCAGCCAAGTCGAGTATGCAGCTATGCAAACATCAATACGCGCTTTGCACATCGGCTTTGTGCGTACCCCAGCCGGGTGACCCGACCAAGGCAATTTGCTTTTGCGATGTGCAAGATGGCGCGAGCATGGCCTCGGTGCCGTGCAATACAATCCAACCAAGCACCGATGCCAATGGCATACGCACGGTATACTCGGCATTCTCGCTCGAACAATTTAAGGAGGGTAAGAAAGTCCTTCGTTGCCCCAACGGTACTCCCTGGACGTGGTGCCTCAACAAGCGTTGCACCGTCGATCCATCCGACCCCAAAAAAGCGATCTGTGTCTGCGACGTATTGCGAACTGAAGAATGGATTACGCTGGGAGGTAAGTGTGACACCAAGACTTGCACGACAGGATATTGGTCCGGCGCAACGGTAAAGGACTTCAACCAAGCGACCTCTTTTATGGTTAAGGCACTTAATCTCGACCACTCTCCCGTTGAATGGTGCCCGGGTGCCAAACCATGAAACAAACTCGCCAGCGTGGCGGCTCTTTGTTTTACCACGCAACAAAACCATTAGCTTCGCTTTATCCGAGCGTTTAATCTTTCGGGCTATGCGGTTTCGTACGTACAAAAATACCGATCTCGCGGTCAGCGAAGTCGGCTTTGGTTTGTGGACGATTTCCACCGGCTGGTGGGGAAATTTTACCGAGGGCGAGGCTGTCGCGCTGATGCATAAGGCTTTTGATCTTGGCATCACGCTATTTGATGCAGCTGATACCTATGGGAATGGACTGAGCGAAGAATTGATTGCGAAAGCTTTCCCAAACCAGCGGAATGAAATCGTGATCGCGACCAAGGTCGGCTACGATTTTGTTCATCACGGTGAGGCGCGCGGACGCGGGCAGCGCGAAATTCCACAGGATTTTTCGCCCGACGCAATCACTCGTGCGACGGACGCGGCGCTGAAACGATTGAAGACGGACCGGATCGATCTGCTTCAGCTGCATAACATCCGGATGGAGCAGGTGTATGACGACGCGCTCTGGAAGACGCTCGAGAAACTAAAGACTGAAGGAAAAGTTCGGTACTACGGCATTGCGCTTGGGCCTGCGATTGGCTGGATGTATGAGGGCGCGAATTGCATTCGCGAGCGCGATCTCACGAGCGTTCAGCACATTTACAACATGCTGGAGCAACATCCCGGGCGCGCATTTCACGAGGCAGCTACGGAAACTGGCAAGGACACAATGTTTCTCATTCGCGTCACGCATTCGTCCGGAATGCTGGAGGGTAAGTACACCGCTGAAACCAAGTTCCCGCCGACTGACCATCGCAGCCATAGACCACGGAGCTGGCTGCTGAACGGGGTCAAGAAAGTCGAGCAATTACGATTTCTCGAAAATAGCGAGCGCACGCTTGGACAAGCAGCGTTGCAATGGTTGCTCGCGGATGATCGCGTCGCTTCGACGCTGCCGAACATTTATAACGAAGAACAGCTCGTCGAGTTCGCAAAAGCGCCCGAGACGGCGCCGCTGACGTCAGACGATATGGCGAAGATCGAGGAACTCTACTCCGCTAATTTCGGTATCGAAGAAGAACCGCCGAAGTTCAAGGGGACCATGGAGCTGCCGAAAGAAACCGCGGCGGTATAACGCGCATCGAATTCTGTTGTAGGGCAGGCGCTCCGCGTGCCGACGCACAGGGCGGGCAACACACAGCACCGCCGAAGGAAACGGCAGCGGCTTGATAACAAACGCTCAACGCCCAACGTCCAACTTTCAACGTTCAATCCAAATCCCATGCGTAACGCCTTTCTGGGTTCGGCGTTGGGTGTTGAGCGTTGAGCGTTCGGCGTTGATTGAATTAATCTGAGGCGTCTTCTTCCTCGACCGGTTCGGCCCGGCGGATTTCGGGTTGGTCCTGAGCGCGCCGACGCGAATGGTCGGCGATCATTTGACCTTTGTACACGTCCTTGAACACCTCGGCGATCATTGGCGCGGCATGTGAACCGCCGTGCACGTTCTTCCCAACATCGCCTTCGTAAACGACTGCAAACGCATATCGCGGTTGGTCGGCAGGCAAAAATCCGGCGAACCACGCCGCGGTGCGCTCTTTGTGTTTTGGTCCCCATTGCGCGGTGCCGGTTTTACCGGCGACTTCAACATTTTCGATACTGGCCTGATGCGCGGTGCCACTACCGCCGTTCACGACATCGATCATTCCAATGCGCACTTGCTCCAGCGTCTCCGGCGACATATCGAGTGTTCGTTTGGCGCGCACCTGGTAGGCGGTCACGATTTGATTGTCGAACGTCTGCACCTGTTGAACCAGCCGTGTCTGGTAGAACGTTCCGCCATTTGCGACGACGCCCATGGCTTGCGCCATCTGCAAGGGAGTAACCTGAATGTCGCCCTGGCCGATTGACATATTTGCGATGTCGCCATTCAGGATTTTGCGACCGTGCGTCGCTTTCATGTATTCATCATTTGGGATGCGGCCTTCTACTTCACCGCGCAGCGGAATGCCGCATTTCGCGCCGAATCCCAGCTTCAACGCCCAATCAATGATCGGCGCGGAGCCGGTCTTTATCCCAGCCTGGTAAAACCATGTGTCGCACGATTCAGTGAGCGCCTGCACGAAGTTCAACGCGCCGCGATCGGTCTTTTTCCAGTTGTGAAACGTGACGTTGCCGATCTGAATCGCAGGTACGCACTGATATTGGTCCTGCGGGTAGACGGCGTGGCTTTCCAGCGCCGCAATGCCCACGGGGACTTTGAATGTCGATCCCGGTGGATAGGACGAACGGTACGCGCGCGGTAGAAGGGGAATGTCCGGGTCCGACTGCAAGGCTTTGAGTTGATCAGCTGAGATAGACGGAACGAATACGTTCGGGTCGTACGTGGGCCAGGACGCCAGCGCGAGAACATCGCCACTATTCGGATCAACGATCACCATGGCTCCGCGCTTTGCTTTTGCTGCCAACGCTTTTTCGGCCAGCTGTTGTAGATGCAAATCAAGAGTGGTCACAACGTTGTATCCGGGCTCCGGCGGGGTAACGAGTTTCTCCGATGTTTTTTTGCCGTCCTTGTCGAAGGTCAGTTTGAATTCGCCGTTCTTTCCGGTCAGCATGTCGTTGAACGTCTGTTCGAGACCTTCGCGTCCCTCGGTTTGTGGCCAGATTGTCTCGTGGTTATCGACAATGCCGTCCGGATTTCGCCCTGTTTTTCCAGTGTAACCAACGATCTGGCCGGCAACCTTTCCGTTCGGATAAATGCGGACGTAAACAGGACGCACCATCATTCCAGGCGGGAGCTTGTCCTTAATTCCGTCATACTCCTGCGGCGTGAGATTGGGTGCGATCTCAAACGGCATGATGCCCCGGTTGCGATAATGCCGAAGGATAGCTTCATCGGAAATCCGGAACCTGCGTCCTATTAACTGTCCGGCCTGATCTATTTTTTCCCTCGTATAGCTAAGCGCCTGCGCATCGGAAAAGTTCAGCGGCGTCGGGAAAGTTATGACCAGATTATAACTGAGCCGGTTTTGCGCCAGCGGCACTCCGTTGCGGTCCGTGATCTGTCCGCGTGGTGCAGGAATGTCGAGCATGAACGTGCGCGCCAGCTTTTGCGTCTCGAAAGTGGGGACAATTGTCTCCTCTTCAGGCGTAGTGCTCGGACTCGACCCGGGTGTTGGCATGAGCGTCTGCGCGTCCGCGATCGCCGATAGGACGAAAAACAAGACTGCAACCCAGAGATTGCGCACATGCTGCAAAATTCCAGTGCAAGTCATTCAAGTAATCCCAATTGGCCTGTCATCCCGAGCGCGAAGTCGAGGGATCTCGTGAATCTCCCTTGGGCTTGTTCCGCGGGATTCCTCGACTCCACTTCGCTGCGCTCGGAATGACGAATTTCGGCAACACTGCCGACAAATCAATGCCTCTGTAAAAACAGGTGAACTTCCTCCGCCAACTTTCGGCCAATGCCTTCCGTAGATGCGATTTCCTCAACGCTGGCGCGGCGGAGCCGATTCACGGAGCCGAACCGCTGTAGCAACAAGCTCTTCCGATTTTGGCTCACGCCCGGGCAATCGTCGAGAATGCTTTCTTCGACTCGCTTCTTCATGAGCAGTTGATGGTACGCGTTGGCAAACCGATGCGCCTCGTCTCGAATGCGCTGAAGCAAACGCAGGGCAGAAGAATCCATTGGAAGTCGCAACGGTAGTGCACGGCCGGGTCGATGAATCTCCTCGTGTTCTTTGGCCAGACCGATAATCGGAAGGTCGTGCAAGCCCAAGCGCTGCAATTCGCGGCAGGCGGATGAGAGCTGGCCTTTTCCACCGTCGACAATGATCAGGTCCGGAAGTCGAACGGCGACAAAATTCGCGTCATTCCGAGCGGAGTCGAGGAATCCCGCTGCAATCAATTCCTGTGTCGCCTCGGGATCCCTCGACTTCACTTCACTTCGCTCGGGATGACTCGAAATTCGCGCCAAGGCATCCGCTGCATTTTCCTGCGAAAATTCCGCTGCGTCGGAATTTTCGTCTCGAGCTTCAAGTAGAATCCGCGAATACCTTCGCCGGACGACCTCTGCCATACTGGCAAAATCATCCTGCCCTTGCACCGTGCGCACGCGGTAACGCCGGTAATTATTCTTGTCTGGAACGCCATCGCGGAAACAAACCATCGAAGCCACCACGTGTGTCGTGGAGATGTTCGAAATGTCGAAACACTCCATTACTCGAGGCGCATCTGAAAGGTGTAGTGCCTCCGCCAACGCCTGTACGTCCGCCATTGGATCAATGGCGCTGGGCAAACTGCCGCGTGTGAATCGGCGGGTCGGTCTTGTCGTGCTCCGCAAGTCCGCGACCATGTTGCGAAGCTCGGCAGCCTTCTCGAATTCCATTTTCCCTGCCGCCTTGTGCATTTGGTCCTCGAGCGCGGCTATCATCTCTCGCGATTTGCCTTCCAGGAACTCGCAGGCTTGCTCGACGCGCTCGCGATATTGCTCCGCGCTGATCTCACTTAAGCGCACAGGCACCTGATATGTCGAAGACTTCAATTCGCGCTCCGTCGGTGCGCCGCGACCAAACGTGAGCACCCCAAATTTTTTGCGCATAAAGTTCAGTGTTTGCCGCAGCGCGCCGGCATGCGCGTATGGGCCGAAGTAGCGGCTGCCGTCGTCCTTCTTAAATCGGGCGAGGCGAAAGCGCGGCCAGTCTTCCGAAAGATCGACCCTGACCACGAGGAAGCGCTTGTCATCACGAAACGAGATGTTGTAACGCGGCCGGTATTCCTTGATCAATTTGCCCTCGAGCAAAACCGATTCCGCTTCGCTGCGAACCGTGTGCGTTTCAAAATCCCATGTTGCATCGAGCATGGCGCGCGTTTTCAAATCGGCCTGGGCCAATTTGGAGGGCAGGAAATAGGAGCTCACCCGCTTGCGCAGGTCGCGCGCTTTGCCGACGTAAATGACGCGGTTGAACCGGTCGCGCATTAAGTACACACCCGGCCTGTGCGGTACCTCGTGCACCTTCTTCTGCAGATCAGGCTTCTCTTTTTTCGATGCAGCCACCGGGTTGCAAATGTACGCGAGATGCAGACACAGGCGAGAAGGAGCGATTCTGCCAGCGCTGAAAGCGCGACCACATACTAGCCCCGGGCAACGCCCTGGGTCCGATGATACAAAGAACATTCGCCCTGAAGGGGCAAAACAAATGTATGAGAAGCAAGGTCCTTGTGATGCCCGTTCAGGGCGGATGTTCATGAATAACTTTTCCCAAGGCGTTGCCCTGGGCTAGCGTGTTTCGGGCTTTCAGCCCTCGACTGCGGTAACTTCGGTGCCCAATTCGCGACGGCCAAAAGAAAGCGCCCGCGAGATGCTCGCGGGCGCTTCAAGCTTCTACGTTGAAAACTACTCTACCGCTATGGTCTTGTCGTAGTGGTCGTGGTCGTTTCCTCATGTTTAATCACACCGACAGGCGGCGCAGATTGCGCCAATACCACTTTGCGCACTACAACCCGATCGCCCACTGTTGAGTAGTACACAGTGGCCGGCATGTCTGGACGGACTGCCGACAGGCTTACAATCTGACCCGACGGATCAACCACCGTGGTATCCTTCGTGTAGTAATAACGCACCGGCGCCGCACCCGACGCCGTTCGGAACATGAAGTAATCCGAGTCCGGGGTGTAGGTGACAATGTTTCCCGCAGCGCTGGTGGTCGTCTGTTGGGTTGTCGTTGTGCCAGTCACTGGGTCTGTGGCCGTTGTTGTCGTTGTGGTTTGTGCGAGAGCTAATTCGAGCGATGCCACACAAACCAAGCCGGCTGCCAATATTTTGGTTAATCTGATTTGTTTCATATTTGTCCCTCTGCTTTGATTCAATGGATGTTCTCCATCATTCGCCCTCATATCGTAAATTCAGTCGCCGCTGGTTGTGTCCCCGGCGATGATCACTGCCTGCGCTCTGGCTACGTAATGCTCTGATTATGCAGGCTTTACCCGGATTCCGTGATTTTCTGCCCGAGGACTGCGCCAGGCGCAATTACATTTTCGCGCGCTGGCGTGAGGTTGCCCGGCGCTACGGCTTCATCGAATGGGAGGGCCCCCCTCTCGAGGAGACCGAGCTGTACAAGAAGAAAAGCGGCGCGGAAATCGTCGAGCAGCTGTTCAATTTCACCGACAAAGGCGAACGCGAAGTCGCACTGCGTCCCGAGCTCACGCCTACGCTTGCTCGTGTGGTTGCAGCGCATGAACGGGAATTCAAGAAACCACTCAAATGGTTCTCGATCGGACAATTCTTCCGATACGAAAAGCAACAACGCGGCCGCTTGCGCGAACATTTTCAGCTCAATTGCGACATCATCGGCGAGAAGGATCTCGCGGCCGACATTGAGTTGGTATCGCTTTGCATTGATATCCTGCGGGCGTTCGGATTCACCGAAAAAGATTTCGTCGTCCGGATTAGCGACCGCGAATTTTGGACTGATTTTTTCCATGCCAAAAACGTGCCCTCTGACAGGTGGGATGATTTACTGCAAGCGATCGATAAATCCGCACGCGAGCCGCGTGAGAAGACGGCAGAGAAACTCGGGGACCTTGCCAATCCCGTCTTCTCGACGCTGAAGAGCGGCGGCAAAAGCGCAAAGCTGGAGCAACTCGTCGATGGGCTGCGCGCTCGCGGCCTCGCCGATTTCGTGGCGATCGATGTGGGAATCGTTCGTGGGCTTGCCTATTACACCGGAATCGTGTTCGAGGTGTTCGATCGTGCTGGGAAGTTTCGGGCGATCGCCGGCGGCGGACGCTACGATAACCTCATTTCGCAGCTGAGCGATGGCACACTTTCTCTGCCTGCGCTTGGTTTTGCTATGGGCGATGTCGTTCTCAGCGAGTTGATCAACGAAATCCCGCGAGCACGTGAAGCGATGCAAAAGACGATAGCGGATGGCAGGAAGATCGACGTCTACATTGTTATCGCAAAGGAACAACGCCGTGCCGACGCGCTCGCACAAATCCAGCAACTGCGCGACCGCGGCTACCGCATCGACTACCCGCTCACGCCAACCAAAGTCGCACGGCAATTCCAAGCTGCCGAAGATTTGGGCGCGCGCCTAGCGCTTCTCTATGGTGATGAGTGGCCGCAGGTGAAAATCAAGAATATGGGAACAGGTGAGCAGGAACTCATCTCGCACGAAAATCTCATTACACACATCGAGTCGAAGTTGCATTAGCACGCCGCGAATTTCTGGGGAGCGCACGTGTCCCGCGTATTGCTTGGAAAGCCTGGCTGTTGCCTCGCATCCGTTGCAGCGGCGTCGGGCCGAAACAGGCTTTTCAACGCATCGGACCTTGTGTTTTCGCAATCGGAAAAGTTCGCGATCGCGCGGACGCGCTCGCCAGCACGCGGGACGCGTGCGCTCCCCGGAAGCTAATCGCTTGCGAGATTGTTCTCTTCGCTCAGAATGACGCGGTACTTTTGGGCGTATCGCATGTTTCGCACACACGACTGTAATTCACTTCGCAAAGCCGATATCGGCAGGAAGGTGACGCTTAGCGGCTGGGTGAACGTCACCCGCGATCACGGCGGCGTGATTTTCATTGATTTGCGCGACCGCCAGGGACTGACCCAGGTGGTTTTTCGCCCGGAGGAAAATGCCGAGCTTGCGAAGCAGGCGCACACGCTGCGCGGCGAAGATGTTATTCAAGTTTCGGGCGCGGTCGCTGCACGTCTGCCCGGCACTGAAAATCCAAACCTCGCGACCGGCGACATCGAAATCATTCCGAGCGAGCTGCGTATTCTAAATCGCGCCGACCCACTGCCATTTCCAATCGATGCCGAGCCGCAGAATGAAGATCTGCGGATGACGCACCGATATTTGGATCTGCGTCGGCCACGGCTCGCGCGCAATTTGCGAACTCGCCACCGGGCCGCAAAGGCAACGCGCGATTACCTGGACAGCCAGGGATTTGTTGAAGTTGAAACGCCGGTTCTGTCCAAGAGCACGCCGGAAGGGGCGCGTGATTTTCTGGTGCCGAGCCGAACCGCACCAGGGAAATTTTACGCGTTGCCGCAGGCGCCGCAGCAATACAAACAGCTGCTCATGGTCGCGGGCGTTGAAAAATATTTTCAGATCGCAAAATGTTTTCGCGACGAAGATTTGCGTGCCGATCGGCAACCGGAGTTTACGCAGATCGACATTGAAGCTTCCTTCGTCACGCCCGACGACATTTTTGCTGTCACTGAAGGGATGCTCGCGGCGATTTTCAAGGCCACGCGCAACGTTGACATCAAAATACCATTCGGGCGGCTTACTTATCGCGAAGCGCTCGATCGCTACGGCAGCGATAAGCCCGATCGCCGGTTCAAAATGGAGCTGGTCGATCTTGGCGAGATCTTTCGTGAAAGCAGTTTCAAAGTTTTTCGCGGTGCGCTCGATGCCGGCGGCGTCGTGAAAGCAATCAACGCAAAAGGCTTTGCCGGAATCACAATAGGTCAGGCCGACGAGCTTACTGAAATTGCAAAGCTGCACGGCGCCAAAGGTCTCGCCTTCATCAAGATTGAGAACGGCGAATGGAAATCGCCGATCGTGAAGTTCTTCAGTGACGCCGAGAAGAGCGCATTGCAATCAAAGCTGAACGTGGAAGAGGGCGACTGCGTCTTCTTCGCTGCCGACAAATGGGAAATCGCCTGCCAGGTGCTCGGACGATTACGCCTGCGTATCGCAGAGATGCAGGATTTGCTCGGTAGGGCGCGCTCTCCGAGCGCGCCGGACTGGAATTTTCTCTGGGTCACAGACTTTCCGCTTTTCGAATGGAGTCCGGACGAAAACAAATGGAACGCGATGCATCACCCATTCACTCGGCCAAAAGCCGAAGACATGCCGCTGTTTGAGGCGAAGAAATTTCCCGAGGTTCGCGCCGAGGCTTACGACGTCGTCTTAAACGGCGTGGAGCTTGGTGGCGGCAGCATGCGAATCTACGAACCGGAACTGCAGGACAAAATGTTCGCAGCGCTCGGAATCAGCCCGGAAGCTCGAGAATCACAGTTCGGCCATTTACTGCGTGCGTTTCGGCTCGGTACACCGCCCCATGGGGGAATCGCTCTCGGTTTCGATCGTCTGGTTATGCTGATCTGCGGCGAACAAGGTATTCGCGACGTGATGGCTTTTCCGAAGAACAACCGGGGCATGGACCTCATGTCGCAGTCGCCTTCGGAAGTCGATGCAAAGCAGCTACGCGATCTGGGAATCAAATTGGCAGAAGACAAAAAGTTGTAGCCGCGGCTGTGTCAGCCGCGTCCTTCAAAAGATGCTTGCCATCGCTGCGTGAGTTGTTCATGATGAAGTCCCGATGATTCGTGCGAATTGTCGGGCGCGGTTTACCGCAGCCGATTTCGACTTCATCGTGCGCACGCTGGCGCGTTCGCAAACCGATCAAGTTTCTCTGGTCGATCTATTGAGCGACGTCGAGACGCGCGATTCCATTCTCGATCATCCGCGCTTGGTCGACGCGATTCTGAACAACTGCGGGCATCTTCGGATTTCGTCTCAATTTTACTTTTACGTTCTCGCTCGCCACGTCCTGCAACAAGGCGGAATCGGCGACCGGAAGCTTTGCGATTACGTCGCGTCGTTGCTGGAAACATTTTCGCACGCGAGCCGGCTCCGAATTTCCGACGAGACACATCATCTGGCTGAACAGTACATTTCCGATATCCTGATCGCGCTGAATCGTGCCACTTCGGAGCAGGCGTTTCTGCTCCGGGCGCACATTGGCAATTACTCGCTGTTCATCAGCGGGATCTTTCACGAGAACACCCAACGGCGCAGTCTGCGTGGCGGACCGGACATCAAATTCTACGAGCAAGTCGGCCGGACGAATTATCAACTTGTTTCCTCGCATGTCGTGGCTCGTCGCTGCGAATTAAATGACGTGTTCGAAGGATTGGCGGATCGATTTCGCGAGGTCCGGCTCGCGCTGAATCAGCTTTCCGATCAGTTGCTAAATCTGGACGAAGACGCGCGTCCCGCACTTTCCTTGTGAACGAGACGCTCTTCAGCCAGATCCAGCGACTATTTGAACGCACATACGCGCAGGTCGGAATCAATCTGGAAGATTGTCTGATCGATCGGACGCGCTGCGCGCAGTTGTCGCTGCTCGCGGGTAAATCCGCACGGGAACTGAGCGAACTCGCGCGCACATTTCTGCGGCGAGCCGGCGACCAACTTTACGTCGGTATTTATTATTCCCGCTGGCTGATTGACCAACTCGAACAACACGACCCGCGTGCGGGCCTTGGGGACCGGAACATCCGATCGTTAATCACGTTTGTCGAAGAGTTGAATCACGCATTACACGCCGCGCTCCAGTTCAAACGCGGAGTGCGCGAGATCGCGTCAGAAGACTTTGCGCGCAACCTCGAGCTCCAGGCGCAGGTGGACACTTATCTGGTTCTTCTCTTGTTTGTCGCCTTTTTCCGAAAAACGCAACGCGTATCGGCGACCGACCGCCGCTGGTTACGCTTTCACCTTTTCGCGCGGCAAAGTCCCGATGCATTTCGCGATGCAAACCTTCGCGCTCGCTATCTTGAGACAAGCCAGCTCGCGGCAAACTACACGCGCTTTCTCGACACCCTGAACGCCGTTCGTCGTCTCGATGAAATCCGGCGGTTTCATTCGCTCGACTACGGTGGAAAAAAGGAGCGGATCCTCGCGCTGACGGACAGTGCTGCGGACTAGAGAAAGTACACGTCGGTCGCGCCGATTCCATTCGTGAAACGAGCCATGGAGGATCGCGCCGAAAAATCATTGCATCCAGACTCGACGGTTCGTCGGATTACTGGATAAAACTGATCGGTTGCTGGTGCCCCCGGGGATAAATTAAGCGGAACTCAGCTGAGCATGGCGGAAACATCTACAGCGCAGCAGATGCTGGATCGGGAAATGATCGCGCGGATTGGCCGCCGCGATCAGAGCGCCTTTAGCGCCCTTTATGATCGGCTAAGCGGTCCTCTCTATTCTTTGGCGATGAAAATGCTCGGAGACCCTGCCGAAGCGCAGGACGCGTTGCAGGATGTTTTCCTCCAAATATGGTCGCGTGCCGCAACTTACGATCCGGAACAGAGTAGCGTCTTCAGTTGGACCGTGCTGCTGACTCGAAGCCGAGTCATCGATCGATTGCGGGCGCGCGGCCGGCGTTCACGAGTCGTGGTCGCCTCCACTGAAGAGACACCCACGGCCGCGGCCAATGCATCTATTGTCGAGAGTGCAGCGGATACCGTTGAGAAGAGTGATGAGGCAGCGCATGTACGATATGTATTGAACAATCTACCTTCTGAACAACGGGAGGCGATCGAATTGGCCTTTTTTGAGGATCTCAGCCATCACGAAATTGCGGCGCGACTTGAGCAACCGCTGGGCACGGTAAAAGCCCGAATCCGTCGGGGACTGCTCAAATTGAGGGAACGACTTAACAACTTATGATTCCGGAGGAACAACAGGATCAGGCCGCACTATACGCGCTCGGGTTGCTCGGCGCGGATGAGGACGCCGCGTTCGAATCGGAGTTGAGAGCGAACGCTGAATTGCGCAATCTGGTCCGTGAACTGCGCGAAGCGGCCGGCGATCTCGCTCTCACCGCTCCATCGCTGTTGCCGCCTGCATCGTTGAAGCAGCGAATCATGGGTGACATAGCGTTGGAAACTCAACGGGTTGTTCCAATGCCGACGGCGCGCCCGTCGTTTGGCTGGGTGCCATGGGCAATCGCGGCGGCGTTGGCCGTGTTCTGCGGCCTCCTTGCTCTCGATCGCGTACGGCTGGAGCGCCAACTGGCTGAAACACGCGCGGCGGACCCGTTGATGCAGACGTCGTTTTACACGCTGGCGCCATCTGCGCCGGCTCCGGCGGATGCAAAAGCGACGGTTGCGTGGCAACCGGGACGTCAAAGCGGCGTGATTCGCATCAGCAATCTTCCTGCGCCGGAGCCAGGGAAGGATTATCAGTTGTGGGCAGTCGATGCAGAGCACAAGGATCCAATTAGCGCAGGTGTCGTGCGGGTAGATAAGAACGGTGTCGCACAAATTCGCTTCAAGCCGGTTGAGAAGGCGGAACATGTAAAAGCCTTCGCGATTAGTTTGGAACGCGAAGGTGGTGCCCCCAAAAAGGAGGGACCCATTTTGCTCGTCGGTACTACTTGAAAAAGTTTGTAATCTTCTCGCCTAACGACTGATCCGGTCACTGGCGAGCGACGGGGGACGAAAGCATCCAAACGAATGACCGCGGCGTATCACCGGTCATTTGAAACTACGAATCTTTGTTCTCTTACTGGGCTTACTTGCTCCTGGATTAATGTTTGCGGAGGAAAGCGGTGCATTGTCTTCGGGGGCATCCACGACTGCAAAAGCTGATTTCATTCTCGGTTACGGCAACGGTCAGATGGCTAAAGACGCCATCGACAAACGCATTATTGATCGACTCGGTTTGTTCAATGCTCCCGACAGTAAATCCTGCCGTTACAACGTAGAACTCGAATTGGAGAACGAAGACAGCGACTGGAGTTTCGAAGTTACTATTACGGTCGAGTTTTGATTCGACTAGCTGCTAGGACGGCCATGCCTGAAGCGAGCGATTGTCGACAATTTGTAAGACCATTTCTCCCGCTACCCAAAATTTTTCATTGTGACTGCATCCAGTCGCTGTGTTGCGGCGTAATGCTCGCCGAACCCAAAAAATGGAAACTCGCAAACAATTCGTCGGTAGAGCTGCTTCGAAATGCTGCGGAAAGACTTGGAGTTCTGTCTTCGTGCTGTTCCTGGCTATTGCTTGTGTGCTTGTCTTTTTCTATTCACCAAAGAGTAGAAACGAATCGAACAAGGCGCCAGCGGCTGAAGGAAGTTTTGATAATTCGCTGCGCTTAGTGCTCACGCCGCAGACAGGCGACAGTCGCACCGACAAAGAAATTTCCCGCCTTCAGCGGCAAATTCGCGACCGACGGAATCTTCAGGTTGGCCTGGAACAGCTGGGCTGGGCGTTCGTTACGAAGGCGCGCGAAAGTTTCGATCCGGGTTTTTACAAGCTGGCCGAGCAATGCGCGCTGTGCATGGAAAAGCGTAATCCACAAAGCCACGACGCGATGCTGTTGCGTGCGCACGTGCTGCAGAACCTGCACCGCTTCAAAGAATCCGAGTCCCTGGCGCGGATTCTCGTCGAGCAACGGGGACTGAGCTTTGATTACGGTCTTCTCGGGGATGCGTTGATGGAGCAGGGAAAGCTGAGCGACGCGGTGGAGGCCTATCAGCAGATGATGAACTTGAAGCCTGATCTCCGCGCGTACGCTCGCGCGGCGCACATGCGCTGGCTCAAAGGCGATCTCGAGGGAGCGATCGAGGCAATGCAACTGGCTGTGAGCGCTGCCAGTCCGAGTGATGCCGAATCTGCCGCATGGGTGAACACGCGATTGGCGTCCTACGAGTTTCAAGCCGGCCGTGTTAACGAAGCAGAACAACGGTGCGCACTCGCCCTTTCGCTGCAAGACAATTATCCGCCAACGCTCCTGCTGAAAGGAAAAATGCTGCTTGCTCAAAGCCGTTTCGGCGAAGCCGTGGACGCTTTACAAAACGGCGTGAAGCTAAATCCGCTTCCGGAATATCAGTGGACGCTCGCTGAGGCGTTGCGTGCGGCTGGCCGTGAGAACGAAGCGTCTGAGGCCGAAGCTCAGCTTCGCGAACGCGGCGCGGGCAGCGATCCGCGAACGGTAGCGCTCTATCTCGCGACACGATACGAATCTCCTGAGACTGCCCTTCGACTTGCGCGAGCAGAAGTTGACTCGCGCAGTGATGTCTTCACTCACGATGCATTGGCCTGGTCGCTGGCGGCGGCAGGCAATTTGACTGAAGCGCACAGCGAAATGCAGCGCGCGTTGGCTGAAGGCACACAGGATGCGCGCCTGTTTCTCCATGCCGGCATCATCGCTTCAGAAGCCGGTCACACAGCCGATGCGGAGTGCTGGTTGCGTAAAGCGGCTGAACTCTCGCATCTGCTTTTGCCGTCTGAGCGCAACGAACTTCAAACTGCGGTGGCGCGTGGCGCTGAAAAGAAAACGTCCGTCCCTCCAAACGCACAAGAAACTTTTTCGCTCCGGCCAAATACGGTGCGGAAAACTCAACCCAAAACCTAAAAAACAAATGAAAAAAATAACATACTTCCTGTCGCGCTGTGCTATGGCACTGTTCGCGGCACATTTAATCGGAGCGGCACAAGCCTCCAGTCACATGGATGCGCCGCTTATCACACGCGATCCGGCAGCCAACACCACGGACGTTTATGCGTTCGTGCAAGACGAGAACGGAACGAAGAGTCTTGTCACCGCGCTGGGCGTGTACCCGCACCAGGAACCCGGCATCGGTCCTAACAAGTACAACTTCGATGACAATGTGCTTTACCAAATTCGCGTTGCGACCGGAAACGACGTCGCTGCGGGCAGAGCCACGTTGAGCTACGAGTTCAAATTCAATACGACGTTCAGAAACCAGAACACAATTCTGCAGTCGTATCTTGGTGTTATTAACGACGTAGGGGACGCGAATCAGAACCTGATACAGACCTATACCGTGACGAAAGTGGAGCATCGCCACGACGACCGTCGCACGCTGCTCGGAACGGGTACGGTTCCGCCGAACAATCAGGGCATTGCCACTCCGTTTTATAACCAGGGCAATGACGGCAACAACCCGGCCAGGGACGGCGTCGCCACGGAAAGCGAGCTCGATCGTTACACTACACAAACGATCAGGAATCTGGGCGGCGGTTACTTCTCATTCGCAGGTCAGCGTGACGATGGTTTCTATGCTGACATCAATGCCATATTCGATCTCTTGCAGCTTCGTTCGCCGGGCAAAGATTCCCAGCACGGGTTCAACATTCACGTCATGGCGCTCGTCATCCCGGTAAGTGAATTAGGCGGGGACCATCAAATGGTCGGTGTTTACGCAACCACCAGCCGCCGTCAGATGACAATATTGCGCGATGAAACCAAACGCCCGTTGAGAGATGGCGAGCCGCAGCTCCGTGGCCCCTGGGTGCAGGTCGCACGGCAAGGCAATCCGCTCTTCAACGAGGGCCTGGTTGCCATCGCCGATAAGGATCGCTACAGCCGTACCAGTCCCGAGTCTGACAACGAGCTGTTCCGCGAATACGCGATGACTCCCGAACTCGCGCACCTGATTAATGTTATCCTTTTCAATGGCCAGCTGCCGGACGTCGAGACAGGCCGGACTGACATCGCGGGAATTTTTATTCCTGATTTGATCAAAGTTGATTTGTCCACGGATCCCTGCCGCCTGGCCGGGAATGGGACTCAACAGGGCCCCAACCCGGATGACCCTGGATTTTCGCGGCTGGGCATTTTCGGCGGCGACACTCTGATCAGCCAAATTCAACCAGGCTTCGGCGATGGCGTTATTCCCGGCGGCTGGCCGAATGGCCGCCGTTTTGGCGACGACGTAGTGGACATCGCGGTGACTGCGCTAATCAGCAACCTTCGCGTCAACCCGCCAATCATTCGCGGTCCAGCAGGAGACAATTTGGATTTCAACGACGTGGCCTATAACAAGGTCTTCCCGTACGAATCCACGCCGCAGAACGGCCGCAACCACTCGCATCCATAAAGCCCGTTCGCGTCGCGGTCCATCATTCTGTTATGGACTCTCGGAATCCCGGCCAGGCAGCATCGTCGCGCCTGGCCGGGTCGCGCGTTGTTCGGAGTCCCGCGTTTACGCGGTCCGGGATTGTGGTCACCGCAGGCGGCCTAAAGGCGGAACTCCGAACTTCGTGCCTAATCGGAACGCGGGTAGTTCGAGCCGCGATCCTGGTAATTCTCTTTTCCGCGTGGTCGCTTCAAGACGCGGCAGCTCACGATCCCGGGCTAAGCAGCCTAACGATACAACAACGCACGAACAGCCTCGAGGCAACATTGACGTTGGCAGTCAAGGATGCGGCGCGGGTTGCCGAACTCGACGAGGATAACGACGGGCGTGTGACGCAAGCCGAGTTTGAACAGACACGATCGCTACTCGAGACCGCAGTAACGAGGCAACTTTTCATCGCGCCAGATGGGAAGGTGGCCGAGCCGCAATCTGTTCGCAGCAAGCTCGATAAAAATAACAATGTCGAAGTTCGTCTGGATTTTCCGGCTGACGGCTGTTCGAGTCTGGAAATTCAATCCAAAATCATCGCGTCTCTGCCGCTCGGGCATCGCCAAGATCTCCAGATACAAGACTCACGCGGGGGAATCATCTCTGAGCAGTTGCTGAGTGCCGCTGAGGATCATGCAACAGTGGAAATGTCCGGAGCCCATTCGAGTATTGGCGCGTTCGAAGCCGCTCGTTCGTTTGCGAATTTTGTTTCCTTGGGTATGAAACACATTTTAACCGGATACGATCACTTGCTTTTTCTCTTCGGCTTGCTGCTCGTGGCACGTGGTTTTTTCTCCTCGTTAGGTATCATCACTTCATTTACGATTGCGCACTCGATCACACTGGCGGTGGCAACCCTGCAGCTGGTGCAAATTCCAAGTCGAATTGTTGAGCCACTGATCGCTGCTTCCATCATTTTCGTCGGGGCCGAGAACCTTTTGCGCGGCGACATTCCGAAGGCGCGACGAATGGTTCCCTTTGGCTTTGGATTGATACATGGCTTTGGCTTTGCATCGGCTTTGCGTGAGGCCGGCATCGGCTCGGGCACTGGTGGCATCGTGCTACCGCTGTTCTCTTTCAATCTCGGTGTGGAGCTCGGTCAAATCATGGTCGCTGCCGTGGCGCTTCCGATGATTTGGAAACTCCGGGAAAACCCGATGTTTATCACTCGGTGGGCACCGGCGTGTTCAACAGCGGTTGTGCTACTGGGCAGTTTTTGGTTCGTTGAACGAGTCTGGCTGACTTGAGCTTTTTCCAGGTGGTTCGTGGCAAGTAGTCTGGGGAATATTGCGCAGGCCACGGATGATGCGATTCATTTTCCTATGGCTACTTATCCAAAGAGTCCCAAAGAAACGACCAAAGGCATGATGTATTTCCCGCGAATGCTGGACAAGATTCGGTTGCATCTGCGCGGCGAGCTCCACGACGATTATCAAGAAAACTTCGGCGCGCTGAAAGCCGCAGACGGCGTGTGCTGCAATTTTTTGCGCGTGCATCATCGCGATCTGATTGAGCGTGTGAAGCAGGGCGGGACAGACGAAGAAATTCTGCAATGGTGTTTCG
>Ga0207701_10000492_pt1 | contig 40672 bp, 42 predicted proteins | sample KBSSwiSSwithPhiX_FD_184294 | JGI IMG/M metagenome (GOLD analysis project Ga0207701, IMG submission 184294) | Switchgrass rhizosphere bulk soil microbial communities from Kellogg Biological Station, Michigan, USA, with PhiX - S5 (SPAdes) (version 2) | ecosystem: Environmental > Terrestrial >... | reverse complement strand
CTTTGGTTTCGGCGATGAGCGAACGGCCGGTTCCCCAGGAAGCGGTGGTGATGGGCGAGATCGCGCTGTCGGGCGAAGTGCGGCCGGTGGCCCATGCCGCGCTGCGCCTCAAGGAGGCGGCCAAACTTGGCTTCGGCCGGGGCTGGGTGCCGAAGGGGACCGAAGGTCCGAGCGGCATATCGCTGGCGCGGTTCGACCGCCTGCGCGAACTGGCCGACCAAATTTTGGGGCGATGAGCTGGCGCAATAGCTGGGAAGCGAACATCATGGTTTCGTCATTCCCGCGAAAGCGGGAACCCAGCTGTTAAACGATGTGCAACATGACTTTTTGCCCCGGCGTTAGGATCGCTGACGACGGGTGCGAGCCTGAGCCTTTCGTCCTGCACGCTCTTCGCGTCTTTCCAGGGCCCATGCCACCACCTTGCCAAGGGCGGTGTCAGCAGCCTTTTTCCAGCCACCCAGGCGGTGCACATCGTGCCGGGCAGAGCTTTCGATCAGGCCAGCAGATTCCTCATCCAACCTGGGCAAGATCGCTAACTCCTGCGCCACCTTGTGGCGGTCTTTCCGGCTCTCCTGAGCCTTTCGAAGCGGGATTGCCTTTCGGGATGCCTTGTCGTTCTCGCCATAGGTGTTCCGGCGATCCTTAGCGTGGCTCAGGGCTTTCCTCTCCTGCGGCGATCTGAACTTTTTCTTGGTGATCCACAGGATGTGCCCGCCCATGCGAGTGACCGCAATGATTCGAAAGTGGGCAAAGGCATTTTGGTGATAATCACCAAGAAATTCGCTGTCCTACAGCTATCTTAATGTGCCACCAGCCCCGCTGCGCCGAGTAATTCGGACGGGTTCTTTCCCGCGAAGTTGACGAAGTTTACTCGCCCCCTATCACACGGTTTCAGCGTAACATGACCCGGTCTTTCCGCTCCTGCCCACTTCCCCCGCCGCCTGTGCTCCGCTAGCCGGGGCCGAAATGACCGCACTCGATATCTTTGTCCTCTTGCTCCTCGGCGGCGCCGCGCTGATCGGTTTCGTCCGCGGTTTTACCCATGAAGTGCTTGCCTTGCTGGCCTGGGTAGCCGGGATCGCCGCGCTGAAGCTGTTCCACACCCCGCTTCAGGCCAGGCTGGTCGACCCAGTCGGCACCGAAGCGGGCGCCAGCGCGCTGGCCTTCGCGCTGTTGTTCCTGCCCGCCTACATTGCCGTGAAGCTGTTCGCCAAGGCGGTGGGCGGCAAGGCTCGGCGATCCGTCCTGGGGCCGGTCGACCGGCTGCTCGGCGGCGGGTTCGGGATGCTCAAGGGCCTGATCGGCGCGACCCTGTTCTTCCTCCTCGCCAACCTCGCCACCGACATGGTCTATGGCACGCGGGCCGACCGGCCTGAGTGGATGACCGACAGCCGCACCTATCCGTTGCTCAACGCGACCGGGCGCGCGGTGGTCGATTGGGTCCAAACCCGCCGCCACGTCGAGGAAGACCAATGATCCGGCTGCATGACACGATGGCGCGGGAGAAGCGGGAGTTCGAGCCGGCCGACCCGAAGCGGATCACCATGTATGTCTGCGGACCCACGGTCTATGGCCGCGCCCACATCGGCAATGCCAGGCCGGCGGTGGTGTTCGACCTGCTGCGCCGGGTTCTCGAGCATGCCTATCCCGAAGCGGAGGTGATCTACGCCCGCAACGTCACCGACGTGGACGACAAGATCATCAATTCGGCCAGGGAAGAGGGCGTCGAGACTGGGGTGATCACCGATCGCTACGAGCGCTTCTACCTCGAAGACATGGGCGCCTTGGGGGTCAATCCGCCGACGATCGCGCCGCACGCCACCCAGGAAATCGGGCCGATGGTCGCGATGATCGCGGATCTGGTCGCCAAGGGCCATGCCTATGAGGCTGAGGGACATGTGCTGTTCTCGGTGACAAGCGATCCCGATTATGGGGCGCTGAGCCGCCGCGATCGCGAGCAGATGATCGCCGGGGCCCGGGTCGAGGTAGCGCCGTACAAGCGCGATCCCGCAGACTTCGTGCTGTGGAAGCCAAGCGACGAGGGCGTGGTCGGCTGGGACAGCCCATGGGGCCGCGGCCGGCCCGGCTGGCACATCGAATGTTCGGCGATGATCCGCCAGCATCTGGGCGAGACGATCGACATCCACGGCGGCGGCCTCGACCTCATTTTCCCGCACCATGAGAATGAGATCGCCCAGAGCCGCTGCGCGCATGGGGGCAAGCCGCTGGCGCGATATTGGGTGCACAATGGCTTCGTCGACATGGGCGCCGAGAAAATGTCGAAAAGCCTCGGCAATATCATTACGCCTGAGGAGTTGCTGAAACGCGACCCGCGCGGGGAGATTTACCGCCTGGGACTGCTATCCGCGCATTACCGGCAGCCATTGCCGTGGACGGAGGCGCTGGTCGAGCAGTCCAAGGCGACGCTGGACCGACTGTACCGGACGGCCGGAGATGCCGATCCGACCAATATCAACCAGGGCGTGATCGAGGCGCTGTTCGATGATTTGAATACGCCGCTCGCCATCTCGCGGCTGGTGGCGCTCGAGGACGGCGGGGAAATCAAGGCGTCGGCCCGCCTGCTTGGGCTTTTGACTATGGATGCCGACCAATGGTTCCGTGGCGAGGGCGATGCCGGCGACATCGAAAGCCGGATCGCAACACGTGCCGAAGCCAAGAAAAACCGCGACTTCGTCGAGGCCGATCGCATCCGCGATGAGCTGAAGGCCGAAGGGATACTTCTTGAGGACGGGCCGATGGGCACTACATGGCGAAGGGCGTGAAGGAACCGCCATACACCCGTGAAATCCTGCGCCTGGCGGCGTCGATCCCTTATCTTGAGCCTTTTGAAGAGCTGGCCGGGGCGACCGAGCGACGCTCTCCGACCTGCGGCAGCTGGATGCGGATGGCGGTCGAGCTGGACTGGGCCGACCGGGTGGTGCGGTTGCGCCACGCAGTCGAAGCCTGCGCCTATGGACAGGCGTCTGCCGCATTGATGGGCGCCCACGCCATGGGCCGGAACAGGGAAGAAGTGGCTAGGGCCATCCAGGAATTGGAAGCCTGGCTGGCCGGCAAGGGCGATGTTCCGCAGTCCTGGCCAGGTTTTGAGACCTTGGCTCCCGCGCTGGGCCGCAAGGGGCGGCACGGCGCGATCCTGCTGCCGTTTCGCACCCTTCTGGCGGCGATCGAGGAGGCGAAGTGAGCGGAGAAGTCCAGGCTCTGGCGACCACTACCACGCTGCTCGAAGGCGGCGCGATCATGCTCGGGACGGCGCTGGTCTTCGTCACGCTGTTCCGCAAGCTCGGGCTGGGCGCCACGCTCGGCTACATCGTTGGCGGTATCCTGATCGGTCCTCACCTGCTGGGCCTGGTGGGCGATCCCGAGCAGCTGGCGAGTATTTCCGAAATCGGCATCGCGCTGCTGCTGTTCCTGGTCGGGCTGGAGCTGCAGCCAAGCCGGCTGTGGCGGCTCCGAAAGGACATCTTCGGTCTCGGGCTGGCGCAGGTCGTTCTGTGCGGGCTGGCGCTTAGCCTACTCATCTATTTCGCATTGGGCTTCTCGCCGGAGGCTTCGCTGGCCATCGGCCTGCCGCTTGGACTGTCGTCGACGGCGCAGGTGCTACCGATGCTTCGCGCCGACCGGGAATTGAACACGCCGCAGGGCGAGCGGGCCTTTTCTATCCTGCTTTTCCAGGACCTGGCGATCGTCCCGATGATCACCATCATCGCCGCCATGTCGCGGGTGCCGATCGATCCCAACGCGCCGGGCGGCTGGACGTTGGCGTTGTTCACGGTGGGAGCGATCGGCGCCCTGTGGCTGGCGGGCAAATTTGTGATCAATCCATTGTTCCGCCTGATCGGCCGCTTCGGCGAGCGCGAACTGTTCGTCGTCGCCGGCCTCTTCGCGGTGTTGGGCTCTGCCGCCCTGATGCACGTGCTGGGCCTGTCGGTGTCGCTCGGCGCCTTCGTCGCCGGTGTGATCCTGGCGGAATCGCCCTACCGGCACGAACTGGAAGGCGACGTCGATCCGTTCCGGTCGATCCTGCTAGGGCTGTTCTTCCTGGCGGTTGGAATGATGCTCGATTTGGGCACGATCGCCGCACAGCCAGCCCTGGTGGTTGGCCTCGCTTTGTCGCTCATCCTCATCAAGTGCCTGATCATCTCCGGCCTGGCGCGTGTCTTCGGCAATAATTGGCCGCGCAGCATCAGGCTCGGCCTGCTGCTCAGCCAGGCCGGTGAATTTGGGTTCGTGTTGTTCGCCCAGGCGGCCGCTGCGCAGCTGATCCTGCCTGAAGCGGCGTCCCTATTCGGCGCGGTGGTAACGCTTTCGATGCTGGCGACCCCGTTCCTGATGCGCCTGACCGACTGGCTGGAGCGACGCGAAGTAGAGGGCGTGAAAGGATTGGCGGGACCCGAGGAGTCCCCCGAAACCAGCGTTGTCATGGTCGGCTATGGCCGGTTCGGACAGACTCCGGCGCAGATGCTGATGGCCAAGCGGATCGGCGTGACGCTGATCGATACCGACGCGGAGATGATCGAGGCGGCGGAGCGATTTGGAGTGAAGGTCTATTTCGGCGACGGCATGCGGATCGACCTGCTTCGCCTGGCGGGCGCGGAAACGGCCAAGGCGATCCTGTTCTGCAACGACCGGGACAGCGGGCTGGATCGCGCCGCCCTCAAGCGCGTACTGGAGGCATTCCCCCAGGCCGCTGTGCTGGTCCGCGCGTTTGACCGCATCCACCTGATGTCTTTCGACGGCCTGGATCTGGCCTTTGCGCAGCGGGAAATGTTCGAAAGCGCAGTGAAAATGGGTCGAGCGGCGCTCGAAATACTTGGTGTCGATGCGGAGGAGATCGACCGCGTCGATTTTGAGTATCGGCTGCGCGATTGCGAACGGCTGGAGCGTCAAACCGAGACCGGAGATCTCAGGGCCGGACTCGAACAGTCATTCGCCCCGGACCGGACGCTCCCCGAAAGGAGCTAGGCAGCACGATCGAGGAAGGCGGCAAGGCGCTGCGCGTCGACCCGCGGTTCGAGGAACGCCCGGCCAATGCCGCGGGCAAGGACCAGTGCGATCTCACCCTGGCTGTTCTTCTTGTCTCGCCGCATCCAGCCGGCAAGCTTTGCGCCCCGGTTTTCCAATCCGACGTCCGCCAGCCGGGTCGGCAATCCGCACGACGAAAAATGCGCGACGACGCGCTCGCTATCGACCGAAGCACAGAGGTTGAGTTCCGTCGAGAAGCGATAGGCGAGCGTTATTCCGAGTGCCACCGCCTCACCATGAAGGACGGCTCCCAATCCGGCTTCCGCCTCGATCGCATGCCCAAAGCTGTGGCCAAGATTGAGCAACGCGCGGCGGCCCAGTCGGTCTTCTATGTCGCTTGCAACAATCCGCGCCTTTGACTGAACCGATGCGACAATTGCTTGCTGGCGCAGGTCGCGATGGCCGGCGAGGACGCCTCGTGCGTTGGTTTCACACCATGCAAAGAGGACGGGATCGTCGATCAGTCCATATTTGACGACCTCGGCATAACCGGAACGGAGCTGGCGCACATCCAGCGTATCGAGGAAGGCGGGGTCCACCACTACCAAGGCCGGCTGGTGAAAGGTGCCGATCAGATTCTTCTCGCCGAAGGCGTCGATGGCGGTCTTGCCGCCGATCGCACTGTCGGCCTGGGCGAGGAGGGTGGTTGGCAGGTGGACGACGCGACAGCCGCGCTTGAACAGAGACGCTGCCAGTCCAGCGACGTCGCCGACACTACCCCCGCCCAGCGCAATAATCGGGGTCGAACGCGTCACGCAGCGATCTGCAAGATCAGCCAGAAGTTGGTGCAGGATGCCCCAATCCTTGGCAGCCTCTCCCTCGGGAAGCAGGACCGGATCCGCCCCGAGCCGATCGGCGATCAGCTGACCATGCAGGCCGAACACCCTCGGTTCGCTGACCAGGATCGGAGACGCACCGCGAGCAAGCTCCTGGATACGGTCCAACCCAGCCTCGGCCGGGCCAATCAGCACATCGTAGGCTTCCGAACCTAGCTTCACCGGGACGGTCGTCATGCGCCAAAGCGCTCACGAAGTGCTGACACGATTGCTTCGACCACATCGCCATGCGCGCCGCCGCCGCTACGAATATGGATCTGGGCCTCGGCGTATCGGTCACGTCTTTCCACTGACAGGCGTGAAAGGATGTCCGTCCGATTGCCCTTCCTAAGAAGTGGGCGATTGTCGCGGCGGGTCGTGCGCTCGGCTAGCACGTCGATGGGCGCGTCGAGCCAGACGGTTATTGCCCGTTCGTTGAGCAACTCGCGCGTGCGTGGATCCAGAAACGCACCCCCGCCGGTGGCGATCACCCGGACGTCGCCATTGACCAGGCGAGCGACCAGCCTGCGTTCGCCGTCGCGGAAATCATGTTCGCCATAGCGTTCGAACAGATCGGCCGTGCTCGCTCCGGAAGCCTCCTCGATTTCGACATCGCTGTCGACGAACGGCAAGCCGAGGCGACGCGCCAGGCGCCTGCCCACCGTCGACTTGCCGGCACCCATCAGGCCGACGAGAACGATAGGTCGATCCAAATGTTCGATGAGCTTTTTCACTTTATCGGTAGTTCCCTTTGGCCGGGGCTATACATAGGGCCTCAAGGTCGGGCAAAAGCCTTTCTCCACCCCGATCCCAACGCGGAGCCACCATGCCTCGAGGCCTGATTATCCTGGTTGTTGCCATCCTTCTGATACTCGGCGGCATCTTCCTGCTGTCGAGAAGTGCCGATGAAGTGCCGGTGAAGGCCATTGAGACCGACGTCACGAGCAATGCCTCCGCGAACTAAGAACATCCTGATCGGGGCAGCCGCCCTGGCCGTGGCAGCAGCACTGCCGGCGATTGCCCAGGACCGGCCGGAATCTATCCTGCCGCCTGCCTTTGGCGAACCTGCGGCGCCTGCGCCCGAACCGGTGACGAACAACAGCGAGCCGACGTCCCCACGTCCTTCGGTCGAGCGTCAGGCGCTCGAAGGGGCCGCCGTCGAGATTGTCGAATCGCTGCTTGGCGACGAACTGGCTGAGGCCGAACCCGTGCCGCAGGTTGAGTATCCGCGATTTGCCCGTCGCGACCCGCGCGTTGCTGGGACCCTCAACCCTTTCGATGTCGGTTTCGAATCGCCGGCTTGGGGCGCGGCCAGCGGGAAAGCTCTGGAAATCCTGATGCGGCGAATGGACACGCCGCTGGCGTCGCGCTGGGCGCACATCGGTTTGCGTAACGCCTTGCTCGCCAGGGCGCCGAGCCCGGTGGATGTCCATCCCGCCGATTGGGCAGCAGAACGGGCCTGGCTGTTGCTTCGAATGGGCGAAGCCGATGCTGCGCGGCTGCTGATCGCCAGCGTCGATAGCGACCGCTTCACTCCGAAAATGAGCCAGGTTGTATTGCAGTCGGCACTGGCCAGCAGCGATCCGTCTGCCATGTGCCCGGTGGAAGGTGCGCTCGGTAAGCTTGAGCCGCAGGTGGCCGGACTGGTCGGCGCGATATGCGCTTCCCTTTCTGGTGAATCTGAGCGCGCCGCAGCAGATATCGAAGCTGCACGACGGCGCGGGAGGCTTGGAGGGATCGATCTCGCTTTGGCCGACAAGGTCGTTGGGGCAGGCGCCGAGACCTCCCGCGCGGTGACAATCGAATGGGACCCGGTGGATCGGCTGAACAGCTGGCGCTACGGCCTTTCAACCGCGACAGGAATGATGCCGCCAGACCGGCTGATCAACTCAGCCAGCGTGCAAACCCGGTCATGGCTGGCGCGAGCACCGATATTTTCGGCGACCCAGCGCTTGCCTTCGGCGAGGGTGGCAGCGGCATTGGGAGTATTCTCCAGCCAGGCGCTGATCGACCTCTACTCTGCTTCCTACGATGCGACCGATCCCGACGAGCTTGGCGGGACCGAGGCATGGCAACTTCGGCTGGCCTTCATTGGCAAGGACCAGGATGCGCGGTTGGCAGCCATGCGGACGATCTGGGGCAATGCGGACTCGCCGCTCGATCGAGTGGCGGCGCAAGTGTTGCTGTCGCGGGCCGCACGGCGCGTTGTGCCGAATGCCGACCTGCAATCAGATGCGCCCGACCTGGTCGCATCCCTGCTCGCCGGTGGCTTCGATCGCGAGGCGGCCCGGTGGGCGCGCACCCTGGACGACATGGATGACGAGCCCGCTGACAGGGTGTGGGCTATGCTGGCACTCGGCGCCCCCGAAACCAGCGGGCTGGGGATCAGCGCTTCGCGGATCGAGGACTTTGCGGATCGCGACAAGAGCGAAGGTAAACAACGCACGGCACTGCTGGTCGCCGGGCTGGCAGGCCTTGGCCGGATCAACCCGGCGACAGCCGGGCGCCTCAACCGCGCCTATGGGCTCGGTCTTGGCGCCAAGACGGGCTGGACAGGGCTGATCGACGGAGCAATGCGGCGGCGGCAGCCGGGAACAACTCTCGTGTTGACTGCCAGTGCGCTTCAGGGTGGCGATTTCGACCAGGTGCGCGCGGTCTATATTTTCCATGCGACCAACGCATTGCAGAAGACCGGACAGGGCTATCTGGCCCGAATGATTGCCGCCGAGGCCCTTGCGCGGACGTGATGGGAGAAGAGAGCGGACTTGGTGACAAGGCTCTGGTCGACCGTTTCTGTGACATGCTGGCAGCGGAAATGGGGGCATCGCGAAACACGTTGCTGGCATATCGCCGCGATCTCGAAGCGGCATTTGAGGCGATAGGCTCGCTTGAAAGGGCAGGAAGCGCAGAAGTCAGCCGGTTGGGCAGCGCATGGGCCGGCCTCGCGCCTTCGACTGTGGCCCGCAGGTCAGCAGCGCTACGGCGTTTCTTCGGCTTTCTGTTCGACGAAGGTATCCGCATTGACGATCCGTCCGCGGCGCTCCCTCGGCCGAGCCTGCAGCGTCCGCTCCCCAAAATCCTCGACACGCCCGAAGTCGAGGCGATGTTCCTGGTGGTCGGAGAACGGGCTGCGAGCGGCGAGCCGTTAGCCCTTCGCAACCTGGCCCTGCTTGAATTGCTCTATGGCTCGGGCCTTCGGGCAACTGAGTTGGTTTCGCTGCCAAGGCGTGCCGTCCGGGCGGGCCAGCCGTTTCTGATGCTCCGCGGCAAGGGGGACAAGGAGCGGCTGGTGCCGGTTTCCTCTCGCGCCGCCGATGCAGTGCAGAAGTGGCTGCCGCATGTACCGGAAAACAGCCCATGGCTGTTTCCAAGCGGAAAATCCCATTTGAGCCGTGTTCGCCTGTTCCAATTGGTGCGCGGCATGGCGGTGCAAGCGGGCATTGCGCCGCACCGGGTCAGCCCGCATGTCCTGCGCCACGCCTTTGCGACCCACCTCCTGGCTGGAGGCGCGGACCTGCGCGTCCTCCAGTCGCTGCTGGGCCATGCCGACATCGCCACCACGCAAATCTACACGCATGTCGACGCGGCCCGCCTGGTCGAATTGGTCAACGCCCGCCATCCGCTTGCCACGAGCCATGGCAAGGGCGTTGGCGTTGACGGATGAGCCGGCGCCCCTTACCCCGCGCCGCCGATGCTTACTTATCTCGAGTTTGAAAAGCCGATCGCCGCGCTGGACCAGCGAATTGCCGAGCTGCGGGATACGGCGACGGCTGGCGAGATCGATATCGATGCGGAAGTGGCCAAGCTGGAGGCCAAGTCGGCCAAGCTGCTCAAGGATACTTACGCCAAGCTGACGCCATGGCAGAAGACGCAGGTCGCACGTCATCCGGAGCGGCCTCATTTCAAGCATTATGTCGCCGCGATCACCGACGATTTCATGCCGCTGGCAGGAGACCGGGCCTTTGCCGACGATCCGGCGATCATCGGCGGCCTGGCCAGGATCGAGGGTCACCGGGTAATGCTGATCGGCCATGAAAAGGGCGACGATACCGCCAGCCGGCTCAAGCATAATTTCGGGATGGCCAAGCCGGAGGGATACCGCAAGGCGATCCGGCTGATGCAGCTGGCGGACCGGTTCGGCTTGCCGGTGGTAAGCCTGGTGGACACGTCGGGCGCCTTTCCAGGCGTCCAGGCAGAGGAGCGCGGCCAGGCCGAGGCCATCGCTCGGTCGACCGAACAATGCCTGGCGATGGGTGTGCCGATGATTGCAGCCGTGGTCGGCGAAGGCGGGTCCGGCGGGGCGGTGGCGATTGCCGCTGCCAATCGCGTTCTGATGTTCGAACATGCAGTCTATTCGGTAATCTCTCCCGAGGGATGTGCATCCATCCTGTGGCGGACCGCGGACAAGGCCGCAGATGCCGCAGAGGCGATGAAGGTCACTGCCGGCGACCTCCTTGCGCTCGGGGTGGTGGACCGAATGGTTCCCGAACCGCTTGGCGGCGCCCATCGCGCGCCGGCCGAGGCGATCGGCAATCTCAAGGCGGCAATTGTCGAAGAGCTCGATGGGCTAGCCAAGCTCAGTGCAGCGCAGATTCTGGAACAGCGCCGGGCCAAGTTCCTCGCCATCGGTTAGGCGGACATCGGAACCATCGTTTCCGCTGCGTCGTTCATTTTACGGAAATCCGCAATTGGCGATGGAGATGTCATGCGTACCGCTATTGCCTTGCTCGCTACAGCCGCGGCACTGGCCGCACCGCTTGCCGCTGATGCCCAGCAAGCACGTTATCTGAATCCACGCGATGTGCAGGAGGCTACGCGCCAACATCCCGAGGTGGTCGAAGAATTCGGCGGGGCCGAAACGGGGCCGCGCGCTGCCTATGTAGAAGCCGTTGGGCGCCGCATTGCAGCCTATTCCGGTACCGCTAATGCCGGCCAGGTTTATCACTTCACCACATTGGATAGCGCGGTTGAAAATGCGTTCGCGGTGCCGGGTGGCTATGTCTATCTGACAAGGCAGCTGATGGGCATCATGAACGACGAGTCCGAGCTGGCCTTCGTTGTCGGGCATGAAACGGGCCATATAGCCGCGAACCATGCGCAGGCGCGGAAGTCGGCGGCCAATACCAATGCGATCCTGGGCGTGCTTGGTCAGGTCCTCGGCTCGGTGGTGGGAGGACCAGCCTTCGGCGGGCTGCTTTCGCAAGGCGCCCAGCAATTTTCAAAGGCGCGACTGCTGAGCTTCACGCGCGAACAGGAGTATCAAGCCGACGTGCTCGGTATCCGTTACATGACGGCCGCCGGTTACGACCCCAACGGCAGTGCGACCATGTTGTCGCAGATAGCCCGGACGACCGCGCTCGAAGCGCGGATCCAGGGCGACCAGAATCGCTCTACGCCGGAATGGGCCAGCACCCATCCCCTCAGCGAGAACCGCGCGGCGCAGGCGACGCAAATCGCTCGGCAGACGGGCAGGGTAGGGGCGGGCCTTCGCAACCGCGATGCATTCCTTGCGCAAATCAAGGGAATGATCGTCGACGATGATCCGGCCCAAGGGGTGATCGACGGCAGGGTCTTCACGCATCCCGACCTGCATCTCTCCTTCGCTGTCCCAACAGGTTATCTGATGCAGAACAGTACGCGTCGGGTGTCCATCCAAGGCTCGGGCGGCCAGGCGGAGTTTGCCGGCGGCACATTCAACGGCCGGATGGAGGATTATGTTTACCGTGTGCTGCAGCAGCTGACCGGTGGGCAGGCGCAGTTGCAGCTAGGTCCGATGCAAAGGACCACGGTGAATGGCATCCCGGCTACCTATGTGGTCGGGCGCGCAAACACGTCATCCGGCGGACTGGATGTCGGCGTGTTCGCTTACCAATGGGATCCAAACACCATCTATCACTTCCTCACGCTGACCCGCGCAGGGCAAGGACTGGCGCCGTTCGCGACCATGGTGGATTCCTTCCGCAGGATAAGTCCCACCGAGGCGGCGGCCATCCGGCCGAGGGTCATCGATGTGGTGACGGTAGCCAGGGGCGACACGATTCAGTCGCTCGGCAATCGCATGGCTTATCGTGATTTTCGGGTGGATCGCTTCATGGCGTTGAATGGACTCGCCGCCAATAGCCCGCTGGTTCCTGGCCAGAAGGTCAAGCTGGTGGTCTACGGAAGTCGGCGAGCTTAGTTCGAGGCGTCCTCGACCTTTTGGTCAAGTTTGCCCCACATGCCGGTTGATCCACCGCCAAGCTTGCTCATTCCGCCAATCGCGGCAACTGCGATCAGTGCCGCGATCAACCCATATTCAATTGCGGTCGCGCCACGCTTGTCCGAGCGAAGCATACGACCCTTTGTTCGGACAGCGAGCACGCTACCCTCCTCTGGTCCTGGTCCACGAGGCGGTTTTAAGACCGAAACGATTAAGAATTGATTGGTGGAAAGGGGTTAATTCGCCGCTTCCCTCGATTATTTTGTCCAGGCGAGGAAATGGAGAATTTCCAATATTTCCTCCGAGCGGTCGCCAGTCCCCCGCGCAGCAAAAGCCTGCCGGGCACGTTGCAATTCAGACTTGGACATCGGCGGTGGACGTTGCGCCAGGACCGACGTCGCGCCCATGGCGCGTAGATCGCGGACCAGCGCATCGAGATCGTCGTAGCGAAGCCTGACGCGATCCACGTCGACCACCGGCATGCTGAAGTCCGCCGACGTTAGCAATTGCGCCAGCGTTCCAGGGTCGATCCTCGGATGGGTCCGGGCGAAAATGCGCCCTTCGTAACGGCCAGCCTCAATGAGAGCAGCGCGGAGCGCCGGCAAGCTGTTGCCACCGGCGATTGCGCCAATCAGCGGAGCGTCCCGCTTGAGTGACCGGCCAACCAGGCGCAGCGCGACCGGCAGGTCGTTGACGCTATCCAGCGTCCCGATCGCAATACAGAGGTCATATCGGTCAATACCGAAGTCGTCGCGATCCTCTTCGACCTGCCGGCCTCGGGTCCGCTCCGCGAACAGGGCGCCCGGATCCGCAACGTCAAGCGTTCGAACGATCGCGGAAAGCCGCGAAGGCCAATCCGGGGAGGGGCAGCCGAGCAGCAAGGCCCGGTCAAAGTGGCGCGGGATGTCGCGCAACCTGTCGAGGCATTCCTCAAAGGCTCGATCGTACAACACCAGTTCCGGTCCAATCCGCGCCGCACGGTCACGGCGCAGGGAGCGAAGCTCGCGATCGAATAGATCTGGGGGCACGGCGCCGCTTGTGCGGCGGGCCGCCTCGCGCGACAAGGGGTGATGGCAAGCGCAATGTGGCGCCCGGTCCGGGGGCTTGGAAATCTGCTGCTCGATTTTGCGTTGCCGCCGAGATGTGCGGGCTGCGGCGAAATCAACGAGGAGGTGGGAAGCTTTTGCCCCACATGTTGGCGGCGACTGGAATGGCTGGGCAACAGCGGCTGCCAGCATTGCGGACTGCCGCTGGCTGGAACCGAGGCTGAAACCTGCGGCCGGTGCCTGGCATATCCTCCAAAGCTTGATCGAATTCGTGCGGCAGTAGCTTATGACGAAATCCCGCGGTCGGTCGCGCTTCGCCTGAAATATGGCAGGAAGATCGCATTGGCGCGAACCATGGCCCGCTACATGGCGCCGCTGAAGGGCGAATGGTGCCGCGATGCCATCGTCGTGCCGGTTCCACTGCACCGCTGGCGATTGTGGCACAGGGGCTTTAACCAATCCGGCCTGGTGGCGCGGGAATTGGCCTGCCGCTGGGGATTGCCAGTCGATCAAGGGGCGTTGCGGCGGACCCGGCGAACCAAGCCGCTGAAGGGAATGAGTCATGGCCAGCGGCGTAAAGCTGTGGCCGGAGCATTCGAGGTTGCCGATTCACGCGGGTTGAAAGGCAGGACGGTCATATTGATCGACGACGTCCTGACCAGCGGGAGCACTGCGGAAGCCTGCGCCAGAGTGCTGCGGCGAGCTGGCGCAACCAGGATCGAGTTGATTTGCTGGGCCCGGGTGGTTCGCCCGGCACAGCTCATGCGTTAAAGCGGCGAATGGCGGGAGAGGAAGGAGTTCAGTTTGCCCAAGGTTGAGATTTATACCAAGCTGACATGCGGCTTTTGCTTTCGGGCGAAGAAGCTACTTGAGATGAAGAAGGTGCCTTACGAAGAATATTCGGTCGATCTCGGCGGGGTGAAAAAGGCCGAGATGGTCGATCGCGCCGGCGGGCGGATGACGGTGCCGCAGATTTTCATCAACGGTCGCCATGTTGGCGGATGTGACGAGCTAATGGCGCTCGAATACCAGGGCAAGCTGGACGAATTGCTGGCCGCATGAGTTCGGTGCGGATCGCTCTATATCAGGCCCAAAGCGGGATCGAACCCGCCGCCAACGCTGAACGACTGGTCGTTGCCGTGCGCGAGGCGGCGAATGGCGGTGCGGCCATGCTGTTCACGCCGGAAATGTCCGGCATGCTCGACCGAGACCGCGAGCGGGCCTTAAGCAAAGCCCGCATCGAGGAAGAAGACGAAGTGCTGCAGGCTGTCCGGACGGCCGCGCGGGAAGCCGGCATCTGGGTCCATCTCGGATCGCTGGCGTTGAGGGGCAGCGGCGGAAAGCTCACCAATCGCGGTTTCGTTATCGACGACCGAGGCGAGGTCCGAGGGCGCTACGACAAGATCCACCTGTTCGATGTCGATCTTCCAACTGGTGAGAGCTGGCGCGAGTCCGCCATGTACGAGGGCGGCACCGAGGCAGTCGTGGTGCCCGGTACACCAGTCGGCAAGCTCGGTCTGACGATTTGCTACGACCTTCGCTTCCCGGAGCTGTTTCAGCGGTTGAGCGATGCGAGGGCGGAGGTCATCGCCGTGCCGGCGGCCTTCACGGTACCGACGGGACGGGCGCACTGGCATGTACTGATGCGGGCCAGGGCGATTGAAGCGGAGCTGTTCATTGTCGCTGCCGCCCAGGCCGGTCATCACGAAGATGGTCGGGATACCTACGGTCACAGCTTGGTGGCGGACCCCTGGGGCGATATTTCGATGGAGATGAATGGCGCGCCGGGGCTAGGTTTCGCCGACATCGACCTCGGCCGAATTGCCGAAGTGCGGGCCCGCATTCCGGTCCACCAGCACCGCCGGGAAATTCCGAGGGTCCAAACCCAACCGCCTAGGTAGTTCAGCGGATATACGAACTTTGCCAAAGCCCTAAAGGCGCTGCTTCGCCTCATTAGAGGAACGAAACGATGCGCCTCGACTTGCTTGCAGGAATAGCGGCCCTGGCCACTCTGGCCGCCTCTCCGGCCAATGCTCAATATTATGGCTATTACGGCCATCACCACCACCATCACGATAATGATGATGAAGTGGTCGCGGCCGTCGTGGGCGGCGTCGTCGGCCTGGCAATCGGCTACGGGCTGGCCGGCGGATACCATGGCAACCATTATGGCCATTCGCCCTATGGCTATGGTTACCCGCCAAACGGCTATGGCTACAGCTACGGCTCCGGCTACGGCCATGCCTATCCACGTTACGGCTACGCCTACCCCCAATCAGGATACGGCTACGCTTACCCGGGCTATGGCTACGCGCCATATCCACCACCGCCGGTCTATGGCTACGGCTACCGGGCTTATGGCTTCTATCCGCACCGGCCCTATTACGGGCAACGCTACTACCGCGGCTATTGAGCACGTCGCTGGCGAATTGATTCGAGCGCTCCGCTACCCTAGGGGACGCGGAAAGGCTCCGTAGCTCAGCAGGATAGAGCAGTGGTTTCCTAAACCAAAGGTCGCAGGTTCGAGTCCTGCCGGGGCCACCATATGTGTTTGAAAAGAAGGAAGAAAAAGCGATGATCGGGAGGCTGTTCCAGGACCATCCCAAATCGCTCGGGATGAGCTGGGCCGAGCATGGCTCTGGCGCGGTGGTGATCGGCGCCAGGATGGTCGGCGCGGGCCTTGCCTGCATCGTCCACGCGGCGGTGCCGGCACTGTTCACCGAGACCGCGGGCCGGACTGTCCAGAGCCTCCACGACCATATGGTCAAACGTAAGGCGGGGGCCGCCAATCCCAACGCCTGGCCCGACTATGAGATTTGACGCGCATGGAGGCTGACCGAAGCGCCGACGTTATCGTCGTTGGCGGCGGCTTTTCCGGGACGATGCTGGCAGCGGAGCTGGCCCGGCGCGGCATTGACAGCACCCTGATCGAGGGCCGCGGCCGGCCGGGCCGCGGCACCGCCTATTCGACCGAAGAAGCAGCGCATCTCCTCAACGTGCCGGCTGGGCGGATGGGAGCCTGGGCCGACGAGCCAGGGCACTTCGCTTCGGAAGTGGCGCGGGAAGGCTATGAGCCGCACGAGTTCGTGCCGCGGCGCCGATACGGCGAATATCTCAAGAAGATCCTGAACGAAGCCGTAGCGAGCGGACGGGTAACCATCGTCCAGAAGGATGCAGTGGCCGCCGAGCGCGATGGTGAGGGCTGGTCGGTGAGGCTAGCCGACGGATCGCGGGTCGAGGGAGCGGCGCTGGCGTTGGCGCAAGGCAACCAGGCGCCGGAGGCACCGGCCTTCGCGCGCGGCGTCGACGAGAAATTCTTCGTAAACGACCCGTGGAGCGAGGAGGGGCGAGCGGCGATCGTCCGGGCGGCCGCGACCGGCGGGGACGTGCTGCTGATCGGTACCGGCCTCACCATGGTCGACATGGTTTTGACGCTGGACGAAGTGCGGCTCCGCGGTCGGATCACCGCCGTGTCGCGGCGCGGCCAGGCACCGCGGCCTCATGCCGACCATGGCACCGCGCCGGTCACGCTGGAGGAGCTGCCCAAGTCATTGCGGCGCCTGTGGCGCTGGCTTCTCGACCGCGGCGCGGCGGTTGGCTGGCGCGCGGCGGTGGATAGCCTGCGGCCGCACAGCCAGGCGCTGTGGCAAGGTTTGAGCGAGGCGGACCAGAAGCGCTTCCTGCGCCATGCCCGGCCATGGTGGGATGTTCACCGCCACCGGATCGCACCGGAGGTCGGTGGGCGGATAAAGCGGCTGGTCCAGATCGGCCGGCTGGAGATAGTCGCCGGGCGGGTGACCGACATGTGGGTCAAGGACAATAAGCTCGACGTTTCGATCCTGCGCCGCGGCAAGCGGCAGGTTGACGATCACAAATTCGTGCTGGCGGTGAATTGCACCGGGCCGTTGGGATCGATTGCTCACAGCAAGGACCCACTGCTCGCCAGCCTGTTCGAGGCGGGGCTCGCGAAACCCGACGCGCTCGACTTGGGGCTGGCGGTCGATCAGGGGTCGCGGATCGAAGGCGTGGACCGCGCCTGGGCGCTGGGACCGCTTACCAAAGGAAGATATTGGGAAATCACCGCGGTCCCCGATATCAGGGGGCAGGTCGCGGCGGTGGCCGAAGACATAGCCAAGGAATTGAGCGATGCCGTGCAGTCCTGAAGACGGTGACCTGGTCAGCGGTGCGCCCAAGGTGGCGGTGCCCAAGGAGGTCGAGGAGGCGGTCAGGACGCTGATCCGCTGGGCCGGTGACGATCCGGAGCGCGAAGGGCTGCTCGATACGCCGAAGCGGGTGGCGCGGGCGTGGAAGGAATATGCCAAGGGCTATGACGAGGATCCGGCGGTGCACCTGGCGCGGACCTTCGACGAGGTCGGCGGCTATGACGAGATCGTGCTGCTGAAGGACATTCCGTTCCAGAGCCATTGCGAACACCACCTCGCGCCGATCATCGGCAAGGCGTCGATCGCCTATCTGCCGCGCGATAAAGTGGTTGGAATCAGCAAGTTAGCCCGCGTGCTGCACGGCTATGCCCGGCGGCTGCAGGTCCAGGAGCGGCTGACCGCGGAAATCGCCGACTGCATCTGCGAGCACCTAAAGCCCAAGGGGGTGGCGGTGGTGATCGAGGCGAGCCACGCCTGCATGACCGCGCGCGGGGTACAAACGCCGGGGGTGATGATGGTCACCAGCCGGATCATGGGCGTGTTTCGCGAGGATGACCGGAGCCGGAAAGAGGTTTTGGCGCTGATGGGGTACTGAGGCCGTCACGAAGTAAATTCGTGACGTCAGTCGGGTTCGGCTTTGCCGACCTGCTGGCCGACCTTCAGCAGCTCTTCGACGCAGCCTTCCGATTGCTGCGCAATCGCTCGGCTGCGCTCGGTGCTTCAGGCTCAGTCCCGACGCTCCCGATAGTAGGTCCCGCCGTCATAATAGGCGCCGCCATGGTAGGGCGCGCCATAGTCGCGGCCGTAATAGGCCGATCCGTGAGAGCCGTCGGAGTAGGTCGAGCCACGCTCGCCGCCGGAGCCGGGCAGGGTGGACAAGCCGGCTGCACCGCCGCCGTCAATGTGGCGGTGGCTGGGGTAGCTATAGAAGCCGTACGGACCGCCACGATTGCGATCGCCGTAGGATTGGCCGCCGGTTTGGGTGGCGGCGGGCTGGAGGCTTGCTTGCCGGGTGGCGGGCTGCGAGCCGTCCAGGACGCAGGCTTCGGCGGCGGCGGGGATGGAGGCGAGGGCGAGGGCCGAAATCAGGGCCAGGGTTTTACCGAACATGAGCGACTCCTTTGCCACTCCCGCGTCACGTTTAGCATAGATGGGGTGTCAGGGGCGCTTCTTTAAGGGCTGGGGCGCCTGACGGAGGCACTCGTCTACATTTAGCAGGGGCCCGTCACGCTCTGGTCGCTCTCACCATGGTGCCGCATGGTTTACGCTCCCTTCCCGACGTCGGTCCTGGCTCGCTTCGCGAGCAGGCCGTCTGACATTCGCCGCCTCTTCGACATAGCGTCGGGATTACTGCGCAATCCTTCCGCTATGCTCGGCAGCTCATGATATAAGAAACTCCTCCACGATCCTCGCATATTTCGGCCACCCCGGGTCGCTTTCCAGCAGGAGGTGGTTGGGGCTTTCGACGGCGATGAACTGGGCGCCGGGGATGCGGGCGGCTAGGGCTCGGCCGGCGGAGAAGGGGACTACGGCGTCGCGGGTACTGTGGCCGACCAGGGTGGGGGTGGTGACCTTGCCCAGGAGGTCGCCGACGTTGATGTCGGCGAACACCAGTTGCAGCGCGACGGCGTTTTCGGCCGAGGTGGTCATGCGCTGCATGTCGTTGAAATAATCCTCCTGCTCCTCGCTGCCCCCGGGCAAATAGAGCGAGGTGAACATCTGGCGGTAGGCCGGGTTGTCGAGCGCCCAGCCGTGGCGGGTCAGCTCGAGCATCGCCTCGCGCCGCTCGATCTCGGCCGGGTCGGCGCGGTGCTTCCAGCCGGTCGCATAGCCGCCCCACAGGTGCATCTTCCTGACCCGCTCCGGATGGCGGACGGCATAGGCAATGGCGACCGCGGCGCCCTGGCTGATGCCGAGGAGGTCGAAGCGGTCGAGCCCGGCGGCATCGACCACGCTTTCGAGATCGTCGACAAACGCTTCGAAATTCAGAGGCGCGTTCCAGTCGCTAAGGCCGTTGCCGCGCTCGTCATAGCGCCACACCGAGCGGATCGCGGTCAGCGCGCGGATCCAGTGGCGCCATAGCGGGCTCGCCAGGTCGGCTTCGAGGTGGTTGAGCCAGTTGGCGGCCTTGACCAGCGGCGGGCCCGAGCCCGTGACCGAATAGGCGAGGCTGGTGCCGTCGCTGGCGGTGCAGAAGTGGATTTCCTGCTTGAGGATGGAGGATTTGTCGCGGTCGAGCGGGATAGCGGGTGCTTCCCTCTCGCCGGTTCTGGAGGTTGGCTGGGGCGAGGATTCACGCAACGCTGCGCTGGCGGGAACGCCGGCCTCGGCGAGATGGCGGATGAGGAGCGCACGCTGCAGCCCGGCCTCATCCTCGCGGCCGGCGGCAAGGAGCAGGCGAATCAGCGCTTCGGCCGGTTCGGAGTCATGGGGCGAGCGCTCGACCCAGGCGCGGACGTGGGGGAGCAGTTGGTCGGGGGAGAGGTCGCGGGCGACAAGCTCGGCGCAGACCTTGTCGAGCCAGCTTCGCGAATCCTCGCAGGTGGCGATGCGCCAGGCGTTGAAATCGTCGCAATTGGGGAGGTCGAGTTCGCACATGAACAGGCCGCCGGAAGCCGACGCGCAGATCTGCTCCAGCCGTTCGGTCGGGGTGGCGGCGAGGTTGGCGGCGGCGGCCTTGAGCTCGATATAGTCGATGTCGAGGCCGGAAAGGTCGAGCGCGGCGGTCTCCCGGTCGGCGACGATCGCCCCGCCCAACAGGCCGCGCAGCTTGCTAAGGCTCCAGCGGAGCGCGCCCTTGGGATCGTCGGGGATTTCCCAGAAAAGATGGCAGAGCCGTTCACGGCGGACCGGTTTCCCCTCGGCGGCGAGGTAGCCGAGCAAGGCGCGGGTCTTGCGCGAGGCGGGGAGCGGCAGGGGCTTGCCCTCCGCAATCACCGCCATCGGTCCTAGCAAGCGCAGCTGCATCAACGGCCCCCCTCCTGTGGGCCCCACCGTGGAAAATTGGTTAACCGGTTACCACGGTCGTTTCCAACGCTTTTTCCAACGGCTGCTCCCACTGTCGCCCGCCAAATGGGGGGCAAGGACGGAATAGGGCCCGTCCAAAAAAGGGAGTCATTCAAGATGCATAGTCATTCGACCAGCCAGGACCTGATGGCCTGCGGAGTTGGCGCGCTGCTGTTCGCCGGCCTCGCGCTGGGCGCCGCGCTCTTTCCGCTTTTCGCAGCGTAAGGAGCCGGACCCAGATGTTTCACGATTTCAAATATCCGGCGATCCTCGCCGCATCGACCCGCGCCGCGTGGCAGATTGACGACGTCATCGGCCCCGGCGCGGCCCTCGACTTCTCGAAGCCGCTCATGCCGGAAAACCTGGCGCGGACCGGCAAGCTGTACATGCTGTCGGAACAGGAGCGGCTGACGCTCAACCATATCCGCGCGCATGAATATCTGAGCCTGTTCGGGCTGGTCGAGGAGTTCATCCTGCCGTTCGTGCTCGACCATGTCCGCGACAGCCTGCCCGAGAGCGACGAGGTGCAGATCCGGGCGATGCTCAACTTCGCCAGCGAAGAGGCCAAGCACATCCAGCTGTTCAAACGCTTCCAACAGGCGTTCGACGAAGGCTTCGGCACCAGGTGCGAGATGATCGGCCCGGCGGAGGCGGTGGCCGAGTTCGTGCTGAGCCAGGAGCCGCTGAGCGTCGCGCTGTTCATCCTGATGATCGAGTGGATGACGCAGGCCCATTATGTCGACAGCGTCAAGGACGACAACGGCCTCGACCCGCTGTTCGCCAACCTGCTCCGCAACCATTGGATCGAGGAGGCGCAGCACGCCAAGCTCGACACGCTGATGGTCGAGGCGCTGGCCAAGGGCAAGACCGAGGCCGAGCTTCACGCCGCGATCGACGGATTCCTGACGATCGTCGGCTTCTTCGACACCGGCTGCCGGCAGCAGGCCAAGTTCAATCTCGACGCGCTGGAGGCCGTTCACGGCCCCAAGCCGAGCGAGGCGGACCGGCTCGAGCTGATGACGCGGCAGCACCAGGCGCTGCGGTGGACCTATCTGGGCTCCGGCCTGGCCCACAAGGAGTTCCGGGCGACGCTCGGCGCGCTGTCGCAGGCGCAGCTGGCGCGGATCGACGCGCTCGCCCCGAAATTCAGCTGAAATTTCAACCCCCAAGGAGAATCTATCATGTTGAACCCCGTGCAAAAGGCGATCGTCAACGACATCGACCTCGACAAGCTGACCCAATTGGTCGCGGAGGCCGCCATCACCCCGGCGCTCGGCTTCGAAGTCACCACCCGATGGGACGGCCAGTTCCGCAGCGAGTCCTCGGTCGGGCCGATCCGCTTCGGCAATGGCGACGTCGTCGTCCGCGACTTCGTGATCAAGGCCGACGAGCCGGAGGAGATCCTCGGCAGCAACCAGTCGCCCAACCCGCAGGAGCTGCTGATGGCGGCGCTCAACGCCTGCATGACCGTCGGCTATGTCGCCGGCGCGGCCAAGCGCGGCATTACGCTGCACAAGCTGGAGATCGAGACCAAGGGCACGCTCGACCTGCGCGGTTTCTTCGCGCTGTCGGACGCGGTGCCGCCGGGATATCCCAGCCTCGAATATGTGGTGCGGATCGCCGGCGACGCGACGCCGGAGCAGTTCGCCGAGATCCACGCCGAGGTGCAAGCGACCTCGCCCAATTACGACAACCTCGCCCGGGCGATCCGGATGGAAGCCAAGCTGGAAGTGTCGGCTTAAGTCAGGCGCGGGCCGGGCTGCCCACGGTAAACCCCCACCCTAACCAACGGGCAGCCCGCCCGCAGCCGGGACCGGCCTCCAATGCCCCGGAGGCCGGTCCCTAATATTTTGATCAGCGGGCGTCTCAGCGTGTGTCCGCGTTTACCGCGGCCAGGTCGGCGGTTCGGACTTGGGAGCGTTCACGCTGGACGGCGCCGAGGATGCGCTGGCGAAGCTGTTCGAAGCGGGGGTCGCCCTTGAGCGATGCGAAGGCCGGGTCCAGCGCCAGATCCATCGGGAAGTATGGCAGTCCCGGGAACCAATCGGCGTTAACCGCGGTGGTCAGCGACGAAAGGGCCTGCTCCTTTTTGCCCTGGACCGCGTAAATTCGTGCGAGCAGCACGCTGTACGTCGGATCGCGGCTCCGCCTGAGACCGATCGCCGCGCTTTCCGCGCTGGAAAGAAGCGCAGACGCTTCGGCCGGATGACCGGTTTCACGCAAGGCAATGGCGAGGGTGGCCGCCAGTGTCTGGAAGCGTGGACCGTCGCCCGCCAGCTTCGCAAACTCAGCCGGCGAGATGCCGAGCGACAGATAGTCTTCGGCCAGCCTCCGGCCTCGGCCAGTCATGACATAGGCCCGGGCGGCACTCTGGGGCAGCGGCGCCATGGAGAAGAATTTGCGCGGCGGAATGTTCAGCTTCTCGACCATGTCGAGGCCCTTTGGGTCGTTTCGCCAGAGATAGGGGGCAAAGTCCGGGACCGAGCTGAGCCTGAACGACTGTTCGTAAAATCCAAGTTGCAGCAAGGTCAGCGCCAATTCCTCCCGGATAATTGGGCGTCCCTCCTTCCGGCCCGTTTTCCAATAGTCGAGACCGATTTTAACGGCCTCCGCAAGGTTCCCGTTCAGGCCGGCCAACGCCATGCTGATGGCGGTGACCAGATGGTCTGCCCCAAGCCGCTTTTCCCGTTCGATCAGGGCCTGAATTCCGGCATCGTCGCCGACGGAGTGCAGGGCCAAAAGCGTGTTGCCCACCGCCGGCCAAAACAGCGGCTCAATCTCGACCGCGCGGCTGTACGCGGCCAGCGCTTCCTTCTTGCGGCCTTCCGCGTTGAAGCTGTTGCCCAGCCAGTTGACCGCTTCCTGGTCGTTCGGGTCGAGTTGAACCGCGCGCTCGAGTTCGGCCCGCTGGACCGGACCATTTTCCATGGAGAATGCCAGTGCGGCGTGGCCGGCGGCGAGGTTCGGCGCAAGTTCGATCGCCTTGCGCGCATATTGTTGGGCCCGGTCCGACGGATTGAATTCGATCCGGTCCGACGGATTGAATTCGATCCGGTCCGGGGAAATCAACAGGTAAAGGACCGAAAGGCTAGCCCATCCCGGCGCAAAATTGGGATCGAGCTTCACTACCTGTTCAAGCTGGCTTCGGGCGGCCGGATATAGTTCCGCGTCGCGCGATCGCATCTTCGCGCGGGCATCGCTGTAGAGAGCGTAGACATTGCCGCTGGTCGCGATGTTTTCGGCCCTCACTCCGCCGCCTTTGGCGAGACGGCCGCGGATGCGCCCCTCGATCTCCCGCGCGATTTCGGACTGAAGCGCGAAAACGTCGTCGAGCTTGCGGTCGAAGCTCTGGCTCCACAGCTGCAATCCGTCTTCCGAACGGACGAGGTCGGTACTGACGCGAATCCGATCGCCCGACGTCCTGACGCTCGCCCGCAGCAGATAGTCCGCGGCACGCCGAGCCGCGGCATCGCCCTTTTTGGCCAGCTGCTCGGCGCTGTTCGGGCCGAGTACGATCAATTGGGGGTTGCGCCCGATCGCCTGGCGCGTGTCCTCCCAGATGCCGGCAACCAGGGTGCTGTCCCGTTCATCGATGCTGGTGAACGGCAGGACGGCTAGCACCGGCCGGCGCTCCTCCCCGGAAGGCGCCAATGCCCACCACAAAATCCCGGCACCCACGACCACTGCCATGACCGCCGCGATCAGCCAGCGGTACGAACGCAGGCGGGCAAGGGAACCGGCCTTCGCTGGCGAGACGGCGTGCTGTTCGCCGCCGACCAGGGCATGAACGCTGGCCTGGAGTTTGGCCCAGCCCGCCTGGCTTGTGCCGCCGCGCCAACCCCCGAGCTCGGCGCATTGGAACTGATTGAACGGGATCGGCGGAGTCGACCGGTCGACCCTCGCCTGAACCAGCTTGCCGGCATTGCGGGCGTAGTCGGCTTCGGCGCGCACCCACTGAGACTGGGTTGCCGATTTCGACCACAGGACGATGACGGCCTTGGCCTCGCTCAAATTGCGTTCGATGACTTCGGAATAGGCGCGGTGGGCGGGGAGGTCGGCGTCCCACCAAATGTCGAAGCCGGCGGTGCGCAACGCCTTCGCCAGGCGGCGGGCGACCGCTTCATCTTCCCGGGCATAGCTGATGAAAACGTCCGCCACTCAGCCCCTCCCTAGGGGACCGCCATAGCACAGTGCGGGGCCGGGATTCGACTAGCCGATCGTCGCCAGCCGGTAACCGACGGCGGGTTCGTTGACGATCAGCTGGGGATGGGAAGGATCGCTCTCCAGCTTCTGGCGGAGGGCGCGGACGGCGACGCGGAGGTAGTCGGGCTGGTTTTCGTGGGCCGGGCCCCAGGCCGTGCGGAGGAGGTGGGCGTGGCTGAGCACCCGGCCGGGATGCTTGGCCAGTTCGGCGAGGACCGCATATTCCTTCGGAGTCAGGTGCACCGCATCGCCATTGCGGCGGACGTTGCGGTGGAAGAGATCGATCGTGACGTCGCCGACCTCGAGCGGCTTGTCGTCCGCCTCCGGCCCGAGATCGAGCAGGTTGGCGAGGTAGCGCTGCAGCTTTCCGGCTTCCGTGCCGATCGTCGAGAGCAGGGACTTGTCGCCCTCGCCGCCGCGCATCAGCCCGGCGACGGCTGTACCCATGGCCGACAGGTGCGGACCGATGTCCTGGCCGATGGTCGACAGCAAGGCGGAGCGGGTACGGTCGCGTTCGCGCACGGCGGCGAAGTCGCGCGCCTCGCGTTCGAGCCGCGACCGCTCCAGCGCGAGGGCCACCTGGTCAACCAGATTGTCGAGCAGGCCGAGCTGGCTGGCCGGGACCGGCCGGGCGCCGTCGTCGCGGGCCAGGCCGATGGCAGCGAGCACTTCCGAATTCGAGCGAACCGGATAGAAAACCCACTCCGTCGTGCTAGCGGCATCCGCGCCGCGGCCGACGGGCCTCCCTGATTCCATCGCCCAGGCGGCGGCGGCGATGTCGCTTGGGTTCAGCAGGAGCTGGCTGGGCCTGGCGGCCGCGACCCGCGGTTCGCCTTCACCGGTCATCAGCACCGTGTTGCAATCGAACAGGCGGCCCAATTCGCGGCAGGCAACCTCACCGATCTGATCGTCGCCCGAAATCGAAAGCAAACGGCGGGCCAGGCCGGCGATGGTCGCGTTGCGCGAGGCGCTGGCCCTGGCGGCATGCGCGCCGGCCCGCATGCGCGATGCCAGCTGGCTGGTGACCAGGGCGACGAGGAACAGGAAGACGACGGTAGCGATGTCTTCCGGGCTGTTGACGTGGAAGGTGCGGTAGGGCTCGGTGAAATAATAGTTGAAGGCGAGGGCCGAGGCGGTGGCGGCGAGGACGCCCGGCACGAGGCCGTAGAAGCCCGCAGCGGCGAGCACCGCCGGCAGATAGAGCAGGTCGACGGCCGAATTGCCCCAGCGCGGCGCGATCAGCATTCCGGCGAGGGTCGAGGCGGCGACCATCGCCAGCGTTTCGGCATAGGGCCGGACCAGGCCGACGGCGGTCGGCGGGCGGCGGACGCCTTCCATCTGCGTGTCGTTCATGCGCGGTCAAATGGGCCCTGGCGGGCGCTTCGTCGAGGTTTCCCTATGGTTCGTTCCCGAAAACCACATGGAATCTTTATGCCGCCGAACCCCACTTGGCGCGGCATGACAAGCATCACCGCGACGGCCGACGCCGTCTCCGAACCCATCGTCCATCATGGCGCCAAGGACCGGCTGCCGGTCCTCATGCTCGGCGCGATCGGCGTCGTCTATGGCGATATCGGCACCTCGCCGCTCTATGCCATGAAGGAAAGCTTCATCGGCCCGCACCCGATGGAGGTCGACCCGCTGCACATCTTCGGCGTGCTGAGCCTGATCTTCTGGTCGCTGATGCTGATCGTCACGGTCAAATATGTCGCGGTGGCGATGCGCGCCGACAATCGCGGCGAGGGCGGATCGCTGGCGCTGCTGGCGCTGATCCAGCGCAGTCTGCCGGGGCGCAAGTGGACCGCGTCGCTGGTGACGATGGGCGTGCTGGCCACCTGCCTGTTTTACGGGGATGCGATGATCACTCCGGCGATCTCGGTGCTGTCGGCAGTCGAGGGGCTGACCATCGTCGAGGCCGGCCTGCAGCCGCTGGTCATCCCGATCTCGATCGGCATCCTGGTGGGGCTGTTCCTGGTCCAGGCGCGCGGCACGGCGAGGGTCGGCGCGATATTTGGGCCGGTCATGCTGATATATTTCGCGGTGCTGGCGCTGCTGGGCGTCAGCAACATCATGAGTCACCCCGCCATTTTGGGGGCGCTGAGCCCGACCTGGGCGGTGAAGTTCTTCCTCTACAATCCGAAGCTGGCATTCCTCGCCATGGGTTCGGTTTTCCTGTCCGTGACCGGTGCCGAGACGCTCTATGCCGACATGGGCCATTTCGGGCGAAGGGCGATCGGCTTTTCCTGGCTGACCTTGGTCTATCCCTGCCTGATGCTGGCCTATATGGGCATGGGGGCGCTGCTGCTCGGCAATCCGGCGGCGGTTGCCAACCCCTTCTACCTGATGGCGCCGGAATGGGCGCGGCTGCCGCTGGTCATCCTGGCGACCCTGGCGACCATCATCGCCAGCCAGGCGGTGATCAGCGGCGCCTTTTCGGTTACGCACCAGGCGATCCAGCTCGGCTTCCTGCCGCGCCTGAGGACGCTGCACACCAGCGCCAAGGCGGCGGGACAAATCTATATACCGGCGGTCAACTGGACGCTGCTGGCGATGATCATCGTGCTGGTGATCGGCTTCCAGGAATCGACCAACCTCGCCTCGGCCTATGGCATCGCGGTGACCGGCACGATGCTGATCACCACCATGATGCTCGGCTTCCTGCTGTTCCAGGTGTGGAACTGGAACCGGGTGCTGTCGGCGCTGATCATCGGCACCTTCGCGCTGGTCGACGGCATTTATTTCGCGTCGAACATCACCAAGATCCCCGATGGCGGCTGGTTCCCGCTGGTGGTTGCGGCGGTGAGTTTCACCATCCTCACCACCTGGGCGACCGGACGGGCGCTGCTGCGCAAGGCGCTCGACGAAAGCTCGGTGCCGCTGGAGGTGTTCGTCAAATCCGCAGCGTCCGCCTTCCGGGCGCGCGGAACGTCGGTGTTCATGTCATCGTCGATCGACGGCATTCCCGCCGCGCTGCTGCATAACCTCAAGCACAACCAGGTGGTGCATGAGCGGGTGATCATCCTCACCGTCAAGGTCGAGGGAGTGCCGCACATCGATGCCGAAAACCGGATCGAGACCAGGGACGTCGGCAGCGGTTTCTACCGCGTGATCCTCCATTACGGTTTCATGGAGGAGGTCGACATCCCGGGCGACCTGATGCGCGTCACCGACGCCGGCGGGCCGTTCAACATGATGACCACCAGCTTCTTCCTTGGCCGCCAAAAGCTGATCGCGTGCAAGGACAAGCCGGGCATGGCGCTGTGGCGCGAGCGGCTGTTCGGCTGGATGCTGAAGAGCAGCGAGAGCGCGATGGAATTCTTCCGCCTGCCGATCAACCGAGTGATCGAGCTTGGCAGCCAGGTGCGGATCTGAGCGTGTCGGCGATGCTGTTGCTTGCGGCAGTTGCCGCCGCCGAGGCGCCGATCTGCACCGACCGGCCGGCCAAGGGGAACACGGTGTGCACGGTGCCGGAAGGACGCTTCCAGCTGGAGGGCTCGGCGGTCCAATGGTCGCGCATCACAAGCGCTGGTGCGACGGCAAAAACGCTGAGCTTCGGCTCATCGTTCATCAAATATGGGATTAGCGAGCGTTCCGACCTGCAGGTCGGCATCACGCCCTATGTTCGCGTCGAGGCCGACGGCGCCGCCACATCGGGCTTTGGCGACGTGACCGTGAGATACAAGCAGCGGCTGACGAGCGACAATGCGCCGGTGCAACTGGCTCTGATCCCGTTCGTCAAATTGCCAACGGCAAAGCGCGGCATCGGCAACCGGAAGGTGGAAGGCGGACTGGCGGTGCCGGTCAGCTTCGGGCTGGGCGGAATCACCGCTACGCTGGGCCCGGAGGCGGACCTGCTCGCCGATGGCGACGGCGGCGGGCGGCATGTTGCGCTGGTCAACCTGATCAACCTGTCGGGGACGGTGGCGCCGCGGCTGACGCTGGCGGGCGAGCTATGGAGTAACGTCAACTTCGATCCTGCCGGCACCGTGAAGCAGGCCTCGGCGGATGCGGCCCTGGCCTATGCCGTCAACGACCGGTTGCAGCTCGACACCGGGGTCAATCTGGGGCTGACGCGCGATACCGCCGATGTCGAGCTGTATGCGGGGATTTCGGTGCGATTTTAGGGAGTAATTTCTCGCACCCTCACCGTCTCATCCGATGAGCAGGTCCTGAGGCCGCAGCCGAACCAGATCCGGCCGCTGCCGCGCAGCTTGCCGCCGTCGCGGCTGGTGAGTTCGTAGGTGCCGAGACTGAGGATCGCCTGGCGGACGGCCGGAGTGAAGATGCGGTCATAGTCGCGCTCTACTTCCCGGCGCGTGCGGTAGGTCTTCGCTCCCGCGGCGAAATCGACCCGGAGCGGCAGGCCGACCAGCCGGACGACCGCGCCCCGGTCATTGCCGCCGAGCGCCTCCTGCAACCGGTTCAGGAAGTCGCCAAAGGGGGCGATGATCTCGCGGGGAGTTGCCGGTGCCTCGGCCCGCTGGGCGAAACCGCTGGACTTGGCGTTGGCCGAAGGAGTGCGCGAGCCGGTGACGATGATGTTGCCAGCGGAGTCCGCTGCCTCGGCCTGCGGCTCCTGGGCCGGCGGAGGAGGGGACGGCGGAGGAGCGGGAGGAGGCGGTGGCGGCACGGCAAGCATCGGGGCCGGGGCGGACGGCGGCGGGTATGCCGTCGAGAGGACGGCCTTATCGTCGACCGTGGTCCGGTTGGCACGTTCCCCGGCGACTTTTTCCTTGGCCAGCGAAGTTGCTTCATCAGCGGTGGCGACGGCTTCGCCGGTCGCCACTTTGGCCGGGCCGGGCGGTTCGTTGGCCGTGACAAGCCCGGCGGCATTGTCGCCAGCCCGGGCCCGTTCGGACAGGCTGTCCTCCGAAGCCACCTCCTGCGGATTGTCGCGGATCGCGACCTGGATGGCGGGAATGGCAATAACGGCGAACAGCGCGGCGGTGACCAGGCCGCCGGCTGCGGCGCGGTGGGCCGACGCCCATTGGACCAGCAGCGGACGCTTGCGGCGCCCGGCAGCGGGGGCATCTTCCATGCCGTCGAACTTGCGGAGGGCGGCGTCGATCGCTTCGCGGCGCGCGGCCGGGCGCGGCGGCGGCGGGTTCGGCAGCGAGAGCCTATCGTCGCCTTCCTGTCCCAACTATCGCATTCCTTCGCAAAGCCGCATCGGCAGGTTCATAGCGGCAAACATATCCGTGGTAAGCTTTTTTGGGCGGCCGCCGGCGAAGGGGGCGTGTCGCCGGCGGCCATAATCATCTCTTCCTGGCAAGCTAGCGTTCGAGCGCCGCCAGCGACTTGGCTCCCTTGGCCGACCGGACCAGATCGAGGAACTCCGACCGGTAGCCATATTGGTCGGGCCCGCGAGCGGCCGCGGCGATGCGCAGCACATCGTCATAGCTGAGCGTGCCGTTGTAGCGGCCGCCCCGAAGCAGCTCGGCGAAGCCGGCGACTGCGGTGGCGAAACGGGCATCGCGCGGCGCGGCATCGAAGCTGGCGAACTGGACGCCGGCGTTGATCGGAGTGGTGATCAGCCGGCTGGTGTCCGACTTGGGCAGCTTGTAGCGGATCTTGACGAAGCCGAGCTCGGCGTTGAGGCGCACCGGCGTGACCCGTATCTCATTGTCGTACCGCGAGCCGCCCATCACGCTCGGCCCGCCGAACGGCACGATCTCGTACAAGGCCGTGACGGTCTGCCCGGAGCCGACGTCGCCGGCATCGACCTTGTCATTGTCGAAATCGTCGCGGTTGAGCGCCCGGGTTTCATAGCCGATCAGCCGATATTCGGCGACCGCGCGAGGGTTGAACTCGACCTGGATCTTCACGTCCTTGGCGATGGTGAAGAGGGTCGAGCCGGCCTCTTCGACCAGCGTCTTGCGGGCCTCCTGGGCGGTGTCGATGTAGGCCGCCGTGCCGTTGCCGTTCTGGGCCAGCGTCTGCATCAGCGCGTCATTGTAATTGCCCATGCCGAAGCCGAGCACGCTGAGGAACACGCCCTTGGCGCGTTCGCGCTCGATATAGCCCTTGAGCTCGCCCTGGTCGGTGATGCCGACGTTGAAGTCGCCGTCGGTTGCGAGGATGACGCGGTTGACGCCCCGGGGATCGTAATTGGCTTCGGCCAGACTATAGGCCTGGCGGATGCCCTCGGCGCCGGCGGTGCTGCCCATTGCCCCAAGCTGCTCGATCACGTCGAGGATCTTGCGCTTCTGGGCGACCGGGGTCGGCCGCAATGCGGTACCCGCGCTGCCGGCGTAGGTGACGATCGCGACCGTATCCCGCTCGTCCAGCTCATTGAGCAGCATGGCCAGCGACTGCTTGACCAGCGGCAGCTTGTTGGGTTCGTTCATCGAACCCGATGTGTCGATCAGGAAGACGAGGTTGGAGCGGGGGCGCTGGGTGCGCTGAACGTCATAGCCCCTGATGCCGATACGGACGAGCTTGCGGCCCTTCGCCCAGGGGCTGGGGAAGACCGCGACATTGGTGCTGAACGGCTGGGCGGTGGTCTGCGGCCGCGCGTAATCATAGTGGAAATAGTTGACCATCTCCTCGGTGCGGACCGCCGCGGGCTGGGGCAGGACCTTCTGGTTCAGGGATGCCCGGACCCAGCTATATGAGGCGGTGTCGACATCGATCGAGAAGGTCGAGACCGGCTCTTGCCGGACGATATGGAAGGAATTTTCGGCGAAGTTGGTGAATTTGTCGCGGCCTTCGTCATGATAGGGAGGGCCCCAGCCCATCATGCCCGGTGCGGCGGGCGGCGGAGGCGGGGGCGCGGGCAATGTCATCGCATAGCCCTCCGCCCGCATCGCCTTCTGATTGGCCGACGACGTGCGCGACCCGGTGACGATGATGTTGGCGGCGTCAGCCGCTTCCTGCGGTTCGTTGCTGACCTCGGGCAGCGGCGCGTTGGCGGCGCTGTTGTCGATGGACGACCCGGCGCAGGACGCGAGGAACAGGACCCCTAGCGCGAGTCCTATCGAACGATGCTGGCTCCCCATTTTGAAACTCCCTCAGAACGGCGAGGCAAAATCGCCTGCCTGATTACTGAGACGCGGGTTCCGGGGATTTCCTTTGAGGCTTTGCGAATATTATTTTTCCGACGCGAGGATCCGCCGCACTTCGTGCATCCGCCAGGCGACGGTTGCTTCGGATATGCCGAGGATTTCGGCGGCCTCGGCGTGGGTCAGCTGCTGCCCCGCGACCAGCACCACCGTATCCCGAAGCGCCGGCTTCAGCCGGGCGATCGCGCTCTTCAGCCAAACGGCGTCATAGGCATCGCGGCCGTCGGGCGGCGAGGCGAGGCCGGCCAGCACGGCCAGCTTGTCGGTGAAGGCGCCGAACGAGCGGCGGCGGCGGCGCCAGTCGCGGCACGCGTTGAACGTGATGCCGTGGAGCCAGGTGGTGAATTTTGCATCGCCACGATAGGTGCCGATCTTCTCGACCAGGGTGCAGCAGACGTCCTGCGCAATGTCGTCGGCATCGGCGCGCGAGCCGGTCAGCTGCCAGGCGAGGCCGTGGATGCGGTCGTAATGCCGTTCGAGCAATTGCGCGAACGCTTCGCGGTCGCCAGCGACCGCGGCGGCGATGAGACTGGAATCTGTATCGCTGCCGATAGTCGCCACCCAAGTGTCTGTGCGGCCTTCATATCAAACAGGGCGAGGGGCGCTAGCAGGGGTTTGGGTGGAGGTGAGCCGTCACGGGAGTGGTTGAGCCGTCACGAAAGTAAATTTCGTGACGTCGATCGACACGGCCGTGGGCCGGTCGTCGGCCGGCTCTCGCTGTCTCTTCGCGCTGCTGGCGATTGCCGTGCAATCGCTGCGCTGCGCTCGGCAGCTCGAGACGAAAGACCCCGGCCGTCGGGGGCCGGCCGGGGACTTCCACCCGTTTTTGCCCCCCGACGAGAAAGCGCGACCCCCTTAGCCGGCGATTCCTCAGGGAAACGGACCCGCAACGATATCAAGCGTGCGGGTTGTTCCCAGTTATCTGAAGATAGGGTGATTTGTTGCGTTAGCGGCGCGTTCGTCGAAATCCCGGGCCGTCCGTCGCTTTGGAATCGCGCCGTTTCGCCGAAGGCGCAATGTCGCCCGGCCAGAAACAAGGCCGCAGGGGGATCGATCATGCTGAGCCGACGGCATTTTATCCAGGCCGCCGCCGCGATGGGTGCGTCGCTGGCTTTTGCTCACCCGGCGCGCGCCTCGCGAACCCAGTGGAACGAGCGGCGCGACCTTTTCCCGCACGGCGTGGCGTCGGGCGATCCGGACCCGAACAGCGTGATCCTGTGGACGCGGCGGCCCTATGATGCCGGCGCGCGACAGCTGCTGACCGTCGAAGTGGCCGAAGACCAGGCGTTCCGGAGAGTGATCGCTCATGCGCCAGCACCGGTGTCGGCGGCATCCGACTGGACCGCGCGAGTGCTGGTCGGCGGGCTGAAGCCGGCGCGCACCTATTGGTACCGTTTCACCGACGGGCAAGGGAATGGCAGCCGCATCGGCCGGACGATCACCGCCCCGGCGCCGAACGACAAGCGCCCGGTCAATTTTGCCTTCGTCAGCTGCCAGGACATCAACGAAGGCAAGCTCAACGGCTACCGCCGCATGATCTTCGAAGACGAGCGCAAGCCGGCGGCCGAGCAGCTCGGCTTCGTCCTCCACCTCGGCGATTTCATTTACGAGGTGCTGCAATATCCGGACGAAGTGAAGACCCGTTACGATCGCACGATTTACGAGGTCGCCCGGCTTCCAGCCGAACCGGACTCCCTGAAGGTATCAAACTTCCACATACCGCTGACGGTCGAGGGCTATCGTGCCATCTACAAGGGCTATCTGCACGATCCCGACCTGCAGGATGCGCGGGCCCGCTGGCCGTTCGTGTGCATCTGGGACAATCACGAATTCTCGTGGCAGGGGCGGCAGAGCATGGTCCAGGCCGGGGGCCAGCCGCCGCGGCCGGGGCAGACCGTCAAGGTCGCCGCCAACCAGGCCTGGTTCGAATATATTCCGGCGCGGGTGAAGGCGCCGAGCGGGACGCTGGCCGAGTTCGGGCCGCCGGCGGTCAAGAATGTCGAGATCAAGGAGTGGGACAAGAATGGTCTCGGGCTCGAGCCGAACAACCTGACCGCGATCCGCAGCCTGATCGCGTATCGCACCCTGCGCTACGGCCGGCATCTCGACCTCATCATCACCGACCAATATAGTTTCAAAGGCGCCGATGCGAGCGATGACGAGAGCATCGGCAAGATCTTCGATCCGGCGTTTGCGGGAGCCTTCTCCGAACCGGTGATGATTGCGCTAGACGCAGGCCGCACCGCCAATGGCGGGAATCCACCGGCGACATTGAGCTTCCGCGACGGGACAATCCCCAACCCGCGCAAGGATATGGAACCGCGCACGATCCTTGGGGTCGAGCAAAAGGCATGGTTCAAGGATCAACTGAAGCGTTCCACCGCGACGTGGAAGATCTGGGCCAATTCCCTGGGCGCGCTCGATATCCGGATCGATCCGGAGCATATTCCAACCAGCATGGTCGACAAGAAATGGCCGGCGAACACCTTCGGCATCTTGCGCACCGACGAATGGGGCGCTGCCTATCATGAGCGCGGGGAGATTTACGACCTTGTCCGCGACTCAAAGATCACCGGCTTCGGCATCGTGTCGGGCGACCGGCACAGCTTCTGGGCGGGCTATGCCGCGGCCAAATTGCCGCCAAACAAATATGAGCCGGTTGGAGTCAGCTTCGTCGGCGGATCGATGGTCAGTCCAGGGGCGATGGAAGGCTTTGAGAATGGGTTCAAGAAAGACCGGACGATGCGCCCGCTTTATGTCGCGGACCGGCCGGGCGGGGGCTATGCGTGGACCTATAATCTGCTCCTGAAGCATGGCGTTCGGTCCGCGCTTGAATATGCCAAGTCGTTCGATCTCGCGAAGGCGCATGCTGTGTCCAACCGAGAGCTCGCGCCGCATCTCGAATTCATCGATGCGGGCGGGCACGGCTATGCGACGGTGCGGCTGACGGACGACGAAATGCGCACCGAGTTCGTCTGCATCCCGCGGCCGGTGACGCGGAGCGAGCGGGCGGACGGCGGGCCGCTGCGCTATCGGGTGGCGCACAGCGCCAGGCTGTGGAAGCCGGGCGAGGCGCCGAAGCTCAGGCTGGAAGTGCTGGAAGGCGATCCCGGCCTGTCGGTCTAGCCCAGGCGATTGCGCATTGCAGGCCGCGGCCGCGGCGTTAGTCTCGCCGCATGAAGCGCCAACTATTTGCCTTGGTGGCGGCCGCCTTCCTGCAGGCACCCGTTTCCGCCCAGGCTCCAGTGTCCGCAACCCCTTTCGTGCTGAAGCAGCTGGCGCCTGGGGTCTACGCGGCGATCGACGGGCCTGAACATCGGGCGGGTTCCAACGCCGGGTTCGTGATTGGCGATGACGGCGTGCTGGTGATCGACGCCTTTTTCACCGATGAGGCCGCGAAGGCGCTGGTGGCCGAGATCCGCCGCCTGACGCCCAAGCCGATCCGCTATGTGGTCAACACCCATTATCACGCCGATCACACCGGCGGGGACCAGGTGCTGCGCGACGCTGGCGCGATCATCATCGCCCATCGCAACGTGCGTGGATGGGTCAGGACCAACAATATCAACCTGTTCGGCGACCGGATCACGCCCGAGCTGAAACGCCGGATCGAAGCGCTGCCGCTGCCCGACGTCACGACCGACAAGGACCTCATCGTGTGGCTGGGCTCACGCAAGGTGGTGGTGAGGACGGTGCTCGGCCATACCGGCGGCGACCTTGTGGTCGGAGTGCCTGACGCCAAGGTACTGTTCGCCGGGGATATGCTGTGGCGCAGGGTGCCGCCGAACCTGATCGATGGATCGGTCGAGGAATGGCAGGCGACCGACGCCGATTTCCTGGGCATGCCCGACGCGGCGCTGACGCGATTTGTGCCCGGGCATGGCGATGTGGCCGACGCGAAAGACGTGGCCGAATTCCGCGCCTATCTGCTCGATGTCAGGCGGCTCGTCAGTGAAGGGCGGACGGCTGGACTGAAGGACGACGCGCTGGCCCAGGCGGTGGCGCCGAAGCTTAGGACGCTCTATCCGGAATGGAAAATCAGCGACCGGGCGATCGCGGCGGAGGTCCGGTACATGGACCAGGAGGTGGCCGGGACAAAGAAGCGTCCGGTTCCTCCGCCGGAGTTACCCTAGATCGGGGTCAGGATTCGCGAGAACCCATTGCGGCCTGGCCGTCGGCGACCTGGCTGACTTTGCGCAGTGCCTCGGCGGCACGAGTTGCGTCGGATTTGCGGGAGCGGGCAGCGAGGGCATCCCACGCCTCCGCAGCGCGAAGCTGGCAATCTTTGACGTTGTCCAGAGTGGCAGCGTCGGAACGCGCCCGGGCCTGGTCGGCCTGGGCCTGAAAGAAATCGGTTTGGGACACAAATCCTCCTGGCTGCAGGTCCGGCACTCCCAGGGAGCAACCGGACCGGCAGTATGGGTTAGCTAAAGCGCCTTGATGTTGGTCGCGCTTTCGCGGCCGCGGCGATCGGGCGCAAGCTCATATTCGACCCGCTGGTCCTGGCTGAGCGTGCGCAGCCCGGCCGCTTCCAGCGCGGTGACATGGACGAAAGCGTCGGTGCCGCCGCCATCCGGAGTGATGAAGCCGAATCCCTTCGCGTCGTTGAAGAATTTTACGGTTCCTTGGGGCATTTTCGGGTCCTTCCCGGTGGACGGACCGACTGCCGGTCCGTCTTTAGGCTAGAAGAGGCGAGAGGAAGGAGGAACGGCGGGGCCGATCGAAACCCACGTCATGCGACTGGTAGCGAAGCCATTGTAGGAGTTTATGGCCGATTAGGCAAAAGTCCGGGCAAATCAGGGCCTGCCGGTCCAGTTGAGCGCCTCTGCCTCGACCTTCTTGATCCAGTCGTCCTTACAGATGGTGTAGGCGTTGCTGTCGTCGGGATGTTTGGCGGCGCAGCCCTGCTTCATCTGCTGATAGGCCTCGGCCATCTCCGGGCGGGCGCGGAGATAATCGCGGAAGGCGATGTGGCGGCGGATGCTGAGGTCGCCGTCGGCATAGCAATGGAGGTGGAAGCGGCGCAGGCCGGTCTTTGGATCGCTGAGCGTGCAGAAGCGGCGGCCCTCGACGCCATATTCGCCGTGCCAGGCGTAGCCGAGCGCTTCCAGCTGCGGCCGTGCGGACTCGATCACCTCGAGACTCGGACTGACTGCGACCAGGTCGATGATCGGCTTGGCCTTGATGCCGGGGATGGAGGTCGAGCCGACATGGTGCATTTCGATGACGGCCGGCCAGACCGATTTGAGGATCCGGGCCTCTTCCTCGCTGGCCTGGTCCGCCCACGCGGGGTCGTGCGGAATGAGCCGGACGGCATAGGGCGGCAACATGGCGCCGAATGGTGTGACAGCGAACGGGGCGGCTGGCAATCGGAACCGAAATGATTTCGAGTGGAAAGCGTGTGTCAACAGGTTAGCGGGTCGTCCCGCCGGATGATGGGACTGTACCTATCTGGTAAAAAAGACTTGACATCGTCACGCTCATTTGGCACAAACAAGGCACAGTGAATAATTGCGATTCGGCGGGAGCCGCTCCGACAGGGGCGGCTTTTTGTCATTTGTGCGGGAGCGACAAGCATTGACGAAAGGATTGTTGCTGGGTGGGCGGAAGAAGGCGCAGATGCGCAAGCCCGAAGCGCGCAGCTGGACTGCCAAAAAGGAACGCGCGTTCCTGGCGTCACTGGCGGAGACCTGCAACGTGAAGCTGTCGGCCAAGCGCGCGGGCGTGTCGATCAATTGCGTTTATCAGCGCCGCAACAAGCACGCTTCATTCCGCGCCTCCTGGGACGCCGCGCTTGCCGCTAGCTACGCCCAGCTGGAAATGATGATGCTGGAGCGGGCGCTGCACGGCGTGGAAAAGACGGTGGTGAGAGCCAATGGCACAACCTCCACCATGCGCGAATATAGCGACCGGACCGCTCTGGCGTTGCTCAGGATGCATCGGGAAAGCGTGGCGATCGCGAATCAAAGTGTTGACGAGGGAGAATGGGAAGAGGCGCGCGAGCGGATCGTCGCCCGGCTCCAGCGGATCCGCGAACGGGAAGAAGAGGTTGAGACGAAGGCTTCGATCGACCTGCCCAGCCTGATCCGCTGGGGGCTTTGCCGTCCATGAAGCTATCCCTTGAACCGAATTTCGCCAGGCGGCTTTCGACGATGTCGAGCAATGAACTGGCCGCATGGCTTGCCAAGTGCCGGCCGCAGGATTTGCTGATGCTTGATGCCGCATTCGAACTTTGGGCAGCCAAGGGTCAGATCGAGCCGGACGAAACGGGCTGGCGGGTCTGGTTGATGATGGCCGGCCGCGGGTTCGGCAAGACCCGAGCCGGGGCGGAGTGGGTGCATCGGCTGGCACTGACCGGGCGCAAGCGGATCGCGCTGGTCGCAGCATCGATCGACGAGGCGCGGGCCATCATGGTCGAAGGGATGAGCGGCCTGCTGAACGTGGCGAGGCGGCAGCGGGTGCCGGTTCGATGGGAGCCGAGCCTAGGCAGACTGACATGGCCGATGGGCAGCGTCGCGCAGATGTTCTCCGGAGACCATGCCGATGGGCTGCGCGGCCCGGAACATCATTTCGCCTGGTGCGACGAACTGGCCAAATGGCGCCAGGCCGATGCGGCCTGGGACAATCTGCAATTAGGCTTGAGGGCGGGGCCGCGGCCACGCGCGCTGGTGACGACCACGCCGCGGCCGATGCGGCTGCTCGAGCGGATCAGGGCCGACCAATGGACGGTGACCACGGGTGGCACGACCAGGGACAATGTGTCGCTGCCGAAGTCGTTCGTGGAGGTAATGACGGCGACCTATGGCGGCAGCCGGATCGGTCGGCAGGAGCTGGACGGCGAGCTGATGGCGGAAGCCGAGGGGAGTTTGTTTCCCAGGGCGATGCTGGAGGCGTGTCGGGTTGACCCCTCCACCATTGGCCTCATGGCCAATGGTCCCCCTCCCCATGCTTCGCACAGGGAGGAGATGGACAGGGTAGTTGTCGGGGTCGATCCGCCTGCGTCCAGCAAAGGGGACGCTTGCGGGATCGTGGTCGCCGGGCGGTGCCAGGGCAGGCTTTACGTGCTGGCCGACTGCAGCGTCGAAGCGGCGAGCCCGGAGCGGTGGGCGGGCGCCGTTGCCCGGGCGGCAGAGCAATGGGGCGCAAGCCATGTGGTGGCGGAGGCCAACCAGGGCGGGGCAATGGTGAAGAGCGTGCTGAAGGCGGCGGACGCGGACCTCAGGATAAGACTGGTGCACGCCTCGCGCGGCAAGGTGGCGCGGGCCGAGCCGGTGGCGATCCGGTTCGAAACCGGCAAGGCCTTTCTGGCGGGGACGTTTCCCGAGCTGGAGGCCGAGTTGGCGGGCCTCAGGATCGGCGGCGATTATGACGGACCGTCGCGGTCACCCGACCGCGCGGATGCCTGCGTCTGGGCGCTGACCGAGCTCAGCGAAACGAGGAGCGGGATGCCGAGGGTGAGGATGCTGTAGCGCCTGGCCCGGCCAGTTCGATCGTCAGCAACGTCTCCTGGGCTTCGAGCAGGCGTTCGATCTCGGCCTCGCGGTGCATGACCTGGCGTTTGGCGGCGACCTGATAGTCGGTGTGATCCAGCAGGATCATCTGATCGCGCCAGAATTTCAGCGACTCTCGCGCATGGAGCAATTCTTCGTCGATCTGAGCAAGCAATCGATTACGCGGCATAAGCAACCCCCACCAACACGCGTCCGATATGAAAAACCGATTTTTTGCGTGATTGCAAGGGGTTGCAATCTGGAGACCAAAAAAATGCGAGGATGGTTCGGCCGCAAGAGCGCGCCGGAAAGGCAAGCGTTCGTCCCGGCCTGGCTGCAGGGCGAGGGCGAGCAAGGCGGGTTTGCGCGCGGCTATCAGGCGCAACTGGACGAGGTCTACCGGCGCAATCCGGTCGGCCTGCGCGCGGTGCGGCTGGTGGCGGGCCTCGCCGGCGGACTGCCGCTGGTCGGCGACGAGAAAGCGGTTGCGTTGGTCAAGGCGGATGGCCTGCTCGAGCGGGCGGCGGCTTCGTTGCTTCTACACGGCAATGCATTTGCCCGGCTGGTGACCGACAGCCATGACCGGCCCGCCGAGCTGCATCTGATGCGGCCCGAGCGGGTCAGCGTGGTCAGTGGCGCGGACGGCTGGCCGGCGGCTTATCTCTATCGCGGCGGCGGGCAGGTCGTGCGGGTTGCGAAAGAGGATGCGCTGGGGCGGCGGCAGGTGGCGCATCTGAAGGCGCTCGATCCGAGCGACGACCAATATGGGCTGGGCTGCCTGGAGGCGGCTTGTCCCGCGGCGAGCGTGCACAATCGCGCCAGCCGCTGGAACAAGGCGCTGCTCGACAATGCGGCGCGGCCGAGCGGCGCGCTGGTCTATGAACCGGGCGATGGGTCGAGCCTGGGCGCCGAGCAGTTCGACCGGCTACAAAAGGAGCTGGGCGAGCAGTTTTCGGGCAGCGCCAATGCGGGGCGGCCGCTGCTGCTTGACGGCGGGCTCAAGTGGCAGGCGCTGGGGCTGTCGCCGGCCGACATGGACTTCGTCGCGGTGAAGGAAGGCGCGGCGCGCGACATCGCGCTGGCGTTCGGGGTGCCGCCGGTGCTGGTCGGGCTGCCGGGCGATGCGACCTACGCCAATGCGCGCGAGGCGGGCCGGGCGCTTTATCGGCAGACGATCCTGCCGATGGCGGAAGGGATGCTGCGCGGGCTGGGCGCGATGCTGGGCGACTGGCTGGGGCCGGTCGGAATTGCGGTCGACACCGACAAGATCAGCGAGCTGGCCGAGGACCGGGCGAAGCTGTGGGAAAGCGTCGGCGCGGCCGAGTTTTTGAGCCGCGACGAAAAGCGCGAGCAGCTGGGGTTTGAGCCATGAATAGTGACGCGTTGATCGCCAGATTGATGGCGCAGGCCGAGGGGCGCGGAGTCGATTTGATCACGCTGCGCGCGCTGGCCGAGGAGGCAAGCCAGGCGGGAGCGTCGCGAGCGCTCGGTGCGCTGGGGCTGGACGATCCGCGGGCGCGGCGGGACATGGACGAATTGCGCGAGCTGCTGTCGGCGTGGCGGGATGCGAAGCGCAGCGCGCGGCAGGCGGTGGTGAGCTGGGCGGTGCGCCTGTGCCTGGCGGCGTTGCTGGCGGGGATGGCGCT